>Ga0207416_1000382_pt1 | contig 78968 bp, 71 predicted proteins | sample PaiPotPPM11metaG_FD_184107 | JGI IMG/M metagenome (GOLD analysis project Ga0207416, IMG submission 184107) | Iron sulfur acid spring bacterial and archeal communities from Banff, Canada, to study Microbial Dark Matter (Phase II) - Paint Pots PPM... ... | reverse complement strand
CGTCCGGCGGATGTACACAGGACACTATTCAATACTATGACACTATGCCAGTCAAGTAGAGTAGCCAGTTTATTCGTCACTATATCGCCAATCTCGCAGTCCCACCCTTGAAAGCACTGAGGTTTTTGCGCCAAAAACTGAAAATCGCTCAATGGAGCGCGGAAGTTAGGTTAGGACCGCTCGAAGCAGGCGACGGGATGCTCATGTTCGGCATCTCGACCGTTATGATCTTCGCCGTAATCCAAAGATTGGCTCAAAGCAGGCTCGGCGAAGCCACCGATTAACCTGCCTCGCGCGCGAGCCTCGCCGAAAATGACCCGACCCGCTTTCACCGCGCCAGGGAATTCCCGAATTCAAGCATGGCAATGCGTTGGCACCGCGCCGCCCGTTAACGGCTTGCGCTTGGACTCCCTCCCCTTATTGGTCGAACGTTCCCACGATCTGCTCGATTCCGTGCAGAGGTATCGTTACCCAATCGGGGCGGTTGTTCAGTTCGTATCCCAGCTCGTAAATTGCCTTGTCCAGCACAAAAGCGTCGAGCAATGCCTTAAGCTCCTCTTGGTCCTTAGGCACTATTGGTGATTCGCCGGCGGTTTCCAGGTAAGCCTTAAGGAAAGCCCAAGAGGTCCATTCCTGCCACAGCTTCGCCCACGTCTCCATCGAGGCGAAATCGCGACCACCCAACGCACCGCTTCGCGTTTCCTCCAGCAAGGTGCCGAACGCGGCGTAGTGAAACGAACGCAGCATTCCGGCCACATCGCGAAGGCCTGGACGCTTGCGCCGGCGTTCGGTGAGCGGCCGGGCCGGCTCGCCCTCGAAGTCAATTATGATGAAGTCCTTGCCGGTATAAAGCACTTGCCCCAGATGGAGGTCGCCGTGGGTGCGAATACGAGCGATGCTGGTGCGGCGCTTAAGCATTGCGTCGAAACACGCGCTGATTTGCTCTTGGTGCGCACTCAGCCGTGCCGCCTGTTTCCTGGTCTCTTCTGGCAACGTTGAAAGCCGGTCGCGCAATAGCCTCAAGGTGCGCCCCGCAAGATTCCTCATGGACTGGTAAATCGAGCGCAATTGAGGCGAAAACGGTTCGGGCGCGAAGGCAGTATCCTCCTCGTCCGAGGAGAGCGCGAGGTGAAGTTCGGCGGTGCGATTACCAAGCAGGCGCGCTACGTCGAGATATACGCCGACCATATCGGCGCCAGCGCGATCGGGAGATTTTTCGGCCAATAATTCAACCAGCGGCTTGCCGGGAGGCGCGACCAGTTGAGTACGGGTCGCGGCTCGCTCGAAGTAGCGATTCAATTCGCGCCGCGTATATTCCCACGCATCGCCATGGTTATGCACGAAACTGTGCATCACGCCCATTGTGAGCGGTTCTCCCCGTCCCACACGATACTCAAGCCAGCCCGCGAGCTTGGGTGTGTGAATAAAGCCCGCGCGCTCGGTCAAGAACCGGCTGATTTCGAGGTCGGGACTAATCCCTGGTTCGATCCGGCGGAAGAGCTTCAAAATGAGATCATGTCCGTAGGCGATCGAGGAGTTTGTCTGCTCGGCTTTCAGGAGATGCGGCTCACCGGCTGCCGCGCCAGGCGGCCTAATAGAATGGTAAGCACTCGAGACCGCGCCCACTACCTCACCGCGCATTCCATGCAAGCGCTTGCGATGCTCGATTACGCCTAGCATTGCGTTTTCGAACTGCTTGTCACCCGTGGCGTCAAATACTACCTGCTCTGTATCGCCATTATGCCTTTCCGAATTGCCGATACGCCGAGTCAATCGCAGGTGAGCGAGGGCGGAGTGAGTAGCGGTCGGATGATGGCGGGCATCGTGACTGTCAATCGCGGCCAGTGGCAGCACGTAGGTTTCGGGTTCGCTGTCGCCGTATTCGACGTCGATCAGGCTCAGGTATGAATTCAGGCCGTCCTCTGAAAGCGGCAACACCTCAGCGATTCGGGCGCTTCTGATCTGTCGCGCCTTGCTACGGAACCATCGGCAATTTGGCAAGTAGTCGGGCAGGACCGCTTCGAGCCGTTCACGATCCTCGCCGCGAATGAAGTGATCCCAGGTCTCCGCCACCTCTAAGCGGGGCACGTGATGCGGGCTAATATCAAAATGCGCAGTATCCTCGCGCGGTTCTATTGAAAACCAGTCAAACATGTGCGGACCGAGGGTCAACAGATAAGGCAGCTCGCCGATCCGGGGGAACTGCGTTCGTCCGAACAGTTCAATGGGAGCGCTGCCTTTGAACCGCGACAAATCGAGCTCCACGTACTGCACGAAACGCGACAGGTTGGCGACCACCAGAATCTGCTCGCTGCCATAACTGCGGATGAAGGCCAGCACGCGTGGATTGTCGGGTGACAGAAATTCGATCGAACCGCGGCCAAACGCCTTGAACTGTTTACGCATCGCAATCAGGCGCCGAATCCACCACAGCAGCGAGTGCCGGTTGCGCTCCTGCGCCTCGACGTTGACAGTCTGATAATGATACTCGTGATCAATTATTATGGGCAGGATCAGACGCTGCGAGTCGGCGGTGGAGAACCCGGCATTGCGGTCGCCGCTCCATTGCATGGGCGTCCGCACTCCGTCGCGGTCACCCAAATAGACATTATCCCCCATTCCAATCTCATCGCCGTAATAGAGCACCGGAGTTCCAGGCAGTGCGAACAGCAATCCGTGAACTAATTCGATGGCGCGCCGGTTATTGCCGAGCAATGGTGCGAGCCGGCGGCGGATACCGAGGTTGAGGCGCATGCGCGATTCCTGCGCATACGCGCGATACATGTAATCGCGTTCCTCATCTGTCACCATTTCGAGCGTAAGTTCATCATGATTACGCAGGAATAACGCCCACTGCGAGCTTTCATGGATCGGCGGGGTCTGCGCCCAGATATCCGTAATTGGAAAGCGATCTTCCATTCGTACCGCCATGAAGATTCGCGGCATTAGTGGAAAATGGAATGCCATGTGGCATTCGCGCCCTTCGCCCAAATAGGCAGCCGCGTCCTCGGGCCACTGGTTAGCTTCTGCCAAGAGCATTCGGTCGCGAAACTCGCGGTCAACGTGGGCACGTAGTTCACGCAGGAAAGCGTGGGTCTCGGGCAGGTTCTCGCAAGTGGTGCCCTCGCGTTCATAAAGATACGGGACCGCGTCCAGCCGCAGCCCATCTACTCCCATCTCGAGCCAGAACTCCAATACCCGCAGCAACTCCTTACGCACCTCCGGGTTATCAAAGTTCAAATCCGGCTGATGGGAATAAAAACGATGCCAGTAATAAGCTTTAGCCCGCGGGTCCCAGGTCCAGTTCGACGGCTCAAAATCCTGAAAAATAACGCGTGCGTCGGCATAGCGTTCGGCCGAATCGCTCCAGACGAAAAAGTCACGGGCTGGATCATCCTTGGGGACACGCCGCGCCCGTTGGAACCACGGATGCTGATCAGAGGTATGGTTGATAACCAGTTCGGTGATGATCCGCAAATTCCGCCGGTGTGCCTCGCGCAGAAACGTTTTGAATTCCTGGAGAGTCCCGCAATCGGGATGCACGTCCATGTAGTCAGAAATGTCGTAGCCGTCGTCGCGCAGCGCTGATGGGTAAAACGGCAACAGCCATAACGCGGTGACACCGAGGTCACGCAGATAATCCAGCTTCCGCGTCAGTCCCACGAAATCGCCGATGCCGTCCCCGGAAGCATCGTAGAAGGAGCGGACGCGAACTTCGTAGAAGATCGCGTCTTTGAACCACAGCGGATGTTCCGGGATGTCGTTGCGGCGCTTCATACCCCCCCCTCCACCCTCATGATATGCGCCGGTTCGGCCTGCGGGTCCAGTCTGACGTAATTGCGTTCGCCCCATGTATAAACCGAACCAGTCAGCAGATCGACGACGCGATAGGTTTGCCCCGGCGCAATTCCCACCAGGCTGGGCGGCACGGTCACCGTGCATTCATGCCATTGCGACGGGTCGAGGTTTACCGCGATTAAAAGTACATTGCTGTTGTCAGCGGTGGATTTTGCATAAAAAAGGATCTGATCGTTGTCCGCCGGCAGAAACTGCAGGTTAGACAATTGATGCAGCGCGGGGTTATGGTTGCGAATCCGATTCAGCAGAGCGACGAATTCCTTGATATTGCCCGGCCGGTCCCAATCACGCGCCTTTATCTGATATTTCTCCGAATTCTGGTACTCCTCAGTTCCGGGTACCGCGGCGTTCTCGCATAGTTCATAGCCACTATATATTCCATACGATGGCGACAACGTCGCTGCCAACACCAACCGCATCTTGAAGGCCGGCCGCCCGCCCGTCTGCAGAATATCAGTGAGAATATCCGGAGTGTTAGTAAAGAAATTCGGACGGAAGTACTCGCGCGTCTCACCATGCGTAAGTTCCGTCAAATATTCAATAATTTCAGACTTGCTATTTCGCCAGGTAAAATAGGTATACGATTGCGAGAAACCGGCCTTCGCCAGCATCTTCATCATCTTCGGCCGCGTAAACGCCTCGGAGAGAAAAATCACCTCAGGGTTCCGGGCCTGAACTGCGCTAATTAGCCATTCCCAAAATCGCACTGGCTTGGTATGCGGATTATCGACGCGAAAAATTTTCACACCATGGCCAACCCAAAACATCACCGTGCTGCGCAGCTCCTCCATTAACTCAAGTTGGTGCTCGGTGTCGAAGTTAATTGGGTAAATGTCCTGATATTCCTTCGGCGGATTTTCTGCGTATTTGATCGAACCATCCGGGCGATGCCGAAACCATTCGGGGTGTTGGCGCACCCATGGGTGGTCAGGGGATGCCTGGATCGCGAAATCGAGTGCGATCTCAAGCCCAAGACGATTCGCAGTAGCCACAAAATGCTCAAAATCGGCCACTGTCCCCAGCGATGGTTCGATAGCAGTATGGCCGCCGGCGGCACTTCCTATTGCCCACGGGCTGCCCGGCGATGAGCCGTCACCAGCCAGGCGATTGTTGGGCCCCTTGCGGTTAGTGAGGCCGATAGGATGGATCGGAGTCAAGTAAACCACATCAAACCCAAGGTCACGAATGTAGGGCAGGTGATGCTCGGCCTCGCGCAGTGTTGCGGGCTGTCGGGGCTTTCCGAGAGAACGCGGGAATATCTCATACCAGGCGCCTAAGCTTGCGCGCGCACGATCAGCGATAACTTCCAGTAGTTGCGGGTAACTGCTCGCTTCAAAATGTTCGCCGTATTGGGCAGCTATAGCTTCAATTTCGTCGTTGCCGAGGAAATCAGCGGCGTCAGCCGCATGCATCGCCAGACATTCGCGTGCTCTTGCCAGCGACACTTCGATTGACTTGCGTGCTATACCGGTTGTCCGCTCGCCGAGCGCCTGCAACAGGCGTATGCCTTCGAGTAGATCGGAAGTGACATCGCGCCCGGCCAGGGCCTTTTTGACGAAATCTTGCACCCATGAGGCGTAGCGGTCAGTCCATGCTTCGATCGTAAATACGTATCGGGTATTTTCGTGCAATGGGAATTGCCCGCGCCAGCGATCGTTGCCGACAGGCACCATCGGTGCCTGATTAAGAACGGCGTCTCCCTTGCGGCGCCACTTTACTGCTGCTCGGATTACTTCATGCCCATCGCGAAATATATCCGCCTCAACCACGCATTCGTCGCCAACAATTCGCTTTACCGGGAAACGTCCGCAATCGACGCTGGGTGAAACCGCCTCAATAATATGCCGCGCGAGCCTGGTGGTCTGCGGGCGCGCCGGCAGCTCGGTTTCGGCGGCATTAGGCCAAAGTCTGTCGTCCATAGCCGTAACTCAGGAAATCCCTCGTTATTATTGCCGCGAAGGACTAATGTCCGCGAAGGAGCAACGCGCGAGACCGGGCAGCCTGCTGCACTCGTTGCGCGCTTCTCTCCCCTGCTTTTCGCGACGAAAGGCCGAGGAGTTGTGTGCTTCGACCGCACCTCAGTAAGGAAACGGGACCCTGGAACACCATCCAATCAAGCGAACCTCCAGCAGCCCATGACTTCATTTTAACAGATACGTTGGTCCGAGCGAATTTTGAGGGTTCAGCCATCCTCACCCGCCTTGAGGAGTCTGCTCTGCCGAGGTGGGTATAGTCGCCGATTTTGGCACCTCAACCGAATCTTGCGCGAGCAACGGTCGTTTGGACCTAATCAGCAGGGCGACCGAACGCCCTTGCAGCGGGAATCGTCCGCCAGCGGAAAAGGTCCGTTGGTCAGCGGAGCCACCGTCGCTGCGAGATGTATCAACCACTACATTCCAGATGCCCGCGGCTGGTGACGCCGGGATTATGATGTCAATCTGATCATGATGAGCATTGAGTAGTAGAATGAAGTCATCATCGCGCAGCGGCAGGCCGCGATCGTCATCTTCGCCAAGGGCATCCCCGGCCAGAAACATGCCGAGGCAGCGTGCGAAAGCTTTACTCCATTCCTCGTCGGTCATTTCATTCCCGTTCGGAGATAGCCAGGTAATGTCCTTGACCGCGGCGCCTCGGATCGGACGGCCCTGGAAAAAGCTGCGGCGGCGGAAGCTCGGATGCGCCCGCCTGATTTTGAGCAGCCGCTGTACCAATTCGATTATATCTGGATTCTCCTCGGCGAGCCGCCAGTCAACCCAGCTTATTTCGTTATCCTGGCAATAACCGTTGTTATTACCCGTCTGCGTACGGCCGAACTCGTCGCCCGCGAGCAGCATCGGAACGCCCTGCGACAGCACCAAAGTTGCCAGCAAGTTGCGTGTCTGCCGTGCGCGCAACTGGACTATCGCCGGGTCGGTGGCCGGACCCTCGACTCCACAATTCCAGCTTCGATTATTTGCTTCCCCGTCACGATTGTCCTCGAGATTCGCTTCATTGTGCTTGTCGTTGTAACTGACCAAATCCCGCAGTGTGAAGCCGTCGTGACAGGTAACAAAATTAATACTCGCGTAGGGACGGCGTCCGCTCTTCTCGTACAAATCACTCGATCCGGTCAGGCGGTAACCAAGTTCGCCAATGAGCCCGCCGTCGCCTTTCCAATAAGCCCGAACCGAGTCGCGATACTTGCCATTCCACTCAGTCCATCCTGGCGGGAAATTGCCGACCTGATAACCACCGGCACCGAGATCCCAGGGCTCTGCGATGAGTTTGACCTGCGAGAGTACAGGATCCTGATTGACTACTTCGAAAAACGCGCTCAGCCGGTTGACGTCGTACAGTTCGCGGGCAAGTGTCGCCGCCAGATCAAATCGGAAACCATCGACGTGCATTTCGATTGCCCAGTAGCGAAGACTGTCCATAATTAGCTGTAGCACACGGGCATTAACCATGTTCAGCGTGTTTCCGCAGCCAGTGAAGTCCATGTAGTAGCGCGGGTTATCAGGCATCGCCCGGTAATAGGACGTGTTGTCGATGCCTCGGAAGCTCAGGGTGGGCCCAAGCTGATTGCCTTCGGCGGTATGGTTATAGACTACGTCAAGAATCACCTCGATGCCGGCCGAGTGAAAGCGCTTTACCATCGACTTGAATTCGCCCACAGTACCGCTTTCGGAATACCGCATCTCTGGAGCGAAGAACCCAATTGAATTGTAGCCCCAATAGTTCCGCAGTCCTTTTTGCACTAATAGCCGGTCGTCGACGAAAGCATGCACCGGCATCAACTCGATCGCTGTTATCCCGAGATGCTGGAGATGCTCGATCACCGGATAACTCGCCAATCCTGCGTACGTTCCCCGCAACCGCTGCGGGACCTGGGGATGCAGATATGTGAATCCCTTAACATGGGCCTCATAAATAACCGTGTCATGCCACGAGGTGCGTGGCGGCCGATCGTCGCCCCACGAGAATGCGGTATCAATTACACGGCACTTGGGCATGCCGGCTGCGCTGTCGCGCCGGTCCATAGTCAGGTCCTCACGAGCGGAGCCAACCCGATACCCAAACAGGGCATCACTCCACATAAGCTGCCCAATGAGCTGCTTGGCGTACGGATCGAGCAGTAGCTTATTCGGGTTGAAACGCATGCCTTGTCGAGGCTCGTAAGGCCCGTGCACGCGGTAACCATAGAGCTGCCCGGGCCGCGCTTCGGGTACGTAACAGTGCCATATCTGATCGGTCTGCCATCGCACGGGGATGCGCGCGATTTCGCGGCGTCCCCGCTGCTCGAACAAACATAACTCGACCTTATCAGCGTGTTCGGAAAATAACGAAAAGTTAACGCCTTCGCCGTCCCATGTCGCCCCAAGTGGATACGGCCTGCCACGCCAGACGGCCAACTTATTCATGACATTTGCTCTTCATCGAGGTTTTTCGAAACAGAAAACGAATGCGGTGACGGTCCGTCTTCGGGCCGGCTGATGCCCGTAGCTTAGCAATTATAAGCGACCGATAGCTATTGCGCTACGAAATATCCCAGCTCATGCAGCTCGCACTCACCGAACGCTCTAATGAAGTGCGGGAGATCCAGGAATACCAATTGTCTGAGAGGGTAATCACCAATTGCCTGAGGGGGTAATCAGCAGTCGATAATGTAATACCGCATAGCCATATAGCAGTCTGATGAAAGGCTCTTCACAGCCTCCTTCCTTGCATCTCCCTTGCGGCCCAGGAGAACTAGAGAGTAGCTTTTATGCAGAGTGTTATGGCAGACCTTCCAGCAATGCCGCTGGTAACCGTTCTTCAACGCCACGCGAGGATTATGCAGCGCCGAGATCGGACGCCCATTTCAACATATCCCGCGCTACCTTCACATGGGCGGTATCCACCATCATACCCTTGAACGTCACGACTGAGCGTCCCTCGCGCTCACATTGTTCGACGGCGGCGATGAGGTCTTTCCAATGACTAATCTCCTCCTGGGTTGGAGTAAATACCTCGTTGACGATAGCGACGTGAGAGGGGTGGATAAGCAGCATTCCATTGTAGCCAAAATTTCTGGTTCGTTCGGCTTCGAGCCGCAACCCCGCGAGATCCTGGATATCCCACCATCCACGTCCGCCGATCGGATATGGCACGTTAGCGGCCCGCGCATCGAGCAGCACTTTTGATATGTAATAGAATGCTTCGTGACCCTCGTTGGTCCATCGAAACCCGATCGCACGCGCAATATCGCCGTCCTTGCCGGTGAGACCGCCCAAATGTGCCACCCGCTTGGATGCGATGGCGACTTCATAGGCCTGGCGCATTCCTTGGGCCGTCTCAAGTACAGGATCGATGAGAATGGAGCCCGGTTCAATTCCGTTTTTGTGTTCGAGGAACTCCAGGATGACATCGGTTTTTCGCACGTCTTCCGGCCCAGTCACTTTGGGCAGCATTACGCAGTAAAGCTCCGGGCAGACGATTTCGTCGAGGTCGGCCCATGTCAACCCGGTTTCAAAATCATTAACCCGCACAAACAGCGTCTGACCCGCTTTGCCCAGTTCCTCGACCATCTTCCGGACCAACGGCCGGGCCTTGGGCTTGTCCGGCATCGCAACCGCATCCTCGAGATCCAGGATTAGTGCATCCGCTCCAAAGCGCGGCGCCTTCAGCATGCGATCTTCACGATTACCGGGAACAAACAAGGCCGAGCGCACTGGTTTAGCTTGCCGCATTTGGCTTCCGTCCTTGCAGAATTTTGGGCAACGACCGAGGTCTTCTGATCTTGTCGCCTGCGTTTTATAGGCACTCTTTAGCTCAAGAGCCACTTTGGCCCAAGCACCACTTTCGATGATGCTCTGCTAATGAATAAAAATGCCAGCCGGATTCATCGGTGTCTGCCCCCGCAAGTCGCTGGCTGGTTCGATCTGACCGTCCGAGTTGGGCGGGAAAAATAGAACACCACCAGTGGTAGCAACCGCTATCTGGCCCGTCTGATCGGCTGCTACTCCGGCGGGCTGGCGCATTTTAGCGCATGTGATTGTGGCGCTCGGACTCCAGCTCTGGGGCCCGGTCGTGATGAAGACCTTGACGCTGTTATCGCCCTTGTTGCTGACGTAGATGTTCAGCAATTGATCAACGAACAAATGCTCGGGTGAGTCGAGTCCGGTGAGCACTACCACAGGGGCCTCGTCGCCCGTGGCTTCAGGTTCAAACACCAGCACCTTGTTGGTTGCCTCATCGGCGACGAATAGACGCCCTGACCCGTCCAGTGCGAGCCCGTGCGGCGAGATAATCCCCGTGTGCGGACCACTGATAACACGATTGGGAAACACGTTACCGTTTTGCCCGGCGGGAAACCATTCTACGCGCGGCTTATCCGCGGCGCTGCCTGCATCAGCGATGTAGAAGGTGCCGTCGATATTCGCCACGATTGAAGTCGGGTGTTGAATTTTGGTGTGCGGCCCTTCCACAGTATGTATCAGCTCGTAATGAAAGTTTCGCCCGCCGTATGCTCGAATATTGCCGTTCTCGTTCGCCACGAACACTTCGCCGCTCAAGTCGACGGAGACGTCAATCGGCTTGTCAGGCGGATTTTCCTTGATGGTTGCCAGTGGTGGCGCGGAACCCGAAGCGGTCACCGAGTAGACTAGGATTTGCCCGGTTTCGGGGATGGCAGCGTAGAGATGCTGGCCAGGCGCGCCTTGCTGCCCATGCGAACACCCGGCCATCACTGCAATCAGCAGCACACACGCGCCTATGATTAATCGTGACTGAAACCACCAGTGTCGCATCGACGCCTCGCCAGGTCCGATAAAACCACCCCGAAGGCGTCCTAGCATAACTGGGGCAAAGCCTCCAGTGTTCAATTGCAAGCTGGATGAGATTGCAGGCAAGCGGTTTGAACAAACGGCGCTGTCGACGATCCCGTCGCGAACGCTGATGTTGGTTGTAGGCGATCTCCGCGCCGACGACGAGGCGTCATCAATCACGCAAGGGATCGGCGGCCTGCGACAAAAGCCCGGGGTCGAGCGAGTCTTCAGAAGCGTTGAAGGCAGCCGCGGGAACTAAGTTTGCGGGCTGCTCGCTGCGAGCTTCTAGGTTCTCATCTCCTTCACGTGCGCGCGCAGCCATCTGCAGATCCGTAAGGGCCTTGTATGAGACAGGCACTCTGACCGCTATTTCACGGCTCACTTCGTCTTCGGCCCGCGCCAGAGTTACGTCGCGAAGTTCGAGCAATGAAAGTGCGGAATTGATCCCGAAATCCATCATGTCAGCAACCGGGCACACATCGACGGCGTAACGATCATCGCTCGACTCAAAAAGCTGTTGGCCGTCCTGAGTCGAAACCAATTGCACTTTCACGCCGACGTCCCATCCGGATAACAGGAACGCATAGTATGCGTCATAATGCAGCACTTCGCCGTAAACGACCGTGTCGGCGTCCAGCCATCGCCCAAGGTCTTGCGGCGGCACTGCCATGAGTTTCTTCCAATTATCAATCCCGTGGTCTCGTAGCGTCACGTCGATCTCGGGCAGCGGTACAAGCGTGAATTCCCGCTCAGCAAGCTGACCGGTGATGGAGCGGCGGAGGCGGTTAGCATAGATCCAGGCCCATTCTTCCTGCTGGCGCTCAGCACGGCGCGTTAAGGCAATCTTGTCCACGCGATACTGAGCGTTACCGTGATCGACAAACGGTAACACTGCAATTCTTTCGGGCGGATTCGCCTGGTAATTCGGCGCTACCTTAAGGCGAACTTTGCCAGGATCGAATTCGACCAGATGGTCGAACCAGGTCTTGCGCCCGTGAAGCGCCGCTCCCTGTTCAGGTAGGAAAAACGGCCGCGCCTCGTAGTTTGTCGCCGTCGCTGAACAACCAGCCATTAAAATCAATGCCAGGATCAGAATGCACATATATTCCCGCAACCGACAGGTTGCTATGCCCGATGGAACGTCTGTCAGCGCCTAGAAGTTCCTCGGACAACGCTTTCGGTCTCGCTGCCGCGCCAGTGCCATCGAAGGCAGCAATGATCCTGCCATGTCGAGAGGCTGCAGATTTGGCGCGATGAGAACGAAATCACGCTAACCAGGACGGTCTTTGAGCTACTGATATTGGCAACGCTGAACCTGCTTCGGATCCCGCCGATGGCAAAAAAAGCACGAACGATGTAAATTCGTCACCCAGGAAAGAGTTCACCAAGAAATTTAGGTCGCCGTCAGCCGCTCGATGATAGTAATGCGTGATCGACGTCGATTTATTGCCTCCTGAAACGAGTTGCATGGCGGGATAAGCGCAATTTGACTTCTAGGAGTTTAGCTCGCAAAACCGGCATTCTAACTCACGAGAGGGGGCGCGTAACGTAGAACTCCTGGCTAGCAACGTTATGGTTACCCGGTCATGGTGTGCTAAGATACGCAAGCGTTAGCTGAATCAGTGCGCGGGGCCGCCTTTGTGGGTCTCGGCTAAAAAGTGAGATGGTACACCACCGAGATGTGGCCGAAAAGCGGACTCATCCGGCGGACAGAGTGCATATAATTATTTCAGCTACCATCGAAGAGGAACACAGAAAATCCGCACCAAAAGCCGTTTATAGCGGCTAGATTATTTGCGGCAGTGAAATGCTATCTATGCCGAGCGAAAAACGGATTCTTGTTGCTGAAGATGATCTTGCCACAAGCCAAGCCTGGAGCGAGCTCATCGCTGCGTGGGGCTTTCGCGTCGAGGTAGCCGAAGACGGGAAGCGCGCGCTCGAGCTGGTCGGGAGCTATGAACCACATATTCTTCTGCTCGACCTGCGGCTGCCGCAAAAGGATGGCATTCAAGTCCTCAGCGAACTCCGCGCGAAAGGACTCCAAGTTCCAACGGTAATGATTTCGGGTGAAGGCGAGATTCCCGACGCGGTGCAAGCGATTAAGCTCGGCGCCTACGATTATCTGCGCAAACCCGTCGATCCTTCCCATTTACGGCTGCTGCTGAACAATTTGAGCACCCACTTAACGGTCAGCGAGGAGAATCAGCGTCTGCGTCGACGCCTCATCAACGCCGGACAACTCGGGCCGATGATTGGGCAATCGCTGGCGATGCGGCGAGTGATGTCGCTGATAGAACAGGTCGCACCCAGTTCTGCTTCAGTCATCATCATCGGTGAGAGCGGTACTGGCAAGGAACTGGTTGCGCGTACCATTCACGAACTCTCGCCGCGCCACAACGGCCCTTATGTTGCCATCAACTGTGCGGCAATGCCCGAAACCTTGATGGAAAGTGAGTTGTTCGGCCACGAGCGCGGGGCCTTTACTGGTGCCGACAAGCGGCGTGAAGGCTGTTTTGAGCTGGCCAACGGCGGCACCCTGCTGCTCGATGAAATAGGCGAGATGAAGCCGGAGCTGCAAGCGAAACTACTGCGCGTGCTGGAGGAATCCAAAATCAGGCGCCTGGGCGGGTCAACCGAAGTTGCGGTCGATGTGCGAGTGCTCGCTGCGACCAACCGCAACCTCGACAATGCGATAAAAGAGAGCAGGTTCCGCGAGGACCTTTACTACCGGCTGAACGTGTTTGCCATCGAGCTCCCTGCCTTATGCGAGCACGCAGACGATATTCCGAGCCTGGTCGATCATTTCCTGCGTGAACTTAAACAGCCGGAAGGTAAGAATATTACCGGAATGGACGCTGAGTGCCTGGAAGTACTCAAATCGTATCGATGGCCGGGTAACGTGCGACAGTTGCGCAACGTCCTCGAGCGGGGGCTGATCGTCAGCCGGGGACCCTTGATTAGCGTCGCTGATCTGCCGCCGGATATGAAGCGCAGCACCGGCTCTAGTTCGAGCTTCGAATTGCGCCTCGGCATGTCGCTGGACGAGGTGGAACGCGAACTGATCATGCGAACGATCGACTTCACCAGCGGCAACAAATCCCGCGCCGCGGAAGTGCTTGGCATCAGCCTCAAGACGCTCTACAATCGTCTTGAGCGGTATCAGGGCAAGGAAGCACAAGATACGCTCTGAAACGCTAAGTAATCCCGGGGATTGTCTTTCCAGCGCCCGCATCAGCTGAGCTGCTGCACTAAGAATCTGCTCAGCGGTCTTCCTCTTTTCAGGATTGGTCGCATTTTGCGCAACCTAAATGCGCATCTAGGTTGGACATAGCCGCCAGTTCTTTTGTACTTTCGCACTGAGTTGATGCTGCTGAACTCAGCGCGGCAGGGATTCGTGCCCGTGGATGGTTTGGGACAGCCTGATCCGAGCGTGTCATCTTGACCTGCTGGAACCTCGGTTGCAACAACGTTCGCGTTCGCGGTACCGCCGATGTTCTGGGTCCAAGCGCAGAACCTCGGTATCACGTTGGGTAGAGTTCATGGCAAATTTTGATCTGAAAGATCGTGCGGCGATTGTCGGTGCAGGCAATTCCCAGTTTGGCCGCCGCCTGATGCGAAGTCCGATCGACCTCGCGTGCGATGCAATCGCCAATGCGCTCGACGACGCCGGGCTTGCTCGCCCCGACCTCGATGGCATGATTGTGAGCTTTGGCTCGCCGATCGGCGCCGACGGCGACACGCTGGCTCAGGTGCTCGGGCTTAGGTTACGTATGTACAACCAGACCTGGGCGCATGGGCGGTTCACCGCAAGTTGCATCCAATGGGCCGCGATGATCGTCAACGCGGGTCTGGCGAACGCGGTTGCGTGCCTCGCGGCGGTTAGCTTTTCAGGTTTGCGGCGGCCAATGATGGGCGGCAGCGGCGACCGCGAAGGTGCGCGCGAGGCCGGCGGCGGTCACGGCGAAGACCCAGTCTACGGCATGACCTCGCCGGGTGCAGGCGCCGCCTTGGTCGCGCGCCGTTACTTTGAACGGTATGGATCTAACAGCCGCGAACTTGCTGCCGTGCCGGTCGCGTTTCGCAAACACGCCTCGATGAATCCAGGGGCGATCATGCGTGACGTGTTTGATGTCGACGACCATCAGCAGTCGCGCTTCGTTTGCGAGCCGCTGCATTTGCTCGATTACTGCCTAATCAACGACGGGGCCTCGTGCGTGATCGTCACCACCGCCGAGCGGGCGCGCGATTGCAAAAACCCCCCGGTTTATATCAGCGGGATGCAGGGCCTGCCTGGCGGCCACGATGAATTCATTTGGGCCTATCCGGGGCTGGGCGTGGCGCAACAACCGACGTTCGAGTACAAGACGGAGCTGCAGCCGGTTTACAAGATGGCGGGAATCACGCCGAAAGACGTGGACGCATTGTTTACCTACGATGCTTTCTCGATTCTGGCATGGATCGCGCTGGAGCGATGGGGGTTTTGCAAACCGGGCGAGGCCGCCGGGTTCACGCAGAACGGCCGGATCGAGCTGGGCGGCGAATTGCCGCTGAACACCAACGGCGGACTGCTCTCGGAAGGCCACATCATGGGCTGGAATCATCAGGTTGAAATCGTCCGACAACTGCGTGGCGATTGCGGTTCCCGGCAAATCCAAAACGTCGAAACTATTCAATGGGCGAACGCGTACGGGGATTCGCTGATCTATCATCGATAACGCCGCAGATGCCCGTTGTGAGGAACAACAAGCGATGGCTGAAGCGCAATACCAAAAGCCCCTGCCGGCTATCTCGTCATTGAACAAGCCGTTCTGGGATGCTCTCAAGAAGCGTGAATTGCGGCTACAGAAATGCGACGGATGCGGCAGAGTCTGGTACCCGCCGTCACCGCTATGCCCTCAGTGCTGGTCGCGCAAGTTTACCTGGACGCACTTGAGCGGCCGCGGCCGGGTGAATTCATGGGTGGTCTTTCACCAATCATATTTCCGGGGCTTCGATGGGGAGCTACCGTACAATGTCACTGAAGTCGAACTCGACGACGGGCCACGCTTACTAACCAACCTGGTCGGCGTCAGCAACGATCAGATCCGCGGCGGAATGCGAGTCGAGATTGTTTTTGAAGACGTCACCAGCGAAGTCACGCTGGCGAAATTCAGACCCCAGAACCCTGATCATGACCCGCTCCTGCAAAAGAGTGGGCGAGGGGCTTGAAGAGGGAGCTTGTAGGGCGGCTCTGGCGCCGCGGCAAGATCACCGGAGCTGAATCATGGCTAAACCACTCGATGGAATCAGGGTCTTCGATCTGACGGTCGCGGCGGTCGGGCCGTGGGCAACTAAACTGCTCGGCGCGATGGGCGCGGATGTGATCAAAGTGGAGGCGCCCGGCGGCGACCAACTCTCACATGCGGTGCCGCCGCGAATCAAGGGCAATTCGGTCCTCTACATCTCCGCGAACCACAACAAGCGCATGATCGAACTAGACCTCAAGCAGGAAGCCGACCGAGCCATCGCGCTCCGCATCTTGGAAAAAAGTGACGTGTTCGTTAACAACATGCGCCCGGGTGCGGCTGAGCGGCTCGGCCTCGGCTATGATGTCGTCGCGCAGGTCAATCCCCGTGTCATTTATGTTCTCGCTTCTGCCTACGGGCGTGACGGTCCGATGGCGACCGAGGCTGGGGTCGACCCGACGCTGCAGGCATTCTGCGGATGGTGCAGTATCATGGGACCGGAACGAGGCCGAGGCGAGATGTTCCGCCATCTGGCGCATCTTGACCTCACCACCGCCAGCACCATCACGCAGGCTGTACTGGAGGCGCTGATCGCGCGCGACCGGACCGGCGAGGGTCAGCGAATCGAAATCGAGATGCTCACGGCAGCGATGGCGCTGCAGACGACCCGCCTGGCTGAATATTTCGCAACCGGCGAACAACCCCGGCCGCTCGGCAGCGCCTCGCCGACAACCGCGCCGCATCAGGCGTTCGAATGCGCGGACCAAAGGTTTGTGGCGATCGCGGTTGAACGCGACGAGCAGTGGCCCGGGTTCTGCCGTGCGATGAAGCTGCCGGAGTTAGTCGCTGACCAGCGCTTTGGAAGCAATCCGATGCGAGTCCGCAATCGCGCCGCACTCGTGGAAATTCTCGAAGAGCGCTTCAAAAGCAAACCAGCGGCCTGGTGGATGATCCGGCTCACGAGCGAGAAAGTCCCCAACGGCCCCGCGATGAGGTTCGACGAACTCCGCTATCATCCGCAGGTGCGCCACAACGAGCACATCGTCGAAATCGACACCCCGCATTGGGGCCGTCTCTACGTTGATGGGCTGCCATGGAAATTCAGCCTTACGCCAGCAGGACCGATTCGTGCCGGGGGCAAGCCCGGGGAACACACGGCGGAAGTGCTGGCCGAACTCGGCATTAGCCACCAAGCGGCGGGCAGTTCAAAGTGAGCACAAATGACAGTCTTGCCGGGTTTCGCGTGATCGACCTGACCGAGGGGATCTGCGGCCCGTTCACTTCAATGCAACTTGCTGACGCCGGAGCCGAGGTAATTAAGGTCGAGCCGCCCAACGGCGATTATGCGCGCCAAATTGGTCCTCCTTTTATCAACGGCGAAAGCGCGGTCTTCCTGAGTGTGAATCGCAACAAAAAAAGCGTAGTACTCGATTACCGGCGCGATGATCAGCACGGAATTCTAAGCCGGCTCGCTGCAACCGCAGATATTCTTATCGAAGACCTCGGACCCGGCGAAGCCGATCGACTCGGGTTTGGCTACAGCCAGTTAAGCTCGCAAAATCCACGGCTGATCTATTGTGCAATTAGCCCTTTCGGCGAAGAAGGTCCGCTGAAAGATCTGCCAGGCTCTGAACTGGTGATTCAGGCGATGGCCGAATATACAGCGTCGTTAGGCCGCATCGGCGATCCGCCGATTCGAGTTGGTGCAGACGTCGCGTGTATCAATACCGGAATTTTCGCCACTCAGGCGATTCTCGCCGCACTGTTCCATCGCGAGCGCGCCGGCCACGGCCAGCGCGTCGCGGTCAGCCAATTCGGCTCGCTCCTTCATTTACGCGGCATCATGTGGCATTCGATGACTGATCCAGATGACTGGTACGGGTTCCATCTCGACCATTACACCAATCCTCCAGATTACGGTTATCAGGCCAAGGACGGTGCGCTCTACTTCATTCTCCGGCGCGGCAATAGTGAAGATTGGGACCGGCTGGTGCTGGAGTTGGGGATGGAGCACGTGCTCGCCGACCCGCGTTTCGCCGATTACGGGCGTCAGGCGACCAGCATCGGACGTTACGCCCCCGAGGTGAAGTACATCTGGGAAGATGCGTTTAAGGGACGCGCGCGCGACGAGATCATTGCTCTGATCAAGAGCATTGGCGGCGATGCTGTTCCGATGATGGACTATCCGTCATTGCTGTCGCATGCGCAGGTTGAGGCATTGAGCGTGATAATCGAAGTGCCGCATCCCAACGGCGGCACCTTCAAAACCATACGCCCGGTAGCCCGCTTCACTGGCGCCCCCGAGTCCGTGATGACCGCCCCGCCCAAGCTGGGCCAACACACTCAGGAGGTCCTGCTTTCGCTGAAAGCGGAAGGCAATTAGCTTCAGGCCATTCCCGCTCATGCCGCCCATCTTTCGCCCAACCCTCCGGCCGACCTAACCACGTTGCGGAATTTGAGCCGGCCGAGTCCGCGCAGCAGCGCGTACTCGGCACTCCAGCGCCGATTCCATGGAGCTCGGTAATCTGGTCAGCGCCTGCCGATCGTGGAGTTCGGCAAGAGCTTCGAGGTGGCTTGCGTCACCGGCGCGCTCCCGTCCCAAATTGATTACGCGCTGGCCTTTTGGCGGCTGAAGCCGAGCGCACCAAGCGTTTGGGGCCGTCGCCGCCCAGTTCTTCCGGAGTCGGAAATGCAAACGCCGCCATAGAGCTTTGGTCCGAACGCCATGCCGCTCGTGCGGGCCAGACGGTTAAGCAGCATTACTCCAAATAATAGCGTGAGTTGCTGACACGCGATCGTCTTCACTAGCACCTAACGCTTCAAAGACGGTGGGGCGGCCCAAATCCATTAAAGCGCCTGACCAGTGCTCCGATCGTCTCGCGCCATCTCATAAAAGGCGGAGAGGTCGACGATGATGCCTGTGGCAAGCGGGGCTCCATAGTGGGTGCAGATCGCGCCTATAGCGAAGTAGCCGTCGCCGCGTCGAGCCACGAGATCTGTGAACCCTCAGACATCGGTCGTCCGTCGGTTAGCGATCTCTGGCCGAAGCGTCTCGATGAACGCCTAACACTTCGCTTATGACGACCGCCTGATTGTGTTCCTCGTCCTTTGCGCTGTAAACGAGGGTCAGGGTGCCGCGCGCTGCGGCCGTGGCAATCTCTTTCAACCTCGCGCGCGCCTCGGGTCTTCTCAATTCGGCCTTGTAGCGCTTGCGGAATTCTTTCCAATGCGCAGGATCGTGACCGAAAGACTTGCGCAATTCCGTGCTCGGTCCAAGTTCCTTCATCCACTTCACCACGTTTACTTCCGCCTTCTTCAGACCACGCGGCCACAGACGATCGACCAGGATACGCATGCCGTCACGACGCGAGACAACGTCGTAAGCGCGCTTGATATGTACCATGGTGGTCTTTCCTTTTATCTTCAGCTTCTGGTTCGCGAGTGGTTGCTACCTCCTCTAGGGCCAAGGCTCCCAGGGCTTCTTCTCGACCTGGAGCGAGCCTTGCCGAACCGAGGCTTCCCACTTCGTGGCGTCGCCCTCTACCGAAAATCGAAGATCGACTTTGGCCTTGCCCACCGCCAGTCCGTGCAGCGTCAGTTCCGGGAGCCATGTCGGCAGCGCTGGATCGACGTACAGGTGGCCATTGGCCGCGTCCGCCTGCAGCCCGAGAATCGCCCGCAGCAGATGAAAGACGCTTCCTGCGGCCCACGCCTGAGGGACGTTCGCGCCAGGATATTGCACCGGAAAGGTGCCCGCCTTGCGTTCAATTCCCGCGTAAAGCTCGGGCAACTGGTAGCTCACGAAATAGCTCGCGGCGCCGGAGATGTCGCGGGCGATACGCGCGGCCTCGGCGGCAAATCCGTAACGTTTGAAGCCGAGGGCGATGATGCCATTGTCGTGAGGCCAGACCGCACCACGCTGATAGGAAAACGGGTTGTAGGCAGGATTGTGAGCGGAAAGAGTGCGGATACCCCAGCCGCTCCACATATCGGGTTCCATCAGCCGCTTGACGACTCTGGCGGCGTGTTCTCGAGGGACCATCCCGCTCCACAACAAATGCCCCGGGTTTGAAGCAATGGTACGGACCGGGCGCTTGTCAGGGTCCAACGTCAACGCATAGAAGCCGATGTCCTCGCTCCAGAACCGCTCTTCGAATCTGTGTCGCAGCTCCGCGGCCTTGCGGCGCAGCTCGTTTGCTCGCGGAGCCTCGCCGAGCTGGTCGAACAGTTCCGCCATCCGCATCCAGGCGTCGAAAACGTACCCTTGCAGCTCGCACAGCGCCTTGGGTGCTTTCACCTGAGAGCCATCGGGATACACGATTGCAGTACCCGAATCTTTCCAGCTCATGTTTTCACAGCCCTGCGAGGAGCGGGTTTTGTATTCCTGGAAGCCATCGCGGTCGAGGTCGCCGTAGCGATCGATCCATTCCAGGCAGCGCAACGCCACGTCGCGGTACTCGCGGATCAATGCGTCCTCGCCGGTCCATTTCCAGGCCTCGTGCAGCAGGATCAGGTAGAGCGGCGTGGCGTCGGCCGTGCCGTAGTAGGGCGTATGCGGGATACGATGGAAATGGGCGAGTTCGCCAAAGCGGATCTCGTGCGGGATCTTGCCTGGATCCGCATCACGGTAATCGTCGCTCGCGATGGCCTGGAGTTCGGCCAGCTTCTTGAGCGCGCCGCGGGCGAAAGCCGGGTCCACCGTCATGTTTTGCAGGCTAACGATTAGGCTGTCACGGCCAAAGACGGTCACGAACCATGGCACTCCGGCCGACGGTACCCAGACATCGTGCGCCATATCCTGGTCGTGAAGCCTGAGCGCGCACATATCTTCGATCGATTGCCGATAGAGCCGGTAAATGTCCTCATTGGCCGAGGTCAGCGCGGTCGTCTGGCCCATCCATTGCAGCTGAACAGAATCAAATTTGGTCGGGTCCGAGTCGAGGCAGGCGCGAGATAATGCAGATATATGGCCATCCGAACCCATCGAATACTCACAGCAGGAATGCCATGAGGCGCCCGGCTGCAGCTCAATCTCGAAGGTAAGCCGCCCATTGGCATAAACCGGCGGAGGTTTGGACTTGGCCCGGTAGGTGAATGTACGCCGGAAATCGCGGTTGGTGTAATGGGTTCTCAACTCGTGGCGTTTCGCGTTCCACTCGGTCTCAATTCGTCCGCGGCGCATGAACCGATGAGACTTCACCTCGAACAGGTCCGCAAAGTCGGACCGCAGGACCACTTCGAGGTTCAAGCGGACCGGCGTGAACCCGTAGTTGCTCAAGTCGAGGTCCTCGTGGATGCCTTCGGAAGCGGAACGGCTGATCACCAGCGCCAGAGTGCCGACTGGCACGTCGCCATCCAGCGTACTGAACGCCTTGTTGGTCAGGTATATTCGCGCGCCATAATAAGTGACCGGGCTCGAAGTGAGCCGAGTCCAGGACATTCCGTTGGCGAAGATCGCATAATAGCTGACGAAACGCGTGTCTCTTGCAAAGACCCCCTGTTCGCTATCGGCCGCGATCTCGCCATTGAGGTCGGTCACCATGAAGGTGCTGCCGTGATTGATGGTCAAGAGTGGGGGACCGATATTGATTTCTACCGCCATGGTCTGATTTCGAGCTTTTTATTGAGGTCCGTCATGGCTCCAGACTCCTCGTCCAGATCAACGGCAGGCCATTGAAGCGCTCGCGCCAGTCGGGTACATTCGGCGCCGCGGTCTCTCCCTGGCGTTCCGCCACGACCGGTGCTCGACTCCAATATTGTCCCGATTCAGCGGATCGGGCCAGCGTGGCGATGCCGCCGGCAGCGAAGATGCCATGGACTACCCCGGCGTCTTTTCACCCACCGCCGCTGCTACGATACACCCCGGCCCCGCGCCATTTCGCGGCGACCGTCCTCGGTCACCGCCGCTCAGATGATAGTAGATTCGCTCATAATTGGCCGCCATCGTGTCAGCCGTGAAGCACGTTTCGAACACCTCGCGGCATTTATCCCGAATATCACTCACTCTGCGAACAGCGTGGACAAGGTCGTTAACGAACATGCTACAAATTTCTTTTGGGATGGAGCGGAAATGAAGTGGTCTTATACGAGACTTCGCAGGCCTCCGTTTCCAACGCTTGGCGTTGGTCTAAGAAGAGTGGTCAAACACGAAAGGAAGAACCACAGTCAGGCCGGAGTGAAATCGGACTCGAATCTGGATCGATCCTGACAATTTCAGTGTCCGCCGGGCTCCTGTCAGGGTCACTATGTTAACATGCATAGTTGAGCATCATGTTCTTCAGAGAACAACTTTAGATCCAACCATCGTGGCATTTCCGACTTTTCAACGCCGAGGCCTCAGGGACGCTCTATCAGCAGCGGATCAACCTGCGTCAAGGCGCCTTCGACATCGACCGCGACGCCGTCGGCGGCCGACTTTGTGAGAGGAGCAGTTATTCGGCGGAGAACTTGCGGGTGCAAACCGGCTCTCGCGTGAATCTGCAGTATTGCCGTTTCTGCCGATTCGTCATCGCGGCATCAGCGGCCCTGGAATTTCGGTTCGCGTTTTTCAAGGAATGCCTTGACTGCTTCCTTATGGTCTTCCGTAAGACCTGTGAGTGACTGTCCCAGCGCCTCGCGTTCGAGCATGGTACGGACATCTGCATAGGCTGCCGCATTGAGATTCGCCTTCATATACGAATAGGCGATGCGCGGGCCCGACGCGATGCGCCGCGCGAAGGCATGCACTTCGTCTCCAAATGAGGCTGCAGGCACAACACGATTGACTATACCTTCTTTCAGTGCTTGATCTGCCGTCAGCATGTCTGCGGTGAAATATAGTTCGCGGGCCTTGGCAGTACCGACAATCTTGGTCAGGAAATAGCTGCCGCCGAAGTCGCCGGAATAGCCGACGCGGGCAAAAGCCGTCCCCATCCGCGCCTGGTCGGAAGCAATCCGGATGTCGCAAGCGAGGCAGAGACTGAAGCCTGCGCCAGCAGCGGGTCCGTTGACGGCGGCGATCGTTACTTTGGGTATTTCATGCAGTAGCAGACTCACTTCCTCGGAACGGCGCAACCCGGCAATACGCTGGTCTAGCGACACCGGATGATTTCCGCCAACCGACTGCTGCGCATTTTCATTGCGTTCACGCATCCTGCCGATATCGCCGCCGGCGCAGAAACCCCGTCCGGCACCGGTAACCACGACCGCGCCGATATGGTCGTCGGCCCCGGCCTTGCGGAGATTATCGAACAGGCCGTTGATAATACCATCGCTGAGCGCGTTGAGCTTGTCCGGCCGGTTGAGCGTGAGATACAAAACGCCATCACGATTTTGCACCAACAGTTCCGGTTCTGCCATTAGTATCAGCCTCCGTTACAAAGTATCAGCCGGCGTTACAAGTCCAAAGCTAACTGCGCGAGGATAGTTGGTGAAGCCAAGCTCGATTAATAGTGTTCGCCGCCCATACCATCATTCCCGCGCGCGTGGCTGCCGCGCGCGGGAACCTGCGTCGTCGCTATGTTCCAGGCAGACCCGCCCTCTACCGACGCTTACGACATATCCGAGCAACTCGCCCTCGCCATTCCGAGACTCTTCGCGCACCAGGCACGCGCGAGATGACAACATCGGAACATATCCCTCTTTTTTCTCTCATCGGACGGCTTTTGCAGGGTCGTGATTAACCTATTTCAGCGTCGCCAGTCGGAGGAGAGCGTCGGCCAGAGCCTGGGTCCCATCGAGATCATGACCCAGCGCCGCAGTGGCATTGAACATCGAGGTCATCATTTTCAGCCCGGGCAGCGCAATCCCATTTTGATTGGCTGCTTCTGTCACTAACCGCAGGTCCTTACGGATCAATTTGACGAAAAACCCGGGGCGATAATCCTTCGCGATCATTTTCGGACCCAGATTGCTTAGTTGCCATGAAGCTGCTGCGCCGGCGCCGATTGCTTCGAGCACCTTGGCTGGTTCGAGGCCACCCCTGGCAGCGAACAGCAGCGCCTCGGCGGCGGCTTCCAGAGTGAGCGCCACCGCGATTTGATTTGCCAGTTTGGTCGTTTGCCCGGCACCCGAGGGTCCCATGTAAGTGATGCGTTTACCTAAGACTTCGAGCAGGGGACGCGCACGGTTGAAGGACGGTTCGCCGCCGCCGACCATAATCGTGAGCGTCCCCTCAATCGCACCGGTTTCGCCGCCGGAGACCGGCGCATCGAGATAGTCGACGCCGGGCACGGCAAGCTTTTCCGCGATTCTGCGTTCTGCGTTGGGTGCAATCGTGCTCATGTCGAGCACGAGTTGTCCGCGTGCCAATGACGGCTCGATCCTGCCCATGACGTTTTCGACGTCAGACGTGTCCGGCACCATTATAAAGATTATCTCGGCACCTTCGGCCGCGGCTGCAGCTTCGGGCGCCATTACCGCCCCGTCGTCCAGGAGCGCACGAGCTTTCTCGGGCGAGCGATTAAAAACACGCAGATGATGGCCCGCCTTTAGCAGCCGCCGCGCCATCGGCGCGCCCATAATTCCAGTTCCAATCCATGCGATTTCCATTGTTGTTCCTGACCTGGGGCACGCCACCGCACTCAACAGATGCGGGGCGTAGGGTCTTTCTGCAACAGGCGTATAATGCCGCTAAAGATCTATTAAATCACTGTTCCTTTTTAAACTAAGAGGCAATTACGATGAAGCGCCCACCTCAGAGAGCACACCTAAGACGGCATACCCCATGTGTTACCGCTGCTGACTGTCCGCTCTCAGGATGAACGTGGCGCAGCGTTAGATTTCCCTGATGTCCCCAAATGTTGCCGGCCGTGTGCAAATGCACCTGCCAGTTAGAATCGTCCACGCGCTAAATGAGAAAGGTCAAATTGTGAATGACCGCGTCATTATTGATCAGAAGGACCCTTTTATAGGCTATTTTGAAGCTATCACCCTCCGGACGTAGCTTGTGGATTGCGCGACCGGCGAAAATGTCCATCCGACCGCGCCGCAGCGCAGTTACATTGAATGTAGAGCGGACGGTTGCTTCGGTGTCATTCTCGTCTTCAATCTCTACGTTCGAAACGACCCGACTGAGGCGCGACTTCGGCTCCTGAGCATAAGCCGCACCGCTTTTGAGCCGCGCGATGCGGTCTTCCAGACGTGCTTTGTCCTCGTAAACGATCGAAACGTGACGCTCCGGGTCGATATCGTGTTCGTTGCACGGCACCCAGTACAGTGCGTCGTCTGCCCACAATGCCAGCCATTCGTCATAAGCGTGTTCGTCCATCAAACGCGCTTCGCGGTAGAGAAAGTCTTCCACCTTGTGACGGTCGACGGGCATCTCTCTTTTGCTCTTCCGGTTCGACTTCTGTTTTATCGAAACGCAGACCAAGGTTTAACGCGACGCCTGTTGCGCGATGCCAGTACTAGTCCCGTCCTGCCGAACCAGAGCATCATCGACTCTCTGTGACATCACTTTCTTCCACTGGCGCCAGATGCCCCGTTGCGTAACCTCATCCGTGATCTGTCCGACAATCGTACCTTCACTCTCCTGGTGTTCCTGCCGGCGGCCGCGGGAAAGGACTAACCAAGGATCGACTCGGGCGCTGAGGCCAATCTGGTTGCGTTCGAACATCTCCAGATCATCGGTCGCACCGCCGCCGGCTGGACCGTAAAACGCTTCGTGCCCGCGCAGCCGCGCCACATTCAGCTCGTGCGGTGCGCCGGTCAAGAAGGTCGGATATAGGAAGACCTCCGTCTCGTCTATCTTTATCGGCCGGACTACACGAATTTGCACACCAATGAGAATCAGGTTAGGAAACACCAGCAGATGAGTTCCGCGCGCAGTGAGCAGTTCCTTGGTCCGCGTTTCCCCATGCCTGGCAATCAGCGCGTCCCAATATGCCTTACCCGAATCGCTGGTCGGCATCATCGCGCCCATGCGGGAGCCGTTAGCCTTGTTGTAGGGACGAAAATCGATCATCACATGACCGTTTCCCAAGTCCCGGGTCTGGGCTAAAGACTGACTAGTCCCAAGATCAGTCAGATTGACGCCGGTCCGGCGCCGAACATTTTCAAAGAAACTTTGATGCACAAAATTGGCATGATACCCGTCCATGCTGTTTTCGACCTGGAACTTCCAGTTCGCCTGGTACCCGTATTTGTGAACCCCTGCCGTGACGTCCAGTTCGCCGGCAGGCGAGAGGTCCACAAACAGGTCAATCTGTTCCTTGACCCGTTGCCCCAGATGTTCGTCTAACGTAATGCCTACCGGGCTAAGGCTGCCGAAGACGAACCCGCGGTATATGCCAATCCGCGGCGCCTTGCGCAGCCCGCGGTCCTCTTTGGAGAACGACGCGTCATAGCGGTCCTGATAGGTCACGCTGGCCAGGTCGCCGTTGTTGCGGTATGTCCAGCCGTGATAAGCGCAGCGGAAAATCCTGGCGTTGCCCCGCTCGACTTGGCACACTGCATTGGCCCGATGTGCGCAGCGGTTCATGAGCAGCTGCACCTGCCCGTCGTCATCTCGCACCATAATTACCGACTGAAGGCCAATGTCGGTAACGCGGAAATCCCCCGGCCGGGGAATCTCGCCGGCATGGCCTACATACACCCAGCCTCGCGAGAAGATTTTTTCCATCTCCTCCTCGAAGATGGTGGGGTCTGTGTACACGCGCCCATGTACCCGATCATCCTTGACGAGGTCGTCATAATTGATGGCCGTACGCGCGACTCCCATACTTCCCTCCTCTCAGCAGGATTACCGCGACTCTCACGCCGTGAATCTTAGTGGCAGGCTTTGGATTCCGCGGATGAGCACTGAGCGCACCCGCGGGACTGGTCCAGTGCCACCGACAAAAGGCGGGCACGAAAACAGCAGTTCCTCGAGCGCCACTTTCGCCTCGAGCCGCGCCAGTTGGGCTCCGAGGCAATAGTGAGTGCTGAAGCCGAAAGCCAGATGATCGCCATTATCGCGCTGTATGTCGAGGCGATCTGGGTCGGAGAATTTTCGTTCGTCGCGATTGGCGGACCCGAGCAATACGAACACCGCTGCATCCGCCGGGATAGCCATGCCGCTCACATCGATCGCTTTAGTTGTGCGGCGAAAGACGATTTGAACCGGCGAATCATAGCGCAGGACTTCTTCAATCAGTTGCGGAACGAGGGAGCGGTCGTTTCGAACTTTTGCCAGAACAGCCGGCTGCGCCAGCAATGCGAGTGTAGCGTTGCCGAGCAAGTTCCGCGTCGTTTCATTGCCCGCGAGCAAGATCAACATGGCCATCGCGAGAACCTCGTCGGCGCTCAACGCCTGGCGTTCCTCTTCCGCCTGCACGAGCGCCGTCAATAGGTCGCTGTGGGGTTCTTTCCGGCGCAGCGCAATCGCTTTCTGGAAGTAAGCGCGCATTTCGTCGTTGCTTTGCCGGATCTCCGTTCGTTCAGCTTCATCACCGGGCCGGCTCGTTCCCCGGACAACATTGTCGGACCATCGCTGGAACTCAGCATAATGCTCCGATTCGACTCCCAGCATTTCGGCGATGACGATGACCGGCAAAACGCCGGAAAACTCGTGCACGAAATCAAATTCGCGCTTCCGCAGAGGTTCCAGCAATTGGTCAGCGATAGCGCGAACCCGCGGCTCGAGAAGATTCACCATCCGCGGCGTAAAGGCTTTACTTACCAATCTGCGTAAGCGGGTGTGATCAGGCGGATCAGTCTCAATCATCCATGGAACTTCCGGCGCCGGGTTCAGGTCGCCTAAGGATTGCCCAATCCACTTGGCAGAGGAAAAGACCTGAGGGTTCTTGATCGCGTAATCGACGTCTTGATAGCGACTGATTGTCCAGCATCGCAAGGGTTCTATCCACGCCACCGGATGATGCTGGCGGAGGGTGGCGTAATAGGGGTAAGGATTTTCCTGGACCTCTGGCGCGAGCGGATCGTAGTCCATGAGCGTTGCCTCATCTGCTCCGTGTACGCATCGCTGCGGGTAGCGCCGCGAACCAATTGACTTATCCTAATCGAAATTGACTACACTGAAGAGCCGGCGCGTGAGTGGCGTCGTCTGATTTCCGAGATCTCAGATCCCACCTCCCTCGGCCTGCTCGACATCAACTTTTGGTCGAAGTCGGTGGCCTTCGGTTCCAATGCCGACGTACAAGTTCTTTCACGGGATCCATGAGGGTTTCCTTTGCTCCTAATCCATTTACTTTAAAATCATTTTGCGGCGGCGGTTTGACTGCCCCCGCCGGATTTCGCGAAATAGGCTGCCGCTTGCTGTTCGACTGCGGTCCCTTTAAAGAAATCGGGATTTGCGCCGCCCCAGAAACGTACCGCGTTGCCAAACACGAAATCACGGAAGTCATCTTCGTCAAGTTGGCGGCGATCGACCAGCTCATAGGCCTCAGCCAGAACGTCAGTCATCTCCATAACGTCAAAATGGCCGATATCCGAGCCCATGATCGCGTGAAGCTTCACGCCGTATGGGTTGGCGGCAGCATTGAAAGCCCACGTATTGACTGGATCGTCAGCTTCGCAGCCGAAATAGAAATTATTCACAAACATCTTCGGGATGTCTTCGGCGCTGGCAATGCCACATCGTGCAAAGTCGTCGACCGGCTCAATATCACCGAGGAGATGCCGGAGCGATTCGAGCTGATCGATATGCCTGGAGAGCGGCGATGTGCCGTAGCGGCGAAAATATTCGGTCACCGCCGCAACGTCGAGATTAGCGGGATTGGTATTGTCTAGTGCCGCGAGATTACGTTTCTTCCAATGGCTGATCAACTCGCTGTACAGCATACAGGCCCACCCGACACCGCCTTCGAGAAACGCAAACTTAAGTGACGGGAAGCGACGCGTCACGCCGCCAAGGAAGAGTGATTTGCAAACTGCCTCACCGGCGGCGGCGAAATGGCCAATGTGGTTGTAAACGAAATTAGAGTAGGACACGCGGGTGCCCAGCCCCTGTGATGCGCTGTGAAAAGTTGGTACCACGCGCAGCTCCAGGCATTTTGCCCATACCGGATCATAATCGTATTCGCTTTCCAGACCTAAAGCGTCGGGCCAGTTCGCATAGCGGCCGCTCTCGCCATCGTGCTGCGCTGCCTTGATCGGCCGCCGCATCAGACTCGTCATCATCATCGCGCGCAGCCCCAGCCCGGCGGCAAATTCAAGCTCCTCGATGGCCTCGGCTGGCGTATGCATCGGGATGCAAGCAGCGGGAATCAGGCGGCCGCTGACGCTTCGGAACAGCTCTGCCGCCATCACGTTGTAAGCTCGATAGGCTGCAAGCTGAAGCTCGTGATCTCTAATCGCGGCAAAGAACAACGCGAGGGTTGGGTAGGCGATGGCAAAGTCAAGACCGATCTCATCCATCCGCTCATACAGCAGATGCGGCAGCATCGCGGTGGCGCGATCGAGTGAATTACGCGCCGGAAATCCCCACCAGGGCGGTTGTATCGCGCGGCGCGCGCGGCGCTCCTCCGGTGACATTCGCGACCAGCCGGCCAAACCCGCCAGATAGTCGTCATGCCGAAAACGATCGACCATTGCGGGACCGGCCACCGCGTCCAGATAGTCGAGCAGGGTTGGTTCAAACTCGATCCAATGGCCGTCAGCATCAATCACTGGATGGCCAAGGCAGCCATGGATCTTAGCGGAGGCAGATTTCTCAGGCATGGACATCGCTCCTTAGACGACGCGACGGGGCCTGCAATGTCGCGTCAGTTATTCTGGTGGAATGTATGAGCCACGCGGAGCGAGAAACGAAGCACCTCACCTCGATAACCCTTCCCGTTTTCGCTTCTCAGTCCTCGCTAGCTCGAGCGAGCTCGCTCTCCCATTCTGGCAATGGGGCCTTCACGACCTCATCGTAACGCGCGAAGTCGAGCATAGATTCACCGTCTAGCGTGCGTGTCGTAATATCGGCCAGTCGAGCGCCCCAAATGATATCCTCAGCACCATAGTAATAGCGCGCGTAAACCGTTTGCGAAAAGGTTTCGTCAATTCCGGTGAGTGAGACCACGATACCGGCATCCGCCACCTTCAGCGACTCGGCGGTAGCGCCATACAGCGGGCTATTCAGGTCGATTGGATGAATCGCGGTCCATGAATTACTGAAAATTGCATTGCGGTAACGTGCGAGTTCCAGGTCGTAAAAGCGGCGCACCTCCTCACCCTCGAGCGTGCTTTCCTGGCGCGCGAAGGCCACGTGAATCTGGGCCTCGACAATCTGGTTCGCGCGCACGTTGGCCATGCGGAACATGAGGCTCGGTACACCGTCGCGGAGCGAGATAACGGCATTGCGCGTGAAGCGCACACGTGCCGTGGGCCGGGAAAATTTGGAAAACACCAGCCCGGTGACCAGCGCAAACGCCAGCAATCCGGTCAACGCTTCGCCGCTTGGAGGTTGGCAACAAAACTGGTGGGCGCCATAGTGCCATAGCCGATCGTAGCCATGGTCTGCACGCTGAAGAAAAAGGCATCTGCGAATGAGCCTTGACGCGCGTGCGCGACGCCGCCAGCGATTAGGTAGCCCGCCGCGAACAGACAGTTAACGACGACAATCACGGCCACCACTACCAGCAGCAGCAAGGGCCATGACGAAGTCATCAGTTGATGGTAGAAATCATCGAAGTAACCATCGCCCGGAGTTGCCGATTCCACGGTCCAATACAACAGGCGCTCTTGAACGCGTTGCGTGACTTGCCGACAGATTGTTGATGCCATAAGCGAAAAATATAGCGCAGCGCCGCGCATGAGGCGTGGCAAACGCCTTCTCCATGATAGCCCGCAATGGACCAGGACGAATTCATAATTGACGGCTCTTCCAGCGCGCCTTTAACGCTCGTGCTCGCGCACGGCGCCGGTGCACCGATGGACTCGCCTTTCATGGCAACCATCGCGCGAGCGCTGGCGGGCAACGATTTACGGTTGGTACGCTTTGAGTTCCCCTATATGCACGCGCGGCGCGAACATCGAGCGCGCAGCACGCCCGACCGGGAGCCGGTGCTGCTTGCTGCGTGGCGCGAGGTCATTCAGTCGCTCGGCGGAGGCGCGCAGCTCGTAATCGGCGGGAAATCTCTGGGCGGCCGCATCGCCAGTATGGTGGCTGACGAGACTCAAGTCCGTGGTCTGGTGTGCCTCGGCTATCCCTTCCATCCGCCCGGCAAAGCGCCGGGTGCCCGGCTCAAGCATCTGAAATCATTGCGGACTCCAGCGCTCGCCGTACAAGGCACACGCGACAGCTTCGGCAGCCGGGGTGATGTGGAAAAATACGAGCTCTCGCGACAAATCCGAATTGCGTGGATTGACGACGGCGACCATTCGTTCAAGCCTCGCGCGCGTTCCGGGCGAACTGAACAACAGAATCTCGCGGCCGCGATCGCCGCCGTCCGCGATTTCCTGAACACTTTGCCGCCTTAGCGGCAACGACTCCGCAATTTTCAGCGCACCAACGAGGAACAGGGCCAGGCCGACTGCGACGTTTTCTCGCTTGCAGCATCGCTACTTCCTTTCTGAACCCGCTTGATTGATCACGCTGCGCAGTAATACTGGTCAAAGGCAAGATGGACGTGCTGATTACCAGCTCAACGCAGGAAACGGTAGCGGCTGAACTCGCGGTGCTGCCCACCTGGGCGCAGGAAGTTCCGGCCGCGCTAAGGCCACCTTCGCATGAGTTGCGCGCGATGTGGCGTAACACGCGGATGGTAGTGCTGTGCGTGTTGTCGGCCGCGCTTTACGCGGCAGTGCTGATACCGTTCAAGGTGCTGCCGCTGATCCCCGGCGTAACCGAAGTCAGGCCCGGCAATGCTATCCCGGTAGTGTGTTCCTTTCTGTTCGGGCCGGCGGCCGCATGGGGCTCTGCCATCGGCAACATGATTGGCGATTTCTTTGGTGGAGTCGGCCCCGGCGACGTTTTCGGCTTCTTCGCCAATCTGGTCTATGGCTATATCCCCTACAAACTATGGACGATAATCGCACGTGGCGACCAGGGCCCCGCCAACTTCTCTGCGGGAACGATCGCGAAGTATACCGCCTGCTGCCTGGCTGCGAGCGTATTATGTGCGGACGTGGTTGGATGGGGCGACAACATGCTCTCGCTGCGGCCGTTCTGGATACTCGGCAACGTCATCATCTTCAACAACATGGTGGCATCGATCGTCTTAGCCCCGCTGCTCCTGGCGGCCGTCTACCCCCGCGTCCGCGCCGCGCAACTGCTTTATCGCGATGTGATGCCAGAACTCCGTGAACGTGCAAAACCGGTTCGCATCGCGGGAGCGATTATGTTGCTCATTGGGGAGACTGGCGCGTGGCTGGCTGGCAACCTGCTCTCGACCGGCCATTGGAAGCCGCATTTTCTGCCCGCCATGTTGGTCGCCGCCCCGTACGATAAGGCGATTGCGATCGTTGTGAGCCCGTTTATCCTGTTGGCCTTCGCCGGAATGATGCTTCTGTGAAGCTCACCGCCGGCCACCCCCAACTCACCGCTCCCTCGGCATCGCGGGAGCGGGACAGACAGGCCGTCTCCGCTGACAATCTGGTCGACGCGACCGGCGATTCGCCGCAGACGCAGCCCGCGGTCGAACTGCGGAGTGTTGTGTTTACGTACAGCGGCGCGGCCGCCCCAGCCTTGCGCGGCATCGATCTCACCCTGAAGCCGGGCGAGATGGTGGGAATAATGGGCGCTTCGGGCGCGGGCAAATCAACTCTCGCCAAGTGCCTCAATCGCCTGGTGCCGGCGTTCGAACGCGGTGAGTTCAGCGGGGTCGTGCGTATCCACGGGCGGACGTTGGACGGCGCTCGCGTTTCGGACGTTGCTCCCCTGGTCGGGATGGTATTTCAGGATTTCGAAGCGCAACTTTTTTCGACCAGCGTGGCGCTCGAAATCGCCTTCACGATGCAGCAGATCGGAATGCCGCGTGAAGAGATCGCATCGCGGGTCGAGCCGGCGCTCGCCGCGGTCGGTCTCACCGGCTTCGCCCATCGCGATCCAACTTCATTATCAGGTGGCGAAAAACAGCGGCTCGCAATCGCGGCGGTATTGGCATTGCGTCCGGGCGTAATCGTGCTGGATGAACCCACCACCGATCTAGACCCCGAAGGCAAAGCTGAAGTCTTCGCCCTGATCCGCACGTTGCGCGAGCAAGGGCTGAGCCTGATTGTAATCGAACACGAGGCCGACGAATTGCGCGGATGCGACCGGCTATTGGTCTTGCGCGACGGCGAGGTCGTGGCGCAGGGTCCGCCAGCTTCAGTCATGACTCAACTCGAACTGCTCGAAAATTGCGGTGTCCATCCCCCGGACTTGAATCGGGCGCTCGCAATTCTTGGGATCCGCGCCCATGCGGCAACCGTTGATGAAGCTGAAGCACTAATCCGGCGGACCCTTTCAATAAGCAGCGACTCGACAGCACCGTTTCGGATGATGACCGCGCAAAACCATTGGAGAATTGTAGATGAGGCAGCAAGACGCCCAAATCCGGACGAGAATCCAATCCTTGTCCTCGACCAGGGGGATGTTGGGCGAGGCTCGCCTGCTTCTCCGCTGGCCGAAGCTGAACGGCTGTATTTCTCGTATCCGCTCGGTCCGCGGGTGCTCGATGCGATCAATTTTTGTATCGGTCCCGGCGAGTTCGTCGCTATCGTTGGCCAGAACGGCTCCGGTAAAACCACCCTCGCCAAGCATCTGGTCGGCCTCCTAACGCCCACCGAGGGGCGAGTTCTGCTCGAAGGCTGCGACCGCACGACTCTGCGCCCGGCCCAGACGGCGCACAAGGCTGGCTACGTATTTCAAAATCCCGATCATCAAATCTTTGCTTCGACGGTGGAGGCGGAGATTGCCTTCGGCCCCCGCAATTTCGGACTCAGCAAGGACGACGTAGAGGAGCGGGTCGCCGAAGTGTTGCATGCGGTCAACCTGGATGACGCACGCGAGCGGGATCCCTTCCTGTTGAGCAAGGGAGAACGGCAGCGGCTGGCAGTAGCGAGTGTGCTGGCGCTACGCCCCCGGTTATTGATTCTCGACGAGCCGACGACAGGACTCGACTATCGCGAACAGCGCCGCATGATGGGGCTGGTTAGCGATCTTAACCGCGCCGGACTCGCCATCATAATTATTACGCACGCGCCGTGGCTGGTGGCGGAATATGCAAAGCGGGCCGTGTTGATGCGGCGGGGACGAATCCTGTTCGATGGACCCGTGGATAAGTTCTTTCAGCAGGATCAATTGCTGCGGCAGTCATCGTTTCGTCCGCCGGAAGTTACACTGCTCGCGCGCCGCTTCGGCCTCGCAGCACTTAGCCCGGAAGAATTCGCGTCCGCACTTCGAGAGCTGGCCGACACGAATAAATCCTGATGCAGACCTCGCTCTACCTCGATCGCGGCACCTGGATTCACCGGCTCCATCCGGCGGTAAAGCTGTTCGCATTGTTCATCATGTTTTGGTCGGTCTTCTGGGTCGACCATCCATTGGCGCTGCTGCCGGTTGCAATTGTGATGGTGCTACTGGCGCAGGCGAGCCGTTCATGGCCAAATTTTCACGCGTTCCGATGGTTTCTGATCCTGATGATCCCGCCGACGATGCTGGAATGGATGGCAGTATATCGGGGGGGCGCCCCGGTGGTGAATCTCTGGATAATTCATCTTAGCCGTCAGGCGTTGCTGTTCGGCTTCGGCCGCGGGCTCAAGCTGGCATTGCTGCTCTCTTCGTCGATCCTGTTCCTCTCCACGACCACGATCGAAGAATTCACCACCAGCCTGGTGACTTTCCGCGTGCCCCATCGCGTGGCATTCGCGATGAGCCTGGCATTTCGGCTGGTGCCCCTGTTTATGGATTCGGCGCTGACGGTGGTGCAGGCGCAGAGTTTGCGCGGTTATGACTTCAATCAGGGAAATCTGTTGGAGCGAATGAAGCGCTATGTGCCGGCGGTCATCCCGGTCTTCATGGGAGCGTTGCGCCGCGCGAACAATATGGCAATGGCGCTGGAGGCCCGCGGTTTCGGCCTCGGCATAACCCCGACCAGCTTCATAGAATATCGCATAGAACGCCGCGACATAGTCGCATTGACAGCCCTGTCAACGATGGGCGCTGCGTACTTCATTATCTACTACACCGGCTACGCCGCAATCGCCGCCGGCTAATGCTAATTTCTGCGCGCAGCAATCTTGGGCGGATCTTTTGCGTCGATTACTTCACCGGATTAAACCGGCGACAGTTTCAATTCAATTTGCCGGAGCGGCGTATTTGCGGAATGAGTGGGAGCGCTATTACAAGACGACGCCAGGAATCGGCTCGCCGGCAAAACAGCAGCTCAACGAAAACCGTACGTTAACAATTGAGTTACGCGAGCAGTGTTCAGGCCTCCTTCAAGTCTGCGGTGTCGAAGCCTTCGGTGAACCAGTTGTAGACTTCGGCGAGCATGGCGCGCGCCTCATCGCGACGACCCTGCGATGCGAGCAAACGCGCGAGACTCATCGTGGTGCGCAGCTCGTAAGATTTTCTGCCGTGAACCATCCCTGGTTCCGACTTAAATCAATTCTGCGCGCTCCTGCTTTCGCATTGGCCTATCTGTCAGAATCGATTGCCGATTCTGGTTCTGCTCCAGAAGCCGCGCGGTTGGTCAGGCGCATGGCAAAGATAGTACCCGCATCCCGGCTCGAGGTGGCCGAGATCGTGCCTCCGTGCGCCTTCACTATTTCTTTACCAATGAAAAGGCCGCGGCCAAGACCAGCGCGACCTTGATTGGAATGTCTTTCCTGCCTGAGAGGATTGAAAATGGTTGCCAGGCGGTCTTGTGGTATCGCTGGTCCCGATGGTAGCGCCCAATATAAGTAAGCGCAACCAACGTAATCTAGAGAACACAGGAACCGTTCTGTGAAGAACGAAAGCGTCTCAACCACCGGCGCAGCCCACATGGGGCTTGGAAACCAGATGAAACAGGCGCGCCGCGCCCATCGTGCTTACATTGAAAGCAGAGCTTCAAAAGGCGCTCACGAGCAGTTCGAAATTAAGTCGATCAGCGCCCAAGAAAAACAATAACCACTCCGGCATGCCCGGAAGGAGATCTCAGATGGAAATCAGGCTTGACAATGGCTGGGCGCATCGGGGCTGGCTTTTCGACCCACGAATACAAGATTTGTTCTGGGAATTCGATGCTACGAACAGGCACATGGTGCCGGCGGTTGACGTAATTGAGGACCAGAACGCTTACCATTTCTATTTCGAGATGCCGGGACTCAAGAAAGAGTCGCTCGACGCGCGGGTTGAGGACGGCCGGCTCCTGGTTACCGCAGAGCGCAAGCGGCCCGAATGGCCGCAGCAGCAGACTGAAGTTCACATTGCAGAGTGCGGTTATGGAATGATCCGCCGGGCTTTCGAGTTGCCGAAAGACGCGAGCCACGACAAGGTGGGGGCCAGTTACAAAGACGGCGTGCTTGAGGTAACTGTCGCAAAAAGGCCCGAGTCCAAACCGGCGAAGATTTTGATCAACTGATATGAGTGATATGAGCACGGCAGGCGCCAGGGCGAGGCCCGGGCGCGTTTGCAGGTTTTCAAAAGGGGCCGCCCAGCGAACGCTGGAAGCCGCTCAAAGGAATAGCTCATAATACAGTCATGCAACGGTCGAGGAGTTCTGTGGTCTATTGGAACTCGAGCGCTCTGCCAGGTTGGCGCAATACCTGGTCCCGATGAACGCAGAGCGAGATCGAACGACGGTTGTCAGGATTAAAAGAGCATTCGCATCTGATGCCATGCCGATCCATCGATATCGAAACGAAGGTAAACGGGGGCACCGGCGCTTGGTCGCCTTCACCAATCACATCGCTGAAAACTCGACGTCCGTCACTTGCCCTGCTTGATCAATCAGTACGACCCAACCATATGCGAAGAAAGAATTCCGAGAGACCGCTCGTTCTACAGCCACCTGCGGGCTTCCGCACCTCACGCCCGGATGGCGTTATGACATTGTCCGACGGGGCATCCATGCGACCCGATTCGGGCGGGCTGTACCATTTGGATCGTGAGCATGTGCACCTGCTGGCGAATTTCGTGGCTCAAGGATGGCACGCCCCGCGCCCGGAGGTGGGTATGCCGGAATTGGAACGGGAGGGCCGGGCGCAGACTCTCAACGCCAAAGAGATCTTGAACTTGGCTGCTCGCGAGCGCATCGCTCTTAAGTTGGCGAATGGCCGGTTACTAATGCGCGGCGAGCCGTCGGCAGGGCTACGGGCGCATCTGCGGGACGCACGTGTCGCGCTATGCGACGAATTACAATGCCAGGAAAAGATCCCGTGGACTGAGGTCTGAGTAGGAAAGCAGTTAGAGGTCCGTCCTACACGAAGCAGAGCCGCTCTCAATTTCTTAATCTAGCGCCTGCGGATCATATCAAGAAGTCGCAAACATTAATTTAAGCCCGAAAAACACGATTGCGGCTGAATAGGGGCTGAGCATCGTTCTGAGCTCGTTGGTAATGTTGGGTTTTGCCCGACTCAACGAGAACCGACGGAGGGACAGAACGATGCAGCAGCAGAGTAGCGTCTTTGGCGGTCCGGCGACCAGTCTGGAGCTGCGCTATACCGGCAAACCGGTGAGCGGCTGGGGCGGGCTGGTGGCGGTGATGAGATACCTCGAACGGCGCGGGGTGCGGCGAGTCTTGGAGGGAGCGCTGCCCGACGGCCGCACCTCGCCCAATCAGATCCCGGTAGTGGACATGGTGCTGGCGTTTTTTGCCGGAGTGCTGACCGGTAGCCGGCGCTTTGCGCACGTCGAACGGCTGCGCAGTGATGAAGTGGTGCAGACGATCCTGGGGCTGGGGCGAATGCCGTCGGCAATGACGTTGACGCGCTACTTCGGCGGCTTCGTGCACAGCCAAGTCGAACATCTATCGGCGGTGCTGGGACAGTTCGTCTTCGGGCAGCTCAAGCGCCCGACCCTCGGCGCCACGTTGGATTTGGATTCGACGGTATTTGAGCGCTACGGCTGTGCCGCGTCAATTGTTTTTGCCGATCGCGACAATTATTTTTGCCGGTTGTCGCCAAGGTTAATTGACCCAGTTCGCCTCCGTTTCATCGCCTAATTGGGTTGAGGGTTGCTGTCTTTTTTCTCGCCGCCGAGCGGCGGCGTGCGGTGCCTTTCCGCTTTTCATTTATCCTCGCTGCGCGATTTGTTTGCTCCCGCACCATTGGCCGGTTGGCCGTCGAGGCGTCGACGGTTGCCATTGCGATAGCTGGGGGCATTGAACTGAAGGATGATGGAGTGGTGCACCAAGCCATCAATGGCGGCAGCAGTGGCCATCGGCTCCTTGAAGATGCGTTCCCATTCGCTGAAGACCAGATTGCTGGTGATCATCATGGAGTGCCGCTCGTAGCGTTGCGCGATAAGCGCGAACAGCACCTCGGCCTCCTCGGCGCTCTGCTTGATGTAGCCGATGTCGTCCAGAACCAGCAGCTCCACCGTATCGAGCCGGCGCAATAGGCGCGGCAGCGTCAGGTCACGCTTGGCAGCAAGCAGTTCCTGAACAAGCTGATAAGCGGGTCGGAACAGCACGGCGTGGCCTTGCTCGATAAGGGCGTGCCCAAGTGCGCTCGCAGCGTGACTCTTACCGACCCCTGGCGGGCCGAACGCCAGCAGGTTGGCGGCACTCTCGAGGAATTCACCTCGCGCCAGTTCGCGCAGCTTGCGCCCCAGTGTCGGCTGAAAAACGCCGAGTTCGAGCGTGTCGAAGGTCTTGCCAGGCGCCAACTGGGAGGCACGGCGGAGCCGGCTAACTTTGCGCTGCTGGCGTGCTTCGGCCTCCATTTCCAGCACTTCCAGCACGATGCTCAGCGCCTGTTGCTGGCCGGCCTGCTCCAAACGGCCTGCCATTTGGGCGGCGGCAGTGGTCAGATTAAAGCGAAGGAGCAACTCGTTGGTGCGTTCGGAGACTGCGCCGGCATTCATGACGCCACCTCCGTGCTAAGCAGCGCGTCGTACAGCCGCAGATCCGGCCGCGTGATCGTTACTGCCGGCAGCTCCGGACGCTCAGGTTCGATCATGCTTTGCACCTGCTCGGCATCGAACCGCTCGCCGCGATCGAGCAGAGGACTAAGCATCTGTTCCACAGTGGCTGCGCCGTGGTTCGCCGCCAGATAGAGAATCCGCACATATTCGGCGCTAGCCCGCTCGCCCAGGCGGCCGCGCAGATCATCATAGACGCGGCGGAAGACCACGCTTGGAAATAGCTCTTCACGCCAGCGGTAACGGGCAAACGCCCCCGGCTTGCGCACCAGTGTGCGGATTATGTGGCGATAGTCGATATGCACCTGGCCTTTGTGATGCAGGCGTGGCAAGCGTTCGACCAGTTGATCGCGGTAATAAACTTCCAGCTGCTCGGCATGCACGCGTACCGTGACGCGCTCGCCAATCAGCCGCGATGGTAACGAGTAGATATGGCCTAGCACTGTGATCGTGCTCCAACGGCGCACTCGCGCGGCCAGCGTGGTGTAGGCGGGTATCGGCGCGGCCGGGAGCGACCGCAGGTGGCGCCGTTCTTCGGCCAGCCGCTCGCCCAATTGCGAGTTGTGCTCACGTTCCACCACCGCGCGCAGCCATTGCTGGTATTCCTCGACACTGCTGAAATTGCAGCTGCCGCGTAGCAACAATGCTTGGGCCAGAATCGACTTGGTCCGGCGGTGGGCTTGCTCGACCACACCGTTTTCGTGCGCCTCGCCGACCTGGATCAGGCTTGATCGCAGCCCGTAATGATCGAGCAAATCGCGATAACGGCGATTGAGCGCTCGCCCGCGGCTGCGCCGCAGATCATGCGTGGCGGCCGACAGATTGTCCGAGCGCAGTACCTCGCTGACTCCACCGAGCTCCCACAGTCCGCCCTGCACTCCGGCCGCGGTCGCCTCGAAGCTCTCGCTGGCCGCGACCATCTGCCAACGCCAGCCACTGTACGACAGCGTCAACTCAAACAGCAGGTGCGGGAACGGCTCGCCCGCGATGGTCACAGCCAAGTCGTTACAATTAGTAAAATCGAAGGCCGCCTCGCGTCCGGGTGGATGCTCCTGGGGAAAGTAGACTTCTTGCTCGGGCCCGTGCAGCGCCCGCCATTCGCGTAAGCGGCGCTGCAGCGTTCGCAAGTGGCGCGTTGAAAAACATCCTGGATGACGCCGCTCAAGTTCGCCCAGCAGCGTGCGCGCTTCCAGCAGTCGCCGTTCATCGATGGCCAACAGTGGCACGATCTCGCTTTCAAACACCTCGGCGAAGGGATCGGGCCGAGTTCGCCAGCCGTGTGGCCTGTGTGCCTTTGACGGATAGGGACCGGTCTGCCAGTGGCGTGCGCTGCGCACGCTCATGCCGGTTGCCGCTGCCGCCCCCTCCTGCGTCTTGCCTTCCATCAGCTTCCTCCGCAACACCCTGACCTGCGTATCCGTCAACATGGAGCCCCTCCCAACTCCATTTCACGGATTCGCCGCCAGGACGGCGACAACCGGCAAATTTAATTGTCGGACCCGCAAATCTAATTGTCGCGGATCACTACGGCCATCAGGAGGGCAGCCTCAAGGGTTACAATCCGCGCAAACATGGCCGTCCCTCGCACCATCCGCTACTGGCCATTCTGGCCGAGGCCAAGCTCGTGCTGCACGCCTGGTTACGCAGTGGCAATACCGCCAGCGCGCGCGGGGTCAAGGCGTTTTTGGCCGAGACGCTGGCGCGGGTGCCGGCCGATTTTCGCTTCTACGCGGTGCGCGCCGACTCCGGCTTTTTCCTGGGCGAATTTCTCGAGGAATTGGAGCAACGTGCGCTGCCCTATGTGATCGCGGTGCGGATGAATCCGCTGCTCCGCCGGGTGGTGGCGGGGATTCGCCAGTGGCAGTCCTTCGCCCCCGGACTGGAAGCGGCCGAAACCAATTACTGTGCCCACAGCTGGAAGGCGCCGCGGCGACTGGTGGTAGTGCGGGAGTTGTTACGCGAACGACCCGAGGCGCGCGGGCGCAAACTGCTGGAAGTGCCCGGGTACACCTTTCATGTCCTGGTGACCAGCCTGAGTCTTGATCCCGTGGCAACCTGGCGCTTCTACAACAGCCGCGCTGAGAGTGAAAATCGGCTGAAGGAACTCAAAGAGGACTTCGGCGCTGACGGCTTTTGTCTGCAGTCCTTCTATGGCACCGAGGCGGCGTTTCGCCTGATCTGTTTTCTGTTCAACCTCATCGCCGATTTCAAACGCCAGGTCACGCAGGATGAATCGTCGCGCCTGCTCACGCTGCGCACCAAAGTATTGGTCATCGGCGCCATCCTCGGCGCCGAGGGCAGCCATCCAGTCCTTCGGCTCGGGCTGCGCGACCGCTGGCGCCAACGCTTCGCCGCGCTACTTGAACGTATCGCCGCGCTCGCGATTTCAACTGTGGCGCAGTTAGCCGGCTACCTAAAAACTCCGGCGCCCAGGCCATGGAAACCACGTCGCCCAGCCCGCCAACAGCATCTACTTTTGGTGCCTAATTGAGTTTTTCGGGTTAAGTGTCCTCGCGCTCGCCCGATACCCGATAGTCCTGATTATCGGCCATGAACGCAACGGGCGGTCGCGCGACCGCCCGCCACACATTTACCAGCGGTTACCGCCACGATCGGCGTGGGCAGCGCCGCTATTGCCCTTCGATTCGCGAGGCTTGGCTTCATCCACCTTGATGTTCCTGCCCTTGAGGTCAGAACCGTTGAACTGCGCGATCGCCTTGGAGGCCTCGTCAGGACTGGCCATCTCGACGAAACCAAAGCCCTTCGACTGGCCGGAAAACTGGTCCATTATGACCGTCGCACTCTGCACTTGACCTGCCTCTGAAAAAAGGTGTTCCAGGTCGCTGTTTGATACCGAGTAGGCCAAGTTGCCTACGTATAATTTACTGGGCATTTTTGCCCTCCGTGATTGTTGCCGGGAGGCTCGCGAACAGAGAACTCGGGCTTATTCCCAAGTCAGATGGAAGGAACATCCAAGCGGTACGTCACCAACATACACCTTTTGAACCTCGAAATATACTACCCGAGATCTATAGATCCCCCGATCCCCTGTATTAATCCGGTTCAAGTAACGCCACCACGAGTTACGTCGAATCGAATTTTCCTCTGCCGACGAAACTAACTTCAAGAGAATCGCTCAACTCGGTAGATCGATGCGAGCCTTATTCAAGAGCTTCTGCATATAGATCTCGGTCGGTTGCGAGGCAGTCGCCCTTACTTGCTTCAGCCGGCATCCCGGATAACCTTCGCAGGGGCGGCGCTAAGGGAGGAATGAAATCGGAGCGCGCCCGCGGCGAAAAGGCAGTGGCGAGCTGCATCGCCGGGTCCGCGAGCATTAAACAGCAAATCCCCATAGAGTTGGGCCCTTTTAATCGGCGATTGTTATTCGCGTTCTCTGCCGCTGCTGAACGTGTCCAGAAGCGGTGCTGCCCATCGAGTCGTTAGCGCTCCCATTAAGGGAACCGACCCACTGATTGCCGACCCACTGATTAGCGTCGCCGCCATCACTGACATTAAACCTATCTCTAATGCAAAGCTGTGCTATCGGGCGATGCCACCAGCCGGATATACCAGCCGCACCGCAATGGCGTCTCTTAGTGAAGTGCGCTTAAGACTAAACCGGCGATCTTTCCGCAGCACCAAAATCGACGCACGATATCTGGTTAGGAGCGAAAGGTAAAAGAACGGGCGAGGCGAATGTGATACGGCGGCCTTTCACGGCCGTGTGCTGCCCAAAATCGAGGGCGAATGTTTGCCTCCCGCAAGATGCGTCCGTGCGTGATCGGCAATCCGCTGTTTACGCGCTCGTTCCGCTCGCGCAACAACTTGCACCGGATCGATCATGCTTCGGAATTGTGCAAGGTGATGAGCCCACCAACGATCCGCGTGCGCGATTCCGCGGCGATCGGCCGCCGCCCTCGCTCCCGAGCGGTCCCGCCACCGCCGCCAGTCGAGATAAAGCGCGTCCATGCTGTCAGTCATCTCGACTCCCGCATTGACTAGCGCGGCCCGAGTGAGCCGATATTCTGCATCAAGATCGACGATGGTCGTCATAAATAATTGGAGATAAATCCATGCAAACTGTAGAGTGCGGCGTCTGAACAACCGGTTTTGTCATCCGAGTTCATCAAGTATTTTGCTGCGGCACTTTACTTGATGTTGTTGAGTATATGCGCTTCGAGCTGCCAGTGATATAGGTCGAGCGAAAATGTGCCGATGAGACTCGCGTCTGAAGTTACTCCATACGCTTAAACAACCATGCGATGATTGCGACGCCGTTGCAGTTCATGATATCCTCAGATTAGCGATTTATTCAGAGAATGAAGCCGACGATGAGGCAGCGGATCGTAACGGCTGTGCATGGTGCGCACAGTTCTGAACAATGAGATTGAGAAGCTTATTGTACTTTCGAACTGATTCCACAACGCCGGTAGTAGAACATATGGTCTTCTGATCCTAGAGCCGTTACAGTCGCCCTAAACCTTTTGAACAACAACGAGGCGAACGAGCGGCACCTCGGCCATATCGAATGAAGCTGTAAAACCGCCAAAAAGTGTAACCAGGGGTGGGCAACGGATACCGCCCGAGAGCATCTTCAGGGTATCGAATAATGACTGACGCGACAAGAGACCAATGGAATACTCACGATTTTAAAGTAAAGATGATCGACTGGTCGGCGGTTCGCGGATCAAAATTGGCATACACCTGCCGCAGATGCGGTCGCATGTTTTCCCACTTTGCCATCGTTACTGCTCAAAGCGGAAGGCCTTGGGCTACCGACGGAGAGGGCCGGGTACTCGATAGGTTGGTCAGCGAACGATGGGTGGCAGAAGAGTGTCCTGGCCTGTTCCAATCCAAAGACGATGAAGACCGGAAGCAATTGTCCAGTCGCAGTATTCCGGAGGTCTCGTCTTGAATATCACTCGGTTCGGCTCTCGTCGCCGGCTGCTCGTGCTGAGTGGCCGCGGTCAAGCTCGGGCGCTGATTCAGTCTGCGATAGTGAGCGCCCACGTAGGTTCAATGTTGTCTTCCTGGGAGTTCGCAACGTCGATTTCCTTTAGGAACTGCCCCGCCGCTTGGTGCCACTAGGCCCTGGCCTCGGAAATGTCCGTTGAAGCGCTGCTGTCCGGGAAGAATGCGGCGGGCCAAACGCCAGGTTGCGCGTCGCTCTCGTTCATCAGCGAATCGCCTCGGCAATAGCCATAAGGATACGGCGATGGTTCTCGATATATGGCGTCGACACTGCGCACCCCTTTCGATCCTCGAGCCATTTTTCACAGATCCGATAGCCGCCTTTGTGGGACTTTCCATCCATCCTCTGGCACACCTGGGAAACCATTGGTTTGCGCGCCTCGGTCACCACGCGTTACCAGATCTTCTGCCGCCTGGGGCCAAAATAGCCGCGCAGCAGTTCGGACGCTGGTGTACGCAGACCGGCGACGCCGCGGATTTTCGCACACCGGATGAGGTCTATGATCCATACGGCCAACCTGGGCCCTATTCGGTCATATCGGTCATCGCAGACGGGATTGACAATGTCCGCAGGGCTGCGTGCGAAGAGCTGCCAAGCGGAGCGAGCCAGCTAAGGTATTTGTTTCCGGCGACATAGTTTTTCGGTCTGAAGGCCATCCTACGAACTACGAATACTCGCTTGAAGAGCTGTGCGCGATCGTGGAAGAGGTGCAAGACCGCGGCACCTACATCATGGGGCACGTCTATACCGACGAGGGGGTGCACCGCTGTCTGCTTCCCGGTCTTGGTTCGATCTAACATGCAAATTTCGTCAGCGAGAGATAGCTGCAATGATGGCTCAGAGTCGAGTCTGCCCTTGACCTGACTTTCATCTCTCTCCGTCAACGAATCGAACCCGCGCCCGCAACCGCACTGCCGGAGAGCATAGTTGAAAATCTCAGGACGACTGTCGCCAAAGGACGGCAGGTCTACCGATCGGCGAAACACTCCGAAGTCCCCATCGCGTTCGGGACCGACTTGTGCGGTCCCAACACACAAAGGTCCCAGCTCAGAGAGTTTGAAATGAGAATCGACCTGACGACCGGTCCATATCATTCGGTCCGGGACGCGGATAAATGGCGGCGCTTTGGCCGTCGCGCTAGCGCCCTCTATTTAGAGAAGGCGACGCAGCGCGTCCTCGACGAAGTCGAGGCGGTCGTTGCCCCAGAACATTTCGCCACCGACGAAAAATGTCGGCGTGCCGAACACGCCGCGCCGTACTGCATCATCCGTGTTGTGGCGCAATTGTTCTTTGACGTCCTGACGCTCGGCCGCTGCCACAAGCTCATTCGCCGGGACGCCGGTCTTCTCAAGCACTTTTCGTAGAACAGTCTCATCGCCGAGGTCTTGCGCTTCGGCCCATACGGCCCGATAAATTTCGCGATGGTAGAGAAAGAAAAACCCAAGCTTTTGCGCGGCGACCGCACCACGCATCAGCCGCAGAGTGTTCGACATGAATGCGTGGGGATTGGGCCTAAAGGCGACCCCGTAACGCGCCGACCATCGACGAAGTTCGGTCGCCATATACTGCGCTTTGGCAGGAATGGTCATCGGCGACGCATTTCCCGTTGCCTTGAGGACCGCGCCGAGCAAAATCGGCGTGTAGACAACTTCCGCGCCATTGCGCTTCGCGAAACCTTCAAGCTGAAGACTGGCGAGATAGCCGAAGGGGCTGCCGTAATCGAAAAGAAATTCCAATTGCCGGTTCATCTTAGGCCTCCAATCCTAGTCAGGCTTGCTCCGTACATGACCACACGCATCCGATAGACCAGGTAGATCTCTGTCGACGGTGAGTGGGAATGCCATTTCAGTCTCATCTGTCTCGAACGTTACAAATCCAGTCGAGTTCTTGCTTCCACCGGTGGTTGCCGCTCCTTGGCGACGCGTCCGCGCAACGTCATACACTTGCTGGAGGCGCGCGCGAGGAGTCGCTGCTGCTCGTCGAGAATATCGCGATCGACGAGGCCGACGGCCTTGCCGGCCCGAACTACTCTCGCTTCAGCCCAGCTCCCCCTCCCCGACCGGCCGCCGAAAGTTGACTATCAAGGTGAACGTATCGCCTTTTGCAAGCATTCGAGCTGAACATCGACTTCCTTCAGAGCGGCGGTGCCGGTCTCGCAAATCGCGACCCGTCCTCGCCAATCGCGAACTCCTCGGTGTCTTTATTTTGTGAAGAATTCATGTGTCCTCGCCTTCAGCCCTTTGTATATACAAGTGTCGGGCCAAGCAAATCAGACCGGGAGCTTAGGCAGTGCAGCAACGCTTGCCGCTCCCTTCGCCCGGTCACGTCCTCTTGAGCTTGCTGCCATGCTGGAAGACATTTGCGTATCTCGGCATAAAGCCCATTATTTCGACTTTCGGATTATGCCGCCTTGTTCACGCCAACCATCTCAGGTGATGCGCGAGCAGCACTTGATGTCGGCATAATAAGAGACCTTCCGGCAACGCGAGCAACTCATCCCTTCGCCTATGTCGTCCGGGTGCGGCCGCCAGGGAATGGGTCTTCGCCATCGCCTGTTCCTCGATCTTGATATCCGCGTGGACATACATCTGCGTGCTTTCCACGGGACTCATGGCCCCGCCAAAAGCGCGATCACCGTGCGGTCCACGCCGTTCTGGAGTAACTGCATGGCGGCGCTGTGACGCAGCACATGGGATGTTACGCGCTTGCCCTTGGGCGTCGGGCGGGTGTCGGATGCCAACGCCACGTGTTTGCGCACACGATTTGCTCAATGGCGTCGCGGCTTGGCCGAGCGCGGCGATTGCTCACGAACAGCGGCTCGGCACCAGCGCCGGTGTGTGCGGAGTGCCTGCACGCACTCTTTCCTGAGCGGCGTCGATCGTTCCTCGCGTCCGTTGCCGATGCATGGCACGTGCGCGCCGGCACCAAGCGCAACGTCTCCGCAGGTCAGATTGATTGGCTCCGAGATCCGAAGCCCGGTCTGCAAGGCAAGCAGAAGCAGGGTGCTATCGCGCCGGGCCGGCCCGAGTGGTGAGGTCGGCTGCCGCGATGACCGCCTCGATTTCGGCACGCGCGAGATAATCGATGGCTCGTTTCTCGTAGCGCTTGGACGGCATCGTTAACACCTGCTGGCAATGATGCACGTCGTCCCTCATGGCCCAGCCAGAGCGTGATCACGGTGCGATCCACGCGATTAAGGAGTAACTGTATGGCCGTCCGTTTTAGCGCGGTGATACGCCACGACGGTTGAGCCGTGGAGCGCCGATGGACAGAATATTCGTGGCAGAGAAGACCGACCGATAAGAACCACGCCTTGAGACGCGAGCCCGGGGAGCGGATCCTCGTGAGGAAAAGCCATCTTCGATAGAGTTCCCTGGAAGAGGGTTAGTGACCAGAAGATCATTCTTGAAAGCAATCGGATCGGCGGCGCTCCTGCCGATTTTGCCGCGCCGCCTATCGGCGAGTACGAATTTCCGCCGGCGCCGTCCTTCTGATGCCACATGGCCGTCGAAGTCCTCGTGGAAGCGACTCGATGATGCTGTTGGCGGAAATTTAATTCCTGTAGACTTTCCCCTTTCGCTATTCAAAACTGATCCAGCAGGCGCCGCAGCCAAGCTTCTCTCGGAGAACCTGAGAAATCCATATTATATCGGCGATCAGCCGGGACTCACGCAGACCTTGGGATGGGTCGACGCATGGGCTATCAAACCAAGCGCTTACGCGGTCGCGGCAAGAAATGCCCACGACATTGCCGAGGCGGTGAATTTTGCTCGCCTAAATGACTTGCGCCTGGTTGTCAAGGGCGGCGGCCACAGCTACCAGGGCACGTCGAATGCGCCCGATTCGCTTCTGATTTGGACGCGGCACATGAACGATATCGCGATGCATACCGCCTACGTTCCGCAGGGATGCGAACATACCCTCCGGCCGCAACCGGCTGTGACGCTGGGCGCTGGAACGATCTGGATGCAGGCGTACGACGCGGTTACGACCAGGGGTGGGAAATACGTTCAGGGTGGCGGATGCACCACAGTGGGCGTGGCGGGTCTGATTCAAAGTGGTGGCTTTGGAAGTTTCTCGAAGCATTTTGGCCTTGCCGCAGGAGGTTTGCTGGAAGCCGAAGTAGTCACTGCCGACGGCAACATTCGCATCGCGAATGCATGCACTAACCCCGATCTGTTCTGGGCGCTGAAAGGCGGGGGAGGCGGCAGCTTCGGCGCGTTGAGCAAGCTGACACTGCGTGTTCACGATCTTCCTGATTTCTTCGGGGCCGCCAACTTTACGATCAGAGCAACGTCGGATGATGCTTATCGGCGCCTGCTCCGCGAGTTCGTGAGCTTCTATCGGGAGCATCTCTTCAACCACCATTGGGGAGAGCAGGCCCACGTGAACCCCGACAACACGCTCGACATCAAAATGACATCTTGTGGGTTGGACACCGGGCAGGAGAAAAAAGTCTGGCAACCGTTTCTCGACTGGGTGGCGCGTTCGCCGCACAAATATTCGCTTGAAGGGCGGATCGGGAGCATACCGGCGCGACACTTCTGGGACGTGCAATGGTGGAAAGAGCATTGGCCGGAATTCGCTTTTCCTCGAAATGGCAATACCCTGCACGCACTGCTTGACGATGCCCTCGTACACTTGATGCGGCAGCCTGTTTTCGACTTCGACAATCGGCCGGGCGCGGGTCGCAATAACGCGTGGTGGAAGGGAGACAGCGGGCAGGTCGCCTGGTTCATTTGGGGGTACGAGTCGCTGTGGTTGCCCGCGTTCCTGCTCGAGCATGACGCGCAGCAGCGTCTCGCTGACGCGTTGTTTGCAAGCTCTCGGTATTCAAGTGTCGAACTGCACTTCAATAAGGGACTCGCCGGAGCGCCGCCCGATGCGATCGTCTGGGCGAAGGACACCGCAATGAATCCAGCCGTGCTGACCGCCTTCGCTCTGGCGATTGCAGCCGACGCCCAAGGACCCGCATATCCGGGAATTCCCGCGCATGAGCCGTCAGTTGTGGCAGGCCGGAAAGCTGCGGGGCGCGTTGCTCGATGCATGAGTCAATTTCGCGCGCTCGTGCCGCACCCGGGATCGTATGTAAGCGAGAGCAATTACTTCGAAAACGGATGGCAGCACTCATACTGGGGGAGCAACTACCCTCGGCTTGCTGAGATCAAAAGAAAATACGATCCGGAGGGGCTGTTCTTCGTCCATAATGGAGTTGGCTCCGAACAGTGGAGCGCGGATGGCTTCGCAAAGCTATGAGCCGCGGCGGTTCAGCTTGCGTATAGGCGATAGGGCTCTCCAACCCCCACCACCAGCCGCGCAGCGCCTCATGGTTTTGACCGTCCGTTCTGGCCCATTTTGATAATCACATCTGGCCCACCCCGAGCCGTTGTGAGTTTGCTGTTCTAGACGCGATCCGTTCGCTTAAATCCTTTGGTTTTCCTTCATCACTAAACTAAGGCTGACCAACCTTAGGCTGTCATTAGTAGCAATCAACTTATCATATTGTCGGTTTTCATCGGCTCACTCTGGCCGCTGGCTCGGTCCGTAGATTCCTCGCCAAATGCCGCGCAACCGGTGCTGGTTTCGGCACATCCCTGAGCCTCTTCCGCGTGCCCATCCCAATGCGAGGGTGACTCTGATGCAGGCCCAATCACGGCAGTCCCGATGCGAGGAACATGCTCACGCCGCCGCAACCGATTAGCGGTCATGTGCTGGCTGCGGCTTAGTTCTTTCAGTCGCAGACGTACCAGGGCGGGGCGGCGGGCCGAATTGGCCGGGCGCATGGTCAATACGCGCAATCGCGAGCGCAGCAGTTCTGAGTCAATTTCCAAAGCGTCACACACGCTCTCGAATGAAAATGGACGGCTGGTTCCGGGGCTATTGACCCATCGTGCCGCTTCGGCAAAGTTGCGGCGTTTGCACGCGCTCCCACCACTCTGCCAACTCTGCAAAACGTTGATCGCGTCGACCAGCACTGCCAACATCAGCCGTTGCTCGCCTGATAGTCCGACGCTGCCGATAGCCCCGAAATATTGCGATGGCAGAATGATATCCGCCTGCGACAGGATGTCGTCCGTCCGCAATGTCGACTGTGCGTCTTGCATGTGACTCCCCCTTAGCAGTGTAGGTTCCTCAATGAGGAGAACCTTGCTGCTAGACGTCAAACATTTTGTGGCTCTACATGAGCTACAGTGAATTAAATCCATCTATACCGACATTCGTAACTATAAATCAACATCTGATAACTAATTGTGTCATAATAGGACATCTATAATCTGCAATTGGTGCCAGATTGATTCGAACCGAGTCACTGATATGGTCAGCTCTGTGCTGGAATTGGCGATTCGATGAAGAAGTCCTTAGGCACCTATTCCTATGATCTCACTATGCGCCTGTATTGTCGGACCCTCCTTAATGCGACAGGCTCAGCGACTTGCTAGAGCGTACCGTCCATGACGAAAAACGCTCTGGTGTTTGTCGAATATCTGGGTTGCGGCCTTCGTGAGAACGACCACGCGCAAGGGTCGTCGATGCAGTGATTTTGATAATCCAGTGCGGCCCACTTGTGGAGTGAACCCCGAGACAGTTGGACAGTTAAACGCCGATCGATTTGGGTCCGGCTTGTAGGAGAGGAAGCATGGCACGGATCGGAGGTTCAGCTTCGAGTTCAAGCGCCAGCTGGTATTGGACTTTCTGGAAGGACGGGAGGGCCTGCGTGAACCGGAGCGCAACATAGCGTGTCACAGTCTTATCCGGCACTGGATCCAGAAGTACGAGGCGGGTCAACTCATTGACGTACGAATCGCCGAGTATGAAGGGCAAGATCGTCGAGCTGGAGCGCAAAAATGGGCCTTGAAAAAAGCGGCTCCGGTAGGCACGCCGGGCCCGGCGACGACAGCAGCTATTCCAACTCCATTGTGAGCGGCCCGCATTCGTTTCTCCGAGTGACTCTCCAAAGGCAGCCCAGCGAGATTCAGTTCAGGCTTGGACCGGGGAGCCGTCGATCGCCGCAGCTCGCCACCCCCTGCATCGTCAGGAGCATCGCCGGCCTTCCCAGGCATTTATTGAAACCGCCAAATCAGCGCTTGCTGCGAGCTCATCAGCCATCCGCTGCACCGCTTGCCGCGCCACCGGGCGCGCCCGCGCGACCTACGCAACACCCTGTGACCGATCCCGCCTCGAGCGATGCTACTATCTTCCGCGCCGTGAAGCCGGGTGCGGGGCTTCTGATCAATGACTCCGACTATTTGGCTCGCACTCTTCCGAGTGAAAGGCGTACCTGCCAAGCAGGCGGCCACGGAGTGCCGGACTACATCGTCACCAATGAAGTCACCGCAGCGGGATTTCACGAGATGAAGGAGACCCGTCCATGGCACCCGGGCTTTTTATCCGGGACAACTACTGCATCGTATTTTCCAGGCCAGGCGATTCCAGGAATGCACGCCAGAAAAGGATTTCCTGCGCGATCTGCTCCGTGTGACGCCAAGCCTCCGCCTCGAACGGCACACTCGATCGCACCAGTCGGATGGCGCCTTGCTGCCATAAGTGCCCGGCCGTTCGATGTGCGCGGCGACCGAAATTAAGTTTCGAAGTACAAGGGCCAATGCGATTCGCAACGCGGGTTAAACGCCGCCTCGCAGATCGGGCACACGGCCCGGCATTCGAGATACTGGCGGATTGCCAATTCAGCACCACAGGCGCCGCACAGAACCGCCTTTTCCTCGAAGCGAGCGCGACTCCAGATCCGCGCGCCGTGGCCAGCTAGCGCCTCGTGGCAATAGAAACAGGAATAATAAGTCCGGCAACATTCGAACTTGATCGCCACGATATCAAGCGCGCTCCGATAGTGAGTGCAGCCCGTGCGCGAATCTACCCCGATACCGCGTACCCGAATTCCCGAGATCTTGGTATCCAAGCCGTCGCCCTGCCTAAGTTGTACGATCGTGATTATATCATGGCATCTTTCAGCACGTAGTACTTCAGAGCTGCGTTTTCTTTATACATCTATACATCCCGATTTGAATTAGGAGCCGAGCATGGAACACTTCAACGTCACTCGACAGCGAGCTCAGGATCGGTGAGCGTCTCCACCACACGTGCGCCGCGCGCCTCGAGATTTTGTTGCGCGGGAGCGGTCACTAAACTGCGGCGTTCCGGGCTACGATCGGTAATTGGGAATGATTTTCTCGGCGAAACTGCGCAGCCAGGCGCGGTCGGCCGGGCCAATCGAAAAGACGATGTGTGTCACGCCAGCGGCGGCATAGGCGTCGACCTGCCGGCGCGCGCCGTCGATGGCAAACGTGCCACTTACCAGAACCGACTTCTCGATCGTCGCCGGGTCGCGTCCGATGTGCCGGCAGTGCTCCTCGAGTCGTGCGATCTTGGTGCGGAAGACCTCGGGCGTCCCGAATGAATTCCACATCTGTGCATGCTGCGCGACGATGCGCAGCGCAACCTTTTCGCCACTTGCGCCGATCAGTATCGGCGGATGCGGTTTTTGCAAAGGCTTGGGATTGAAGCTCGCATTCTCTAGTTTGAAATGCTTGCCGTTGAAACTCGCGCGCTGCTGAGTCCAGAGCAGCTTAATCATCTGGAGCGTCTCGTCGAGCCGATGCAGCCGCCCGCCGGTTGTATGAAAAGGGATGCCATACTCCTGATGCTCAAGCTCGAACCATCCCGCGCCCAGCCCGAAAATCAGCCGGCCGCCGCTGATGATATCCACTGTCGTCGCCATTTTGGCTAGCACCGCCGGATGGCGATAGGTGTTGCCAGTCACCATCAGGCCCAGCCGGACCCGCCGGGTCGCCAGCGCCAGCGCTGCTAGCGCGGTCCAACCCTCGAGACACGGCCCCGTGGGATCGGAAAAGATGGGCAGGAAATGATCGAACCCCCACGCGCTGTCGTAGCCGAGGGTGTCGATTTCCTGCCACAGGGCGAGGAGCTCCGGCCAAGTGGCGTGTTGCTGCGGCGTCTGGATACCGAACCGGATGGGATAGGTTGTCATTTCGGGCCTTGTTGCTGCTAGTTAATTCGGCATCGCCTAGTACGAACCCCGATGGGAGTTCTCTTATCCCTCAGTTACCCTCCGGACGAGCTAGTTTATTCCATAGAACTGCATCGCGCTTTCGGCTAAAACCTTCCGCCTCATATTCTCGGGCAATTTTTCCGCAATCATCTTCGGAGCCCCCGGGAAAAAGCCGTCCGGATGCGGATAGTCGGTCGCCCACAGGATCTTGTCGCCACCCAGGTAGTCCACCAGATGCGACAGGCTGCCCTCGACTGGCTCGAAAGAAATCCAGCATTGCCGCTGAAAATATTCGCTTGGTGCCATCTTAAGGCCCGAATCGTTGAAGAAGCCCTGGTCGTGGTAATGGCGGTCCATGCGATCGAGCCACGGCGCAATCCAGCCTCCTCCCGACTCGAGAAAACCAAAGCGCAGCTTTGGGTGGCGCTCGCAGACGCCGCCCCAGATCAGGTTCAGGCTTGCCAGCATCATCTCCAACGTATGCGAAACGATATGCCGCGCGCCGAATCCTTGAACGCGGTCGGTGCCGGTCGCCGGCATGCCACCGGTGCCTTCGTGTACGCCGATCGAAAAGTCGAGTTCCTGCGCCTCGGCCCATAGCTGCTCGTACGCGGGGTCATTGAGCATGCGGTTGTTGTACGGATTCGGCCGGATAAAGCCGCCATGCATGCCCAATCGCTTGCGTGCGTGCCGCATCTCGTCAATTGCGAGTTCCACCGATTGCATCGGCAGCATCGCGACGCCGAACAGCCGTTCGGGATAAGGCTGGCAGTAATCCGCCAGCCAGCGGTTGTACGCGCGGCACATCGCCCCAGCCAGCTCCGGGTCCTGAACGGCGCCAGCGAACAACCCCAGCGTGGGGTAAAGAAACGCCGCGTCGATGCCGTCGAGGTCCATATCCGGAATTCGCGCGTGCGGATCGAAGCCGCCTTTGCGGCCCTCAACGTATCTTTCGACGGTGGGAGCACCTTGCCGCATGCCAATAGCACCGGCAAAGCTCAGTCCCACGGAGCTGCCGTACACGCTGCCTTCAATTCTCAACCGCTCCTTGCCGTCGGTATCGACGAAAAGTTTTGGAGCACGGTCCCGGTACGCCGGATCGAGGTAGTTGGCCCAGAAATCTGGGGGTTCCAATACGTGGCCATCTGAATCAATCACGTCGTAGGTGCGATTCATAGAAGATCCTCCGCTCGTCCCGCTGTGGTACAGACGGATGTCGCCCGCGCATCCGACACCTCAAGCCGGAATTTTCCATTTGATAGTCGAAGTAGCTAGTTGTCAGCATAGTCGCCCGGCGACCTGGGTGGCAAAATACGTGAGGATCATGTCGGCTCCGGCGCGCTTTATTGCGGTCAGCACTTCCATTGCGGCGCGTTCTTCGTCGAGCCAGCCATTGATTCCGGCCGCGCGGATCATCGAGTACTCGCCCGAGACGTTGTACGCAGCGACCGGCACGTTGAACTCATGCTTGGCCCGGTAAATCAGGTCGAGATAAGGCAATGCCGGCTTCACCATCACAATGTCGGCGCCCTCCTCCAGGTCCAGCGCGATTTCGCGCATCGCCTCGTCCCCGTTCGGCGGATCCATTTGGTAGGAGCGGCGATCTCCAAACTGCGGCACTGATTCCGCTGCCTCGCGGAACGGTCCGTAAAACGCCGACGCAAATTTCGCCGAGTAGGCCAGAATTGGAATGTGGCTGAAGTTCTCGTTGTCCAGCGCACTGCGAATCGCCGCCACCCGCCCGTCCATCATATCGGACGGCGCGACCATATCTGCCCCGGCCCGTACATGCGAGAGCGCCTCGCGGACCAACAAATAGAGCGTGGCATCATTGTCGACGTCATTGCCGGCAATCACTCCGCAATGGCCATGGTCGGTGTACTCGCACATGCAGACGTCGGTGATTACCGCGAGGCCGGGCACGTGCTCCTTGATCTCGCGAATCGCGCGCTGCACCGGACCATTGTCGTCCCAAGCCTCGGAGCCCTGTGCATCCTTATGCTGCGGAATGCCGAATAGAATAATTGCCGGGACGCCGGCCGCATGAGTCTCGCGCGCCGCGCGCAGGACATGATCGGCCGACATCTGAGCCACCCCCGGCATCGCGGCGACTGGTTTGTGAACGCCGCGTCCGGGACAGACAAAATAAGGTTGGATGAAATCGTCTGGTGCGAGACGTGTTTCGCGCACCATCCGGCGCAGCGCTTCATTGCGGCGCAGGCGGCGTGGCCGATTTATCGGGAATGCCATTAGGCGCTCACCTCAGATTAGTCTTGAACATATCACCGCTGCTCGCTGCGGCGAAAATAGCTTAAAACCGCCTTGAGCAGGCCCTCCATCGTATATTCAGGCGCACTTACTACTACGTCGAAACCATTGGTGCGCGCGGTTTCCGCCGTAATTGGTCCGATCGCGGCTGCTTTCAAGCCGGTGATTTGCGCGCCGATCATCGACTGGAAATTACTGACTGTGCTCGAACTGGTGAAAGTGACCAGATCGATTGCTCCGGCACGGACGAGTTGCCGCATCCGCTCGATGTCAGCGTGGCGTGGAATCACTGTTTTGTACGCGGGGGCGACGACGACTTCCCTGGCGCCTTTCTCATGCAGCAATTGCGGCAGGATCTCTCGCGCGACCTGGGCTCGCGGAATCAGGATTCGTGCATCCGCGATGGCCTGCTCACCGAGCGCATCGATCAGCGCTTCCGCTCGATACTCACGGGGAATGGCGGCTACTTTAAGGCCATAATGGCATAGCCGGGCCGCGGTGGCGGGGCCGATCGCGGCAATTCGAGCGCCGGCTGCGGCTCGAATATCCACTTCCAGGATACGCAGCCGTCCGATGAAGGCTTCAACGCCGGTGGCACTGGTGAAAACAATCCATTCGAAAGTCTGAATTCGGCCAATCGCAGCATCGAGTTGAAGATAGTCGTCGGGAGCGCCGGTCTCGATGGTTGGAAATTCAGTCGCCTCGGCTCCGAGCTCACGAAGCCGCCTTGCAAATGCGGCGGTCCCCGCCGGGGCGCGGGTAATGACGATGCGCCGGCCGAAAAGTGGCAGCCGTTCGGCCCAATTCAGGGTGGAAGCGAACCGCGCACATTCGCCCACAACCACCACCGCTGGCGCACCAAGACCCTCGCGTTCGACCTCATCTGCCAGCGCGGTAATCGGTGCTGTGACCGTTTTCTGAGCCGCCGTCGTCCCCCATTGGATGGCCGCGCAAGGAGTCTCGCGGGCGAGGCCGCCGGCCACCAGGCGCGCAAGGTTCTCACGCATCCGGGTAGACGCCATCAGGATTACGATGGTTCCGCGAGCGCGGGCGGCGCGCGCCACCTCCTCCCATGGAACCGTCGACGCCGAATTCTTTTCGCCACCCTCATGGCCCGGAACGAACATCACGAACGAGCCGTAGTCGCGATGAGTCAACGGAATACCGGCAAACGCCGGCACGGCAATCGCCGAGGTCACGCCGGGCACAACCTCGAAGTCGATTCCAGCCGCCACCAGCGCTTCCGCCTCCTCGCCGCCGCGGCCGAAGATAAACGGGTCGCCGCCCTTCAGCCGCACTACTCGTTTTCCCGCACGTGCGTGTTGGATCAAGATTTGATTGATTGCGGCCTGCTCAAATTGCTGTACGCCGTTCCCCATTTTGCCAGCATAGATTCGCTCCGCCCCCGCAGGGGCCATTTGCACGATCTCGGCGCTGGCTAGATAGTCGTAGACGACCGAGTCCGCAACCCGCATAATATCGGCGCCGCGAACGGTGATCAGGTCGGGTGCTCCGGGTCCCGCCCCGACCAGGTAAACCTTGCCGCGTGCTTCACCCACGACCGATAAGTTCGCCTGCGCCACGATCAAGCATCAGGCGGCCGAGCCTTTCACCTAATTGTGTGGCGGCCTGCTCGATTGGTTCGCGGCTGGACGCATCCACGGGCAATTTCCCTGCTAACTCGCCGTTAAGGGATTGTCCATCATCGATACTGAACAGCAGAGCGCGTAACGTCAGGCTTTCGCTGCCAACGCTACCATTGACCCCCACAGGGGAAACGCATGAAGCGCCGATTGTGGCTAGAAAGGCGCGTTCAGCGGTTATCTCTGCCAGCGTCGACAAATCGGTGGTCCCGGCGAACGCATGCTCAATTTCCGGAGAATCCCCCAGCAGCGAGTCGCGCAATGCCTCGACTGCCAGCGCACCCTGGCCGCCGGACGGTACAAAGTCGCACATGTCCAATTCGACCATCGCAATTTCGTCCCCAGGTTGATCTGCGCCTTGATGCTGAACATCGCTGGCAAGGCCGAGACGCCTGAGTCCCGCGGCGGCGAGGATGATCGCGTCGAAATCGCCGCCTCGAAGGCGCCGCAGCCGGGTATCCACATTACCACGCAACGGCAGCACTTGAAGATTGGGGCACACGCGCAACGCCTCCAGGCGCCTGCGAATGGACGAGGTACCGAGTCGCGCTCCTTGAGGCAGCGAAGACCAGCCGCCACGATTTCGCGAGAGCAATACGTCGTATGGTGGTTCCCGCTGCGGTACTGCCGCTAGACGAAATTGTTGCGGCAGGAGTGCCGGCAAGTCCTTCATCGAATGAACGGCGGCGTCAATTCGATGGTCGCTCAGGGCCTGCTCTAGTTCGCGGATAAACAGGCCCTTGCCACCAACCCGCGCCAGCGACGCGGTCTGCATTTTGTCGCCGCTCGTGCTGATCGGCACGATCTCCACCAGCAGCCCGCTAAGGCGCTGAGTGATCGCATCCCTTATAACGGCCGCCTGTGCCAGGGCCAAGGCGCTCGGCCGCGAGCCAATCCGTAAAGCCAAGCTCATCGGCTAGATTATCCACCTTGCGCAAGGCCTTGGACACTTGTGCTCAGAACTCCTGAAGTCCGACCCCAACGCGGTCCAGCAATAGTTTAGAACATCCGCGGTGGTTCGAGACCTACCCCCAGCGTTTGCTTGAACAGCTTGAAAACATCCTCCACGTCCCACGGGCCGTTGTTGATCAGCACTCGCTCGGGCTTCATGTGCGTGTAGCGAGTAATTCTGTAACCCGATGCGCCGAAGCATTGTCCGGTAATCTCCGCCGCCTCGTCGCTGCACAGGTAGACAATAACCGGCGGCACGTTCGCCGGATCCATCGTTGTGCCGGCTGCGGTGGCGCTGGTTATAAGGCCGGCGCCGGGCATCCGACCGGTGGGGATCGAATCAGTCATGCGGGTGGCCGCACCCGGCCAAATCGCATTACAGGTAACCCCGTACTTTTGCATCGCGTTGGCGGTGCTGTAGGTAAGTCCAAGAATGCCGGCTTTGGCAGCCGCGTAATTCGGCTGGCCAGGCGAGCCCTGCGCGGCATTGGAAGAGAAGTTGATAATCCGCCCGAACTTGCGCTCGCGCATATGAGCCGTCGCCGGCCGCATCGTGCAGAAGTGGCCACGCAGATGCACCTTTATGACCGCGTCCCATTCCTCGATGGTCATGTTAAAGATCATACGATCGCGCAGAATCCCGGCGACATTCACCAGGATGTCGAGCTTGCCGAACTCTTTGATGGCCTGATTAACCAGGCCCTCGCCGCCTTCGGGCGTCGAGATATCCAAGTGGTTGGAGCTTGCGGCGCCTCCGCCCGCCTTGATTTCCTTTACCACGTCGTCGGCCGGCGAGGTCGTTTCCCGTTGCCCGGCCACACTGACACCAAGGTCATTCACCACCACCGCCGCACCCTGCCGAGCGAGCGCTCTGCTAACTTCGCGACCGATACCGCGTCCGCCGCCAGTCACAGCGGCAACCTTCCCGTCCAAATGACCAGCCATAAATACATTCTCCCAAAGTGCTGGGGGACAGACGTTCTGCCTGTCGCTCCCGACTGTCGTTATTGAACCCGCTTATACCGCAAAACGCCGTATCGGCAACAGCGATTATGGGAGGCGGTTACGGGAAAGGTTCCCTCGCTGAGATTAAATCACGGAGCACCGATCAGCAGGTGTTCGGCCTTGCCGGGCGAAGCGGTTCGGGCGGTCAGCACCGTCGGGAATTCGCGTATCATGCCTGAGGGCGAGAAGCGGCCAAGCATCCCGTTCGGCTGCGTGAACCACAAATTTCCATCGCGTCCGACGGCTACCATCCCTGGCATTATGCTTCGCTGCAGGTAATATGCTTCCTGGCTTCCATCAGGCGCAAGTCTACAAATTGCATGAGCCGCCGGTACCGTCACCCATATGTTACCATCCGGTCCTGCAGCGATGCCCACCGGCGGTCCCGGGGCCGCGAGCGCATACTCCTTAATATGACTGGTTGTAGTCAGGTGGCCAACTTTTTCGGCAGCGAACTCCGTGAACCATATGTCGCCGTAAGCGCTGGTGACGATGCCGTCGGGACGGCCCCCGAGCGTCGGCAACCGGAATTCCTGGACCCGCCCATCCCTCGACATCTGGTCAATGCGATCGCCTGAGTTCTCAGCAATGTAGAGCTTACCGTCGCTCCCTTCGACGATGCCAGCGGGACCGCCGCGATGTGGGAGGATAAATTCCGTCAGAGCGCCGAGTGGGGTAAGACGGGCGACCCGATTAGCCGCATGTTCGGTGAACCACAGGTTGCCGTCGCTCCCATTCACGATCCCAGCCGGACCGCTTTCAGGTGTGGGCAAGGGAACGTAAGCGGTAGTCCCGTCCAGGCCAAGCCGCCCAATGCGATTTCCAGCAGGATCGGTAAACCAGATTGCGCCGTCGGGCCCAGCGGTGAGCCGATCCGCCAAGGCTCCGCTCCCCAGATCGAATATGGAAATTTCGGCGGCCGGCGTGATTCGCCCGATTCGGGATTGACGTAATTCGCTGAACCAGATATTGCCGTCCGGACCGGCTGCAATTGCAAACGGGGTCAATGTCTGCAACTGCTCGGGCGGCGCTGAAAGTGGTCGCGCTTCCGGAGCCGCCTGCGGTACTGAGGGGCGGATTTTCGCGAAACGGCCGAGGCCCGGCATTTTGGTTATGCTGATATTCGCGCATCCACAGATTGCCGTCAGTCCCGCGAGCAGCAATCCTATGAGCGGTTGTCGTCCCCGCCTTGATGGAGGCATAACGCTCAGGTTGGGAAGCACAAGATCATTCACTTCGAATTCGGGCAGCCGACAAAAGTTCCTCCTTCACCCCTTACTCGTGGACACCGGTTCCGGTCGATTGCGGCCGCACCGTCAGTTTTACGGCACACTCGCCTGAGTCTTTGCCATAACATAGGTTGCTAATCACACCGGGCGATGGTTCGTCGCTTTCGCCCGCATTGCCGGGACATATCCATCGGCCGCTGGAGCGATATAGTGCAACGGCGTACCATTGGCCCGGATCCAATGTGCCTTCGGCGTGAGCAGCGACGTCCTGACTCGACGAAACCGTAAATCCGTCGTGACCGAGCCCGGATGGATCGAAGCGCATGAAGGTCATCCGCCAGCGCCCACCGCCTCTATTAGTAGCCTCATAGGTCATCGGCTTGTCCGACGAAAACACAGGCTTGGCGCGGCACAGCCAGGGACGCGCTTCGGCACCGAAGGCGTGCGAGCCCGCCCCCATCATCGCCACAGTCACGATTGCGATTGTCGCACACCAGGATTTTGCCATACCCGCTAAACTCTCCGCTTTGGGATCGTTTCGGCGCAAGAAATCGAGATTCTTCTCGCGGCAGCCACGGCTTGAATGACAGAAAGCTCGCGTCCTAAATAACCGGAAGGGAATTATGGGATCGTAGGGTCTCCTTACTTTAGCGCGGGCTAGTTGAATCCCAAGCCGGCGAGCGAGCGGCGATCGACCACCGGGGCCCGATGGGTTCCCGGCGTTAACTTCACGCATCCCGGCTTACGCTCGAATGGGTCGAAAAGGTCTATCGCGCGCGCATAAGCCTTAAGCTCCGGTATTACCTCTTGCGCGAACAAGCGCATGCTGGTGCGGCGATCGTCATCGCCGACCGGCCCTTGAATGCTCAGAATGATGAAGATTCCGGTACGGAGCACCGTGAGGATATTCGTAAGCTTGGAAATAACCGTTCTCGGCGTGCCTACGATAACCTGCAGGTTGTTCTGAGCACGCAGTAACGCAGCGTGGAGTTTGTGCCGGATCTCGTCATAATCGATCTCGCCGGCATCGCCGTGCATTTGCTCCTTCACCTTCTCACCAGTGAGGCCAAGCCAGGCGCTGGCCTGCTGTCTGGCCATTATGCGGATCGCAGCTTTGGAATTGTAGCCAGGCGGACTGGTAAACTGCGGGCCGGAAAAAGCGTTCTGGCCGCCGCCGTATACGAATCCTTCAGCCAGCGTCTGCGCTTTCTCCTCGGTTTCCGCAACGGCCGTCGCGATCATGTAGCCGAAGTTCTCCGGCCCAGCCTGATAGCCATGCCTGGCGGCTTCGTCAGCGTAGAAGTCCCATAGATCACACGTAGGTCCGAGCGGGGTGCCCAGGCCGATGTAAGGGTAACGATGCTCTGCGCACCATTGCACGGTTTCAGGACTAAGCGTGCCCGGAATCCACATTGGCGGATGCGGCTTCTGATACGGCAATGCCCACGGATTAACGTGGCGATAGTGAAAATGCTTGCCTTCGTAGCGCCACGGGCCGGGTCTCGTCCAGGCCTGCACTATGAAGTCGTGGGCTTCGTTGAACATTTCGCGGTTGTAGGCAGGATTGGCGTTGTTGAAGAACTGCTCCGAACCGGCGCCGCGAACCCATCCTGTGACCAGCCGGCCACGCGAGATTAGGTCAATCTCGGCCAGTTCCTCCGCCATCCGTAATGGATGCTTGATCACCGGCAGCGGATTGCCGATAAGCACCAGACGCGCACTTTTGGTTCGATGAGCCAGCACTGCGGCCTCAACGTTCATGACCGAACCCATGCAAATCGGGTTGCCGTGATGCTCGTTTAGCGCAAGCACGTCGAAACCGAGGTCTTCGGCATAGCAATATTCATCGAGGTAGTAATGATAATCCTCGGCCGCTTTTTCACGGTCGAAGAACTTATTGGAAATCGCGAAGAACGCGCGGTTCTTCAGAATCTCTTCCTCAGGCAACCACCGATACGGCCGTTCCGTGAAATAACCGACTTGCATATTGAACACCTGCTCGGCTGCGCATCGGAGATGTTCCCATTGCATCGTCGACCTTTGCAAGTCTTCGAGCAGCGGCGTACTTGGCGCGTTTGCTGCCGCCAGCCGCGATTGTTAGGAGTGGTCAGACGAATCACCTAAGGAGGCCCTCAATGGATATTGGTGTGATGATTGCCGCTACTGCACAGACTGGCGACATTGCCGAGATCGCGCGCGAAGTCGAACGGCTCGGCTACGAATCGCTGTTCATCCCCGAGCATCCGGTAATCCCGATCGGCTTTAAAACGGTTCCCCCAGGCGGTGGCGAATTGCCTGAGCATTACGGCCGCTGGCTCGATCCATTCGTGACATTATCGGTGGCTGCGGCGGTGACGAAACGGATCAGGCTAGGCACCGGCATCTGCCTGCTACCTGAACGCGAGCCTTTGATTACGGCGAAGACAATCGCCACTCTCGACGTAATTTCTGGCGGCCGCGTTGTGCTGGGTGTCGGCGGCGGCTGGCTCAAAGAAGAGACCGAGGCGATGGGCACGCAGTTCGGTTTACGCTGGAAACGGCTGCGCGAAACTGTCGAAGCACTGCGGATTTTATGGAGCCAGCCGGAGCCGAGTTACCAGGGAGAACTGGTCCGATTCCCGCCCTTACGATGCGATCCCAAACCGGTGCAGAAATCCGGTCCGCCGATTCTGCTCGGCGCGCATGGCCCGAAGGGGCGCGAACGCGTGCTGCGCACCTTCGACGGCTGGTGTCCCGTGGTCGGCAAGCCGGAAACGTTCAAGCGCGACGTCGCCGAACTCAAGCGGCTGGCCGCTGAGCGCGGGCGCAAGCCTGACAGTGTGCAAGTAACCGCGTTTGTCGCGCCGCATCAGGACGGCCTGTCGGCCGACGAACTCAAATTCTACAAAGATGCTGGCGCCAATCGCCTGGTGCTCTTTTCTCAACGCGATGCGGTCGCCTCGGCCGACGGACAGGCATTGGATATTATCCGTCGAATCGCATCAACCCTCGAGCGCGCCCAGCACATTTAGCAGGCTCCAAGAGTCCCGTGTAGAAGATCACGCCTACCAAATCCGACCCATCGCCGGTGGTGACGAATTGCTGCCGGCTTTTGCCGGTGACCGTGTCACGTAAAGGATGCGGTTGGCGTAATCGCGATCAGGTCGGCAGTGGTGGGCGAATCAATTGCCCGCCAAGCCTCGCCGTCGGCGTTTTCCAGATGTTTCCTGAGGTGCGGCCAGCCCAGCAGACTGTTTCCCGAGCTGCTGCTATGCTGGTTAAGGCACTTCGGAGAATTGAATGAAGAGAGTAGTCCAGGTCCGGATTTTCAAAGGAGAGAAGCTCTACGTTGCCGACTGCCTCGACCTCGCGGTAGTTACTCAGGCCGCGACACTCGATGAATTAGCTGCCAACCTCAAGGAGGCAATTGCTCTTCATTTGGAGGGCGAGGACCTGGCAACTCTCGGCCTCAACGCTTATCCGGCCGTTATTGCGAGCTTCGAACTCGACGACGTAGTCGATGCCCAAGCTTAAGCGCCTTTCCGGTTCACAGGTCGTTGCCATTTTTGAACAATTCGGATTCTCGATCGTGGCCCAACGTGGAAGTCATGCGAAGCTCGGTCGAGTGCTCGATGATAGCACTCGGCAAACACTCACCGTGCCGATCCACGGCGAAATCGACATCGGCACCCTCGGGGCGATCTTTCGGCAGGCTTGCCGCTATATTCCCGCAGATCAGCTACGCCCACAATTTTATTCGTAATCCACTGGGAATGATTTAACAGAGAGGCGGTTCCCTTCGGAGTCACGGCCTACGAGAGTCGAAATGTGAACGCTACGAAATCGGCTTTATGCTGGCGATGTCGAGAGTCGCTCCTCGGGCGCGACATGACGCGCGTTTTGCGGCAGATCGCGGGTTCTATGCGTCCGTATCTCGCATCACAGAGGCACGGCGAATTGGACGAAGTGACACGCGACTATCACGATAGCATACCTCTGTTCGTGCCAATCAGCCTGATGCGTCAGTACGAGCAGCAATTCGCAATCGATTACCCGAACCGCCAGACCTACTTTGAGCTGTATCCGATAGAGTTAACGGACTGCAGCAAGTCTCAGTTCGCGGGCTGTCCCTAATTACGAGTTCGACGTATTCAAGCGCTAACTGCCACGATATTGAAAACTCAGCTTGTCAAAACAAACCACTAATAGTTATGGTCCAGGCGAGACAGAAAACAACTCCAGTGAGAGGCGGATGGGAGAGATTCCATGAAAGTAGGTTTATTCGCGGTTGGTACACCCAGGATGGCTGGCGGCGCATTGCTCCGGGCGTTAGCTGTCAATGCGGAACGGCTTGGCATTTCAACCTTATGGGTGCCGGAGCACGTCGTACTGCTCGACAAGTATATCTCAAAGTATCCGTACAGCGATGACGGCCAGTTGCCGGCTCCAACCAACGCGCCGATTTTCGATCCGTTTATTTCACTGGCCACGATGGCTGCGGTCACTTCAAAGATCCGCCTCGCTACCGGCATCTGCCTGGTTCCCGAGCATAATCCGTTAGTGCTGGCCAAAGTCGTCGCCACCCTGGATTTTCTGAGCGCCGGCCGCGCCGTGCTAGGCGTGGGGATCGGATGGCTCGAAGAAGAGTTCCAGGCGATCGGAGTACCCTGGGAGCGTCGCGCGCAACGCACCCGCGAATATATCGATTCGATGCGGAAGTTGTGGGGTGAGGAGGTCAGTTCCTATGATGGCGAATTCGTCAAGTTCGACCGGGTGCGCAGCAATCCGAAGCCTGTCAGCGGCGCCAAACTGCCGGTTTTTTTCGGCGGTGAAAGTGGCCCGGCGCTTCGCCGCGTTGCCGAATATGGCGACGGATGGTGCGGATTCAACCTGATGCCGGATGAGGCCGCGGCCAAGATTAAGCGCATCGAGGACCTGCTGAAGGCTAACGGGCGCAAGCGTTCTGACGTTGAGTTGGCGGTGTCGCCGTATACCAAACCGATCAAGCCGGACGACCTCAAGCGTTATCGCGATGCCGGTGCTGACGAAATCGTGCTGATTAAATTGCGGCCGCCGCGGGAAGAAAAAGATCTTGTCGCGAACCTGGAGGAGATTGCTCGCGAATGGGTGGAACCCGCATCGCGGATTTGACTTTGAACTTTAAGGAAGTCTCATAAGGTAGCAACGTGCATCGAATTGTCACCCTGCTCCCGAGCGCGACCGAGATCGTTTGTGCCCTCGGCTTCGAGGCTCAACTCGTCGGCCGTTCACATGAATGCGACTATCCGCCCGCCGTGGCGCGATTGCCTGTGCTTACCAGCCCGAAGTTCAATGCCGAAGGTACCAGCGCCGAGGTAGACCAGCGCGTAAGGAGAATCCTGGCCGATGCGCTTTCGGTCTACCGTGTCAACGCTGAATTGCTGCGAAGTCTGAAACCGAACGTTATCGTAACCCAGTCGCAATGCGAGGTATGCGCCGTCAGCATCCGCGATGTCGAACAGGCGGCGGCGGCTTGGCTCGATGCTCCGCCTATGCTCATCTCCCTGGCGCCATACTCACTCGGCGATGTCATGGCGGATTTTGAGCGGGTGGGCGCGGAACTTGGTGAGCCGGAGCGTGCAATGAAGATGGCTGCGGCGCTAAGTCAACGAATGAGCACGATCGAGCAAGAAGCCACTAAAGTAGGCAGGCGACCTACGGTCGGATGCATCGAATGGATCGAGCCGTTAATGATGGCGGCGAACTGGATGCCGGAGCTGGTCGCGATGGCAGGTGGGGAGAATCTTTTCGGCGACGCGGGACAGCACTCACCCACTATGAAGTTCGAGCGTCTGCTGGAAAAGGACCCCGATGTGATCCTGCTGATGCCCTGCGGCTTCAATATGGATCGGACCGCAGCAGACTTGGATACGCTTGCCAGGCAGCCCGGATGGGTTCGGCTAAAGGCGGTCCGCGAACGGCAGGTCTACCTGGCCGATGGCAATCAATACTTCAACCGGCCCGGGCCTCGGATAGTCGAGTCGCTGGAGATACTTGCCGAGATACTCCATCCCCAGGTTTTCCATTTCGGGCATGAGGGCACTGGCTGGCGGCGACTCTCGCAGGCCTCTTAGGCTAGGTTTAACCAGCGCTGACGCGCGCGGCGAGCGTTCTGTGATATAGAATTGCGTTTGCATCTCCTGCTATGACCTAAGCCGCTGAGGTAAGACGGCGAGGTCACAAGCGCCGCCCGTGCGCATCCTAGCTAATTCCCCGTGCCCATGTGGCTCGGGCAAGCTTTACAAGGATTGCTGCGGCAAATCCAAGTAAGGTTCAACGCGGCGGCGGTGAGCAAACAAGGGCTCATCGCTGGCCTTTCCGCTCTAAACCCTAAACGGCAGGCCGCATAAAGCAACGGACCAGGCCCTAAAGGTGCCTGGCCCGTTCACAAGATCACAAATCGAATTCACCGAGATTCTATTGACTATTTGCAGTGAGACTAGTCATAGCCAACCGCGGCCATCTGCTCTGCTGTCCAGCTCAAGTGCTGGTCATCCTCGGGTTCAACTTCGTCGACGGCTGGTTTCAGAACGTCCCTCAGTTTCGAATCGCCGCTCCCTCGGGCAAGATGTCCGGGTAATTGCCAGTCTGCGCGATCTTTAGTTTCCGCGATTACAAGATTTTCTATCGCATTGAGCCCGCTTCCTCGGGCCTCATGCCATCGGACAGAGTCATGGGTTTTGAGCAGGGCTTGAGCTTTCTGCTCGGCGACTTTGGCACCGCGGCTCATATAGGCCCGATCGCCGCCCAGGTTGGCGACCACGCGAGTGAGAATCTCGACATGCTGCGGGTCTGCTGATAGAAGTCGTGGAACCGATTCACCACGTCAGGGGTCGCGGACTTGCTGAATCGCCGCCTCGTAGAGTTTCACGCCGCCTTTTTCAACAACGAGAAATTCACTCAGTTTCTCCAACAACCGCGGGCGTTTGATATTGGCACTGGTGGTATAGTCTTTAAGTTTTTCCATTGTTTCAGACATTGAACTTACTCCTAATCGCCGAAGCAGCCTCATTGTGACTGCCGAGTTGAATATAGTTGCGCAAGAAAGTGAGGGTTGATTATGGCCGTCAAGAAAAAATACTATTCTGCCACCTTCACCAGTTCAATCAATTTGTTTCAAGTGGTCAGCAACATATTAGCAGTAGTGACTGCCAAGCGAATGACCTATTGAGCCCGCAGTGAGAATTGTTCTTTGCTGCTCGCGGGTGCTTTGAACCAGCCGGAAGGAACCCTTTAGGTTTATGCTTGAAAAGGATGACAGAAGCTTTCGGTCACGATACGCTTGGGCTCATGCGGCTTGCGGCTATCGACGTAGGCTCGAATTCAGTCCATTTGCTGATTGCTGATGTCAGCCCGGAGGGCCACGTAGAAGTCGTTGACCGAGTCAAGGAAATGGCGCGGCTAGGACGCCGCTCATTTACTACAGGCCTGCTCACCGAAGAGGCGATGGACCTCGCGGTACGCGTGCTTAAACATTTCCGGCGCTTGGTCGAAATGCGGCATGTAGCCCGGATGCGCGCAGTGGCCACCAGTGCGGTACGCGAGGCTCGCAACCGGGGCCAGTTTGTCGCGCGAATCAAGCGCGAGAGCGGCGTCGCAGTCGAAGTAATCTCCGGCCGTGAAGAAGCGCAACTCATCTATCGCGCGGCGCAGCATGCGCTCGGACTGGAGGGCGGTCCTCATCTGCTGGTCGACTTGGGCGGCGGCAGTGTCGAACTGGTGCTGGTCAAAGACCGCCGTGCGATGTGGATGAAGAGTGCGAAACTCGGAGCAGCGCGGATGATGGAGCGTTTTCTGTTTGACGATCCACCAACCCCGGCGCAAAGCAAGCGGCTGGAGAGCCACTTCGAAAAGGAAATCGGTGAGCAGATGCGAGCCGCACGCCGCGCCGGAGTCGTCCGGGCGGTCGGCACTTCGGGCACGATCAATACGTTGGTCGCGATGGCGCGGGCGGGGCGCGGGGAGGAATTTGGGACGCTCCATGGTGCGACAGCCTCGGCCGCCGAAGTCGCGCGGCTATGCCGAAAAGCCGTCGGGGCGAGCTCCGCAATGCGGATGGCGCTGCCCGGGATAGACGCCAAACGCATCGACCAGGTACCGGCGGCTGCGATGCTGGCAGACTTTGTGTTGCGCCACTCTGGCGCGAAGGAGATGGCAGCATGCATGTGGGCGTTGCGCGAGGGCATGCTGCTCGAATTGGCGGAAGCGACGAACCGCAGCGCGCGGGAAATTCGATGGGCGTCCGTTAACGCGCTCGCGACGCGCTTCGCGCACCACAACTTTCACGGGCGGCATGTGGCAAAGCTGGCATTAAAGCTGTTTGATGCGACCGCGTTTGCGCTTGAACTGTCTGAGGGCACCAGAGAGCTGCTAGAATACGCCGCATTATTGCATGATATCGGTCATGCCATTGACCATGATCGGCATAACCGGCATTCTTACTATCTTGTTAAAAATGCTAATCTGCTTGGTTTCGAGCCGGTCGAAATCGAAATGATGGCGCTGGCACTACGCGCTCATCGCAAACAATCAGCCCAGCTCGATTCGCCCGAGTGGCAAGCTTTGAGCGCAGGGAAGCGCGAGGCCGCGCGTGGGATGGCTGCGATTTTGCGGGTTGCCGACGCCCTTGACCGCAGCCACCGCGGCGTCGTCAAGACTGTCGCGGTGGTCTACTCGCCGGGTCGGGCCAAAGTTGCAATTGGCTCGGGCCGGGAAAAGGCGGACCTCGAACTATGGACTTGCGAGAGAAGGATCGACTTGCTGGCGAAATTGCTGGACCGGCGGGTGATCCTGCAAAATTGAGCGAGCTTCCATCGCAAATTTCAAGGCCGGGAGGGCTGTCGAGCGCAGCCCAGACGTCTGTTCGGGCTAATCAGGGGGGCCCTCCGGAACGGACCACTGGTAGTGCCAAGGGCCTGCTATACGGTCCCCATCCTTATCCCGGGCGGCTTATAGCGGTGGAAGGAATTGACGGCTCGGGCAAGTCGACTCAACTTTTGTTGCTCGAACGATGGCTGCGGACGCGAGGCTATCCAGTCCACTTTACGGAATGGAATTCGTCACGGCTGGTGCGCCGATCGATGAGCCGGGGCAAGAAGAAGAATCTGCTCACCCCGACTACGTTCAGTCTGTTGCATGCGGTCGATTTTGCCGATCGTCTGACCTATCAGATCTTGCCGCCGTTAAAGGCGGGAATGATCGTGCTCGCCGATCGTTATGTCTACACCGCATTCGCGCGCGACGTTGCGCGCGGTGTGCATCCGGAATGGGTTCGCCAAGTCTACAGCTTTGCGCTCCGTCCGGATCTAACGCTTTATTTCAGGGTGCCAATTGAAATCTCGCTGGAGCGGCTCCTGGCTGGGCGCGCGAAGCTCAAGTATCATGAAGCTGGAATGGATGTGACGCATGCGGTTGACCCAGTGGAAAGCTTCAGGAGTTTCCAGAGCCGTGTCCTGGCGATTTATGACCAGTTGGGCAGAGAGTTCGGCTTAAAGCCCATCGACGCAACCGGCGAAATTCCCGCTCAACAGCGGCTGGTGCGCAAAATGGTGCAGGAAGTTCTGCTCGATTACGACCGCCAGCGTGCCCAGGGAAATCATGGCCTCGCATTCCAAGCCAGGTAAGAGTTGGTATGGACGCGGCCTGGCATACCTGGCGCAGAAGCGGATGACGGGCCACCTTATCGTCATCGAAGGGACGGATGGGGTGGGCCGTTCCACTCAAATCGAACTGCTGCGGCCCTGGCTTGAACTCGAAGGTTATGCGGTGAGCAATACCGGATGGACCCGCTCGCCCTTGCTGCATGGGACCATCAATGAGGCAAAGGCCGGCCATCAACTCACGGTAACTACTTTCAGCCTGCTATACGCCGCGGATTTCGCCGATCGACTCGAACACGAAATTTTGCCGGCCCTCCAGGCAGGTTTCATCGTGATTGCCGATCGGTACATGTATACGGCGTTCGCGCGCAATACGGCGATGGGCGCCGATCCCGCCTGGACGCGTGACTTGTTCGGGATGGCGCTGGTGCCCGACCTGGTGCTTTATCTCGATATCGAGCTCGAGACCCTGATTCCGCGCGTAGTGCTGGGCAAAGGCATGGATTATTGGGAATCAGGGATGCATCTCGCGCTGGGCACTGACCTGTTCGATTCGTTTCAGCGCTATCAGCGCATTCTAATCGAAGAATACCGGCAGCTGGCTAGCGAATTCGGTTTTGTCACCGTCGATGCTCATCGTTCGATCGACGATGTTCAGACGGAACTCCGTAGGCATATCTCCGATTATTTGAGGAGTACTGATCCCAACCAATACAAGCTCACAACCTCCGCGCAGGAGAGTTAGTACTTTGGTAGTCGCAGTTAAGCACGCGGGGCGCCGGCTTGGCCGGGCTTCACCAAGAGTAGGATTATCGGCGGACCGGCCCGCGCGGGTGCCCGAGACGCTCGAGCGGGAGATCGAGGCGCTGACGGTCAATTTCGGCGGTGTGATCGCTGGGAAGTTCGAGGCGATTCATCAGTTCCGCATCTCAGTCCGCAGGTTACACGGATTGATTGAACTGTATCAGCCTCTGCTACAGCAAAACTGGTTTAATCGCTATCGTGCGGAACTGAGATTCCTCGGCCGTTCGGTTGGAGCGCTGCGCGACAATGATGTGCTTCAGCAAAACCTCAGCGGCGCTGCAATTAAAATCGACGAGTCGTTGCGCGATGCGCTCGCGCCGTTGCAGGAGACGCTGACCGAGCGGCGTCGCCGCCAGCACGGGGAGACAACTGCGTTGCTCAGGTCGCCGCGTTACCAAGCGCTGGTGCATAGCCTACCGGCGCCGGCGTACAAGCAACCGCTGTCGCTGCACGGTGGCCTTACGCTGCCAGAATTGATTCGGCCGCTGGTCCGAGCGGTCGAACGTGCGGGTGCCAAGCTCAACCGGCGGTCGAGTCCCGGTGAATTTCATCGTTTGCGCGTCAAGATGAAGCGGCTGCGCTATGCACTCGAAATGCTCGATGGTGGTAAGACCCAACATGCAAAGAAATTGGCGAAGGAGCTGAAAAGCGCGCAGAAGATTCTTGGCATCCAGCACGATTCAGTGGCGGCGATGGGCTGGCTGCGCGAATTCGCCGCATCAGCCGTGGCCCCGGGCCCGAGTTTACTTGCTGCTGGCGCAGCTTACGAACTACTCCATCGGCGGAGCCTCAAGCTGTCCCGGCGCGCCTGGAAGAAATGGAAAGCCATCCGTGCCGGTGGCACCCTTCAGGATATCGTGGCCGAACTTCCGGACAGTGAGGGCGGGGTCAATGATACGCTTAGGGCGGGCGCCGCATGAACCTTTACATCATGCGTCACGCCGAAGCCGAGGACGAGGCCGAATCCGGCGGCGATGAGGCACGACCTCTCACCGTGCGTGGCCGCGAGCGCACACGCGATGCAGCCGGCGGATTACGCGCATTAGGGGTTCGGTTTGAGGCCATCCTCACCAGTCCACTGCTGCGAGCGGCAGAAACCGCAGAGTTGATTGCCGACGAGTATGCCAATAGTCCGCCGCCGCAAGTCTTGCCGCCACTCTCGCCTGACGTTTCACCTAGTGAGGCACTCGCCGCACTAACTCCTTTCGCGCGCCATGGGAGGGTCCTGGTTGTCGGACATGAGCCGCAACTCAGCAAATTGGTCGCGTTGTTGCTGAGCTCTAGCGGCGCCATAGCCATCAGACTTAAGAAGGGTGCGTGTGTGGCGCTCGATCTCCCTAGAGCAATCGAGCCAGGCGCTGCCGAACTACGATGGATGTTGACCCAGCGCCAGCTTCGTACGCTACGTAAGGGCTGACCGGACGGCAGCCGGGAGCGAGTAGCAACCGCCAGGCCGCGGAGACGCTTGCCCGTCATCCGCGATACGCCTGCCACGCGGCGCGCCGCTGTTCTGTGATGTGCTCCGGGCGGACCGACGCTGAAAATCACCGCTGATCCCCTTGAGCAGCCCTGTCTCCAGCTATAACTTGAGGACGAGTCATGTTTTTGCGCAAACGTGCGCTTGCGCGCATCGCCAACGAGAAGGTGCTCTATGAGCGCCATCGCGGTGGTGACATCTCTGTCTGCCTGGTTTATCCGAATGTCTATCGGCTGGGGATGGCAAACCTGGGCTTTCAGGCCGTTTACCATATTTTTGAATCAGCCGGCCGGGTCGACGCCGATCGCGCTTTCATGCCCGACCCTGACGAGCGCGCCGCGATTCGTGCCGGCAGCGCCCAGTTGGTGTCATTTGAACGTGGACGCCCGCTGACCGACTTCGAAATTATTGCATTTTCAGTTTCGTTCGAGACCGACTATCTCAATGTGCTCACGCTGCTGAGAATGGCTGGGATCCCGTTGCGGCGGTGCGATCGTGGGGGGCGTAATTACCCCCTGATCATCGCCGGCGGTTCGGCGGTGTTTCTGAATCCCGAGCCCATCGCCGATTTCATCGACTTGTTCCTGATCGGCGAAGGCGAGGAAATGGTGCCGGAGTTTCTGGAGGTCTACGCACGGGAACGCAGTGGGGCCGAAACCAGTCTTCGCTCTATTCAGAGCAGCCTCGAAGCATTGGGGCAGGTTGGCGGCTCCTACCTTCCTGATTATTTCCGACCGGGGTTCGACGATTCGGGCCGAATTCGTACGGTTGCGTACAGTGGCCCCGGCGCGGCGCAGGTAAAGCGCCGCATGATTCGGGATTTGGATCGCTTCAGTACCGCTTCGCTGATTCTGACTGAGGAGTCAGTGTTCGGCGACATGTACCTGGTTGAAGCCAGCCGCGGCTGCCAATGGGGATGCCGATTTTGCGCGGCGGGCTTTATGTACCGTCCAATTCGTTACAGGAGTCCGCAAAAGCTGATTGCTGAGGCGACGCGCGGTTTAAGCCAACGCAACGTAATTGGCTTGGTGGGGGCTGAGATGGCGAGCCTCCCCGGCGTTGCCGATATCGCTACCGCAGTAGCGGATAGCGGTGGACGGTTGTCGCCGTCGTCGTTGAAAGCCGACTGTGTTACCGCCCCACTTGCTGCCGCGCTCAGACGTAACGGCAATCGGAGCGTTACCATTGCGCCCGAAGCAGGCAGCGAGCGCATGCGCAAAGTTATCAACAAGAATCTCACCGAACCGCAAATCCTGGAGGCTACCTCCGCGCTGGCCGGCGAAGGCATCGAAACTCTAAAGCTTTACTTCATGATCGGTTTACCTGAAGAGCGCGACGAAGATGTGATGGAGATCGCGCGTCTGGCCGCCAAAATCCTCGAGCGGGCGCGCGCTCAAGAGAACTCGATTGGTCGCGTAACCGTTTCGCTCAATCCGTTCGTGCCGAAACCATGGACCCCCTTCCAATGGGACCCGATGGAGCACCCGCAATCGATCAAGCGAAAGGTAGTGCTGTTGCGCTCCGAGTTGAGGCGGCTTGGGGGCAGCGTGATCGAATTGGACGCCGAATCGCCGCGTGACGCGTACTTTCAGACTCTCGTCTCGCGCGGCGACCGCCGCGTAGGCGCGATCCTGGATCGGCTCAGTGCGGCCGGTTATGAGGAAGCAGGGCCAATCTGGCAGGAATTGCGCCATATTAGGCGCGACGTTGCAGCCGGTTCACTGCTGCCCGACCCAGATTTCTTCGTCACGCGCCGCTATGCTCATGACGAGATCCTGCCATGGGATTTCATCGATCATCACATCCACAAATGGTTTCTGCTTTCAGAACGGAAAAAAGCTCACTACGAGCATCAGACCAAGCCGTGTGACGTGACCCGATGCACTGTATGCGGAGCGTGCTGACCGGATGATGAGGGGGAGGGGGAGCAATGAATGGTCACGCAATCGGCCGTGAACCGCAGGCTTACCGACTGCGGCTGGTAATCGCGGCCGCGTTTCTAGTGACGATGTTCAACGCCAACGGGCTTGCACAAGTAAGCGGCAGGTTTCCGAGCATTCTTCCGAATGCGACGATCATCTCAGATGAGACCGACGCGGCTCGCGACCCCGAACCGCCCGCAGACGAAAGTGTAACGCCGGCCGTTACGGCATCTCCACCTGCGCAGCATTCTCATCCGCGCCATCACGTTAACATGTCCGAATCCACATATTCGGCGGCCGTCGAACCGGCCCATGCAATGCTTAAGCTCAAGAAGGACGCGTGGGCATACTCAGGTCCGGAAACTACGAGTCATACACTCGAACACGTCCACGCGGGTAAGTTCCTCAACGTGACTGGCTCAACTCATTATTACGTACAGGTCAAATTAAAGAACGGAGTAACCGGCTACGTGCCGATTTCGGCCGTCGACCTGACGCGCCCGCAAGACAAGATCCTGCGATTGTCGACCGACGCGACAGTGCTATCCCAACCGAATCGCTATGGCAAAAAACTCTCCGAAGTGCACCAGGGTCACGACGTTCATGTAGTCGGGGTTGCGATGAATTACATCAAGATCCGCATGAAAAGCGGCCTGGAAGGCTACATTCCGATGAGCGCGGCAGAGTAGCACGTAATGCTCGCGCTTCGCCGCGACCACAATAATACCGGCATGGTGGATCGCACCTGATCGAGAAGTCAGGAAAATCCTTGCGCCCTATTCGGCTGGTCGGTGAAGCTAGACGCTGTCCGATTGATCGCCGAGGTAGTGCCCTTTTCATCGCGCCTACATTCCCGCTTTCGAAAATCGTTTGCGCTGCGCTGCACATCTCAGGGGCGGGTTACATATCCACCTTGGAGTTTTTGCTGAGCTTCTTAACGCTGGACAATCGCGAAAAATTGGCGGAAACGATCTATCAGGGGACCGTCGCGCGTGCCGCCCGAGGGTGTGCGTGAGATAGTTTGTAATCGTTCGATCCGTCGTCAGGGGACCAAACATGACCCAGCGCGAGCGTAGGGGCTGGTTTATTGTCGCGGCGGTGTTCGTAACTCTGGTGCTCGTCTTCGGCGGCGGCTACGACACCGTGCCGGTTTTTGTTCCGGCGTTGCTAAGAGGTTTCCCCAATTGGAGCAGGGCCGAAGTCTCGCTATTGCCGAGCGTGCTCGCCTTCTCGGCTGGCATCAGCGTGCTACCGGTCGGCTGGTTGGTTGATCGGATCGAAGCGCGCATCGTTATCATCACTGGGGTGTTGTTGGCTGCCGGCGCTTTTTTTCTTGCCAGCACCTCGCACTCACTGGCGGCTATGCTCGGCGCGTACTTGATTCTGGGCGTCGGAATCTCGGCCGGCACAGTGCTTCCCGCATCATTGGTGCTGGCAAACTGGTTCACCGAACGCCGCGGCCTGGCGATGGGTATCGCGCTGAGCGGTTCCACTGTGGGTGGCTCGCTGATGACCCTGGTCGCCGGTCACGTGTTCCAGGTGTCGGGATGGCGTACCGCGTATTTCGTGCTCGGATTGCCGATGATGGTCGTGGCGGTGCCGCTGGTCGCGCTAATCGTGCGCAGTAGGCCTCCCGGCGCGATTCCGATGACTGTAGCCGAGGGCGCGAAACTGCTTGAAGGCTTCGAGGCCAGCGAAGCGATCCGCACACGCTCCTTCTGGATGATTCTGCTGGCAAATTTCTGTTTTGCGTTTACCGCCACTGCTTCGGCGATTCATCTGGTCGCCTATCTTGAAGGAGTCGGATACAAAGCGTCCGCTGCGGCACTGATCATGAGCCTTATCTTCGCCTTCGCGGCGCTGGGCAAGGTCGTCATGGGCTTTGTCGCAGACCGGCTAACAGCGCGCGTTGCATTGGTGCTGTGCTTCGCGACGCAGGCCGCGGGTCTCTCAATCGTATTCGGCGCAGCCCGCATTGGAGTTATTCTCGCCTTCGTCCCAATCTACGGGATGTCGATTGCAGCGCCGCTGATGCTGCTACCGCTGCTCACAGCAGAGTCGCTCGGGATAAAGCGCTACGGCTTGCTTTCGGGCCTGGCCGGACTAGCACAAACCTTTGGCGCGATGGTCGGTCCAATCGTGGCGGGCCGAATCTTTGATATCACCACCAGCTACGCACTGGCGTTCGAATTGTGCATCGCGGTGATGATAATCGGCGCCGCGGTCTCTTACTCCTGCCGATCTTACGAGGCTGAACGTACGCAGATGCTGTCGGGCGGCGCGCTGCGTCCGGCTGCAGCCGTCGAACCAGTCCCATGAGACTCTCTCACTTGGCCACCAAAACCCGGAATCTGAGGGAAGCCACAAAGCTTAAGACTGATTTCGCACTTCGCCGGAAACCTGGATCTTTCGCGGATTCAACTAGCCTAACCTCCGCGCTCAATTGAGCGCGGAAGTCAGGCTTGAACGTCGAGGGTAACAGTTGCGTGTTCCTTAGGAAAGCAAGTGCTCTGACTGATGAGTGCGCCGGGCCTCAATCGCACCGATATGGCGTTTTCTCAAACGCGTCTCGAAAAGGCTCGCGCGAGTAAACGATGGCTGCGGCGCTCGTGAGACTTGCGAAGATAGCGCGTTCTTGGGCGGTGAGTTTAGTGTCGCAATCGTCCGCGTGCACGATGGATGCGCTGCCCATCGAGAGTGACAGGAACCCGCGAACAATAGAAGTTACATCCGAACCTCGCTTTTGCTGGACGTTTGTCATCATCGCGAATGCGCCGAGATCAAAGCACTGCCGATGGGGGTCCGGCGCACCATGCGGTACGGCAGCAACGCTGCCATAAGTTACTCTAAGAATTCTCGGCAATGCGTTATTCGGACAATTTTTCGTCCGAAATCTGCAATCCCGCTTTCGGTTGTAACCAGCGGGTGCGTGGCGTGGTGCGGTCAGCTTCCAGGATTGCTGTAGTGAGCTTACTTGCACCCGAAGGTTGACAATCTTACATGATGTGCTGTAGGCCTTAATAGTTAGTTACCGGTGAAGGCAAGTCTCGGCTGAACCTGCATATCATCCAGCCGTCATCTGCTTTTTTCCCGGGCGCTGGTTGTGGGTCGCGTTCAGTGTGGTTGGTCGGCCAGGATTCGTTTATGCGAGAACTTCGGTTGGTGGATCGACAGTGGCGTGAGAGTTACTCAGTCCAACGACTCGGCGAGTTCGTCGCACGGTGTCGTCAGCGGGGGATTGCCGTCACACCCCAGCGGCTCGCAGTCGTACAAGCCCTGCTGGCTTCAGAGAACCATCCGAGTGCCGACGAGATATGTGTGGCAGTACGTCGCAAGCATCCCCACGTATCATCGGCCACAATCCATCGGATTCTGGAGCAATTTTGCGAAGTGGGAGAGGCGCGCAAGGTAACCCTCCTGCACGATATTGCGCGCTATGACGGCAACGTGGAGCCTCATCACCATGTTCTTTGCATCCGATGCAGGCGGGTGCAAGACATAGAGATACCCGAAGTGGACAAGCTTCTCGAAGGCATACCCAGCCTGGGGCAATTCGCACTGCTGCGCTGTTCGCTGGAAATTGATGCGCTCTGCAGGCGGTGCCAACTTGCCGAGAAGCGAGCACGCCCAACGTCCACCCCACGCCAACCTGAGGCACCTGGATGAGTGCGGGGAGAAACCTGAGGACCAGCAGAAAGAGGCAAGTCTCTGAACGAAAATCAGGAGTACAAGAATATGGCAGAAGTCGATAATCAAGAGCAAAACTTGTCAACCGAAACCAAGTGCCCGGTATCGAACGGCGCTAACAGGTACGCGGCGCGCAGAGGCCCGACGAATGCGGACTGGTGGCCTAATCAGCTGAACCTGAAGGTCATGCACCAGAATTCCCCCCTAACCGATCCTATGGGCCAGGAGTTCAATTATGCTGAAGAGTTCAAGCGCCTCGACCTGGATGCCGTGATCAAGGACCTCCATGCCTTGATGACGAAGTCGGAAGACTGGTGGCCCGCCGACTATGGTCACTATGGGCCCTTGTTCATTCGTATGGCCTGGCACGCCGCAGGTACGTACCGCATCGGCGATGGCCGAGGTGGGGCGGGCTCAGGCTACCAACGTTTTGCGCCGCTCAATAGCTGGCCGGACAATGCGAGCCTCGATAAGGCGCGCCGGTTGCTCTGGCCGATAAAGCAGAAGTATGGCCGGAAGCTTTCCTGGGCCGACCTCATGGTTCTCGCCGGTAACGTCGCATTGGAGTCGATGGGGTTCAAGACTTTCGGTTTCGGCGGTGGGCGCGAGGACGTCTGGGAGCCAGACGAGACTTACTGGGGGCCTGAGCGCGTATGGCTGGCGGAGGAGCGCTACCAAGGCCCTGGTCAGTTCGACCATCCATTCGGCGCGGTTCAGATGGGGCTGATTTACGTGAATCCGGAAGGGCCCAGTGGAAAGCCGGATCCAGTCGCTGCCGCACGGGATATCCGCGAGACGTTCCGCCGCATGGCGATGAATGACTACGAGACGGTTGCACTCATTGCCGGCGGGCACACGTTCGGCAAAACCCACGGTGCGGCTCCGGACTCGCATATCGGGCCCGATCCGGAGGGCGCCGACATTGTGGAGCAAGGCTTGGGCTGGAAAAACGCCTATGGCACCGGTTGCGGCTCCGACACAATCACCAGCGGGTTGGAGGGCGCATGGACCACCAACCCAGTGAAGTGGGACAACAACTACCTGGAAAACCTGTTCGGCTATGAGTGGGAGCTCACCAAGAGCCCCGCCGGTAAGTACCAGTGGACTCCCAAGAATGGGGCTGCCGCGGGTACCGTTCCTGATGCCCACGATCCATCGAAGCGGCACGCCCCGATGATGCTCACGACGGACCTCTCTTTGAGGATGGACCCAGTCTACGAGCCGATCGCGAGGCGCTTTCGCGAGAATCCGCAGGAGTTCGCAGATGCGTTCGCCAAGGCGTGGTATAAGCTGACGCACCGCGACATGGGGCCTCTCCCGCGATACCTTGGCCGGCTCGTTCCTCAGGAGCCCCAGCTATGGCAAGACCCTGTTCCCCCAGTGGATCATGAATTGATCGGGGAGCGGGACATTGCTGCCCTGAAGGCCAAGATCCTCGGATCCGGACTGTCGATCTCCCAACTGGTCCAGACTGCCTGGGCGTCGGCGGCGACCTTCCGCGGCTCCGACAAGCGCGGCGGCGCGAACGGGGCGCGCATTCGGCTTG
>Ga0207416_1000381_pt1 | contig 79002 bp, 71 predicted proteins | sample PaiPotPPM11metaG_FD_184107 | JGI IMG/M metagenome (GOLD analysis project Ga0207416, IMG submission 184107) | Iron sulfur acid spring bacterial and archeal communities from Banff, Canada, to study Microbial Dark Matter (Phase II) - Paint Pots PPM... ... | reverse complement strand
CCTGGAATGGCATCGGGTACGGACGGGGATCAGTTGGGGGATGGCAAAAGAGGGGATCATCCGACACGCGATTCGTTCCTATCTCGCCCGTCCGTGGTATTGCCTACCACCAACTGCGTAAGTCCTATAGGTATTTGGAAAGTGAGAGCGATATATTTTTAGAACCATGGAGTATTATCCAGAGACGCTCTAAGTCCATCTTGAATCTGTTGGATTTCCTCCCTCCGCAACTGAGTTGTTGTCATTCCGATGCCCTCTCCTTGGTTCGTAGAATACGGTCGATAACCTCCTAGGGACTCGTCGCCTGTTGGGAGAAACGTCCGATCTTTCTCGCGCTCCAGTTCCCGCTCGATCCTGGCCAGGTCATGATGACTCTTGAGCCACCCTTCGAGGCACCGAACCTTGCTAGACAAAAAGCGCGGGCTTGTACCCGGTACTGCCATTACTACCCGCTTCATCTTTTCACCGGCTTCTATCAGTCTTTGTTCGCGATCGTCGACTGACAGCGATCTATAGTTTCTCAGTGGTTCAGTAATCGTTGTGGGGATCATCGAGTAAAGTCTTAGCAGTTTTTCCATTCCCCCTGGAATAAGATCGTTTTGCATGCCATGGCGAAACTCAGTACGCAGCACGACGAGGAATTCGATGTCTCTACGGCTGGGACTCGTAACATCGACTACGCGATCCTCGTCCATCACATCCTTCTTCTTTGTTCGCTCGGTCGCTATACTGTTTCTACTTTAGAGGGAGTACATCCGATAAGCAAACTATGCCCAAATAACGACAATTATTCATAGTTAAAGAATATAAGTACTCTGTAGAAGAAAAAGCGATTCGTTAGACGCGCCTTAGTGCATGAGTCGCGTAGACTCCTGTCTGCGAACGGGACGTAATTGCTGGATGGTGGCAGACTGGAAGCCTGCCACTATAAGGTTCTGATTGTTCCTAAGTCCGCACTACCACATGATGCACAATGCCGACGCGCGGTATGGTATCCTGCGGCGCGACGATGGTCGCCGCACAGGAGGAGGATGCCGGGTGAGCGTTGCGCCGATTGGCGTCGGGTTGTTGGGGTTGGGGACGGTCGGCGCGGCGGTCGCGCGGGCCATCGCGGAGCAGGAGCAGCACGTCATGCACCGGCTCGGGCGCGCGGTGCGGGTCGCGGCGATCTTCGAGCGCGGGCCGGAGCGCGCCGCGCGCGCCGATCTCTCGCCCGATCTCATCCAGACCGATAGCGCGATGGTGATTGACGATCCCGCCGTCCAGATCGTCGTCGAGGTACTCGGCGGCGAGGAACCGGCCCATACCCTGATCGCGCGCGCGCTGCGGGCTGGGAAGCCTGTCGTCACGGCGAACAAGGAGACTCTCGCGAAGCACGGCGGCGCGCTCTTCCCGCTGGCGGCGGCGCGGCGCGTCCCGCTCCTCTGCGAAGCCTCGGTCGGCGGCGGCATCCCGCTCTTCGCCGCGCTCCGGCAGGTGCAGGCGGCGAACACGATCACCGCCTTCCGGGGCATCGTGAATGGTACGACGAACTTCATCCTCAGCGCGATGGCGGAGCAGGGGACAAGATACACCGATGCCCTCGCGGAAGCGCAACGCCTCGGTTATGCCGAACCCGATCCGACCGCCGATGTCGAGGGCTTCGACGCGACCTACAAAGCGTGTGTGCTCGCGCAAGCCTGTTTCGGTCTCGCCGTTTCGCCGGACAGTGTCGCGCGCACCGGCATCACTGGCGTGTCGGCAGAGCAGATCGCGGAGGCGCGTGGCTCCGGCAAAGTGATCAAACTGCTCGCCCAGGGATCGTACACGGATGGAAAGGCGTCACTCTCCGTCGCACCGGCGCGTGTGGCAGCGGGCAGCCCGCTTGGTTCGACGAGCGCGAACTACAACGCCATCGAACTGACCGGCGACCGCGTCGGCCCGGTGCTGCTCGTCGGGCAGGGCGCGGGTCCACGACCGACCGCCTCGGCTATCCTCTCCGACATCGTTGATGCCGCGCGGGTCATCCTCGGCGCGCCGCCCGAACCCTATTTCGTCCGTCTAGGAGGCTCCCGGTGAGCGACGCCCTCGCGTGGTTGAAGGAGATCCGCGCCCTCGTTTTCGATATGGATGGCGTCCTCTGGCGCGGTAAGGAAGCGCTCCCTGGCCTCAATGAAATCTTCGACTGGATGCAGGCGGAGAACGTTCCGTATCTGCTTGCAACGAACAACTCGATGAGCACGGCGCAAATGTATGTCGAGCGGCTGGCGGGCCACGGCGTGACGGTGCCGAGGGAGACGATCGTCACCTCCGGCATCGCCGTGCGCGATTATCTACGCGCCAATTATCCGGCGGATGTGACCGTCGGCGCGGTCGGCATGCAGGCGCTGATCGAAGTACTCTACGATGAGGGCGGCTTCACGCGGGACGACCGCCGTCCGCAGGTGCAGGTGGTCGGCACCGACCTCCATTTCGGCTACGATGACATCAAGCGCGCCTGCCTCGCCATTCGCGCAGGGGCCGCCTTTATCGCGACGAATCCGGACACGACGTTGCCAACTGAAGAGGGTTTGGTACCGGGATGCGGTGCGATGATTGCCGCGCTCGTCGCCTCTACCGATGTTCAGCCGACGGTGATCGGCAAGCCGGAAAAATACATGTTCGAACTCGCCTGCCAGCGCCTCGGCTTGCTCCCGCATGAAGTCCTGATGGTCGGGGACCGCCTCGACACCGACATCCTCGGCGCGAACCGGATCGGCGCGCGCACCGTCCTCGTCCTCACCGGCGTCTCGCAGCGGCAGGAGATCGTCACGACGGGCATCGAACCGACTTTCGTCGCCGCCGATCTCGTGGAACTCCTCGATCGCCTGAAGGCTGCACGAAGTGAGAGCAACGAGCAATGAGGGGCAAGCAGGCGGCGAGCGAGGGAGGGGCGGTTCGCGAACCGCCCTCTTCAGTCCTGAATTTTGATTACGAAGACGCGACGACGATTCAGGGGCGAGGCGGGATCTCTCCGACAGAGCGGACGATTGGCGGGCTACGGTTGCGCCGCGCATTCGAGGCGATCACCGGGTATACCGGGTCGTGCCTGCTCCTTGGTTGCGGTGCAGGGCGGCATAATCGGGCGATCGCGCGGGAGCGGCCGGACTTAACTTTGGTTGGGGCGGACCTGAGTGTGAGCGCGATCCGGGAAGCGGCGCGAGCGGGAAACGGCGGCGCGTACCTCGTCGCGGATGCGGCACATGTCCCGGCGACAGACGGCTCGTACGACATTGTCCTACTTTTCGACCTCCTTGAGCATGTGCCGGATGTGGGTCGGTGCGTCGCGGAGATCGCGCGTACCCTCAAACCGGGCGGGCTATTCCACGGCTTCATCCCGCTCGAAGCGCAACCGAAAACACTCTTCCGGGCGCTGACCGGCAGCAAACGCATCCCGATCCATCAGTGGAAGCACGATCATGTCGGACATATCCAACGACTGACGACCGAGAGCGTCACCACGACATTCCGCGCGCATGGGATGGAACCGAGCGATCTGTCGTATTCGTTCCATCTGCTCGGCCAGGTCCACGACATCGTGGATTACTGGGGGCGGGAGCGGTTGCGTCGCAAGCCGGTTGGACGAACGGCGACAGTAACGAAGGCGGTGCAGCGCGTCGTCTTCTTCCCGACGTGGCGGCTCTCCTACTGGGAAGACACGCTCCTCACGCGCAATCCGTGGGCGACGGGGCTGCACCTGACTGCGATCAAACAGGGGTAATGGCGAGGAAGACACTCCCGCCGGGCGGCTTGCGCCGCACCGTGCGATTGAACCAGCCGAGCGCGTCAATCAGCCGCTTCGTGAAGCCATATTTTGTGTTCAACCGTCGCATCGCCTGCGGGAAGTCGGCTTCCAGCAAGAAGCGCGCGGTCGCATCGAAGGCCGGCCCGGTTGGCTTGCCAGTCCGCGTGCATGGCGCAACAGTCACTGTCGGGTTGTTCCGAATCCTCTTGGCCTTGCCAGAGTTCGGGCTTGTCCAGATAAGAATCTGATCGCCGTCCAGCACAAACCAGAGCGCGGTCGCGACGGCGCGACCGTCACGCCGGAAGGTCGTCAGGCTGATGTACATTTCTTTTGCGAGTCTGGTGAGGCGTTCGTCGGGCATATGAAGGCTCTATGCCTCCTGCACAATTGGCGCAACGAGCGCGCCAGACACAGCGATCACATCCGCAATCCCGACTTCCAGCGTCCGGTCATTGCGGCCAATGCCGCAATAGACGGTCTCCATCGTCGCCGCCGCGCCTGCATCCACGATTGTCCGCGTCTCCGCGTTCGGCGGAAAGGGAGCAACGCCACCGATGACGTAGCCGAGCGCCGCCTCGACCTCATCTGGCGCGGGCTGCACGATGTCCGCGCGCCGCGCGCCCGCGGCCTCCGCCAGTTTTCGGTAGTCCACGCGGTCCTGACCCTTGCAGGCCACCAGGAGCCATGTGCCATTCTTCACGCGGAAGACGACGGTCTTCAGGAGTTGCTCAAGCGGGAAGGGAAGTCGTGCTTTGGCGTCCTCGACCGTCCGTGACACCGGATGCTCGTGGACGCGAAAGCGAACACCGTGCGCAGTGAGCAGGCCGACGATGCGCCCCTCGACGCTCCCGGTATCGCGCACATTATCCATCCATACCACTGACGCGCTCGACCGTGATACGGATGACGGCGGGCGGTTTCGGGAGCGGGTTCTCGACAAGATACCGTTTGCCGCCCTCGGGGCCACGATAGCGCGTTGCCATGTGAAGCCGCTTGCGATAGTCGTCATCAATACTGATCGTCGCGGTGCCATTGACGGCGACGTAGGGGAAGCCGGACGGGTCCACGACATGGAACGCAACGCGCGGATCACGCTCGATGTGATGAATCTTCGCCATATCCTGCCGGGTGACGAACCAGATATCGTCGCCATCGAGGTCGTACCAGACGGTGAAGAGGGACGGCGTGCCGTCCGCACGGATCGTCGCGACGGTGCCGTAGCGGGGCGCGGCAAGGAAGGTGCGCTGGGCATCAGTGAACGACATTGGCATTCCCTTTCAGTTTTGGGTAGGGCGCGTGACTCGTGACCGTTGTAACGCACCGGCGTAGGTGGCATTCCCTCGCTGATCAGGCCACTTCTGTCATTGCCCCATGTTGTCGTTCGGCGATTCCAGTTGTTCGGGGCCGAAGGAATGGGGGAGCAAGGCGTCCAGCGTCGTGCGGAGGAAGACGCTGCCATCGGTGTTCGCGATGAGGATGTCGGCATCCTTGCCGAACTCACGGATCACCTGGCGGCAGGCGCCGCAGGGCGTCGCGGGGTCGTTCCCTGCCGTAACAACGGCGACGACTCGGACGCGGCGCGCATTCGGATCGGTGGACTTGCCGACGAGGGCGAAGATCGCGTTCCGCTCGGCGCAAGAGGTGAGGCCATAGGAGGCGTTCTCGATGTTGCAGCCCCCGTGTACCTGCCCATCCGCCGTCAGGATTGCCGCACCGACCGCGTAATGCGAGTACGGCACGTAGGCCCGTGTCCGCGCGTCGGTCGCGACGGCGATCAGTTCGCGCTCCTGTTCGGGTGTAATCAACCTCACCCCCCGGCCCCTCTCCTTTGCCAGGGCAAAGGAGAGGGGAGTGATCCTGATGGAGGGGCGGATCGCGAATCGCCCGCTCCGGTCCTTCGCCTCTAATGCCCGGCGGCCGCGTGCCGGGCGTGGGACTCCTTGATGATCGTCTCTTGCAGGTGCGCGGGAACGGTTTCATAGCGGTCGAAGCGCATCGAGAAGGTGCCGCGCCCTTGGGTCATCGAGCGGAGATCGGTGGCGTAGCGCTGCACCTCGGCGAGCGGCGCGTCCGCCTCGATCGTCGTGAAGCCACGACCGGGATTCATGCCGTGGACGCGGCCGCGCTTGCTGTTCAGGTCGCTCATGATGTCGCCGGTGTAGGAGTCCGGGACGGTGATCTCCATGTGATAGACCGGTTCAAGGAGCGTGGGGCGCGCTTTCTGCGCTGCCTCCTTGAACCCCTGCGACCCGGCGATCTTGAACGCCATTTCCGAGGAGTCTACCGGATGGTATTTGCCGTCCGTCAGCGTTACGCGGACGTTTGTTACTGGGAAGCCGGCGAGGAAGCCCTCATGCAGGGACTCGCGGATGCCCTTCTCGACCGCCGGGATGAAGTTCTTCGGCACATTACCGCCGACGACCGTGTCCTTGAACTCGAAATCGTTCTCCGTCGTCGGCTCGACGATCAGGACGACCTCCGCGAACTGGCCGTGCCCGCCCGTCTGCTTCTTGTGGCGGGAGGTGACCTGTGCGGTGCCCTGCACCGTCTCGCGATACGGCACGACGGGCATGTCGAGGTCCACATTGACGCCGAACTTGCGCGCCATCCGCTCCGTCGCGATCTGGACGTGCGAGTCACCCATGCCGGAAACGAGCGTGTCGCCCGTCACAGGGTCGCGGGCAATGTGAATCGTTGGGTCCTCCTCGATCAGACGATGGAGGCTCGTGCCCAATTTATCGAGGTCGCCCTTGCTCTTCGGGCGCACGGCGACGGTGTACGATGGGTTCGGGAACTGCACGCCGTCGAGGACGACCGGCCGCTCCGGCGCGCAGAGCGTATCGCCGGTCGCCGCTTCGGCCAGTTTCGTCACCGCGCCGATGTCGCCGGGGCCGACCTCACCGACCGCCGTTTGCTCCTTGCCGCGCATTATGTAGAGGCTGCCGATATGCTCGGGTTTGTTGCGGTTGGCGTCGAGCAGATTCGTATTTGTGCGGATCGTGCCGCTATAGACGCGGAAGTAGGTTAACTTGCCGACGTACGGGTCCGCCATTGTCTTGAAGACGAGCGCGACGGCCGGTTCAGCCGCGCTGGATTTGAGCGTCGCGGTCTTGCCGTCCGGCGTCTGCGCGGCAACCTGCGCCATGTCCGCGCCGGGCAGGATAGCAACGATCGCGTCGAGGAGCGCGCTCGTACCCGCCGTCTTGTGGCACGCGCCGACAAGCACGGGCACGATATCGCCCGCCGCGACTGCCTTGCGGAGCGCCGCCGTCAGTTCGGCCTCGCTGATCTCTTCATCGCTGAGGAAGCGTTCGATCAGGTCATCGTCCGTCTCGGCGATCTTCTCAACGAGCGCCTGCCGCGCTTCCTCGATGGCGTCTGTCATGTCGCCGGGGATGCTCGTTGTCTCCGTGCTGCCGTCATTCTTGCCAGTCGTCTTGTAGGCGGTGCGGCTGAGCAGGTCTACATGGCCGGAGAACGATGCCTCACTGCCGATCGGCAGATGGAGGGGGATGACGGCGTTGCCCCAACTCTCCCGCGCCTGCTGGAGGGTGCGGCCGAAGTTCGCGTTCTCGCGATCCAATTTGTTCATGAAAACGAGGCGTGGGAGTCGCGCCTCGTCTGTGTACGTCCAGATTTGCTCGCTGCCAACCTCCACGCCGGAGGCGGCGCAAAGCACAATGACGGCGGCGTCCGCGGCACGCAGGGCGGATTTGATCTCGCCGACGAAGTCCGCGTAGCCGGGCGCATCGAGAACGTTGATCTTGTGGTCACGCCATTCGAGTGGCAGCACCGATGTGCTGACCGAGATATGCCGCTTGATCTCGTCCGGGTCCCAGTCCGAGACCGTATTGCCCTCCTCGACGCGGCCGAGGCGCGTTGTCGCCTTCGCGGTAAACAGCATCGCTTCCGCCAACGATGTCTTGCCCGCGCCACCATGCGAAAGCAGGACGACGTTGCGAAGCCGCTCGGGGGGATACTGTTTCATCGCGGATACCTCCACCTGTACCGGGGCGGCATCACGCCGCCATACGATTCCATCACACCGGCCCCACGGCCGGTGAGCAGTACACCGCGCGGGGCGCGGCGGGATGCCAACGGGTCCAACGTGCTTGTGGCGAATAGGAGTCGCATGTGTGATACGACGATCTGAGTGTCAGTCGGGCAATCATGGTGGCCCGACGGCCTTCATACGGTACCGAGGAGTATCATCCCGTCACGGCATGTTGTCAATTTTCGGGTATGCTTGCCCGATTGGATGCGTTGAAAGAGGGAGGGGAAATCAGTGCCGAGTACCGATTTGGGGCCAATCAAGGGGCAATTGAAGGAGACCTTGCGCGAACTGACCGCGCTCGATGGCGTGGCGGGTCAGGAGATGGCCGTCGTGTACTGGCTGCGCGAGCGGTTCGCGCCACTGGCGGACGAGGTGACGGTGGACCGGATGGGGAACGTCATCGCAACGAAGCGCGGCGCCGACGGGCCGCACCTCCTTATCTCCGCGCATTCAGACGAGATCGGCGGCCTTGTCACGGCAATCGAGCCGGACGGCAAGATCCGCTTCGCGAAGAACGGCGGCGTGATCGAGACGCTGCTCGTTGCCCGGAAGGTGCGCGTCGGTGGCGTGCCGGGGATCGTCGGCGTCAAGGCGGGCCACCTCCAACGGCCGGACGAGCAGCGTACCGTGCCCCCGATCCGCGACCTCTATATTGATGTCGGCTACGACACGGCGGCGGAAGTCGCCGCGCTCGGCATTCGTACGGGCACACCGATCACCTACGACGCGCCGCTCTCCGCATTGACGAACGGCGACCGCGTCTACGGCAAGGCGGTGGACAATCGCATCTCCTGCGCGATCCTCCTCCAACTGCTCGAACGGCTGCACGGCACGACGCTCGGCGGCACGCTCACCTGCGCCGTCGCGGTGCAGGAGGAAGTCGGCCTGCGGGGCGCGCAAGTCCTCGCCTACCGCCTCAATCCCGATTACATCATCGTGATGGACACGATGCCCTCCGGCGATACGCCGGAAATGCGCCTCACGCAGGACGCGAACGTGAAGATCGGTGCGGGCCCGGTCATCCGCCTGATGGCAGGGGGTGGGGGAGGTGGGGGCCACCACATGCCTCCTCAGATGGTCCGCCTGATGCTTGACACGGCGGAATCGGCGGGCATCCCCGTGCAGCCCGTCGTGCTCGCCGGTGCGAACACGGACGCCGCGACGATGCACCTCGTCCGCGAGGGCATCCCGACAGGCGTCATCAACCTGCCACGCCGCTACTCGCACTCGCCCGTCGAAATGCTCGATCTCAACGATGCGGCACACGCCCTGCTACTCGCGGAAGCAATCGCCAGGGGCATCGGCACGCACCGATTGGAATTCCTGGATTGACCTACCCCTTGTCGGGAAGGGGCCGGGGGTTAACTTATGGACGACCTCGACCGCATCGAACAGCAACTGATCGAAGCGCGAGACGCGCTGATTTCCTACTGGGAGCAGCCGGAAGGGCAGGCGTGCTTCCTTGCGCTCCGTGTGACCGAAGACGCATTGGCCGACTACCGCGCGCTCGATGATCGGGCAGCGCGGCGGCGCGACCCGGACGGCTGGCAGCGGATTATCCCGCTGGTTGATGAGGTGACGCGGCTGCGCGCGCCGCTCAAAGAGGCTCTTTAACAGAATCATATCAATAGGCTGTATCAGCGCGTCGTGTTCAGTCGGTGCATCAGATAAATGCCATAGAGCGTCAGATCGTCATCCACCGTGCCGATAGCGGCCGTCTCTGCCGCGATGATGTTGGCAAGGAAACCCGTCGCCACGACATGCGGCGTGCCGCCCAATTCCCGCGTCATCCGCGCGACCAAACCCTCGACCAGACCGACATAGCCGAACACGACACCGGAGCGCATCGAATCCACGGTGTTCGTGCCGATGGCATGATCCGGCGCTTTCAGTTCGATGCTGTAGAGTTGCGCCGCCCTCCCCGCCAGCGTTTCCAGCGAGAGCGCCAAACCCGGCGCAATCGCCGTGCCGACGTAGGCGCCCTCTCCGCTGACGCAACTGAAGGTCGTCGCCGTCCCGAAGCCGATGACGATTGCCGGGCCGCCGTAACGCTGGTGGGCTGCCAGACAGTTCATGACGAGGTCCGCACCCGCCTCGGTCGGACGGTCAATCTGCACGCCGACGCCCATCTTCACGCCCGGCCCCGCGACGAGCGGCGTCACATGCAGGTATCGCGCGCAAAGGTCACGCAGTTGCACCAGCACCTGCGGCACGACAGACGAGATGGCGACCGCCGAGACATCGGACGGCGCGTGCCCGGCGGCCCGCAACAGCGTTGATAACTGTACCCACCATTCGTCTGCCGTCCGCCCGCCCTCCGTCGCGATGCGCCAGATATGCAGCGGGCGCGCGTCCTCGACCGCGTCGTCGGCGTAGAGTCCGAATTTCGTATTCGTGTTCGAGAGGTCTATCGCGAGCAGCACGGCAAAGCCCCCAAAATGTGGTAAGAGCGGTGGATTTTAGTCAATTTGGGCTAAGTCGGGCATGTCATGCGACGTTCCGACCTTGGCCTGAACCATGTGGCTTTCTTGCAACTGTTCGACATCCTGGCGACGCACGTACACGCGACTATTCGCCGTATCATGGACATAGTCGAGCGTGCCATCGCCCATCCAGCGGTAAATTGTCGGTCGCGTAACGCCAAGCCGTTGTGCCGCATGGCCGATGGTGAGCAACTCATCCGCATTGACGGCGCGAAATTTCGCTTGCGAAAGCATCTGCCCAAGCGGCTCCTCCCAGAATGTGCGTGGTACTTGATACGGTTCTTTACTAAGGGTTCCGAAAAGTAGATCGAGGAGAGCGCTAACTGTGCGAAAAACCTTCTCTGGATCCACATGCTCTTCTCCCTCCGCAACCCGGCTGAGGAAGATAAGATCACGACCAAGCGGGCTCCTCCGCAAGTCCGAGAGTGAAACCGTTGACGGATGCTCCCCAAGAAGATACCCGAAACGCGCCGCCTGACGGTGCAGGCGCAGTAGCGTTTGGTCGACAATTTCTTCCGCCCCCGGCGCAGGCAATTGTTGCTGTTCATCGTCTTTTTCCGGCGTGGGCGGTGGCAATGAGTCGCGTACGGCAATGCCGGCTTCATGCTTCGCTTGAACGAGCCGATAAACCTCGTGGGCGAGGTCAATTCCCGGAACGACAAATGTCTCAGTTGGTGCCGGTTGTTGTACCAACACCTCTTCGACGATTTCGATGGCGCGTTTGCTGATCGTTATATGATGCGTTTCGTCGTCTACATCAGCGAGGACACCCTTCACAAGGAGTGGTGTGCCGTCTGGCAGGTTTGTCGCCCAAAGAATTCTTTTTGAACTCATGCCAATCACCTTTAGGGATACATCACCGTTACGACGGTCATTGTAGTCGCTTCACTGAGATCTGTGGAATCGAAAGCGATGATGACGTGAATCTCATCGCCATTTGCTCTCCTGCCCGCGATTTCATAGGTTACACCTTCGGGATGATTGGGATCGTGATTAATGACCTTTGCGTCCTTGCCGAGAATGGTCGCCTCAGCATCCGTGAGGGCGATGTCTCGCAACGCGCTCCGTTGTTTGCTATGTATTGATGACTGAATCGTACCTTCAAGCGTCATCAACACAGCCTGCTCAAGAACACGAGCGTAAAGTTCCCGCGTCTTGCGGTCCAAAATGTTCCTCCGCAATCACCTCCGTCGTGCAAATGATAGCACACCGGCAGTTTGCGGCATCCCCTTCAATGGGCTACACTCGTGCGGGTAACCATCCCCACGAAGCGAAATGACGCGCGGGGCACGACGCCCGAAAGATACACGAGGGTACGACGATGCCGGTCACGATTGTGCTGGGCGGACAGTGGGGCGATGAGGGAAAGGGCCAGATCACCGATACACTGGCGCGCGATGTGGACATCGTCGCCCGAGCGACGGGCGGCTCCAATGCCGGTCATACGGTGATCAACGAGCAGGGCTCCTTCGCCGTCCATCTCATCCCCTCCGGTATCTTCACCCCCGGCACGACCTGCGTGCTCGGCAACGGCATGGTGATCGGCCCGCAGACGTTGATCAAGGAAATGGATGCCCTCGCCGCGCACGGCATTGACCTCTCCCACCTCTTTATCTCCGACAAGGCACATCTCGTCATGCCCTACCACCCAACGCTGGACGCCCTCGAAGAGGAGCGGCGCGGCGAAGCGGCAATTGGCACGACACGGCGCGGTATTGGCCCGGCGTACATGGATAAGATGGCGCGCACCGGTGTCCGGGTCGCCGATCTGCTCGATGAAGAAGCGCTCCGCAGCCGCCTTGCCTTCCTTCTACCGTACCGCAATGACCAGTTCGTGAAGATCTTCCACGCCGAGCCCGTTGCGCTGGAGCCACTCGTTACTGAGATGCTTGCGTACGGCGAGCGCCTCCGCCCCTATGTGACGCAGACCGAATTGCTAATCCAGGACGCGCTGGATGCCGGGAAGCATGTACTGGTCGAGGGGGCACAAGCCTCCTTGCTCGATCCCGATTTCGGTACCTACCCATTTGTGACTTCTTCGTCGCCGACGGCGGCGGGCGCCTGCCTCGGCACCGGCATCGCGCCGGGGCAGGTGACGACGGTTCTCGGCGTCTTCAAAGCATACTGCTCGCGCGTCGGCGCGGGGCCGATGCCGACCGAACTGACGAACGCGACCGGCGATCTGATTCGCGAGCGGGGGCGCGAATACGGCACGACGACTGGCCGACCGCGACGCACCGGCTGGTTCGATGCAGTGGCGGCGCGCTATGTCGTGCGCCTCAACGGCATCGCGCGCGTCGCCCTTACCGGCATCGGCGTGCTCGGCGCGTTTGAGACGATCAAGGTCTGCACGGCGTACCGGATCAATGGCGAAGAGGTGAAGACGATCCCGACACTCGCGGAGGCATATGCGCGGGCCGAGCCGGTCTACGAGGAATGGCCGGGCTGGCAGACGGATACCGCCTTGCTGCCCGACGCCGACGAGCTGCCCGCGAACGCACGGGCATACATCGAGCGGCTGGAGGAACTGTTGGGCGCGGAGATCGTTCTCGTCGGCGTCGGGCAGCAACGACGGCAACTCGTCCGGCGCGGCTCGTTCGCGCGCGAAGCGGCGGCCATCTCGTGATGGGCGAGGACGGATGAGGAAGGGCAGGCGAAAGCCCGCCACCACCGGATGTGCGGCCCCTCATAAGGATTGATACGCCGTGGTCTCGATTTATCTCTATGTCATCATCGTGCTCATCGTGGTACTGGTCGTCTTCGCTGTCCGACAAATCCGGCTGCGGCAGGCGATTGCGCGGCGGCGGGCGCTGCGCGAGCATGAAACGTCGGGAGGAATGGACAAATAATCGGGACCGAGGTGCAGCGTGCTTGACCGGACGGCAATCGAGGCGATTATTCCCCATCGCGCGCCCTTCCTGCTCGTGGATCGCATCGTCGAACTGGAACAGGGCAAATCGGCGGTCGGTGAACTGGATGTCCGCGCGGATGCCTTCTGGGTGCCTGGCCATTTCCCGCAGTATGCAGTGATGCCCGGCGTGCTGATCGTCGAGGCGCTGGCGCAGGTTGGCGCGGTCGCGCTCCTCAGTATGGACGAATTCAAGGGCAAACTCGCCTTTTTCGCCGGCATTGACGGCGTGCGCTTCAAGCGGCAGGTGCGCCCCGGCGACACGCTCCGGCTCGCCGTCACGCTGGACGCAATGCGGCGCGGTATCGGCAAGGGGCAAGCGACCGCGACCGTGGATGGCACAATCGCGGCGCGCGGCGAATTGATCTTTGCCGTCGGTGACGCGCCGACGCCCTAACCCTCGGCCCCTTCCCCATCCTGCCCAGAGGGCGCCCGGAAGGGGAGACATGCGATAACGGAGAAACGGCGACGATCATACGCACATCACTATCGTCAAAGAAACATTGGCCGCTTGACATTGCGTGGTCGGAGCGGTTGCGGGATGCGGTGATCGGTGCCGTCTGCTACCTCCTCGGCCTGCTCTGCTGGCCATTGATTCGGCCACCGCGCGGGGGCTGGGCGGCACCGCGACGGCTTCTCGTCCTCAAGCCGTGTTGCATGGGCGATGTGCTCTTCACGACACCGCTACTTGCGGCAATCAAGGCGGCATATCCCGATAGCCATGTGACATTCGCGACGAGTACATGGTGCGCGCCCGTAATCGTGGATGACCCGCATGTGGATATGATGCTCGATGTGCCGCCGCGCATCGGCCTGCGCGATCTCCGTGAGTGGGCGGGGCGGCTCCGTGGCGTGGATTTCGATTGCGCCCTCGTGCCGGATCGCTCGCCGCTCCTCGGCTTGCTCGTCGCGTTGGCGGGCATTCCGCGCCGCGTCGGGCTGGATAGCGGCAATCGTGGCTTTCTCTACACGGATCGGGTCGCCATCCCGCCCGACGATCACGGCATTCATGAGGCTGATCTGTACGGGCGCGTCGGCACAGCGATTGGAGCGCCGCCTATTCCGGGGCAGGGAACGGTATACTGCCCGCCCGCCGACGCCGTCGCGCGGGCGGCGGCGATAATCGCGGAGCGAGGATGGCAGCGGCCGCTCTGGGTGATCCATCCGGGTGGCGGCGTCAATCCCGGTATGGCGCTAACGCCGAAGCGCTGGCCACCCGATCGCTTCGCCGCCCTCGCGGACGGCTTGTTGGCCGCGCACGGTGGCACGGTGCTGCTGGTCGGCTCAGAAACGGATGCCGACGCCGTGCGTGCCGTGCGCTCCACGATGCGGTCTCCATCGGCTGACCTGACGGGCGCGCTCGATTTCGCCATGGTGCAGGCAGTGGCGCACCACGCAACGCTCTACATCGGCAACGATTCCGGGACGACGCACTGCGCCCTCGCCGGGGGCACGCCGACGATCTGCATCTTCGGTCCGACGGATGCGCGGCAATACGGCTTGTACGGCGGGCGGGGGACGATGGTCGTCGGGCGCGTGCCGTGGTCGCCCTGCTTCCGGCGTGGCAGGCTCGCCTGCACCTGCGGTACGATACGCTGCATGGAATCTGTGACGGTCGAGGCAGTTCGTGCCGCGGCTGACCAACTCATCGGAGCCACCGTGTGAACCTGAATCCCCAATACCTCGCGCGCCGTGGGATGATGCGGGCGGGCGGCCTCTTTGTGCAATTGTGGAAACCGCCACCGCTCGAAGCGATTCGGCGCGTCGTGCTCATCCGCCCCGATCATCTCGGCGATCTGCTGATGCTCACCCCGGCGCTCGCCCGGCTGCGGGAGGCCCTGCCGGATATCGCCGTCACGCTCTATGTGGATCCGTCGTCCTGCCCCGTTGCCTATCGCGGGCCGGAAGGCATCGCGGTCGAGGCGCACTGTTTCCCCGGCATCACCCGCGGCCCAAAGCCCCATCCCCTGCGGCCATATGTGGATTTATGGTTCATGGCGCGGCATCTCAGGGATGGACACTACGACGCCGCTCTCATCCTCCGGCCTGACCATTGGTGGGGCGGCGGGACAGCCGGCGTTGCACGCATCCCGCTCGTCCTCGGCTTCGACCATCCCGATACCCGACCCGCGCTCACGCAGTCGCTGCCGTTCGTTCCGCGTATGCACGCCGCGCGGGCAAATCTCCTGCTCGTCGAAGCGCTGATCGCCCGTGCCACCAGGCAACCGGCCCGCGCCTTGCCGCCCGACGACGCTACGCTGATGACGGCGCATCCGATGGTCTTTCGTGTGCCCGAGGCGGCGCGCGCGAGGGCAGCGGCATTGCTGAACGGCTGGGGCCTCGATACGCCGCTGATCGCGATCAACCCGAGCGCGGGCGCGCCCGTCAAGCGGTGGCTGCCGGAGCGATGGGCACAGGTCGCGGATGCGCTGGCGGCGCGATACGGCGCGGCAATCATCCTGACGGGCGCGCCCGGTGATGAATCGCTGACGGGCGATGTGGCAACCGCGATGACCCATCCCGCCCTCGATCTCACGGGGAAAACCGATTTCCCGACGCTCGGCGCGATCTACGAGCGGGCGGCGCTCGTCCTCGGGCCGGATTGCGGCTCGCTGCATCTCGCGGTCGCCGTTCGCACGCCGACGATCCATCTCTACGGCCCGGCCGATGTCGCGCAATACGGGCCATGGGGCGACGCGGCGCGTCACGTCGCGATCACCGCCGATCGGCGCGACATCCCCTGCCTCGGCTGCGGCGATCTCTCCCTTAGTCGCCCGCCCGCGCCGCCCTGTCTGACGATCCTCGAAGCGGCGGATCTCCTCGCCGTCGCCGATCGCTTGCTCGCGCTGCCATGCGCCCAGTAACCATCGCCGTGGACGCGAGCCGGGCGTTGCCCGCGTATCGTACTGGGACGGAGCAGTACAGCGTCTTCCTCCTGCGCGCGCTGATGGCGCTGGAGACGCCGCATCATTGGCGGCTCTATGCGCCCGGCCCGGCCCCGGACGATCTCTTGCCGTTGCCGCCGCGCTGGGAATGGCGGACGATCACCTTTCCGCGCCTCTGGACGCATCTACGGCTCTCGTGGGCGATGGCGCGCCACCGACCGGACGTGCTTTTTGTCCCGGCGCATGTCGTGCCGATTGTCCATCCGCGTGCGACGGTTGTGACGATCCACGATCTTGGCTATCTGCATTTCCCAGACGCACATCCCGTGTCGTCGCGCCGCTATCTCGACTGGTCCACGCGGTGGAGCGTCCGCGTGGCGCGGCGGGTGATTGCGGTTTCCGGCGCGACAGGCGATGATCTGATGACGATGCTCGATCTACCGGAAGAGAAAATCACCGTCGTCCATCACGGCGTTCGCCCGGTAGCGGTCCGACCATCGGACGATGCGGTGCAGGCAACATTGGAGCGACTGGGGGTTCATCGCCCCTATGTCCTTTTTCTTGGTACCGTGCAGCCTCGGAAAAACCTCCAGCGGCTGATCCAGGCATTCCGGCAGGTTGTGGACGCGGGGCTGTCACACAGGCTGGTGATCGCGGGGCGGATAGGCTGGCTTGCGGAGCCGATCGGCGCGGCGGTGGCAGCATGTGGGCTCACGGACCGCGTCCACTTCGCGGGCTACGTGGCGGACGGTGATTTGCCCGCGCTGTTTACCGGCGCGGATGCCTTCGCCCTTCCGTCGCTCTATGAGGGGTTCGGCATGCCCGCGCTGGAAGCGTTAGCCTACGGCGTGCCGGTCGTCGCGTCGGACACCACGAGCCTACCGGAGATCATCGGGGATGCGGGATTGCTTGTAGACCCGCTGGATGACGCGGCACTCGGCGCGGCGCTCGTGCGTGTACTCACGGACCAATCTCTCCGTGCCTGGCTCGCACTTGCCGGGCCGGCGCGGGCGGCACACTTCTCCTGGGAGCGATGCGCGCGGGAGACGCTCGCCGTGCTGGAAGGGGCGGCGGGGTGACTGACACGATTCGTCGCATCCTCATCGTGAAGTTGGCCGACATCGGCGACGCGATCGGCACGTTACCCGCCCTCCGCGCGCTGCGCGATCTGCTGCCCGAGGCACGGATTGACGCGCTCGTCGCCCCCGGCGCGCGGGTCGTGCTGGAACGCGAGCCATCTGTCAACGAAGTCTTGACACTGGCGAAGGAGGCGTACGATTCGCCGCGCGGTATCGCCAACCCGCGCGCGATCCGGGACCTTACCCGGTTCGGTCGGACACTTCGCGCGCGCCACTACAACGCCGTCATCTTCTTTCATCACCTGACGACCGCATGGGGTGCGACGAAATACCGCGCGCTCGCCCTCGCGAGCGGCGCGCCAATCCGCGCGGGGCTGGACAATGGACGGGGCGACTTCCTTACCCACACCGCGCGCGATCACGGCTTCGGCGCGAAGCCGGAATGGGCGTACTGGCTCGATGTTGTCGGCCTCCTCGGTGCAACCGCAAGTGATCCGCGGCCCGCTGTCGCGGTTTCCGCAGAGGCATTGGCGGAGGCACAGGCGATCGTTGGCGTGGGCGCGCCATACATCGCGCTGCATCCCGGTATCGGTGCGTTTGGCCCGGCGCGGCAGTGGTCGCCCGTGCGGATGGCGACGGTTGGCCAGGCGCTCGCGGCGGACGGCTACCGGCTCGTTATCACCGGCGGGCGGGACAGCCACGCCCGTGACGCAGCGGACGTACTCTTGCGGCATCTCGGCCCGACATCCGCGCTCGATCTCACCGGCACAACCGACATCGCCGTTTCGGCGGCGATCTATGCCGGTGCGGCGCTCTTCATCGGCAGCGACAATGGGATGGCCCATCTCGCGGCGGCGGTCGGCGCGCGGTCCATCGTCATCTTTGGCCCCTCGAACCATCGCGCGTGGGCGCCCTACGGGGCGGTCGAATGCAATCCGGGTGTGCCGGATGTTCCCCCTGGCGCGCACGTTGTCGTCCTTCGCAGCACGGTCCCCTGTTCACCATGCTTCTACACGGGCTACACGCTCGGTAGACCGCATGGCTGCCCGTCACGAAACTGCCTCGATCACGTTCAACCAAGTGATGTACTTGTTGTGGCGAATCAATTGTTGGACTCTACTACCTCAATCTGACAGCGCGCATGAGTCCGACAGTACGATGGGCGGTAGGGAATGAGCGTTCAGACGGATGTCCGGGACGAACTGCTCGCAACGATCTTGAAGACGGCGCCCGTCGGTATCGTCGTGATCGAGCCCGACACGCTACGGATTCTGCTCGCCAACGAGCAAGTCAAGCATATCCTCGACCCGGAATGGCTCGATCGCGATCTCACCGGCTATACGTTCCAGGACGTGTTCAACGAGAGTACCGCCGCACAATTCCACGCGGTCGTACAGGATGTGGCGCGCACCGGTCGTGTGCTCCATGTTCAGGATTACGCGTATGACGGCTTCGCGCGCGGCCGCACGTACTGGACCTACGACATCACCCCGCTGCATGACAATGCCGGGCATTGCTATGCGGTGATGCTCAGTTCGATCGAGACGACCGCGCACGTTCTCGCGCAACAGCGCCTCGAAGAGACGAACGCCGCGCTCACCGCGATTAACGCGCTCGCGCTGCGCGTCAACGCGACGAAGGACCTCCCGACGATCTTCCAGTATGCGCTCGATACGCTGATTGAACTCCTCCGGCTCGACCAGGGTGGGGTCGGACGAATGGACTACCACGACCGGGCATTGCGCCTCGTCGCGGATCACTCGCCGCGCGCGTTCCGCCGCGACATTCGCGTCCCACTCGATACGAGCGATACCCTCCGATGGCTGCGCGCGGAGAAAAAGGCGCTCGCCATCGCGGACGTGGAGACCGACCGGCGAGTATCCGAAGATGAGCGGGCGATACTCGTCGCGAACAACGTCAAATCCGCCTTATTCGTGCCGATCATCGTAGATGACGACCTGTTCGGCACGCTTGGACTGGATTCGACGACAGCAGCACGATCGTTCACCGCCGATGAGATTGCGCTCGCCGAGACAGTGAGCAATCAACTCGCGGTCGCCATCCGCAATGCCGAGCTGCACGAGCAGATGCAGCAGCGCATGACGGAACTCGCCACGCTCGCTGAGGTCAGCGCAACGGTTGCGGCTTCACTCGATTTTGATGAGGTCGTGAATCGCGTCCTTGCCGCGATTGCCGCGTTTATTCCGCATGACCGGGCGTTCCTGATGCTGGACGAGACGCCGGAGGCGCTACGCGTGGTCGCTGCACGCTCGATCTCCGCGCCAGGTGGTCCAAAACTCGGCGAGCTCGTCCCAAAGAAGGAGAGCCTGAACGGGTGGGTGTTCGAGCATTGCGAGCCGCTCCGTGTCGCGGACGTCCGCGATCCACGCCAGACGGCACGGACGTTTATCCCGCCCACGCGCGATCCCCAACTCCGGGCGGTGCTCTGCGTGCCACTCGTCGCGCGCGAGCAGGCGATCGGCACCATTTACCTTGCACGTTACGTCCCGAATGCATACACCGACCAGGACCTGGATCGGTTGCGGGTCGTGGCGACGCAAGCCGCCGCCGCGATCGGAAACGCCTTGCTCTATCGCGAGGTTTCCGCCCGCGCGACCGAACTCGCGACGCTCAACGAAGTAACGATCACGCTCGCCGGCTCACTCACGCTGGCCGATGTTCTGAGCCGCATCCTCGAAGAGATCGCGCGGGTCGTCCCATATGACGCGGCGTTCGTCGCGCTGCCGACGCAGGACAGGGCGCATCTGACGGTCGTCTCTCAGCGTGGTACGCGGACTATTCACGCGCACGGAGCCGAATTGCCGGTGGATCGCAGCATCATTGGCCGCGTCTTCCGAGAGAATGAACCGGTGTTATTGCCGAATGTTGCCGCTGCGCACGAATGGCTGGCAATTGCCTACTATAACCCCGATGAGATGCCGGTTTACGAACGTGCCGTGATAGCGGTGCCGCTGCGGGCGATGGAGGACACGGTCGGCGTTCTCTATCTCATGCGGGATCAGCGCGATGGCTATGCCGCCGCCGACTTGGAACGCTTGCTCCGCTTCACACCGGTGATGGGCGTCGCCGTCGCCAACGCGCATCTCTACACGCACAGCCAGCACCAGGTCGGCCAGTTGCAGCGGCTCAATGACGAACTGGAGACGCTGCGGGAGGTTGGGCTCGCCACAACCGGCACGCTCGATCTCCCGGCCGTCCTCCGCCGCGTGCTGGCGGAAATCTCGCGCGTTGTACCCTATCAGCAGGGGATGATCTGCCTCGATGTGCCGGAACGGGGCGTGCTGCGCATCGAGGCGGGTACCGGCTCAGTCATCGAACCACTCCTCGGTACCGAGATGCAGATTGATCAGAGCCTGAACGGAACCGTCTATACACGGGGCGAAACCGTCTGTGTGGACGATTTCTGGGAATCGGACGAATGGCTGGCACGCTCGCACCGTATCACTGTCCAGCCGGACGATTTGCGTAGCATCCTCTGTGCGCCGCTTCGGATCGGCGGGCAGAGCATCGGCACGATTTACCTCGCCCACGGGAAGCCCGCGATGTACCATGACGAGGATGTGGACCGGATCGTGCGATACAGCAGCCAGGTCGCGGTGGCGGTGGCGAACGCGCGCCTCTTCGAGCAGGTGCGGCGGCAGGTGGACGAACTGCGCTCGCTCAACTCCGAACTGGAGACGATGCATGAAATCGGCATGGCGGTCAGCACGTCGCTCGATCCGGCGGTCGTCCTGCCCCGCGTCCTGACGGAGATCCGCCGGATCATCCCCGCCGAATCCGGCTACGTCACCCTCCTCGAACCGGACGGCGAGACGCTCCGCATCGTCGGCGATTTTGGCTTCGATACGCCACGGACAGGCGAGCGGATGCCCGTGAGTAAGAGCATCAACGGGCAGATTATCAAGGCCCGCCGCACATTCCGCATTGGCGACGTGTGGGGCGACCCCGCATGGCAAGTGGGGTGGCATGCCGCCCCCGCGCAGATCGCGCCGCGCATGCGTAACCTGCTCGGCACGCCACTGATCGTCGCGGACGCCGTGATCGGGACGCTCTATCTCGTCCATAGCGAGACGGACATCTTCACCGAGCGGGACGAGGCACGGCTCGAACAATACGCGGCGCAGACGTCAATCGCAGTCGCAAACGCGCGGCTCTACGAGCAGATTCAGGCACAGGTGGCGGAGTTGCGCCGCTTGAACAGCGACCTCGAAACAGCGAACCAGCACAAGAGCGAGTTCCTCGCCACGATGAGCCACGAACTGCGCACGCCGCTGAACGCGATTATCGGCTTCTCGGAGTTGCTGGCGGATGATATCGTCATCAATGACGACGAACGCCGCGAATGCCTGTCGGACATCCACTCCAGCGCGCAACATCTCCTCTCACTCATTAACGATGTGCTCGATGTCGCGAAGATTGAGTCCGGCAAGATGGAGATGCGCCCGGTCGCGTTCGCGGTCGCGGATGAACTCCGGGAAGCCGAACGCCTGATGGCCCCGCTCGTCTTGAACAATCAGCAGACGCTCGCCGTCACCGTCGTTCCGGGGACGCCACGCATCTACGCGGATCGGGCGCGGTTCCGGCAGATCGTCCTCAACGTCCTCTCGAACGCGAACAAGTTCACGCCCGAGGGCGGGAGCATCACCATCGTGGCAGAGGGAGACGACGATCAGGTACGTATCCGCATCACGGACACCGGCATCGGCATTCACCCGGAGGACGCGCCGAAGGTCTTCGAGGCGTTCCGGCAGATTGACGGCTCGCTTTCGCGCCGCTACAACGGCACGGGCCTCGGCCTCGCGCTCACCAAGCGCCTCGTCGAGTTGCAGTATGGCTCGATTGACTTCGAGAGCGAACCGGGCCGCGGCACGACATTCACGATCACATTGCCTGCGGCACAGGAAGGACTGAGGACTGAGGGCTGAGAATTCCGCCCTTGCCGTCATTGCTCGCTTCTCACTCTCGTTCCCTGCCGTCGCCGTACTGATACGTGGCGGCGAATCACGCTCAGTCCTCAGTCCTCAGTCCTTTCCCCCTCGTTGTGGAACCGCTGCGTGCCGGTGGTCGTATCTTCTGCAGGGGCCTGTTATGATATGACGCAACCGGAGGACGTTATGACTGACACTGACGCTCGTATGCGCTACGCACAATCCGCACCGACCCACCGACCAAGCAGGCTGGACCGGATTCCCGGCTATCGCGGCTACCACGAGAAGGAGGAGCGGCGCGATGCCGATGGCGCGCTTCGGCGGATGCTCGCGCAGGATTACGCTGAGCAGCACGCGCGGCTGACCCGCGTGCAACAAACGCTGCTCGCCGCGCGCCGTCTCGACCAACTCGCGCCGGTGGATCAAGCCGCCGGGCGGCTCAATCACTTCATTGACCGTGTGCGCACCGCGACCTACGGCTACGCCGGGTTGCGGGATACGGTGCAGGTGAATGAGCGCGCCCTCGATCAACTCTACCAGTTCGACCTCGCCCTCGCGGATGGTGTGGACGAAGTCGGTGCGAAGGTGAATGCGATCGAGCAGGCAGCCGAGAGCGGCGGCGATCTACATGCGCCGCTCGCCGATCTCGATCGCACGGTGCAGGACTTGCAGGAGCGGTTCAATGCACGGGCCGATGTCTTCCAGACCGGCCAGCCGACCGAGAATACGAAACTCTTCGATGTCGTCAAAACGCCCGCGATGCTGCCGACGACGACCGAGACGCTGCCGCTCCTCAATCTCAATGACGCGGTGACGGTGGATGGTCAGGATTGGCTCGTCGCCGCGCGCACCCGCGTGGACGGCCCGACGCCGTGGATCGACTATCTCCTGCGCGATGGCGAGATGACGAAGTGGCTGATCGTGCCGGGTGATGCGTCGCGGCCGATGGCGCTGACCGAACAGGTGGACTTCTGGACGCGCGTCCCGCCCGTCACCCCGCTGATTTTCGGCGGCGTCACCTACTCACTCGTCGAGCACCTGAGCGGCGCGGGCACGATCACGGGCGCGGCGGGCGAGCGGACGGGAAACGTCAACGCCTACGTCTATTCTGGCGTGGATGGCGCGTATCTTGTCCTCCGCGACTGGGGGAGCGATCGGCAGGCGCTCGTCGGCCGCACCGTGGATCGAAACGACGTGGAAATGTATCCGCGCGGGAGCAACGCGCAGTAGTCACTATACGGGTGGGTGAGGGCGGTTCGCTCAGTCCTTAGTCCTCAGTCCTTAGTCCTGAAGCGACCGAAGGGAGCGTTTGATGGGTATTCTCGACCGGATGACACGGCTGATTCGCGCCAATGTCAACGACATGGTTGACCACGCCGAAGACCCCGCGAAAATGCTGGATCAGTTGATCCGGGAAATGAACGACCAGATTCACATGGCACGCGGGCAGGTCGCGGCGATGATCGCGCAGGAAAAAGAACTGCAAATGGACTACGACCAATCCTCCCGGCAAGCCTCCGAGTGGGAGCGCAAGGCGGAACTCGCCGTGACGCAGGGGAAGGATGATCTCGCGCGGGAAGCATTGCGCCGCAAGCGGGACAACGACGAGCACGCGCAAGTCTATTCCTCCAACCTGCAATCCCAGCAGGAGATGGTCACGAAACTGAAGATGCAGTTGCAGCAGTTAGAGGCGAAGTACGAGTCCGCCCGCGCCAACCGGGACGTGCTGATCGCACGGCAGCGGCGGGCCGAGGCGGTACAGAAAGTCTCCAGCACGATGTCCGGCCTGAAATCGCTGGAGCCGGGTGAGGAATTGGATCGCATGGAGCGGCGCATCCGTTCCAACGAAGCCAAAGCGCTCGCCGAGCAGGATCTCGCCTCCGATTCGATGGCCGCACAGTTCGCTGAACTCGACAGCGGCCTTGAAGTGGAAGACGACCTCGCGAAATTAAAGGCGCGCGTGCAGGGCGGCGGCCAGGCTGCGCTCCCGGCGGGCCAGAGCATGGACGAACTCGCCACCCTCAAAGCGCGCATGGGTGTCCACGAAGGCGCGGCACTCCCCGCCGGTGACATGCAGTCTCCCGGCACGGCAAATACGACGAACGCACAGAGCAATGAGCAACGAGCAACGAGCAACGAGGCGAGTGAGCAACCGCATCCGCAGTCGCCGCCACCCGGGAGGCAGCAATAAGGCTGCAGTTATGAGCGGCGCGGGCAAAAACGTATTGCTCGTTGCTTTCGCGACAAAGGAGCGTTTCCGTGGCGGTTTTAGATGTCATTGAATGGGTAGATCAGGGGAGTAATGAGATCGTCCACCGGGTGCCGGAGTACGGCTCCGGCGAGTTCCGGCTCGGCTCGCAATGCATCGTGCGCGACAGCCAGGTGGCGGTCTTCTTCCGGGATGGCAAGGCGCTCGACACGCTGCCGCCGGGGCGGCACACGCTCTCGACGCAAAACATCCCGATCCTCGCGGGCATTCTCAGCCTGCCGTTTGGGCACAAATCACCCTTCCGCGCCGAGGTCGTCTTTGTCTCGCTCAAAGAATTCCTCGACATGAAGTGGGGGACGCCGCAGCCGATCATTTACCGGGACAGCGACCTCGGTGTCGTGCGGTTGCGATCGTTCGGAACCTACGCGATGCGCGTGGTGGACTCGCAACTCTTCGTCAACACGATCGTCGGGACGCAGGGTGTCTTCCGCGCGGAAGACATCGGTAACTACCTCCGCTCGATCATCGTCCAGCAACTGACGGTGCTGATGGGCCAGGTGATGAAGAGCATCCTCGATCTTGCCGTGATGTACGAGCAACTGGCGCTGGCGACGAAGACCGCTGTCGCGGATCAGTTCGCGGCGTACGGCCTGCAACTGGACACGTTCCAGATTGGCGCGATCACACCGCCGGACGAAGTGCAGGCGAAGATTGACGAGCGGTCGAGCATAGGCGCACTGGGCAATCTCGATCAGTATATGAAGTACCGCACCGCGCAGGCGATCGGCGATGCCGCCAATAATCCCGGCAGCGGCGGCGATGCACTGGGCGCGGGCATCGGCTTCGGCCTCGGTAGCCAGATCGCGAGCGCGATGCGGCAGCAGACACAAGAGCAACCGCAGCAACCAGTAGCCAGTAGCCAGCCTTCTCCAGCCCCATCAGCGGCTGGGAGCGCGCCGACAACAGGGCCGAAGTTCTGCCCGAATTGCGGCTTTGGTCTGACCGCGATGCCGGACGGTGGCCCACCGAAGTTCTGCCCGAACTGCGGGAATAAGCTGCGGGAGTGAGGGGGAACCTCACCCCCCAACCAACCCCCTCTCACCTGCCCAAAGGGCGCCCGCGATGGAGAGGGGGGCGACCTCTTTATGAGTAGCGCGTTTGGCGAAAGAATACGAAACCTCACCCCATAGGCTGCACATATCCAGCCCATAGGCAGCATGCATCATCGCTGAACGTATTCAGGCGAAATGCGCTGGGGGGCTGTTGACGAGGGCGTGATTCGTAGTATACTGCATGTTTGCGGATGCCTGCGACGGTGCGATCGGCGTCAGACATAAGGTCGAGGTAGATTGCCACATCGAACGATCCGAGATGAACGAAACAGGGTGGGGGAAACCTCGCCCTTCTGGTGTCTCTCCACTTCCTTTTTCGTTACCCACCAGCATACGGCAACGGTCCGTCGGCAGTATTCACGGCAGACCGGGGTAAGCCCGTTCGCGGAACGGTAACGTATCGCCGCGCCCATATCGGCGGGCCGTGCAATACCCACGCGGCATGACCGCCATCGTACGTTTTGGGTCCGTATCAATCCAGGGGGAAAGACGCATGGTGATTGAGGTTCAAACTTCCCCGCAGAATGTGATCCCGTTTCCGGATCGCCGCTCGTTCGGCAAGATTCCGGCGGTACTGGAGATGCCGCACCTCGTCCAAATTCAACTCGATTCTTTCCGCTGGTTTCTCGAAGAAGGAATGAAGGAACTCCTCGCGGAGATCTCGCCGATCACCGATTTCACCGGCAAGAGCATGGAACTCTCCTTCCTTGATTTCGAGTTCGGTGAGGCCCGCTACTCCGAGGGCGAGTGCCGCGAGCGGGACATGACCTACTCCGTCCCGCTGCGCGTCAAGACACGCCTCCTCATCAAGGAGACGGGCGAAATCAAGGACTCCGAGATCTTCATGGGCGATTTCCCGATGATGACGCGCGACGGCACATTCATCATCAACGGCGCGGAGCGCGTCGTCGTCTCCCAATTGGTCCGCTCGCCCGGTATCTACTTCACGGCGACGGAAGATCCCTCGACGGGCCGCCATCTGTTCGCGGCGAAACTGATCCCGAACCGGGGTGCGTGGTTGGAGTTCGAGACCTCGAACCGGGACATCCTCTCGGTCAAGGTGGATCGCAAGCGCCGCATGCCGGTGACAATCTTACTCCGCGCCCTCGGTTATGGCACGGACGAGCAACTGATGGACCTCTTCAAGGAGATTGACACCGACGACCATCACCGCTACATCGCGGCGACGCTCGACAAGGAGCCAATGAAGGGGACGACGGACGAGAAGAAGGGGCGCGACGAGGCGCTGCTGGAACTCTACAAGCGCATCCGGCCCGGCGATCCGCCGACGCGCGAGAACGCCGAGAACCTGCTCAAGAACCTCTTCTTCTACGCGCGCCGTTACGACCTCGCGAAGGTCGGTCGGTACAAGTTGAACAAGCGGCTCGGCGAAGACGCGGCGAATGAGACGCGCGTTCTCACCCACGAGGACATCATCAAAATCGTCTCGACGATGATCCGCCTGAACAATGGCGTCGGCGAGCCGGACGACATTGATCACCTCGGCAACCGCCGTATTCGCGCCGTCGGCGAATTGATCCAGATGCAAGTGCGTGCCGGCCTCGCCCGCATGGAGCGCGTCGTCAAGGAGCGTATGACGATCCAGGACCCGGAGACCGCGACCGCGAACGCGCTGATCAATATCCGCCCGGTGATGGCCTCAGTGCGCGAGTTCTTCGGCGGGTCGCAACTCTCGCAGTTCATGGACCAGACGAACCCGCTGGCGGAACTGACCAACAAGCGGCGCCTCTCCGCGCTCGGCCCCGGTGGCCTGAGCCGCGACCGCGCCGGGTTCGATGTGCGCGACGTGCATCACTCGCACTATGGTCGTATCTGCCCGATTGAGACGCCGGAAGGCCCGAACATCGGTTTGATTGGCTCGCTCGCGACGTACGGCCGCATCAACCAGTACGGTTTCATCGAGACGCCGTACCGCCGCGTCCTCCGGGTGCTCGATATGCAGCGCGACGCGGATCGCCTCATCGGCCAGCGGCTCGCGGAGCGCGTCGTGGATCCGACGACGAGCAAGGAGATCGCCGCGTCCGGCGCCGTCGTGGACAAGAAACTCGCGGACAAGATCACGAAGGCGGGCCTGCGGACGGTGCGGATCAAGCCGGTTGTCACGGACGAGATCGAATATCTCTCCGCCGATGTGGAGGAGGATTTCACGATCGCGCAGGCGAACGCGCTGCTCGATGAGAACAATCACTTCGTGGACGAGCGCGTCTCGGCGCGGCACGGCTCGCGCATTATGGTCGAGGTCATTGACCGGATTGACTACATGGATGTCTCGCCAAAGCAGGTCGTCTCCGTGGCGACGGCGCTTATCCCCTTCCTTGAGCACGACGACGCGAACCGCGCCTTGATGGGCGCGAACATGCAGCGGCAGGCCGTGCCGCTTCTGCGACCGGAAGCGCCGGTCGTCGGCACCGGCATCGAGTACCAGACGGCGCGCGACAGCGGCCAGGTCGTCGTGGCGCGTGAGAACGGCGTCGTGACGAGCGTGGACGGTCGGCGCGTGGTGACGCGGGATGACGAAGGCGTGGAGCACATTTACCCGCTGCATAAGTTCCGCCGCTCGAACCAGGATACCTGCATCAACCAGCGGCCGATCGTCCACATGGGTGACACGGTCTGCGTCAATCAGATCATCGCGGATTCGTCATCCACGGAGGACGGCGAACTCGCCCTCGGCCAGAATGTGCTCGTCGCATTCATGCCATGGGAAGGCGGCAATTTCGAGGACGCGATCCTCGTCTCGCAGCGGCTCGTGCAGGAAGATTACTTCACCTCCATCCATATCGAGAAGTATGAGTGCGAGGCGCGGGACACGAAACTCGGCCCGGAGGAGATCACGCGGGACATCCCGAATGTCGGTGAGGACAGCCTCGCGGACCTGGACGAGGATGGCATCATCCGCGTCGGAGCGGAAGTGCGGCCAAACGACATCCTCGTCGGCAAGGTAACGCCGCGCGGTGAGACGGATCTTTCGGCGGAAGAGCGGCTCTTGCGCGCGATCTTCGGGGAGAAGGCGCGCGATGTGAAGGACACGAGCCTGCGTGTGCCGCACGGCGCGCGCGGCACGATCATTGATGTCAAGCAATACTCGCGCGAGGCCAACGACGAACTGCCCGCCGGGGTCAACCAGATGGTGCGCGTGATGATCGCGCAGCGGCGGAAGATTTCCGAGGGCGACAAGATGGCCGGCCGCCACGGCAATAAGGGGGTCATCTCGCGCATCCTGCCGATCGAGGACATGCCGTACCTGCCCGATGGCCGGCCCGTGGACATTATCCTCAACCCGATTGGCGTGCCGTCCCGCATGAATCTCGGCCAGTTGCTGGAAACGCACCTCGGCTGGGCGGCGCGCGAACTCGGTTTCCGGGTCGCGACGCCGGTCTTTGACGGTGCGCGGGAATCGGAGATCGAGACGCTGTTGGCGGAGGCCGGATTGCCGATTGATGGCAAGGTGGATCTCTATGACGGACGGACGGGCGAGAAGTTCGACCGGCCCGTCACGGTTGGCATCATTTACATGCTGAAACTGGCCCATCTCGTGGAGGACAAGATTCACGCACGTTCCACGGGCCCATACTCGCTTGTCACGCAGCAGCCGCTCGGTGGCAAGGCGCAGTTCGGTGGCCAGCGCTTCGGCGAGATGGAAGTCTGGGCGCTCGAAGCATACGGCGCGGCGCACATCCTCCAGGAGATGATCACCGTCAAGTCAGACGACGTGGTTGGTCGCGTCAAGACCTACGAGGCAATCGTGAAGGGCGAGGAGATCCGCGACGCGGGCGTGCCAGAGTCCTTCAAGGTGCTCGTCAAGGAACTGCGGGCGCTCGGCCTGTCCGTTGAGGTGATCAACGAGGACGATCAGGCGGTCGAGTTCACGGAGGACACGTCGTCCGACATCCTCTCGACGCTCGACAACATCAATATGCGCGGCTTCGAGACGCGAGAATAACGGAGCAATGAGCCACGAGCAACGAGCAATGAGGAAATCCGCGCGGCGCTTCGTCGCCAATTCACATTTTCACATTCGCTCGTGCTCGTGGCTCACTGCCCATCCGAACCACTCGTTGCTCATTGCTCATTGCTCATTGCTATGAGCGAAGGATGGGGAAATCATGTTTGATGTCAATAACTTCGATGCTATCCGAATCAGCCTCGCCTCGCCGGAAGCGATCAAGTCATGGTCGTACGGCGAAGTGACAAAGCCGGAGACGATCAACTACCGAACGCTCCGCCCGGAGTTCGGCGGTCTCTTCTGCGAGCGGATTTTCGGCCCCCAGAAGGACTGGGAATGCGCCTGTGGCAAGTACAAGCGGATTAGGTTCAAGGGCGTTATCTGCGACAAGTGCGGCGTCGAGGTGACGCGCGCCAAGGTGCGCCGCGAGCGGATGGGCCACATCGAACTCGCCGCGCCCGTCAGCCATATCTGGTACGTGAAGGGCACGCCGAGCCGGTTGGGCCTCCTACTCGACATCTCACCGCGTAACCTTGAACGCGTCCTCTATTTCGCGGCGTACATCGTCACGAGTGTGGATACCGAGGCACGCAACCAACTCGTCGCCGACATCTATGCCGAACTCGAAGAGACGAAGGCGGAACTGCGCCACGATGCCGAAGAGAAGATCGCCGTCATCACCGGCGAGCGCGACGCCGACCTCTCCAACCTCACCTCCGGCCATTCCGGCCTCGTGCGGGATATCGAAGCGCGCCTGAAGCGCGATATTGCCGAGGTCGAGAAGGAATACGAGACAATCCACGACGAACTCGAGCAGATGCTCGGTGAGGGCGCGACCGAACCCGTCGAATTCCTCGGTCAGGTCATCGTCCACGAAGGTGAGGCGATCAACGACGACCGACTGCTTGCCCTCAAAGAGGCGCAGGAGGCACGGATCGAGGAGTTGCAGGCGCAGGCGGAGCGCGAGAAGGAGTCCAGTCAGGCGCTTTCCGGCGCGGAGGCGGATCAGAACCGCTACGAGGCGGACGAGCGCACCAAGAAGATTTTCGCCGAAGCCGAGGCGCGCATCTCCGAGGAGCAGGGGCAGGCGGACGAGATTATCCACGAGATCGAGGCCCTGCAGCCGATGCAGATCATCTCCGAGGCGCAGTATCGCGACTTGCAGGAGATCGCGCCGGACATCTTCTCGGCGGGCATGGGCGCGGAGGCGATCTACGACATCGTCGTCAAGACCGACCTCGAAGAGATGGCGACGAAACTGCGCGCCGACATCGAGACGACGAGCGGCCTGAAGCGCAAGAAGGCGATGAAGCGGCTGCGTGTCGTCGAGGCGCTGCGCAAGAGCGGCAACCGCCCGGAATGGATGATCTTCACCGTTCTCCCCGTCATCCCGCCGGACCTCCGGCCGATGGTGCAGTTGGACGGTGGCCGCTTCGCGACTTCCGACCTGAATGATCTCTACCGCCGTGTCATCAACCGCAACAATCGCCTGAAGCGGCTTCTGGAACTTCAGGCGCCGGAGATCATCGTCCGCAACGAGAAGCGGATGCTCCAGGAAGCGGTGGATGCGCTGATTGACAACGGGCGGCGTGGCCGCGTCGTTTCCGGCAGCGGCAAGCACAAGTTGAAGAGCCTGTCGGATATGCTGAAGGGCAAGCAGGGGCGTTTCCGCCAGAACCTCCTGGGCAAGCGCGTGGACTACTCGGGTCGCTCGGTGATCGTCGTCGGGCCGGACTTGAAGTTGAACCAGTGCGGCCTGCCGAAGCGGATGGCGCTGGAACTCTTCAAGCCGTTCGTCATGCGGCGGCTCGTCGAGCGCGGCCATGCCCACAACATCAAGGCGGCGAAGCGCATCGTCGAGCGCGTCGAGCCGAAGGTTTGGGATGTCCTCGAAGAGGTGATTCAGGATTACCTCGTGCTCCTCAACCGCGCCCCGACGCTGCACCGCCTCGGTATCCAGGCCTTCGAGGTGCAGTTGGTTGAAGGCAGCGCGATCCAGATTCACCCGATGGTGACGGGCGCGTACAACGCGGACTTCGACGGCGATCAGATGGCCGTGCATGTCCCGCTCTCGCGCGAGGCACAGAAGGAGGCGCGGGAGCGGATGCTCTCGATCCACAACCTGCTGAAGCCTTCCGACGGCGAGCCGATTGTCACGCCGACTCTGGAAATGGTGCTCGGTTGCTATTACATCACCCTGCCGCACGACGGCGTGAAGGGCGAGGGGAAGACCTACTCCAGCCCCGAAGAAGTGATCCTCGCCTATAACATGGACATGGTGGACATTCAGGCGCGGGTGAAGGTGCGGCTGCCATACAAGTTGCCGACCGATACCGCCGACACATTCCAGGAGCGGATCGTCGAGACGACGCCGGGCTGTGTCATCTTCAACGAGGAACTGCCGAGCAGCCTGCGTTACTGGAACGAGCCGATGGACCGGAAGGCGCTCCGTCGCCTGATGGCCGAGTGCTACCGCGACTTCACGGAGGAGGCGAACGAGAAGGTCGCTGCCGGGAAGTTGACACCGATGGCCGCCCGCGAGGAAGCGGCCCGCAAGACGGCGAATGTTGCGGACAAGATCAAGCGGCTCGGCTTCCGCTTCGGTACCCGTAGCGGCATGACGATCTCTGTCTCGGACATCTCGATCCCGCATGAGAAGGAGCAAATTATCGAGGACGCCGACGCGCGCGCCGGTGAGTTCGAGCGGGACTACCGCCGTGGCCTCATCACCGATGGCGAGCGGTATCGCGAGGTCGTCAATATCTGGACGAACGCCCGCGAGGACGTCAAGCGTGCGGTGGAGAAGAATCTCGACCTACACAATCCGCTCTCGATGATGGCGGGATCGGGCGCGAAGGGGAATATCACCCAGATCGCGCAGATGGCCGGCATGCGCGGCCTCGTCTCCGACCCGCAAGGGAAGGTAATTGACCTGCCGATCCGCTCGAACTTCCGCGAGGGGATGACGGTTCTGGAATACTTCGCCTCCACGCACGGCGCGCGCAAGGGCCTTGCGGACACCGCGCTGCGAACGGCGGACTCCGGCTACCTGACCCGCCGCCTCTGCGACGTGGCGCAGGAAGTAATCATCATTGAAGAGGACTGCGGCACGCAGGCCGGTATCTGGATGGCGCGCAATGACACACCGGATGATCTGACCCTCTTCGCGAGCCGGTTGACCGGGCGCGTCGTGGGAGCGGACGTTATGGATGCCGACGGCAACGTGGTCGCTCAGCGCAATGACATCCTCGATGAAGAGACGGCGAAGAAGGTCGCGGATTTGCAGGATCGCGTCTTCCTTCGCTCTGTCCTCGCGTGCGAGACGACGCACGGCGTTTGCCGCAACTGCTACGGGCGTGACCTCGCCACAGGCAAGCGGATTGACCTCGGGGAGGCGGTCGGCATCGTTGCCGCGCAAGCGATCGGCGAGCCGGGCACGCAACTGACGATGCGTACCTTCCACACCGGCGGCGTGGCGGGCGACGACATCACCAGCGGTCTGCCTCGTGTCGAGGAACTCTTCGAAGCGCGTGTCCCGAAGGGGCAGGCGATCCTCGCGGAGATTGACGGTACGGTAGATATCACCTCGGAGGAGCAGGTGCGCAAGGTGGTCATCACCGGTACCGATGTCTTCTCGCAGGGCTTGATCGTGCCGGAGAATTTCAATGTCCTCGTCCAGAGCGGCGATAAGGTCGCCGAGGGGCAAGTGATCGCGGAATCGAACATCGAGGGCGATGCGCGCCGCATCGTCGCTCCGGCAGACGGCATTGTGACCGCCGAATCCGGTCGCCTGACGGTGCGGGAGGAAGCGCCCACGCGGGAATACATCATCCCGTTCGGCGCGAACATCCGCGTCGCGGACGGCGAGCAGATCACGGCGGGGACGCAGATCACCGACGGGCCGAAGGACCCGCAGGAGATTCTCGTCATCCTCGGTCGCGAGGCCGTGCAGCGGTACCTCGTGGACGAAGTGCTGCGGGTCTACCGGTCGCAGGGCGTGAACACGAACGAGAAGCACATCGAAGTGATCGTGCGGCAGATGCTCCGCAAGGTGCGCATCGAGAATGCCGGCGACACCGACCTGCTACCGGATGATCTCGTGGACCGCGTGACGTTCGAGGAGACGAACCGCGAAGTGCTGGCGCAGGGCGGTGAGCCGGCGACAGCGCAGCCGGTGCTGCTCGGCGTGACCAAGGCGAGCCTGACGACGGATTCGTTCCTCTCCGCCGCCTCCTTCCAGGAGACGACGCGAGTGCTGACCGAAGCGGCGATCAACGGCCGGATTGACCGGCTGCGTGGCTTGAAGGAGAACGTCATCATCGGCAAGTTGATCCCGGCGGGGTCGGGCTTCGCGGCCCGCTACGCCCCGAATGCGGAAGCGCCGCTCGCGACGCTCTCCCGCGATCTCGGCATGGGCGACGAGGACACCCGCGCCTTGATGGGCGACGATGACGCCCTGACCGCCGCGACCCTCGCCGCCATGGAGCGCGAGCGGGACGCAATGCTCACCGTGGAGGACGACGAACCGGGCTTCGAGCCCAACTTCGAGGACGAACTCGATACGGCGCCGAACGTCGCGGACGATGACGATTAGGTGGCCCTAACCCCCTTCCCACGAGGGAAGAGGAAGTCAGAGCGGGAACGCGAAACCGTGAATATCGTAGGGGCGCACAACCGTGCGCCCTTTTCTTGCATAGACAAGGGCACGGGGAAACGCGTACTCTGATATACATGTCCGGTGTTCTCGGCGGAGGGTTGAGAGATGGCAGAATCGGATGGCCACGAACCGACTCCAGAGGAATGGTGGGCGCGGTATGCGCTCGGGCCGGACGAACTCGAAGCCGTGCTGGCAGGGCTGCCCGAGGCCGATCTCGATGTTTCCATCGCGGCGGGGGAGTGGACGATCCGCGAAATCGTCAACCACGTCGCGGAGGTCGAGGTACGCGCGACCTTTATGATGACGGTGGCGATGGGCAACGCTGGCGCTCCGTTCACGTTCGACTGGTTCCCTGGCACGAACAAGGGGTGGGGGCGCGCCCTCGCCTTCGAGAAGCGCGCGATTGCGCCGTCACTCGCGATCATTCACCAGACACGCGCCTATCTCCGGACGCTCCTCGACGCAATTGAGGACGTGGGGACACGACACATCATTTCCTCATATGTACACCCGGAGATAGGATGGGAGCCGGTGCAATTCACGGTAGACGAGATGGTGCAGGGGTACACCAAACACATCCATGAGCACATTGCGGAGATTGGCAAGATTCGCGCCTTGCACGGTATGTGACCGCGAATTGAGAGAAGGGATGTACTGATGACCGTTTGGGGTTATGACATCTTCGACAACGATGAGGCGGTGGATGTCCGTGCGCTGTTTGAAAATGAACTGGAAACCGGGTCATCGGTCACACATGCGACTGCGGTAGTGCTACGCGAATCGAAGGATGTGCTGGATGACCCAGACAGCGGCCCGATTGTCTGGCTCGCCCTCGCGGCCCTGCAACTTAGCCGTGGCGAACTCCACACCGACGTGCGCGATCATGCGCTGGCAGTGATTGACGGCGGCGAGGATCTGAAACGCTGGGAAGCCGAAGCCTCGCCGGAAGACGCTGCAGGGCGAAAACGCGTTCTGGATGACCTGCGGGCGCGGCTTGTGGCCTCAGCATAATCATGGTACTGACACTATTCGCGCGCTATCTTGAGTCTCACATCGCGCGGTGCGCTATACTGTTATCGCGATGACGAAGAGCGAGAAGCGCGAACAAGCGATCCGACAGAGCACGCGGAATGTCCGGTTCGATGATCTCGATCTCTTGCTTCGCTCGTATGATTTTCTGCCCACACAAAAGGGGAGTCATGTTACCTACGAGCATGCAACGTATGATGACCAGCGTGTAACGGTTGTTCGGCCGCATGGCGGTGCGACGCATATAAAACCGGTATATGTGCGTGGCGCACTTCTCATCATTGACATCGTACGTGCGCGGATCGCGGAAGAGAAACAGGGAGCGGCAAAGGACTGACCGATGAAGTACTATCCGATCGACATTGACGACGGTGATACAACCACGAATGCGGCGACTGAGGTAACGATTACCCCTGAAGTTCGCGCGCTTGCACGGCGATCATATGCGGTCGTCGTTACGCACGAAGAGGATAGCGGGTGGGTTGGTCGGGTGCCCGATCTGCCCGGTCTTGTCGCGGCAGGCGATACACTCGATGAGATGATGGACGACCTGGAAGGGGCCAAGGAAGTCTATATCGCGTCCCTGCTTCTCCGTGGTCACACGGTGCCCGCTCCGCGTCCGTACGAGGCAGTTGCGAACCCCCGCGTCGGGATTGCTGCCCGATAGACTCTCCTGGCCGCTCGCATGCTCCGGCATCCGAGGCAACAAAACGCCGCTGGAATACAATCCCAGCGGCGTTTTGTTGCGTTCATGAGTATCAATCCGCCGCGACGACGCGCATCTCCTCGGGGATGAGGTCTATGCCGCGGCTGTCGCGCTGCGTCGCGGCGATTTCGATGAACCGCTCGACCGGCATGGACTTCAAATCCTCGCCGGAGCGGAGGCGGACGGAGACGGCGCCTGCTTCCGCCTCGCGGTCGCCAACGACGAGCATGTACGGCACCTTCTGCACCTGCGCGTCGCGAATCTTTGCCTGCATGCGGCCATCGGAGAGGTCCGCCTCGGCGCGAATGCCTTGCTTTTTCAGTTGCGCGACGACCTGATTCGCGTACTCCTGGTGCCGGTCCGCAATCGGGATGACCATTGCCTGCACGGGCGCGAGCCAGACCGGGAACGCGCCCGCGTAATGTTCGATCAGGCCGCCGACGAACCGCTCCATCGAGCCGAGTACCGTGCGGTGGACCATCACGGGGCGATGCCGCTCGCCATCGTCGCCGATGTACGACATGTCAAAGCGATCCGGCAGGTTGAAGTCGCACTGGATCGTCGGCCCCTGCCACTCGCGGCCAATCGCGTCATACAGTTTGATGTCAATCTTCGGGCCGTAGAAGACGCCGCCACCCTCATCCACCTCGTACTGCATACCGCGCTTGGCGAGCACATCGCGCAAGGTGTTCGTCGCGCGCGTCCATGCTTCCTCAGTGCCGACCCACTTCTCCGGCCGCGTCGCGAGGTAGGCCGTGTAGGAGTAGCCGAAGGTCTGCATCATGTAATCCACGAGGTCAATCACGCCGTTAATCTCAGATTCCAACTGCTCCGGTGTGCAGAAGATGTGCGAGTCATCCTGCGTGAAGCCGCGAACACGCAGCATGCCGTGGAGCACGCCGGAGCGCTCATAGCGATAGACCGTGCCAAGTTCCGCCCACCGTAGGGGCAGATCGCGGTACGAGCGCGTGCGGGTGTTGTAGATCATGATCGCGGCGGGGCAGTTCATCGGCTTGAGGTAGTAGTCCGTGCCGTCAATGTCCATCGGGGAGTACATGTTCTCCGCGTAGGTCTGCAAATGACCGCTGCGCGCAAAGATCGCGCCGTTGTGAATGTGCGGTGTGTAAAGGAGATCGTAGCCTCGGTCGAAATGCACTTGCTTCCAGAAATCCTCGATCTCCTTGCGGATGATCGCGCCCTTCGGGTGCCAGAGGATCAGCCCCGCGCCGATCTCGTCCGAGGTACTGAAGAGATCGAGTTCGCGCCCGAGGCGGCGATGGTCGCGCCGCTCCGCCTCCGCCAACTGATGCAGGTAGCCATCGAGGTCCTCCTGGCTCTCCCAGGCCGTCGCGTAGATACGCTGGAGCATCTGACGCTTCTCGTCGCCGCGCCAGTACGCCCCCGCGATGCTCATCAGTTTGACCGGCCCGATCTTGCCGGTGTCGTCCACATGCGGCCCGGCGCAGAGGTCCGTGAACGGACCGTCAATGTAGAAGGAGACTTCCTCGCCCTCCGGCAGGTCGTTGATCAGTTCGATCTTGTAGGGCTGATCCTTGAAGAAGGCGCGCGCCTCCTCGCGGCTGACGACCTTCTTGACGAAGGGCGACTTCGCCGCGATGCGCTCCTGCATCCGCCGCTCGATCTCCGGAAAGTCGTCGGGCGTCAGCGGACGCGGGAGGTCGAAATCGTAGTAGAAACCGTCGGCGATCGGCGGGCCGATGGCGAGTTTCGCCTCTGGGAAGATGCCCAGCACCGCCTCGGCCATGACATGCGCCGCCGAATGGCGCATCTTCCTGAGCGGGGTCCAGATGTCGTCGTCGTGCCGATCCGGCGATACGAGCCCGGCGGCCTCCGCCTCCATCTCCTTGCCGATGTCGTCGTCCTGTTCGCGCATGGGGGAAAGCCCTCCCGATAACAAAAAAGCCCGACCCCGCAACGAATGGGGACGGGGCGACCGGTCACCACTGCCGGTCCCTGCGTGCCGAGGGAAAGTGGTGGGCGATACTGGGTTCGAACCAGTGACCTCCACGATGTCAACGTGGCGCTCTAACCAACTGAGCTAACCGCCCTTCGCCTCGTGTGGGGTAGGATAGCATGACCCGGAACCGCGTGCAAGTGCGTACGGCACGGTCAACGGCGTCGAGCAAACAGATCGGCGACGGACACTGTCCATCCAGGCAATGCTGGCTCAGCGTGTGCGACATCATCTTCATCGAACACAACCGGAGCGCTCGGATTATCGTGGTGATAACTGAAGATCATCCGGCGGATCGGATCAACATCCCAGACGACCTTTGTGCCTACAGCGAAGTAGTCGGCTCGCTTTTCGGCGTATTCACGATCCTTCGCGGGGCCGTAGTCGCCCTCTGAACGGACCTCGACCGCGAAAACCGGGACACCATTGATGAATTTCATCTCACGTTCTTCATCTGGGATGTCGAAGGTGTACGACGCATCAGGGCTGAAGGAGCGACGATGGGGAAGGTTAACGACGTATGCAACACCGTCCGACATTGCCTCACCCGCGCCCGTTCGCTCTTCGTAGTCGGCAAGCGATCTCGCAATACGGAAGCCGACGCGATGCGGCCGATACCCCGTTGGCGACATCTTCACCAGCTTTCCTTCAACCAGTTCATAGTTACCATCGTCAGGAGCGTTATACAAGTCTTCGATGGTCGCTTCGGTCTTTGTCTGCATGGCGGACTCCTTTACTGTCCACAGTATAGCGCATACGATTGCCGCATGCCTGCGGTACACTGGTGGTGTCGAACCGGAGAGATACGAAACGGAGGCAGGCATGTCACTCGCAGGCGTCAGGATCGCGGCACTCGTTGAGGCGGAGTTTGAAGATTTGGAACTGCTCTATCCCGTGATGCGCTTCCAGGAAGAGGGCGCGGAGGTGACGATCATCGGGACGGGCAGTGCCGAGACATACAAGGGCAAGCACGGTCTGCCCGTGACTGCGGACACAACCGCCGACAAAGTGAATGCGGACGATTTCGCGGCGATCATCGTGCCCGGTGGCTGGGCGCCGGACCGCCTGCGCCGCTATGAGAGCGTCCTGCAATTTGTGCGGGATTTCGACAGCGCCGGGAAGACCGTCGGGCTGGTCTGCCACGCGGGGTGGGTTGGCGCATCCGCCGGGATTTTGCGCGGGCGGCGGATTGCCGGGACGCGCGCCATCAAGGATGACGTGAACAATGCGGGCGGCGAATGGGTGAATGTCCCGGCAATCCGGGACGGCAACCTCGTTACCGGGCGCGGCGTCGCGGATATCCCAGCATGGACGAAGGAACTCGTCGCGGCGGTCTACGAGCAGGTAGGTGTGGCGCAACCCGTCGGCGCGCGATCATGAGGCTGAATAGCGGCGGGCTTCAGCCTGCCGTGCGATGCTTCGGCAGGCTGAAGCCCGCCGCCACCGAGTTCGATAAGGGATGAGTGAGACATTTGTCGCACGGGATCGCACGGTGTCGCGGCCTGCCGTGCGGATTCTCTGTTATGGCGCGGGGGCGGTTGGGAGTTTCGTCGCGGCGCGGCTCGGGCTGACGGGCGCGGATGTGACGCTGCTTGGTCGGCCTGCGGCGGTTGCATCGCTCGCCGGCACCGGTCTCGCGCTCGAAACGGGCGGGCGGACATTCGTCGCGCTTGTCCGTTCAGTCGCCAGCATTGATGCGGTGCGCATGCCGCCCGATCTCGTCTTTCTCGCCATCAAATCCTACGATACCCAAGCCGCGTTGCCTGATCTGAAGCGACTGGCGGATATGGGCGCGACGATTTGCACGATGCAGAACGGCGTGGGCAATGAGGAGGCGTTGATCGCCGCACTGGGTGCGAAACATGTCCTCAGCGGCGCGATTACGATCAGCATCAGCATGCCGGAGCCGGGTCTCGTCGTGCAGCACACGGGCGAGGGTGGGGTCGCCTTCGCGCCCGTGCCGGGCGGCCCGACACCGGGTACGGCGCTCGCCATCTTCGATGAGGCGGGGTTGCCGGCGGTTGGTGTTGCCTCGTATCACGATCTCAAGTGGTCGAAATTGCTGCTCAATCTGCTCGCGAACGCGCAGGCGGCGATCCTCGACAGTGACGCTTCCACAATCGTCAATGATCCGGCGTTGTTCGGCGTCGAGCAGCGGGCGTTCCGTGAGGCGCTACGCGTGATGCGGCGCGTTCCGGCGCGACCGATCATGGTACCGGGGTACGATGTGCCGAAACTGGCGCTGGCGATACGTTTTCCCCGGCCGGTCGCGTGGCGACTGCTCAAGGAGCGGATTGGGGGCGGGCGGGGCGAGAAGCGCCCGTCACTCGCCCTCGATCTTGCGCGTGGCAAGCGGCAGACCGAGGTGGATTGGCTGAATGGCGCGGTCGAAAGGGCGGCGCGGGAATATGGAATGCGTGCGCCCGTCAACGCGACGCTCGCGGCGCTCGTTGGCCAACTCGCCGCCGATCCCGCCGCCTGCCCGCCCGTTTCCGAGCGGCGCGCGTGGCTCCAATCATCGCTCCGGGAGCGCGGCGTCCGCGCCCGGCTCACATGAGTGCGAATCGTGGCGATCAAGAGAGCATCATGCGGCGCGGCTGTTTCATTAGCGGCATCGTGACGGTGATCGTGTTGGTTATCATGCGCCGCTTCCTCTTTCGGTTGCCGCCACTGGGCATGCTCGTGCTCGCGGGGTTGCTCTGGGTCGGATTCTTCGTCTTTATCCTGCGGCGTGGCGGGAACCGGAGGCCGGAGTAACGATGCTCGGACGGGATACAGACAGGGTGATCATCAACGACTGGTCAGTGTGGGAAGCGCGGTTCTCGACATTCCTCGCGTCCAGTATGGGAGCGGCAGATGCAGCGCACGATGGCATGCATATTCGGCGTGTCGTCACGAACGCCCGGATGTTGGTGGAAGCGGAAAATGCTGATCTCGCGGTTGCCCTGCCTGCGGCGTGGCTGCATGACTGCGTGATCGTGCCGAAGGATTCGCCGGAACGGAAGATGGCGTCACGACTCGCCGCACAGGCGGCGGGCGACTTCTTGCGGAGTGTCACATACCCAGATGTTCATATCTCCGCGATTCAGCACGCCATCGAGGCGCACAGTTTCTCCGCGCGCATCGCTCCACGCACGCTCGAAGCACAGATCGTGCAGGATGCTGACCGACTCGATGCCCTCGGCGCAATCGGCATCGCGCGGACGTTGATGCTCGGTGGCGCGATGGACAAGCCGCTCTACGACGCGGACGAGCCATTCCCCCTCACACGCACCGCGGATGACGGCGAAAACGTGCTTGACCATTTCTTCGTCAAGTTGCTGACATTGAGCGACACGATGCAAACCCGTGCCGGTCGCGCGGAAGCGGAGCGCCGCACTGCATGCATGCGCCAGTACCTCGCGCAACTCGCGGCGGAAATCGGGATAGCCACGCCCCCGTAGCGCAGGTTTCAGTGGCCGAGGGTGCGCACGCTCATCGCACGGGGTTGCCATTGCACGTCGGCACGCTTGAAGCGGGCGAGGAGCGCGGTCGCTTCGGCATGAAGCGGGCGGATATGCGGCGTCTTCACTTTCCATTTGCCGGTGACCTGGAAGATCACCAATTGGCTGTCGCCGCGCACCGCGAGTGTGTACGATTTTGGGCTGGCATCCGATGCGGCGAGGTGAGTAAGCACATCCCGCAGGGCGGCGATCAGCGTCTGATACTCCGCCTCGTTGTTCGTCACGTTCTCTCCGAATGACAGGCGTTCGATCCGGCGTTGCGCCCGCGTCCGCAGTTCGTATGAGCCGTATCCCTCGCCGGGATTCCCGCGCGCGCCGCCATCGAAGATAATCGTGTAATCTGCCTCGTTTCGTTCCATCGCGGCGATGGTATCATGTACGGACAGTTTGGCATAGAAGCGCATGGGACGTTATGACGAAGGGAATAGGGGCTGATGGCCGCACTCGCGCTCACCGTACTGCTTGCACTTTTCTGGGTGGCCTTCGTTGGATTCGGTTATTGGCATGGTGGATGGCGGCAGGTCGTGTTGCTCGCGGCAATGCTCCTCTCCTATGCGGTCCTCTCCGAATGGGCCGCGCCGAACGGTCACGATCTCTCGACGCGCTTCCACTGGAGCGCCATGCGGACGACGACCGGGATCGCGCTGCTCTACCTGCTCTCTGGTACGTTTCTTCTCGGATTCCTGGGTAGTTTCGGGCTTTACCGGCCACGCCCGCTCGGCCCGATGGAGCGCCGTCTCGGCGCGGCGGTGGGCATCCTCAATGGCGGGTTACTCCTCGCACTCGTCCTCCGCACGCTGCGTTCATACGCATTCGTGGCAGGTCGTGGTCAGGCACTGCACAGGAGCCCCCTGTCGCGCTTTCTGATCGAGGATGTTGGCTATCTTCTCCTCGCGGCGCTTGTACTCGGCGGCATCGCGGCGGTTGTTGGCCTCGTCCTGGCGCGGCGCGATGATGCCCGCGAAATGGCGCTGCTCGATTCGGTCGCGACACCGACCGTCGCAACAGCAGTCACTCCTCCATACCAAAGGCAAGCGTCCACGCTTGCGCAGCCCGCGCAACTCCCGCCCGTCCCCCCACCAATTCCGGCTCCAGTAGTCGAGCCGGTCTACGCGACCGCTCCGCTCATTGATTGGCCCGCCAGCCCGCCACCGGGCGCACGCGCCGCGCCATCGGCTGCGGATAAACCACCAATGCCTGACGTGCTGCCGACTGACGCGAGAGAGCCGGACGCATCCCCGGCGCCCTCGCCGCTTCCGGTGCGGCCACAGTTGCCGCCGCGCACTTCTCCACCGATGGTCTATCCTGTTGCCGAATTCACCGCCACACCGGCGAACGCGCCGTCCATCGCTACGCCGTCCCCGGTTTCGCCGCTTTCGATACCGCCTGCTCCGGCTGCTTCATCGAGGCCACCACGTCCGGTCGGGCCACCGCCGGGCACGGCGCACCCCGCCTTTGTGCCACCGACCGCGTCGCGACCATTCACGCCGCCGTCCCCAGTGCCGGAGTCCGCACCACCGATCGTGCGCCAACTCAATCCACCGACGGAAGAGCCGCAGCCGCCCATCGTCCGCGAACTCGATGTGACGACGCGTGACACCCCGCCTCCCGTGGTACGGGAACTGGCCGTCGCTACGCACGATGAGACAACGACCGGCACAGATGGAGGAACAATGAACCGTGAAGCGCCAGCACCGACGAGTGTGCCGCCCGCGCCGAACGCGATGAAGGAGACAGCGGCAATGCCCACGATCCTCCCGCCGCCATTGCCGCCAATGCCTGCCACGCGCTCGGCAACGCCGCCCGCCCCGATGAGCAATCCCCCGATCCCGATTATGCCGAGCCGTCCCGCGCAGACGGATGAGATGATGAAGGCGCGCGCCGGATTCGCCCGCGTCGCGGTCGCCCGGCAGACGGGTAGCAAGCCTACCGGGCCGCCCCCGACGCAACGGCCCCCACAGCCGTCCGCGTCGCCGGAACCGCTGCAATCGCCGCTCCCGACCGGGCCGCGCGTACACCAATGCCCGACCTGTGGCTACCCGGTGCGCGATCATGCGCGGTATTGCCCGAACTGCGGGAGCCGCCAGGGGTGATGACCGCTATGAGCAATGAGCAATGAGCAAGGAACAGCGTATCGGGTGTCCGTAGCATCTTGTACCGGTGGAGCAGGCTGCAGCCTGCAATCACAAGATTGCCGTGCATGAAAACGGCCCCGCGTAATGCAGGGGCCGTTTCGTTTGCCGGAGGGTGTTAGTCGCCGTCTGCCGGGATCGGCGGGACATAGGCCGCCGGTTGTGGATAGGGCTGTGGCTGCGGCTCGTTGTAGGTCATCGGCGTCTCACCATCCCGTCCATAATCTTTCGGCAGCGGTTCGAACCGGCGGATCACATCGAGCACTTCGTAATCCGTCAGTTCGTGGCGGACAAGCAACTCTTGCGCGAGGGCATCTACTACGTCGCGATGCTCGGTGAGCAACCGCTTCACCTTCTTGTACTCCTCCTGGAGCACCCGCTCGATGCGCTTCTTCTGTTCCGCGTCGGGTGGCGCATTGGGGAGGAAGTAGAAACTGTTATCGAACCCGAACATGACAATCATCCGGGCGATGTTGTTGGCAGACGGGAGGTCGCCGCCCATCGTCATGTATTGCTCGCCGAAGAAGACTTCTTCGGCGGCACGGCCAGCGAGGGCGACCTGGATGCTTGCCAACAATTCGTCACGCGAGTTGGTGTGCGATTCATCAACCTCTTTGAAACCCACGAAACCTTCGGCATCGCCGTGGCGGAGAATCGTCACCTTCGTAATGCGCAAGAAGGGCCGGAGGATCACTTGCGCATACGCGTGTCCCGCTTCGTGGTACGCAGTGATGCTGTTATCGCGATAGGTCTTCGTCGTCCGTGGCTGCTTGAGGCCGTGCTCGTGCGTGTCGCGGGCGCGGGAGAAGTCCCAGTAGTTGATCGAGGTGCGCTCGTCGAAGTGCGCGTGAACGACGGCCTCGTTGATGACATACTTGATCGCGACCGGCGTATAGCCGATGGTGTCGCTGATCATCCGGTCAATCGGCATCGGATCATGCTTCACCTTGGCGAGGTAGTACTCGATCACTTCGCGGCGACCATCGGCGTCCGGCAGGTCCACATGGATCTTGCGGTCGAACCGTCCCGGCCGCAGAAGCGCGGGATCGAGCACGCTGGAAATGTTCGTCGCCCCGATCGTCAGAACCGGGGGAATCTGCGCCTTGCCACGAATGATGTGCATGGCACGGAGCAGGCTCCGCCACCAGACATACTCGCGCGGCATCGGGTCCATGTTCGTCAGCAGCGTGTTAAGGACGCCACCGCCGCCGCCCATCATGCCGCCCATCATGCCGCCGCCACCACCGATACCGCCCATGCCGCCGGCGCCCATGCGGGATTGCGCGATGGCGTCAATCTCATCGAAGAAGACGATGCACGCGCCCCACTCCATCGCCTGCTTGCGCGCCTTGCGGTAGATCATCGAGGCCTGCAACGGGCCCATACCGATGAAAACACCGATCAGCGACGGTGCGGAGCAATAGCAGAAGGGGATTTTTGCCTCGGTCGAAATCGCCTGCGCGAGATAGGACTTACCGGTACCGGGAGGCCCTTCGAGCAGCAGGCCGCGAATCACTTCGCCGCCCATCTGCTTGAATTCCTTCGCCCCCTGCAGCAGGACGACGACGCGCCGCGCTCCTTCGAGAACCTCCGGGTTGCCCTTGTAGTCCTTGAAACCGATCCCGCCCTCACCCGGCTTCATCCAGGTGACGCGCGGCCGCCCCATCAGGAAGAAGAACGCGCCGAACTGAACGGCCATGAAGGTCACGGCGAACATCAGTTGGAAGATCATGCCAATGATCGGGTTGCCTGCAAGGAACGCGGTGAATCGCTTCGACCATTCCGCCTGGTTGCGGAAGACGATGATGATGAAGGCCAGCATGCAGATGCGGAAGAGCCATTTCGGGCCACGGTAACGCAGCCACCGGACGAGGCTGTCAATCTGCTCGTCTGCCGCTTTGTCGAGGTCTTCCTCGGCGTTGATGTACTCGTTTGCGTAGGTCGGCTTCGGGCCGAGGCCGCGCAGGTCCGGGGGCGTGTATGCGCCCGGCAACGGGATCGGCGCCGGTGGCGGCGGTGCATAGGTCGGCGGCCCGTATGGCGGGGGTTGTGGCTGGGGCTGATGCGGCGAGTACTGCGGGTACTCAGGTTCGTTCGCCATGACCGTCACTTCCTTTTCTCGATGCCGCGGACGCGCGCCTCACGGCTCCCCTACGGGCCCTTCAGTTGCTGCAACACGTATTCGTACAGTTGATCGCTCACCTGGCCGATCTGGCCATTGCTATCCATGATGAAGACCATCGGGACGGATTGCTTCTGCGAGCCGCTACCGACATCCGCGACGTAGAAATAGATGCCACCTTTGGACGGATCGGCAGCACCGTTTTTGCCATACCCCGCGACATAGTGATAGCCGGAGTACGTGACGCCTTGCTGCTTCTCCATCTTCAGAACGGCATCAAGAACGGTCTTGTCGTCGCCGCGCGAGATGCGGTGCGCCTTCTCCTGCGCGCCGAGCGAGTTCCATACCGCGTCCGTGTCACCCTGCTGAACGGCTGTCAGGTATGACTGAACCGCGGGCGTTTCCGGCGGCAGCGTGATCGTGCCGCTCTTGTTCGCCGCATTCGGTGTCGCATTTGGGCCGCTACCGGCGGCCAGCCACTTGTCGTAAGCGAGCCAGCCGGCGAAGAGCATCACCAGCAGCAATGTGACCGTGACACCAGGGCGGACACCGAACATCACCTTGCCGACGGCAGCGGTGCCCCGGACGGCACGCCGCATCATCCGGCGGCCAATACGCGCTTTCGAGGCCCGTGGCGCGGGCGGCGCAGCCACTACTTGCGCTTGCGAAGCGTATGGATTGGTGACCGGGGCTGAATAGCCGCCCGCGACCGCGGGGGCGTATATCTGCGGTGCGGACGGATGGGGCGCGGGCTGCGGCGGTGCGGGTCGTGGCGGAACGTACGTTTGCGGTGTGTACTGCGGGGCCGGTTGGGGCCGGGGCGCCTCGTACTGTACCGGTTCCTGGCGCGTCGGCCGGGGCGGATACTGCGGCAGCGGCGGCGTCCAGACGAGCCGCTCCTGCTCCGCATCAATCGTAAACGGCTCAGAGTGCCGCCCCTCGCCCGATGCCACCTCCGGCGGGGCATTCGCAGGCTCGGTCGCATCCGGCGCGGTTGCTACGGAGGCACGCGGTTCGTCCTCTCGTTCAGTGTCAGAAGCCGGACGTCCGTTGTCGGGCGGGGCGCTGTGTGGTGGTACTTGATAGCGCTCGGTCATATCGTCAACCCTTCTTGATTTCCGGCCGCGTGTGCGTGCCAAGGGCTCGCTTCTTCACGATTACCCACCAGCGTACGGAGCAATCCTGAATTTCCCATGAATGAACCCTGAAAACCCGCTGAGTGTCTGCCTTCGTGTCTGCGTATCTCCTGCCTTATTGCGGGCGCGGTTTCCGCTCCGACGGGTTTTGGCGTCCTTGCTGTCGCGCGGCACCGTGCGTGCCATTGCGTTCCACTATCGCCCATCCCGCTTCCGGAAAGCATACCGCAGTGTAGCACATATCCGCACGGGCGTTCAATATCCTCTCTAGCGCACGACAATGCCGGAAAGCCCGTGTTTCTCCTTGTCATCCCCGCACCCCGCGTGTACGATGCCAATACGAAGCAATGCGCAGTGAGCACCGAGCGATGCGTTCGGGCTGACGACTGACGACTCAGGGAGGGGCGCGACATGGCACAACGGTTTGTGGATTTGCGCAGTGATACTGTCACGCAGCCAACCGCCGCGATGCGACGGGCGATGGCTGAGGCCGAAGTTGGCGACGATCAGTACGGTGAGGACCCGACGATCAACCGGCTGGAGGACCTCGCTGCCGAGATGCTCGGTAAGGAGGCGTCGCTCTTTGTTGTTGGCGGCACGATGGGCAACCTCTGCTCCGTGCTCGCGCATTGCCAGCGTGGGCAGGAAGTGATTATGGGCGATCAATGCCACATCGTCCTCTACGAGGCCGGGGGTACAGCCGTCCTCGGCGGATTACCGTGGCGCATCCTACCGAACACCCGCTGGGGCACGATGGAGCCACGGGCGATCCGCGAGGCGATCCGTGGCGACCGGGAAGGGGAGCCGCCGACAGGCGTCCTCTGCGTCGAGAACACGCATAATCGCTGTGGTGGCCTGCCGCTCGACCGCGCGACGATCAAGTCCATGGCGGATGTCGCGCATGAACATGGCATTCCGGTCCATATGGACGGCGCGCGGGTCTTCAATGCCGCCGCCGCGCTTGGTGTCCCGGTGGCGGAAATCGTGCGGGATGTTGACTCCGTCCAGTTCTGCCTCTCGAAGGGACTTGCCGCGCCGGTTGGTTCGATGATTGCCGGGTCGGCGGATTTTATTGCTCGCGCGCGGCGGATGCGGCGCATCGTTGGCGGCGCGATGCGGCAGGCGGGCGTCCTCGCCGCCGCCGCGATTATTAGCCTCACGGAGATGGTGGATCGCCTGCCGGAGGATCACGCGCGCGCCCGACGGCTGGCTGAAGGGTTCGCGGATGTTCCTGGCATTTTCGTGGACCTCGAACTCGTGCAATCGAACATGGTCTTCTACAAACTTGACCCGCCGAACCCCGACTTCGCGGCGGAAATGAAGGCGCAGGGCGTACTCGTCGGCGGCGGTCAGTACGGTGGCCGGATGGTGACGCACTACGAGATCAGCGACGACGATATTGACACGGCGATCATGGCGGCGCGGAAGACCGTCACCGCCCTCTCGCGGTAGCGCGGTAGCGTGGTAGCGCGGAATGTGGAGCGTGGCATGGATGGCGCGCGTCCGACGGAACTCAGCAGGAAGCATATCGCGCTCGGCGTGACGGGCAGCATCGCGGCCTACAAGGTCGTCGAACTCGCCCGAATGTGCGTGATGGCGGGCGCGATGGTGGACGTGCTGATGACCGAGGGAGCGACGCGCTTCGTCACGCCGCTCACCTTCGCGACGCTCACCCAACGGCGTGTCTGGACGACGCCGTATGAGCCGTGGAGCGAATCGGAAGAGGGGCACATCTCGGTCGGGCGGCGCGCGGACCTCTTCGTCGTCGCGCCCGCGACCGCGGACATGCTGGCGAAATTGGCACATGGCCTCGCGGACGACATGGTCTCTCTCTCCGCCCTCGCGACCAGCGCGCCGCTCGTCCTCGCGCCCGCGATGAATCATTACATGTGGCTGCATCCCGCCGTGCAGGCGAACATCGCGATGTTGCAAGCGCGTGGCGCGCATATCATCGGGCCGGATGAGGGGCCGCTCGCCTCCGGCTTCATCGGGCTGGGGCGGCTCGTGACAATGGAGCGGCTGTTTGCCGAGATCGTCCGGTTGCTCGATCCGCGACACGACCTCGCCGGGCGTCGGGTCGTCGTCACGGCGGGCGGGACGCGGGAACCGCTCGACCCCGTCCGCTATCTCGGCAACCGCTCGTCGGGGAGGATGGGGTATGCCATTGCGACGGCGGCATTGGCACGGGGCGCGATGGTGACGCTCGTCTCCGGCCCGGCCACGCTCGCGCCGCCCGCCGGGGTATCGTTTGTGCCTGTCGAAACCGCCGCCGAGATGGAGGCGGCGACGCGTCGAGCCATTGTGGATGCGGACGCGCTTATCATGAGCGCGGCGGTCGCGGATTTCCGGCCCGCGCGCGTGGCGGCGCACAAGATCAAGAAGAGGCCCGACGGCGCGGTACCGGAGATCGCGCTGGAACGCACGCCGGATATCCTCGCCGGGTTGCGGGATGTGCGGATCGTCAAGATCGGTTTCGCGGCGGAGACGGATGATCTGCTCCAGAACGCGCGGCAAAAACTGGCGGCGAAGGGGCTGGCGATGATCGTCGCGAACGATGCCGTCGCCACAATTGGCGCGCGTGACAGCACCGCGACATTTCTGTACGCTGATGGGCGGGTGGAGGAGCAACCGGAGATGGCGAAGGAGGCACTCGCGGAGCGCATCATTGACCGGGTTATCGCGCTTTTGGAAACCTGTGCCACCATGAAAGTCAGCGGCGGATCGGAGGAGGAGACGCATGAACAAGTCCGTGCATAAGAACGAGTTCATCAAGACCGTGGCGGAGCGGGCGAACGTGACGCAGGCGGATGCGTCTCGCGTGGTCACGGCCGCGCTCAAACTGATCGCGCAGACCTTGCAGGAGGGAGATAAGGTCGTTCTGACAGGTTTTGGGACATTTGAGATGCGGCAGCGGAGCGCGCGCAAAGGAATCAATCCACAGACGCGCAAACCGATTACAATAGCGCCATCGGCGACGCCGGGCTTCACCGCGAGTTCGACGTTCAAGACGCAGGTCAACCGACCCGAGAAGAAGTAGGGAGCGCGCGATGCAGGGTTTGTCACGCACAATGTTCCGGAGCCTGATGGGTGTCGCCTTCGCGGCGCTCGCCACCTGGCTCGCCAATTATCTGACCGAGCGCATCTTCGGCCCTGAAGAACTCGAAGCGGGTAACGAGAGCGCGCCGACGCACCGCGCCGCCTGACGGCCGGACGTGCGGCTGCTTCTCGTCATGAACCCGGCGGCGGGGCGGCGTCTGCCTGCCCACGTCGAGGAAGCAGTCCGCCAGTCGTTCGACCGGCGGGGAATCAGCGCGACGATTGACACGGCGTTCACGCGTACGGGTACGGACGCGACAAGCATCGCCCGTGACGCGCGGGGTCGGTACGATATCGTCGCGGCGGTCGGCGGCGACGGCACGGTGCGCGATGTCGCCGCCGGGTTAGCCGGTTCGGACACGCCGCTCGCGATCATTCCCAATGGCACCGCGAATGTTCTCGCCGCCGATCTTGGCATCCCATTACGCGCCGGCGCCGCCGCGAACCTCCTCCATGCGGGAGCGCGTACCGCGCCGCTCGATCTCGGCGACGTGAACGGCAAGCCGTTTGTGCTCAACGTCGGCGCGGGCTACGCGGCCCGATTGATCCTCGGTACCCCCTATTCGTGGAAGAAGCGCGTCGGCTTCTTCGCCTATCTCCCCGCCTCCGTGCGGGCGAGCTTCGCGCACGATCGCGCGCGTACGACGATCGAGATAGACGGCGTACGCCGATACGACGGCCGCGTGCAGATGATCTTCGTCGCCAACAGTGGCGGCATCGGCGGCCGGGCGATTCAGATCGCTGACGGTGTGCGCTACGACGACGGTCTCTTCACGGTCGCGGTATTTGGCCCCCGCTCCCCAATTGGCACGCTCGTCGCGTTCATGCAACTCGCCGCGCGGCGCTGGGATCGCATCAAGGGCGCGCACTACTGGGAAGGCGCGCATATCACGGTGACGTGCGAGCCTCCGATGCCCATGCAAGTAGACGGCGACGGGATGGGCGCGACGCCGTTCACGATCCAGATGCGGCCCGCCGCGCTCCGCGTGATCATCCCGGATAGTCGGGGTCGGGATCGAGCTCCGACATGAGCGTTTGCCCGACGATCCCCTGGCTGTACGACATGCTCGCCGAGGCATATGGGCCGCAAACGGCGTGGTGGCCCGCCGAATCGCCCTTTGAGGTCTGCGTCGGCGCGATCCTCGTGCAGAACACGACGTGGCAGCAGGTGGTACGAGCGATCGCCAACCTGAGGGCGGCGGGCGCGCTCGAACCAGTCGCGCTGCTCGCGCTGCCGCCGGAAGCGATTGAGAATCTCGTGCGGCCATCCGGCACATTCCGACAGAAAGCCCGGCGGCTCACGACGTTCTGCCGCCATCTCATGACGCACTGGGCTGGCAATCTTGATGCGATGCTCGCGCAAGATGCCGCGACGCTGCGTGCGGAACTCCTCGGTATCTGGGGCATCGGTGAAGAGACGGCGGACGCAATCGCCTTGTTCGCCGCGCATCAACCCGCCTTGATCGTGGACGCCTACACGACGCGGATCGTCCGGCGGCTCGGGCTTGTCGGGGAAGACGGCACGCGCGACGAAGTCCGCCAATCGCTCACCGAGGCGTTGCCGTCGGACGCCGGAGTTATGCGTGAGATACACGCGTTGCTCGTGACCCATGCCAAGACTCACTGCCGGGCGACGCCGTGCTGCATCGGCTGTCCGCTGGCGGATCGCTGTGCATACTGGAAGGAGCAGGCCGCATGAAGACGGGCGCGATGACGACCTTTCGCGAACGGTTAGGCGGCGCGGTGGCGGTGAACCGTTCACTCCTCTGCGTCGGTCTCGACCCGGAACTGTCCAAACTGCCGCATGTAGTACGCTCCCTGCCGGTGGAGGAGGCGTTGCGGACATTCCTTCACGGCATCATCGCGGCGACGGCGGACCTTGTGTGCTGCTACAAGCCGAACCTCGCTTTTTATCTCGCACACGGCGCGGCGGGGTGGAATGTGCTGCTCGGCCTGCGAGAGACAATCCCCGCGCATATTCCGCTGCTGCTCGACGCGAAGTTCGGCGATATTGGCTCGACCACTGAGATGTATGCGCGCGCCGCCTTCGATGTTGTCCATGCGGACGCCGTGACCGTCAGCCCGTACGTCGGCGGAGACGCGCTCGCGCCCTTTTTCGCCCGCGATGACCGCGCGGCGTTCGTCCTCTGCAAAACGTCGAATCCCGGAAGCGGCGATTTGCAGGATGTACCGCTCACGAGCGGAGAGTCGGTCTCGCTGCGGATTGCCGCGTGCATCCGGGCATGGGGTGCGGCGCGCGGCAATGTCGGCGCGGTTGTCGGTGCGACGTATCCGGCGGAGATAGCGGCGATCCGCGCCATTATCCCCGATGCACCAATTCTCGTACCAGGTATCGGCGCGCAGGGCGGTAATCTGGAAGGCTCGGTGCGCTCCGGGATAGACCGCCACGGCGCGGGCATCCTGGTCAGCGCCAGCCGGAGCGTCCTCTATGCCTCCTCCGGCGCGGACTTCGCGGACGCGGCGTGCGCCGAGTCGTTGCGACTTCGCGACGCAATCAATGCCGCGCGTCAGAATGCCTGAGATGCCTCAGATCGCATATGGCCCCTACCGCGAGCGCGACCACGACGCGGTTGTTGCGCTGCTCAACCTCATCACGGACGATCTCGGCGCTGAAGTGCTGGCGGGCGCGCACGCGAAGCCATCGCGCATCATTTCCGTCGCGCGGGATGGCGGGAAAACGGTCGGCGTCATCATCCTTGCCCTGATCGGGTGGAGCGGTGACGCGTATCTCCGCTTCCTCGCCGTTGATCCGGCGTATCGCAACCGGGGGATTGGCGCGGCCCTCGTCGCGTGGGCACGCGAGGCGGCGACCGCAGCCGGGATGCGCCGCCTCTATGTGGACACATCGCACGACGACGTGCGCGCCATGCAGTTTTACATCCGGCAGGGGTTCATCCCCGAGGTCTGCCGGTTCGACTTTTACAAGCCGGGGCTGCATCAGGTCAACTTTTGGCTGGACCTGCCCTACTCCGGTGAGCCGCGGGCCGGGAGGGGTGGTGTTGGCCAATCAGGGCGCGGCGGAAACGCGGTGACAATTGATCGCTACCAGGAGCCCGACCGCAATGTCGTCGTCACGCTGATTGACGCGATCACCTGGCAAGGCGACGGCCTCGGCGTGCTCGACAACGCGCTCCGCAACGACTGGGACATCTTCGACGCGCACGATGGCAATGCGCCGGTCGGCACCCTCCTGTTGCACATCACCCGCTGGAACGCGACGGCGCACATCGGCATGCTCTCTGTGCTGCCGGAGTACCAGAGCCTGGGTGTCGGCGCTGCGCTCGTCGGGGCGGCGAAATCGCTGGCACTCGAACGGTCGTTGCGGCGGCTGACCGTCGGCACCGGGCACGCAAACTGGCGCGCGCAACTCTTCTATCTGCGTAACGACTTCATCCCCGAAATCTGCCGCCATGAGTTCGGCGGCCTCGGCGTCCACGAAGTGCTGCTCTGGCAAGACCTTTAGTCGCTGAATAACGCCATTTGCTTGGTTTCGGCGCGCTCCTGGGTAACGCCGATTGCCGCCTCGACCTGCGCGCGATCCGGGCCGACGAGGAAGAGGTGTTCATGATTCCGTAGATGCGAGACCGCGCCGACTTTCTCGCCGCTCGGATTGAAGATACCGATTTGCGCGCCGATATACCGTTTGAAATCGAGCGCGACGGAGGCAACGTATCCCCGCTGGCCGAGCATCGCGGTGATCTCGTCACGGGTGAAATACCCCTCCGAGTTGAACGAGATGAGGAGATAGGGCGCGCGGATCGCGTGCAGCAAGTCTGCGAAGACCGTGCCCGCCTGCTTCTTCGAGTTGTACGCGCTCTTTTCCGTCCGGCAATCGTCACGCTTTTTCGCGATACCGTAGGTGGGCGGAGCGTCGTTGCGGACAAACGTCTCCCAGATGTGGTAGTTGCTGAAGTAGGAATGCTGGTTGTAGGGCGGGTCAATGTAGACGAGGTCAATATCGTCGTCCAGTTGCCGGACGAGGTCGTTCGCATCCATCCGTGTCACGGCGCCGCTGCCGGGCAGCAGATCGGGCAATCGCAGTTCGAGTGGGTTGGACGAGCGGGCCGACCATCCCTTCAAATACGCCATTTGCAGCCCGGTCGTCGAGTCCACACGGTCAGCCGCTTCGATCAGCGATGTGAGCAAGATCGCCCGCTCGATTTCGTTCGACGCCAGCGCGTCAATACCCGCGCGAATGGCGTCCATCTTCATGCCGTTGAATGGTTGAAAATAGCGCGACTGCTCGCAGAACGTCTCGGTGAAATATCCATGCAGCGGCGGTAACGCCATCAACTCCGCGAGCAGTCGTCGGAGCCGCGCTACGTCTACGGTCCTGGCGTCCGTCGCGATGTACGTCGTACCGAAGACTTCGCTATACGTCGCGAGATCGTTGCTGTGTACCCATCGGTCGTATTGCTTCAGCGCCTGGCCGATGCGCGTCGTGCCCGCGAAGAGATCGCAGACCCGCCGTATCTCCGGCAGACTGCGGACGATCCCGCTGATGTACGGTGCGAGCGTGCGCTTTGAGCCGATGTACTTAATCATCGCGGCATCGCCGGTAGGATTCCCTCGGATGAGGGCGTGCTGCTACACTGATGGATGCCGAGGGCGTGTCGCGCTCGGTTCGATGAGAGGCAGGAGGAGCGGAAATGGCGGAATACATCGTGCGGCTCTACTTCAAGGGGGGCATGACGATGGACGTGCCGATCTCACTGGCGGAAGACGAGGAACCGGATCTGACCTGGTTCCTCGGTGAATCGAGCGACCCGGATGAGCGGACCGCCGTGCTCACCGAGGGGCAGTATGCCTGGAAAGCGGCGGATGTGCTCGCCGCCGAGTGGTACGAGAATGATGCCGCCGCGAGCGATGACGCCGAGGGGCCATAATCGTTGGCACACGCAAGGTGAGCAGAGGATGACGGCGGCCTTGCGGCCGCCGCCGTCGTGCATTGGAGGCCGGTCGCCGGTCGCCGACCTAGTCGTCCCCAGTACTCGCCTCCAGGACCTGATCGGTCGGCGGGGCGACGCTCTCGGTCGTCAAGCGGGCAAGCCGTGTCCAGGCAAGTTGCCGCCGTGCTTCCATGAGGGCGTCGTACTCATCAACCGGCAGGATCGCGACCTGTGGTCTGCCATGTGCGGCGACAATCACCGCGCTCTTGCCGTTCCGCACCTGGTCAATGACTGCACCAATGTTGCGCTGAAACTCCGTTGACGAAATCGTCTTCGTCTTGGCCTCGGCCATGCTGCCCTCCCACGCTGACGGCATTGCGACACCGGCACATCGCTCGCCGTTGGCCTGTACGCACAACATGTACGTACACCTGTAGTCTACGGCATCTGCGTGAAACGCGCAAGAGGGGGAGGGTGTGGAAATCCTGTAGTACGCGGACAAAGCCGAGCGGCAAGCCTTCTGCCCGCCGCTCTACGGAATCTGTTGGGGTCTGCCCCGGTCCTGCACGCGATGCCGACGATGCCTCTTGCAGGCGATCCTCCGCGTCCGTCTCGCCGAGCGCTTGCTCCCTCGATGCCTTCATACTACGGCTGGATGATGAAACAAACATCCGTCATTTAACCTATTGAGATGACGCGGTTGTCACAATAGCGTGGCAGACTGACGCGACTGTCGCCACGGCCATCACCCGCGTAACGTTTCAACTGTTTCCTCAAACTTCCCGGTTGAAATCGTTATCAAATGGCCTCATCAATTTATCTGGAAATGGCCCTTGAGGCAGATCCATTACCGGGATACGCTGCGCGGAGAAGGATGAGAATCTCGTCGGCAGCATGTTGAAGGAACAGAAACGGCATGTTATGACAACCGAAGGGCCTTTTCAGCAGAGGCAGTTTCCGCAGTAGCCAGATGGAGGAGACGAAGATGGACTATATCGTTCTTCAACGGAACGAACTCTCGCGTTATGGGAGCGCCGATGAGTTCCAGGGATGCCAGCATGGCGATTTCAATGTTTCGTTTATTTGGGTTGAATTACCCTCGGGTGGTGGCCCGCGGCTGCATAAACATCCCTATGAAGAAGTCTTTGTCGTGCAGGAGGGTCGAGCTACCTTTACGGTTGGTTCGACCACGCGTGAGGTGACGGCAGGGCACATTGTGATTGTGCCGCCGGGCTTGTCTCACAAATTTATCAACTCCGGAGAAGGGGTGCTCAGGCAAATAGACATCCACGCAAGCCCGCAATTCATTACAGAGTGGCTTGAAGACTGAGATCTGCTCCACCCACTCTGCTACAAAGCCGAAAGTGTCTCGGTCTGCACATCGCTGACATAATACTCCGCGCCGTTCTGCTCGACGAAACGGATGGCGCTGGCGAGCATTTCGTCGGCGTGTCGGGCGGAAGTGCTGGTACAGGTAATGCCGATCACGGCGATCCCCCATGTATCCTGCGCCTCGACTTCCGCCGCCGAGAGATTGAACCGGTTCTGCAACCGGGCGAGAAGCGATTTTACGATGCTCCGCTTCTCCTTCAGGGAGTGCGCGCCGGGCAGTTCGAGTGTGATCCGCGCGACACCGACAATCACCTATTCCATCACCAGCAGGTCACGCGGTGCGTCGTTCAGTTTTTCGCCGCCCGTCTCCGTGCAGACCACACTATCCTCGATCCGAACGCCGAATTTGCCGGGGAGGTAGACGCCCGGCTCGTCGGAGAAGACCATGCCGACGCGCAGCGGCAGCGTGTTCCCCTCGACCATATAGGGTTCCTCATGCACGTCGAGTCCGAGGCCGTGGCCGACGCGATGGATGAAGTATTCGCCGTAGCCCGCGTCGGTGATCACTTTGCGTGCCGCCCGGTCAATCTCCTGGCAGGACACACCGGGCCGCACCGCCGCGTATGCTGCCTCGTTCGCTCGCAGGACGACCGCGTAGACCTTCCGGTACTCGTCTGATGGCGCGCCGATATGGACGGTGCGTGTGATGTCCGAGACGTAGTGCCGATACCGCCCGCCGAAATCGAAGACGACCGCGTCGCCCTCGCCGATCACGCGATCGGCGGTGCTGTAGTGCGGGCTGGCGCTGTTCGGGCCGGAAGCGCAAATACAGAAGTCAATAGATTCCATGCCGTGATCGCGCATCAGACCCATGAGGCGATCGCCCGCCTGGCGCTCGGTCAGCCCGGCGATCTTTGTCTTGGTGAACTCCACCCATGCTTCGTCGGTGCGGTGCGATGCCTCGCGGATCAGCGCGACCTCCGCCGCGTCTTTGCACATCCGCAGTTCGCGCATGATGCCGCCGGCGATTTCCCACTTCACTTCCGGCAGATGCCGTTGCATCTTAATGAGGAAACTCGCCCACAGTTCATCGCCGGAAGCGACCGAGCGCGCTCCCGTCTCCCAGATGATGTCCGCCGCGATGCTCGACGGGTCGGCGGTCTCTTCCCACGCGACGGGTGCGAATGGCACCCCGGCCGGGCCGAGGCGTGGCGCCTCCAGTTGGGGCACGACGATCTTCGGCTCGCCCTCCTTCGGGACAATCATCAGTGTCAGCCGCTCGCTGGTATGCGAGGGATAGCCCGCGAGATAGATAAGGTCCGCACCGACGCCGATTGCCAATGCGTCCACACCCTGCCGGGCCATCTCCGCCTGCGCCCGCCGCACCCGGTCATGATAATCTGCTTGCTGCCTATCTGCCATGCGGTTTTCCTCCGTCGTAGCGGCAACCCCCCGTGGTTGCCGAATGTCTCTGGGCAAGCACGGGGGCTTGCCGCTACTCGCGGTGTCAATCACGCGCACGGTTGGCCGAGCCGGGCGAGCGAGGGGCTAACCCCCCATTCGGCCCAGCCGCCATCATAGAGTTTGACGTTGACGTAGCCGAGCGCTTTGAGCGCGAAGAAGGGTAGCGCGGCGTCATTGCTGAAGGCGCCGTAGATGGCGATATTCCGCTCCGGAGTCGCTCCGACGTTTGCGAGCATCATACGTAGGTCAGCCGGGGAGCGGAACGCCGGTATCTTCGGCTCGCGGATGAACGAGGTCCACGGCAAGCGGTGGGCATTCGGAATGCCGCCGATCTGGATCGTGTTCCCCCACGTCTGCGTCATCTCGGCGTCAGTGCGGACATCGAGAATGACGGATTGCGGATCGTTGATCGCCTTTGACAGATCGCAGCGGTTGATGAGGAGCGATTCGTCCGGCAAATCGCGAAAGAAGACGCGCGGTGCGGTATGCGTTTTCTGCTCGATCGTGTATCCGGCCGCCGCCCAGCCCGCCAGCCCGCCATTGAGGATGCGGACATGGGGATAGCCCGCGTACCACAATGCCCACGCGAAACGCGCCGCCGCGCGATTATCGTTCCGGTCATAGACGACGACCGTCGTCGTCTGTTCGATCCCCAGCGTGCCGAAGGTCTTTTCGCGATTCGGCTTCCCGGCGAGCCGCCCGTAGGTGGGGGAGTTGCGCTCGATCAGGTCTTCCCAATACGCATGCACGGCGCCCGGCACATGACCAAGGAGATATTGCGGGTGGTCGGAGACATCAATAATGCGCATGTCCGGCGCATTGATGTGCTCCGCGAGCCACGATGGTTCCGCAAGCACGACTTCGTATGGCCAGGTGTATGCCGGGAACGACGAGGCCGTCGCCGCGATCGTCGGCAGATCAGTAGACGAGCAGGCGGTGAGGAGGACTGAGAAGAGGAGAAGAAATCCTAATCCCCCGGCCCCCTTCCCACGGGTCCGGGCGCGGGTGCCCTCCGGGCAGCATGGGCGGTGGGGAGGTGGGTAGATCATGCAACGAGCGTAGCACAACTCAGGCAATTGCGGTACGATGCCGCGCGGGGATTGGGAGACGAAACGGTGGCCGTGCCGCCATCGCAGCGAGCGGAGAGGATGAGCGCCCGTATGGCAACCACGACACTGCGACCGGAAACAACGAGCGCGGGAGATGCCCCGCCACCACTGGAGCCGGTCCTCTTCACGCTCGGCTCGCCGGGGCGGCGTGCGGTCTATTTCCCCGCGCTCGATGTCCCCGAAGCGCCCTTGCCGACCGAGTATATGCGCGAGAATGACCCGAACGACGCCCTCGCCTGGCCGGAACTCTCCGAATTGGAGGTCGTCCGCCACTTCGTCCATCTCTCGCAACTGAACATGGCGATTGATGTCAACTTCTACCCGCTCGGCTCATGCACGATGAAGTACAACCCGAAGGTGAACGAGGTCGTCGCGGCGATGCCCGGCTTCGCGGCGATCCATCCGTACCAGCCGGAGGCGTCCATCCAGGGCGCCTTACAGATCATGTACGACATGCAGGAGTATTTGGCGGAAATCTCCGGCTTCGATGCCGTGACACTCTGCCCGGCGGCGGGCGCGCACGGCGAACTGACTGGTATTCTGCTCATCCGTGCCTATCACGAGAGCCGTGGCGAGGGCGCGCGGCGCCGTGTCGTCCTCGTGCCGGACAGCGCACACGGCACGAACCCCGCGACCGCCGCGATGAGCGGCTACAAAGTCGTTACCGTGAAGTCCGACGAGCGTGGCAATGTGGACGTCGAGGCATTGCGCGGTCTCGTCGGGCCGGACACGGCTGCCCTGATGATTACGAATCCGAACACATTGGGTCTGTTCGACGAGCACGCACGGGAGATCGTCGAGATCGTCCACAGCGTTGGTGGCCTCGTCTACAACGATGGCGCGAACTTTAACGCGATCCTCGGTATCGTCCGGCCGGGCGACATCGGCTTCGATGTCATGCACTACAACCTGCACAAGACCTTCTCCTCGCCGCACGGCGGCGGCGGGCCGGGCGCGGGGCCGGTCGGCGTCAAGAACGAACTGATCCCCTTCCTGCCCGCGCCGTTCATTGTCAAGGAGGGCGAGAGGTATCGCCTGACGACGCCGGAGCGTTCCATCGGCAAGTTGCACGGCTTCCACGGCAACTGGGGCGTCATCCTCCGCGCCTATACCTACATCCGCTCCAACGGCGGCGAGGGGTTGCGGACGATCTCCGAGACGGCGATCCTCAACGCGAACTATCTCTTGTCGCAGGTACGCGCGAACTATCACCTCGCCTACGATCGCTTCTGCATGCACGAGTTCGTCCTCACGGATCAGAAGCAGCGCCCCGCCGCGCGCACTCTCGACATCGCCAAGCGGATCATTGATTACGGCTTCCATCCGATGACCGTCTACTTCCCATTGATCGTCGAGGGCGCGATGCTCGTCGAGCCGACGGAGACAGAGACGAAGCAGACACTCGATGCGTTCGCCGCCGCGATGAACGCCATCGCGCGCGAAGTGGCCGAGAATCCCGATCTCGTTACCACCGCGCCGCACAACGCGCCGATCACCCGCCTCGACGAGGCGACCGCCGCCCGCAAGCCGAACCTCCGCTGGCTTCCTACCGCTCGAGCAGGGAATAACCACGATACACTCCGTGTTTGAGACTGTGTATCGCGAATGAGCCGCGATTCGTCTCCCGAAAGCCAATTCGGGGCGTTGACACGTAGGACGCGATGGCGTACGATGCTTCCTTGTGCCGCCGGATTCGGTGGCCTGAGTATGCAAGAAAGTGGGGCGGCACGAGATCGCCCGAAGCAGTGACGGAGGGCATCGGTGTCGTACGCGGTGGTTGAGACGGGCGGCAAGCAGTACCGCGTGACCGTCGGGCAAGCGATTGAGGTCGAGAAACTCGATGGGGACGTGGGCGACGAAGTTACGCTTGAGCGCGTCTTGCTCGTTGCGGGCGAGGGAAGTACGAGCATCGGCACGCCGGTTGTCGCGGGCGCGGCGGTGAAGGCGACGATTGATGCGCAGCATAAGGCGGACAAGGTGATCGTCTTCAAGATGAAGGCGAAGAAGCGGTATCGCCGCCTCAAGGGCCACCGCCAACAACTGACTCGTCTGACCGTCACGGACATTGTTGTGTGAGTCGGCAGTCGGCGGTCGCCAGTCGTCAGAAACGGCCAACCACTGCCGACTGCCGACTGCCGAACTGACTGACGACTTTGTTACTGGAGGCAGCAATGGCACACAAGAAAGGCGTCGGCTCATCCCGGAATGGCCGCGATAGCAAACCGAAGATGCTGGGCGTCAAGCGATATGACGGCCAGATCGTCAGTGGCGGCGAAGTGCTTGTCCGGCAGCGCGGTACCCGAATCATGCCGGGCAACAATGTCGGCGTCGGGCGGGATCATACGCTCTTTGCGCTGATCACCGGCTCCGTCAAGTATGAACATGTCGGGCGGTACAAGAAACAGGTCAGCATTTACCCGGCCGCGGTAAAGGCCGTCCTCGAAGAGACCCAGGTCGCGGCAGGATAATACCAGGACTGAGGACTGAGGACGGAGGACGGAGTGCATGCACTCAGTACCCGGCACCCGGTGCCCAGTGCGTAGGAAAGCACAGGAATCTGAATGAAGCCAGGAATTCACCCGAACTATGTTGACGCGACCGTGACGTGCTCCTGCGGCAATACGTGGACGACACGTTCGACGAAGCCCACGCTCCGCACCGACCTTTGCTCGCAGTGCCACCCATTCTTCACTGGCGAGCAGCGTATCGTGGACACGGCCGGCCAGGTCGAGCGGTTCATGAACAAACTCGGCAGCGCGCAAGAGAGCGGCGGGGTCAGCAAGAAGCAGGTCCGGCGCGAGCAGAAGATGGCCGAGACGCAGCGCGCGCGCACCTTCACGCCCGAACTGGAGGCGCTCGCCCAAGCGGGTGAGATGCCCGCCGAGACCGCGATGCCGTCCGCCTAACGCGGGTTGCACACGGTGACGGCTCTGGGCATGCACCAAAATTGATCCCCCAAAGAGCGTAACGAATCTTCCATCCATTCGTTATATCGGTCAGAGTGTTTGAGATACCTCAACACCTTGGCCGATTTCTCTGTCTTAGTCCCAAAGAAAGTGTGCGAATTCGTGGCGCAGACGTCCATTTCCCCCGTGCGCACGGCCTCGTCCCTTCCCCCGGCACTCGATGTCACTCCCGCTCCAATCACCGCGCCCCCCGTCGTCCTCAAGGAGGGCGGCACGTTCCTCGTCGCGGACGCGCGAGGCGACATCACGAGTGCGCATGGATTGGGGCTATACGAGCGTGATACACGCTATCTCAGCCGCTTTATCCTGACGGTCAACGGCCACCGGCCGGTCATCAGGACGACCACGCGCCCCGGTCCCGCCGTTGTCTCAATGCGCGCGTCGGTCGCGGCGCGGCACAACAGCGCGGAATGCCTGCGCGTCCATCGCTCCGCCGTCGTGGATGACGCGCTCCATGTGAACGTGACGCTCCGCAACCCCGCGCCCGTCGCGCGCCGCGTCCGCGTCACGCTGACGATGGCGGCGGATTTCCGGGACATGTTTGCGGTGCGCGGCTTCTACTCTGGGAAGCGGCGCGGCGCCGTGCAGCCACCAGAGGTGGCCGAACGTCAGGTTCGCTTCCGCTATCAGACCCTCGATGGCATGCCACTCTGGACGGATGTGCGCGCGAACCATGCCCCCCTTCGGACCGCATTGATTCAGAGCGGGCATCACGGCCAGACACCGGGCGTTCGATGGACGTTCGCGATCACGATACCCGCCGGTAGCCGCGAGGAACTCTCGTTCCTCGTCACGCCGGGGCGGGCGACAGAAGCAATGGTGGACCGGAATATCACCGCTTCCCTCCTCGGCGCGCGCTCGCTGGCGCACCAATGGGCGGACGAGATCGCCGCGATCGAGACGGACAACACGGCCTTCAACCGGCTTCTGCGCCGCTCGGCGGGCGATCTGCGTGCGCTCCTCACGCCCTGCGCGGCGGGGGAAGTGCCGGCGGCCGGTATCCCCTGGTTCGTCGCGCCGTTCGGCCGCGATTCCTGCATCACCGCGCTCGAATCGTTGATGCTCACACCCCGCTTCGCGGTCGGCGCGCTCCGGGCGCTCGCGGCCTATCAGGGGACGGAAGTCAATCCGGCGCGGGATGAGGAGCCGGGCAAAATCCTGCACGAGATCCGCGTCGGCGAACTGTCGCGCGCCGGGGTCGTCCCGTTCTCAACCTATTATGGGAGCGTGGATAGCACGCCGCTCTTCGTCATGCTCTTTGCCCAAACGATGCGCTGGCTCGATGCCGATGCGCTCTATGATGATCTCCTGCCGCATGTCCGGCGCGCGCTCGACTGGTGCGACAACTGGGGTGACGCCGATGGCGATGGGTACATCGAATTCGGGCGGTTCGCGCCGAATGGTGTCGCCAATCAGGGTTGGAAAGACAGCCACGACTCGCTCCACCACCCGGACGGCTCTGCGGTGCTACGGCCCGTTGCGCTGGCGGAGGCGCAGGCGTATGTCTATGCCGCGAAGGCATGGCTCGCGGACATCGTCGAGCGGCGGGGCGATTTCTTGTGGGCGGCGCAGTTGCGGGTCGAGGCGGCGGAACTCGTGGCGCGGTTCGAGCGCGATTTCTGGCTGCCGGACGAGGGGTGTTATGCCTACGCGCTGGATGGTGCGAAGCGACCGGTGCGCACCGTCGTCTCGAACGTCGGGCACCTTTTGTACTGCGATCTCGTGCGCGGTGGGAAGGCGGCGATCGTCGCGGAACGTCTTCTCCGCCCCGATATGCTCTCCGGTTGGGGCGTGCGCACCCTCTCGTCCGATTCCGTCCGGTACGATCCGGACAGTTACCATAACGGCAGTATCTGGCCGCACGATAATGCCCTCATCGCTTTGGGGATGCGGCGGGCCGGATGTGCGGAGGCCGCCACGGAGGTTGCCTCACAGGTGATCGCAGCGGGACTCGCGCAACCCCTGAGCCGGATTCCCGAACTCTACGCGGGTTACCGGCGCGATGCGGAGACTGCCGCGCCGGTGCCCTATCCCGTCAGTTGCTCGCCGCAGGCGTGGTCCGCCGCGAGTGCGTTTGCGTTCGTGCAGGCGATGATCGGCCTCGATATAGACGGGCGGACGGGCGAGATCGCCTGCACGCCACATCTCCCGCCATGGCTCTCGGTTATTCGCGTGCGCGGTCTCCGATTTGGCCGGACGCAGGCGGACATCACGATCACGCGCGAGGGCGCAGCCGCCTACCGCGTCGCCATCACCCGTGCAGACGGCGTTAATGTGGAATATCCGGTGGTGATCACTTCGGCCTGAATTGAAATGCGGCCTGCATCTCTCGTAGGGATGCAGGCCGCAGCCTACGCTACCGGAATGCGCTTGTCTATTCAGTCTGCCGCCTGGACTGACTCGATCTGGAACGGCGTCAGATCCGGCATCTGCTCGGTAATGAGCAAATCATAGAGTCGTTCGTAACCAATAGCCATCGAGCGGGCGGAGAAGTGCTGCTCAACCTGCGTGCGGCAGGTCGCCCGGTCTATCTCGTCGAGGTGGCCCGCCGCTTCGACCAGGCCCTCCACCGTGGGCCGGATAAATCCCGTCACGCCATCAATGACGATTTCCGGCACGGAGCCACAGGGCGTTGCGAGTACCGGCGTGCCGCAGGCCATTGCCTCGATCATCGTCAGGCCAAATGGTTCAGGCCACTGGATGGGGAAGAGCAAGGCGCGTGCGTTGCCGAGGAAGTCGCTCTTCTCGTCGTCGCCGATCTCACCGATCCAATCAATGAGCGTGCCGTCAATCTCGTCCTTGACGAGGTCGAAGTACTCAGGGTGATCGTCATCCACCTTCGCGGCGATCTTGAGCGGGATGCCGGTGCGCTTGGCGATCTCAATCGCCTGCACGATGCCTTTGTTCGGCGAAATACGCCCGAGGAAGGCGAAGTAGCCGCCATTCCCATCGCCGACATGCAGGTGGCGAAGATCAATACCATTATAGACATTGCCGATCCAGCGGGCTTGCGGGAGCGGACGCTGTTGGTGTCGGCTGATCGAGTTCACGGCGGCATCCGGGTACGCGTCAAAGATCAGGGGTAATGTCGGCAAATCCAGGCGGCCGTGCATCGTCGTCAGGACCGGTGTGCGGACGAAGCGGGTGAACGGAAAGGTGAAGAAGTCCACATGACTGTGGATGACATCGAAATCATCGGCGCGTTCGAAGACGTGGCCGAGTTGGAGCATCTGCGGCGGGTGAATGTCGCGCGGCATTTCGAGACCGGGGAGGAGGCGGAGACCGGACGGGACGAGCGGGACGAGCGTGGCAAATGTCTCCGAATCTCCCGTCGCGAAGAGGGTCACATCGTGCCCACGCCGGACGAGTTCATTAGTGAGCGCCGCGACGACGCGCTCCGTACCGCCATACTTCAGCGGCGGGACACGTTCGGCGAGCGGCGCGATCTGCGCGATGCGTAATCGGTTCGTTGTCATTGATTATTCCCCCTCAAGAAATCGTACCGCGATCTCGTCCGCGAGGAGCCGCGCCTCGGGAGCGAGTGCGATGCGACCGCCAATACGGGTAACAACTCCCCGTGTTACATATTCCGCAATCTGGTGGCCGTAGATCGCATCCACGGTTGTGCCGTGTCGGTCAAAAAATGCACTTGTCGAAACTCCTTCCGCAAGACGCGTTCCAAGGAACATCGTCTCCGCGCGGGCGGTTGCTGCCGAAATCATCTCCGATCCCGCTTCCACGCTACCAGCCCGCACACTCTTCATGTACGCATGCAGATCGCGCACATTCCAGAATCGGCGGTCGCGCCGATGGCTGTGCGCGCCGACGCCGAAGCCGAGATAATCGCCATTGACCCAGTAGCCGCAGTTATGGCGGGAGCGGTGGCCGGGTTGGGCATAGTTCGAGGTTTCGTAATGGGCGTAGCCCGTGCCGGTCAGCAGTTCGTCCGCCGCGAGAAACATATCGGCGTACAGGTCTTCCTCCGCGACGGACGCCGTCCCGGCGGCGACCGCATGGGCGAGTGGCGTACCCTCCTCGACGGTGAGCGAATAGGCGGAGAGATGATCGGGATGCAGCGCGATCGCGCTGCGGAGGTCGTCCTGCCAATCGGCGAGCGTTTGATTCTGCCAGCCGAAGATGAGGTCGGCACTGATGCTCGCAAACCCGGCGGCGCGGGCATGCTCAATTGCCTGCCGCCCTTCCTCCGGTGTATGGAGGCGTCCGAGCGCATCGAGGCCACGTGGGTTGAAGGTCTGCACGCCGAGCGAGAGGCGCGTCACGCCCGCCGCGCGGAAACCGGCGAGATGACGCGGGCGGAGCGGCCCCGGATTCGCCTCCAATGTGATTTCCGCGTCTGGTTGGACGTTAAATACATCGTGAATGGTCGTGAGGATGCGGCCAATCTGCGCGGCGGGGAGCAGGGACGGTGTGCCACCGCCGAGGAAGATTGTCGCCACGGGTGGGTTCGGCGCGGAACGTTCCGCGCCTTGCCGGATTTCCTGGCAGAGGGCATCCACATACATGGGCGCCGTATGTAGCATCCCCTCGACGACCGCGAAATCGCAATACGGGCAATGCTTCTGGCAGAAGGGAATATGGACGTAGATGCCAATCTGCGCGTCGGGATTGACGATGGGCACTTCCTCAATTGCATCCGGGACCTGTGCGGTGGGATGATTTCCTATCTGCTTTCGTATGGCATCCCGCACGGCTAAGCCACAAGCGTGGGATACACAACTTCAACATTGTCGGCAATGCACGTCGGTTCGGGGGTCACGTCGCCGTTCTCCACTATGCCGCGCAAGTGGAACGCAATCGCATCGCGAATCTTTCGCCGTGTCTCCGCAATTGTGTGGCCGGTGGAGACGCAGCCGGGCAAGTCGGGGACATATGCTGAGTAGTTCCGTGGGCCGGATTCAATAATACCAGCGAATTTCATGATTTCTTCTCCTTCAGCCATCTGGCCTTCTCCTGGATCGTTTTCCATGTCTTCGGGTTCAAATCATCGTTCGGATGACCGGGCAGCGTTACTTTCCTGGGTTTCGACGGGCATTGTATTGCCGGTGGCTGCCTTCCTGATTCTTGAGATACCCCCCATCGTCCATGAGTCGCCGAATGGCATCGCGCACCTTCTTCTTTATTCCCGATTCGCGTGAGTGTCAAGCATCTCTTCACACTGGCTTCCCGCGCGATGCCGGAGACTTCCCCGCTTTGCTTGATTGATCGTTGATGATCGTATGGAAGGCTGTTTCCGCCGCAGTGGCGTCATCGGCGGTTGCGGGACGATCGCTGTACCGGGCCGCGCGGTAGACATCGGTGATCGTCAGGAGCGGTGCGCCCGCATGCGGGTAGACGCCTTCGAGCGGTGGCACATGCTCGCGCGGCGCGGCGGATGGGAGGCGGGGCGCACCCGCCCGCGCGCCGCGATGGAGCAGGCGCGAGTACAGCGTGCGGACTCTGAGAGTATATTGCCAGCGCGGATCACCCCGAAGATCCGCCCAAGGATCGGCGCCCGTACGTCGCAGCCGCGCCGCGAGATTCGCGAGCATCCCCTTCAAGCCCGCGCCAACCTCATTCCAGTCCATCACCGATTCTCGCTCCTCATTGCCACGTTGGCGTCGCGTTGGCCGCCGGAAGATGAACCGGGTGAGGAGCCAGATAATCCCCACGAGCACAATGGCGAGTAGGATGAAGCGGATCGAATCGGGTAGCGAGGCCACCTTGTGGTTCGCCTGATCCGCCACTTGCCGGGGTGGGGTGGTGAGTCGTGGCAGTTCGGCGACCTTGCCGCCGGTAATCTTGTTCACGAAGGAGGAGAGCACCAGGTAGAACAAATAGGCGATCCAACTGATGACCGCGATAATGAGATCGAGGATGAAATTCAGTACGACAAAGAGCGGATGCAGGATTGCCGTGACAGTCTGCAGGAAGGTATGGGAGAGGATCGCCGCAGCCAGCAGCCCAACGATCAGGATAAGCGCGACCGGCAGGACGAGTGGCCCGATCCACTGGGGGCCGAGCCGCCCCTGGGCGCGGAGTCCCTCGATTTGCAGGCGCGCCAGTGTCACCGCGCTCAGTGCGAAGAAGAAAAAGCCGACGACGAGGAGATGGACGTACGCGCGCCCTGGCGTATTCGTCTCTTGCGCGGTGACGGTCAGGATGCTCGTCACCGCGACGACGAGCACGCCGACGCGCAGCATCGTATACGTCGTGTCGAGCGACGGCGTCTCACGCAGTCGCCCGCGCGCCCAGGTGTAGACAATCACGATCGTGATCAGCCAGACGGACGATTGTGCCATCGTCGGGCGGAAGATGTACGCACGTACGGCCTGACGGAACCACTCCGGATTCCACGGCGTGTACTGCCGGAAGGCGCCGACATAGAGCAGGCCGACGAGGGTAAGGACGATCCCTGCGCCGATAGCGATCTCATAATCCGGGCTCCACAACTGGAACGCCTCGACGAGCCGCGGGATCGCCGCGGCTACAATCATGGCGACGAGGATCGCCAGCGGCGGGATCCCCCCCGTCCTGCCCGTTGAGATCGTGCCCGGCGACTCGATCAAGCCTACGACGAGCGAGACGAGCATCGCCTCCGCGCAAATCAGCGTGAAACTGAGCGCGGCGGATCGCCAATCCCACGTCTTCAGCAGACGACCGAAATAGCCGTGCAGGGCTGCGGACTGCGGGTGCCCTTTAGGCGGCATGAGGACTAAGTTGTCTCTATCGTCGTCCAACGTCTTCCTCGCGATGCGCCCGAGCGCGCTCACTCACTCCGCAGTCCGCAGTCCTCGCCCTACGTCTTTCGTTGCCGCCGCGACAGCCTGCCAGGGGAGCCGGTGCACAAGCACGCCCGGCAGGCCGGGATCGTCCACGAAGCCGAGCGCGACGATCACGACGCGCAAGCCGCGCTGCACGAGGCTCGCCAGCGCCCGGCGGAGCGGATCGGTCATCGTCATCGTGACGACAATCACGGTGCTGCCCCACGGAAAGCGGGGCGATTCCTGTTCGAGCGTGCCCGCAATGTTCACATACGTGAACGGCGTCAGGCGTGCGAGACCTTCGAGAATACGGGCGTACTGATCCTCACGACGGCCGGGCGGGACACGAAGCGTCTGATCGGTCTGTGCGAGAAGCCCATTTGCGAAGATGCCGACGGCGAACTTCTCTGCGTTCGCCCACTGCGCGATGGAGGCAGCGACGCTAATCGCCCGCTCCAAGTGCTCCTGATCCACGCCCTCGTAATACCGCGTGACGGTATCGAGGTTGAGGAAGATGGCGATCTGGAGGTTCGCGGTCGGTTCGTAGACCTTCGTCTGGTACGCCCCGGCACGGGCTGACGCCTTCCAGTGGATCGCTTTGAACGGGTCTTCCGGGCGGTATTCGCGCGTGCCGATGGTACGCGTCGGATCGGTGATGACGGTGCGGCGCACGTTCGTTTCGCCGAGCAGATGGCGTGGCGGCAGGCCGAGTTCATCGAGCGGGACGAGCCGTGGGTAGACCGTCAGATATTGCTCGCCGGGCAGGGATTGTCGGTGGGCGAAGAAGCCGAATGGATCGCCCGCGCGGATCGTCACGGGGCCGACACGGAAATAGCCTCGGTGCGGGCATTGGAGCGTCAGATGCCAGGTGATGCGCTCGTACCAGCGGAGTGCGGTGAAGAAGGAGACAATCTGCGTCCCCGGAGACTCCGATTGGAACGCCTCCCAATCGCGTACGCGAACGCGCGCCGCCACCGCGTCCTCTACCCGCACCCACGGCATCGGCAGCAACTTCTTGTTCGTCATCCGCAGCGTAAGATGGAGCGATTCCCCCGCGAAGCAGCGGTCGGCGTCCGTGTTGCGCTCGAAGAGCAGCCGGTCGAGCACATGCTTGTTCCAGAACCACGACAAGGCGAGGGTCAGGAGCGTGATCGTGCCGATGACGGTCACGGCGGGTTGGCCGAGAATCATCCCAAACAGGATGACGACGACGGAACCCGTGACCCATGCCTGGCCGTAAATGGCCCCGGTGCCCATCGCTAGACAGCCTCGACCGGCACCGGCACCTGGGCGACAACGTCGCGCAGGATGCTCTCGACATTGCGGCCACGCAGACGGCTCTCGGACGAGAGGATGATGCGGTGCGTCAGGATCGGCGCCCAGAGCGCCTTGATATCCTCCGGCGTCACGTAATCCCGCCCCCGGATGGCGGCGAATGCCTGCGCCGCGCGGTAGAGGGCGAGCGACCCGCGCGGTGACGCGCCGAGCGCGATGGATTCGTGGCCGCGCGTGGCGCGGACGAGGCGGGTGATGTACTGCCGCAGTTCGTCATCTACATGGATGGCGCGTACATCCGCTTGCAGCGATGGGAAAGCGACGATGTCGCCCACCGGCTGCAAGTCCGCGAGCGGGTTCGTATCCTGAAAGCGCGTGAGGATCGCCGCTTCGTCGTCCTCATCGGGGTAGCCGACCTTCAGTTTCAGGAAGAAGCGATCCAACTGCGCTTCCGGCAGCGGAAACGTCCCTTCCAGTTCAATCGGGTTCTCCGTCGCGATCAGGATGAAAGGGCGCGGCAGAGGGAACGTCTCGTTCTCGATCGTTACCGTCCGCTCTTCCATCGCTTCGAGGAGGGCGGACTGGGTGCGCGGGGTGGCACGGTTGATCTCGTCGGCGAGAACGACATTGCCGAAGATCGGGCCGGGGCGGAATTGGAACTCCTGCACGCGCTGGTTGAAGTACGTCAGGCCGCTAATGTCGGACGGCAGCAGATCGGGCGTGCATTGGATACGCCGGAAATCGCCGCCGATCGCGCGGGCGAGCGATCGGGCCAGCGTCGTCTTGCCGACACCGGGCACGTCTTCGAGCAGGATATGACCCTCGCATAGCAACGCGACGAGTGCGAGATCCACCACCTCTCGCTTGCCCACCATTACCTCACCGACACGATCCAAAACCGCGTCGGCGTACTCCTGCACACGGCCCACCGGCTGCTCCTTCCTGCCCTTCGCGCATGCCAGATTGTAACACGAGTCGTTAGTCGTCAGTAGTTCGGTAGGCAGTAGCCGAAACCGGAAGCCGGCGAGCGGAGGCGCGGCAACACGGTCCGACATTTCGATGCCGCTTTCGACCGCTCATTGCTGCCTGCTATACTCTCAAGTGCCTCGCCCGACCGGCGGGCGGCTCGGCGCGACGATGAAAGGGGCGCATCAATGGGCAAGACATTTCGGCAGATGGTGGCGGACGCGCGCGGCGAAATTGGTGTGGTCAGCCCGCAGGACGCGAAGCGCGAGATTGACAAGGGCGGTGCGACCGTTATTGATGTGCGCGAGCCGGACGAAGTCGCGGAGAGCGGCACCGTCCCCGGCGCGCGGAATATCCCGCGCGGCGTGCTGGAAATCAAGGCGGACACCGAACTGCCGATGAAAGACCCGCAATTGCAGGACCGTAATCAGAAGATGCTCATAGTCTGCGGCGCGGGCGGGCAGGCGGCGCTCGCCGCGAAGTCCCTCAAGGATATGGGCTTCACGGATGTCTCGATCATTGACGGCGGCATGAAGGGCTGGAAAGACGCCGGATACGAAACCGCCGCGCCGAAGAAGTAAACGGGGACCTCACCCCCGACCCCTCTCCATCGCGATGGAGAGGGGTCGGGGGTGAGGTCCCTCAGTTCAATAATTCGAAGATGCCCGCCGCGCCCATGCCGCCGCCGACGCACATCGTCACCATGCCGTATCGGCCACCGCGCCGCCGCAGTTCGTTGATGAGGCTCACGGTCAGTTTGGCGCCCGTTGCGCCCATCGGGTGGCCGAGGGCGATCGCGCCGCCGTTGACGTTTACCTTTTCGATGTCCATCCCCAGTTCATTGATGACGGCGAGGGATTGGGAGGCGAACGCTTCGTTCAGTTCGATCAGGTCCATGTCCTCCAGCGTGAGCCCGGCCAGTTTCAGCACTTTCGGCACGGCGACGAGCGGCCCAATCCCCATCACATCGGGCCGCACCCCCCCGACCGCGAAGGCGACAAACCGGGCGAGGGGCGTTAAGCCGTGCCGCTCCGCCGCCTCGCGCTCCATCAGGAGGACGGCGGCGGCTCCATCGCTCGTTTGCGATGAGTTGCCCGCCGTGATCGTCCCGCGCGCCGCGAAAACGGGCCGCAGTTTGGCGAGCGCCTCCATCGAGGTCTCGCGGCGCGGCCCTTCGTCGGTCGCGAAGATCGTCTCCGATTGGCGCGTCTTGCCGTCGTCATCCACCCAGACGGTTTCGACATGGAGCGGCACAATTTCGTCCTTGAACTTCCCCTCGGCAATTGCCGCCATCGCGCGCTGATGTGAACGGAGCGCGAAAGCATCCTGCTCCTCGCGGCTGATGTTGAATTCACGCGCGACATTCTCGCCCGTCAGCCCCATGCTGAGGTAGACATCGGGGCATTCGGCGGCGAGTGTCGGGTTCGGGCTATTGCGCATCGTCGCGATCTGCACGAGGCTCATGCTCTCGGTGCCGCCCGCGAGGATGCAACTGCCGAAACCCGCCATGATCCGCTCGGCGGATTGCGCGATCGTTTGCAGGCCGGAGGAGCAGAAACGGTTGACCGTCTGCGCCGCGATGCTATCCGGTAATCCGGCGCGCAGAGCGGCGATCCGCGCGACATTCATCCCCTGCTCGCCCTCGGGGATCGCGCAGCCGATCACCACATCCTCGATCTCCGCCGGGTCCAACCCCTCCGCCCGTCGGACAACATCGGCGAGCGCCGACGCCGCCATATCATCCGGCCGCGTTGCCCGAAGCGTTCCCCGTGGCGCTTTCCCCACCGCCGTCCGCGCGCCCGCAACGATGACTGCCTCTTTGACCATTTTCCTACCCCCTGCCCCCTCCCGAAACGGGAAGGGGTGACGTAATCCAAATGCCGTGCCCTTCCCCTTCATGCCTCGATCTTTCAGAGGTTCGCTGCCCCTTCCTTTTCGGGAAGGGGGGCCGGGGGATTAGGTTCCTCTAATTCCGCAACGGCTTCCCCGTCTGCAACATCTGTGCGATGCGCTCCTGCGTTTTATGGTTCTTGAGGAGGCGGAGGAAGGATTCGCGTTCGAGGCGCAGGAAGTATTCTTCGCCCACCCATTGCGGTGCGGAGAGATTGCCGCCGCAGACGACGGTCGCGATCTCCCGCAGGATCGTCGCGTCGTGGACGGAGATGAAGCCGCCCGCGCGGTATTGGTGAATGCCGACAAGCAGCGCGGCGAGCGCGCTCTGCCCGGCGGCGTAGCAGTGCGTACCGGGCAGCGGCGGTTGGTAGCCTGCGGCCGCGAGATCGAGCGCCATCCGCTTCGCTTCCGCCAGCAACCGATCTCGCCCGAGGATGATGCGGTCGGTATCACCGAGATAGCCGAGTTCACGCGCTTCGGTCGCGCTCGTGCTCACCTTCGCCTGGCCGATTGTTTCGAGAATGCGCGACAGGAACGGGAGCGCGTTCGCACCAGGTACCTTCATGGAAGGCGAGACGATGCGGCGGACGAGTTCCTTGCAACCTCCGCCACCGGGGATCAGCCCGACGCCCGCCTCAGCCAGCCCCATGTACGTCTCACCCTCGGCGCAGATGCCCGCGCTGGCGAGGGCGAGTTCGACCCCAAGCCCAAGCGTGTTCCCAAACGGGGCCGTGACGACCGGTTTCAGCGAGAACCGTAGGCGTTGCAGGAGGTGATGCCCCGATTCGAGCAGCCCGGCGAACACGCCCGGATTCGCCCGCGCGATCTCACCGATCTCGCGCAAATCTACCCCGGCGGAGAAGTATTCGCCCTGGTTGCCGATCACCATTGCCCGCCATGCGCTCTCTGCTTCGAGCCGCGTCAGCGCGCGGTCGAGCAACTGCATCGCGTCCTGGCTGATGGCGTTCGCTTTGGTGTGCATCTCGAAGCAGAGCACGCCATCGCCGAGGTCAATCAGGCTCGCGCCCTTCGATCCCTCGATTTCCTTCCCCGCCGCCTTGAGCGCCGCGAGATCAATGATCCCCGGGTCGCGCGGGATCAGTTCGTACCGCTTCGTGATCGGGCTGTACACCTCGGTCTGGCCGTTCGTCTGTCGGTAGAAGGTCGGATGTCCGCTGGCGAGCATCTCCGTTACCCACGGCGCGACGGCGATTCCGTGCCGCTCCATCCGCGCGACGGTCTCCGCGACGCCGAGGAGATCCCATGTCTCGAACGGGCCGCGTTCCTGCGCGAAGCCCCAGCGCATCGCGTCATCTATGCCGATGATCGTATCGCTGATCTCCGGGACGCGCCGGGCGGTATAGGCGAGTGTCGGGACAATCGTCGCCTCGATCAGTTGCGCGTAGCGGTCGCCTGCATCCGCGCCTTCCATGATGAAGCGCAGCCGCTCGCCGAGGTCACGGATCGCTCCGGCTTCCTTCAGCAGCGGGATGTCCGGCTCTTGCGGCGGGTGGTATTCCAGCGTGTCGAGATCAATGACGTGAAATGCGCGCGTGCCGCCGGGGCCGTCCACGCGCTTATAGAAACCCGCGCCGGTCTTGTTGCCGCGCATGCCTGCCTCGACCATTCGCTTGACCGGCTCCGGCACACGATATTCGTCGCGCGATTCGTCGTCCGGCACGAGATCGTAGAGGTTCTCCGCGACATCCACCATGATGTCCACGCCTGCGAGGTCGGCGAGGCGGAACGACGCCGTCTTCGGCCTGCCGATCAGCGGCCCGGTGAGCGCGTCTACTTCCTCAATCGAGAAGCCGTGGTCGAATGCGTAGCGCATCCCGGTCATACCGCTGTACGTGCCGATCCGGTTGGCGATGAAGTTCGGCGTGTCCTTGCAGCGCACGGCGCCCTTGCCGAGCGTCTGCTCCGCGAGCCGCCGCACCCGTGCGACGACGTCCGGGTTGGTGTCCGCAGTCGGGATGATTTCGAGCAGTTTCATGTAGCGCGGCGGGTTGAAGAAGTGCGTGCCGAGGAAATGGCGGCGGAACTCCTCGGAACGCCCCGCCGCAATCTGATGAAGCGGGATGCCGGAGGTGTTCGAGGTGACGATGCTCCCCGGCTTGCGCGTTTGCTCGATCCGCGCCATCAGCGCCTGCTTGGGCGCCAGTTGCTCGATAATCACCTCGATGATCCAGTCCGCCTCACCGACGCGCGCGAAGTCGTCGGTGAAGTTGCCGAGCGCGATCCGCTCCGCCACGGCGGCGCTGTAGAGCGACGCCGGGCGCGATTTTGCCATGCGCTCAAACCCGGCGCGGACGATCCGGTCGCGCACCGCCCTGCTTTCCAGCGTCAGCCCTTTCTTCTCCTCGTCCGGCGTCAGGGAATCCGGGGCGATGTCCAGCAGCGTGACGCGTAGCCCGGCGTTCGCGCAGTGCCCGGCAATCGCCGCCCCCATCGTGCCTGCTCCCAGCACCGCTACTCGTTGCATCGTCTCATGCATGCATCGCCCCTCATACTTTGAACCGCGAAAACTAAAAAACGGAACCACAGGGACACAGAGGACCGAGGGTTTTACGGGGTTTCGCCCTTTTCTCCTTTGTATCCCTCTGCGCTCTCTGTGCCTCTGTGGTTCAATCGTCTCTCCCCTCATGTGCCGAGGCGGTTGCAAGGTGGCGGGCATCATCGCGCAGGACGCGGCGGAGGATTTTTCCGGTCGGCAGTTTCGGTAGTTCGGGACGGAACTCGATGTGGCGAGGCGCTTTGAAGGTCGCGAGATGCTCGCGGCAGTAGGCAATCAGGTCGTCCGCAGTGGCGGTCTGGCCATCTTTCAGGGCGACAAAGGCCATCGGGCGCTCGCCGGTGTAGGGGTCGGACATCGCGACGACCGCTGCTTCTTGCACCGCCGGGTGCCGGTAGAGGACTTCTTCCACCTCGCGCGGCCAGACCTTGAAGCCGCCCGCGTTGATCATGTCCTTCTTGCGGTCCACGATGGTGTAGTAGCCATCCTTATCCACGGTCGCGATGTCGCCGGTATGGAACCAGCCGCCGCGCAATGCCTCCGCCGTCGCCTCCGGCATCCGCCAGTAGCCGGAAAGGATATTGTCGCCACGCAGGAGGATCTCGCCCTCCGCTCCGGGCGGCACATCGTTATCGTCATCGTCCACGAGCCGCACCGCGACGCCGGGGATCGCGGGGCCAATCGTGCCGGGTTTGTTGACCAGACCGGCCGCGTTGGTGTGCGAGATCGGTGAGGCCTCGGTGAGGCCGTATCCCTCGATGATCTCTACGCCAGTCTTGTCGCGAAACGTCTCCAGCACCTGTACGGGCAATGCCGCCGCGCCGGAGAAGGCGAAACGAACGCTGGAAAGATCGAACGATGCGAGATCGGGATGGTTGACCCAGGCGACGAACATCGGCGGCGCGCCATAGAGAGCAGTGCAGCGATGTTTCTGAATCTGTTCAAGCACCTGCGTCGGCTCGAAGCGCGGCAGGAGCACCATCGTCGCGCCGACGCGGAGCATCGCCGTCATGCAGACATTCATGCCATAGATATGGAAGAGCGGCAGGACGACGAGGGCGCGATCATCCTCTTGCGCATTGCAGCGCACGAGCCGGTCGCATTGCTCGCAGTTCGCGAGGAAGTTCCGGTGCGAGAGCATCGCGCCCTTCGACCTCCCGGTCGTGCCGGAGGTGTAACAGATCGTGGCGAGATCATCCGGGGAAATCTCCCGTGGCGCACGCTCCGGCGCGGAGCCATCGGTGAGCGCGCTCCACGTCGTCGTGCCATCGGGGGCCTCGCCTGTTCCGACGAAGAAGACATGCGCGACCGAGGGGGCATGGAGCAGGGCCTCCGCCGCGTTCGGGTAGAAGCCCTCGTAGACAACGAGCGCCGTCGCCTCGCTGTCGTTGAGGACGTAGGCGATCTCCTCCGCCTTATACAGCACATTGATTGGCACAACCACCCCGCCGACGCGCTGGATGGCGTAGTATGCGATAACGAACTGCGGCAGATTGGGAAGCAGGATCCCCACCCGGTCGCCGTGCGTGATACCGCGCGTCGCCAGACCGTTCGCGGCCCGCTCGATAGCCGCGTCGAGGGCGGCGTAACTGATCTCAGTATCCTGGAAGATGATCGCGGGTTTTGCACCGTTGCGTTGGGTTACGGCGCGCACCAATTCCGCAAGCGTCGCTGGATTGGCAGGCATTCGGTCTCCTCCTCCCGCTGTTTCGTGAACGCAATTGCATGGTTTTCGCGATGATAGCACATTCTTCATACGCGAAATCGGGCATGGTGTGCCGGATTCAGACCGATGAGCGGGTTGAGAACGTCCGGCGAATCCACATCGCAATCGGCACGGTCGAATCATAGATGATGGTGTCCGGCTCATCGTTTGGGGGCTCAAACCGTTGGAGCACATCATCAAAGTCTGCGTCCCGGACGTCGTGACGGGTATGGTTCATGCGATTGGTGAGGAGACGCGCTTGTGCCTCGTCGGGCGCTATCGGGAGATAGATGACCCGCGTCGTCGCGCGGTGCCGGGCAGCGATTGCACGCGCATCATCCCGCTCTCGTCGCGTCGCGTTCGGCGCATCGTAGATGACGGTTGGGCATGAGCGGCATCCATGGACACGCACCGGCTGAGAAACAGAAAGGAGAGGCAGTCGCCTCTCCTGATGGCTACGGCGATAGGAGAATCAGACGCGGCGGGAGTAGAACTCGACGATCAACCGCTCATCCACTTGAATGGGGATGTCGCCGCGTTCCGGCATCGTCACGAGTCGGCCGGACATCGCAGTGCGGTCGAAGGTCATGTAGGGCGGGACGCTCGCATGCTGATCGAGCGCGTCGAGCACAATCGGGTTCTCGCGCATCTTCGGGGCGAGCGTAATCGTGTCACCCGGCTTGACGCGGTACGACGGGATGTTTACCTTCTTGCCATTGACCTGGACGTGGCCGTGGTTGACGAATTGGCGCGCCCCCCAGATCGTGGTGGAGAAGCCGAGGCGATGCACCATGTTATCCAGGCGACACTCAAGCAATTGCACGAGGATCGTGCCGCTGTTGCCGGGGAGGGAGACCGCCTCTTTCATGTAATTCATCATCTGCTTTTCGAGCACATTGTAGAGATAGCGCAACTTCTGCTTCTCGATCAACCGCTTCGCGTACTCGGACTGCTTTGGGCGTCGCCGGTTCCCCTGGGGTGAGGCGCCCGGTGGATTCGGATGCCGCTTGAGAATCTTGACGTATTTCGGCGAGTTCGTCATCGCCATGCCGAAGCGGCGCATTTCCTTCGCCTTCGGGCCGGTATAGTTTGCCATCTGCGGGTCTTCTCCCTGCTCTCGTAGACACCATCAAACGCCGCAGCCGCGCGGACAGACGTGTAGTGTACCCAATGTGGGCCGATGCCGTCAAGGCCAAAAAAGTAACGAGTAACGAGTGGGTTGCAGTGCCCTTCTCGTACTCGTTACTTCTCAGGTGTACCAATGCGGCGCGCGGCGGAGGCGCGGCCATTGGTCGGGATCGTGGGAGAGGAAGAAGGTCGCGTCGCGCTCGCCCGCGAGGCGCAGGAGGCGCGCGCGGCTCACCTTCCATGCGGTTTGGTCCGGACCGGTGCCGTGGCTCGTGCCATCCACGCACTCGCGCATCGGGAGTGCATCCACCGGGAGGAGCAGCGCGCCGGTTTCGGGTAGCATGACTATCAGCGAGACGTGCCCGACCGCGTGCCCCGGCGTGTGGATGACGGTGACGCCCGGCGCGATCTCCGCCATCTCCTGATCCGGCAGGAATTTGTAGGTGTCGGCGGCGGAGAGGAAGTCCCGTTTGCCGACGCGTGGGTTGACTTCCTTCGCCCATGTTTCCAGGCAATCCTGCCGAAGATAGACCGTCGCCCGCGGGAAGAGATGCGTCTGCCCGCAGTGATCCCAGTGGAGATGCGAGAGGATGACGGTATCAATGCTGTTCGTCGAGACGCCCATTTGCTGCAACCGGTTCGGTAGGAGGTCACTGTAGGTCATCACGGCGGGCATCAGGCCCTCCGCCTTCGTCCCCTCGTATGTCGCGTCCGGATGACCGATGTGGTCCGGGTGCATGCCCGTGTCGAGGATAATTCGCCGCCCGTCGTCCGTCTCGATCAGCGCACTCCAGACGGGCACATGGATGCGCACGCCTACATCCACGCCGGGAGTGACGGCACGGCCTTTGTCGAGGTAAATGGAACCGCCGGGGAGCAACGCTAATCGCATCGCGACCCTCCTCCATATGATGGTGGAGCAATGAGTGAAGCCTCCGTATTGTACATGTTATTCGAGGATTGGTCGCCCGTCGTATCGGTCAGGTCTCCCAGCGTTTCGCGGTAGAGATCGAGGATGTCCGGCAGTGCATCGCGGGAAGGGCTGCGAATCACAGTGGCACGGTTAATGCGAGCAAAAGAATACGGACGCGAACGCTTTGTTTTTCTTGTTCCTGATATTAGCGGCGATCCTAAGACGTATCGGCAAGGAGCGGACCGTCCGTTCCCTCCCACGTTCCGCGCATCGGGTGAGCAGCATGGCAGATCCAGGGCC
>Ga0207416_1000380_pt1 | contig 79064 bp, 86 predicted proteins | sample PaiPotPPM11metaG_FD_184107 | JGI IMG/M metagenome (GOLD analysis project Ga0207416, IMG submission 184107) | Iron sulfur acid spring bacterial and archeal communities from Banff, Canada, to study Microbial Dark Matter (Phase II) - Paint Pots PPM... ... | reverse complement strand
AGCCCCGCATCTATGCAAAGGAGACGCACCCATGGCGCGCTCACGGCGTGTTCGCCCGACGGCCACCCGACACGCGGCCGCTGGTAAGAACTTAAATGACGTGATGATACCCTCTTCGGTAAGATCCCTAAATGACTTGACAGGGACAGTCCGGCGCGGTGCGGCCGCCTACGACCGGCGCTCCGCCGCCGCCCGCACGATCGCGGCAAACGCATTGGCGTCGAGGCTCGCTCCGCCGACCAGCGCCCCATCGATCTCCGGCTGCTCGAAAAACTCGCGGACGTTGTCGGGTTTGACGCTGCCGCCGTAGAGGACCCGCACGGCGTCGCCGGCGGGCGCCCCGCAGCTTGATGCCACGACCCAGCGGATCAGCTCCGCGACGCGATTGGCTTCCTCGCCGGTCGCGGTGCGCCCGGTGCCGATCGCCCAGACCGGCTCGTACGCGATGACCAGCGGCACGTCCGATTGCTCCCTCACTCCGCTGACCGCGGCCTCGACCTGCTCGGTCACGATCGCGTCGGTCTGGCGGGCCTCGCGCTCGACCAATTTCTCGCCGACGCAGATGATCGGGATGAGACGGTGGGTGATCGCCGCGCGGACCTTTCGGGTGAGCGCCTCGTCGGTCTCGTTGTACCACCGCCGGCGCTCAGAATGGCCCAGAATGACGCACCGGCAGCCGACGTCGACCAGCATCGTCGGGCTGATCTCGCCGGTGAAGGCGCCGTGCGTTTCCTCATGCATCGTCTGCGCGCCAAGGAGGATGGGCGTCCCGGCGAGCACGCGGCCGACCACGTCGAGCGCGGTCGCCGGCGGGCAGATCGCCACGTCGACGCCCCGCACGTCGGCGATCGCGCGGACGACGTCGCGGGCCAGGCGCTCCGCGGGCCCGCGGGTCATGTGCATCTTCCAGTTGGCGACGACGAACGGCACACGGTGCGGGCGGGACGCGGCGCTCCCCTGTGGTGACATCATCTCAGGCGTCCTGCAGCGCGGCGACGCCCGGCAGAACCTTGCCCTCCATGAATTCCAAGGACGCGCCTCCACCCGTGCTGACGTGGGTGATCTTGTCCGCGAACCCGAACTGCTGGACCGCCGCCGCGGTGTCGCCGCCGCCGACGATCGATTCGGCGCACGATTGGGCGACCGCCTTCGCGATGGCGCGGGTGCCCGCGGCAAACTCCGGGATCTCGAAGACGCCCATCGGTCCGTTCCACAGAATGGTCGCCGCGCCGGCGATCGGCGCGCTCATCGCCGCGACGGTGCGCGGGCCGATGTCCACGCCGATCCATCCGTCCGGAATCGCGCGCGCGTCGACGACGCGGGTCGGCGCGCCGGATGCGACCTTCTGGGCCGCGACGACGTCGAGGGGGAGCACCATCGTGACTCCCCGCTCGCCGGCCTCCCGGAGCAGATCCCCCGCGAGGTCGAGCTTCTCCGGCTCGAGCAGCGATGCGCCGATCGCGGCGCCCGTCGCCTTGAGAAACGTGTAGCACATGCCCCCGCCGATCAGCATCGTCGAGGCCAGGCGCAGCAGGTTGCGGATCACGCCGATTTTGTCCTCGACCTTCTTACCCCCGAGGATCACGACGAGCGGACGGGCCGGCTGCTCGAGCACCTTGCCGAGAAACATCAGTTCGCGTTCCATCAGGAGCCCCGCGACCGCCGGCAGGTAGTGCGTGATCCCGACCGTGCTGGCGTGCGCGCGGTGCGCCGTGCCGAACGCGTCATTCACGTAGATGTCGGCCAACCGCGCGAGCGCGTGGGCGAAGACCGGCTCGTTCGCCTCCTCGTCCCGGTAGAACCTCAGGTTTTCGAGCAGGACCACGTCGCTCGGACGCATCGAAAACACCACGTCCTCCACGACCGGGCCGACGCAGTCGTCGAGCTTCTTCACCGGCCGCCCAAGCAGCTCGCCGAGGCGCGCCGCAATGGGGTCCATGCGGAGCGCGTCGTCGGGGCCCTTCGGCCGCCCCAGGTGCGAGGCCAGGATCACCATCGCCCCGTGGTCGAGCAGGTACTGGATCGTCGGCAGCGAGGCCCGAATCCGCTGGTCGTCCGTGATGCGTCCGTGGTCGAGCGGCACGTTGAAATCGACGCGCACGAAGACGCGCTTACCGCGGACATCGATGTCGCGAACCGTCTTTTTCTTCGTGGTCACGCGCCCCGCGAGACCATGAACGCGACCAGATCGGCCACCCGGCACGAGTAGCCCCACTCGTTGTCGTACCAGGAGAGCACCTTCGTCATGTTGCCCGAGACCATGGTCGACAGCCCGTCGACGATGCCGCTGCGAGGGTCGCCCTTGTAGTCGGTGGAGACGAGCGGCTCGTCGCTGTAGCCGAGCAGGCCCTTGAGGTCCTCGTCCGCCGCGCGCTGGTAGGCGGCGTTGATCTGCTCGGCCGTCGCCGGCTTCTCCAGCGAGACCGTCAGATCGACAACGGAGACGGTCGGCGTCGGCACGCGCAGCGACAGGCCGTTGAGCTTGCCCTTCAGCTCGGGCAGCACGAGGTTGATCGCCTTGGCGGCCCCCGTCGTCGTCGGGATGATGTTGAGGGCCGCGGCCCGCGCGCGGCGCAGATCCTTGTGGACGGTGTCGAGGATCACCTGATCGTTCGTGTAGGAGTGCACCGTATTCATGAATCCCGCGGCGATGCCGAAGTTCTGACTTAACACTTTCGCGGTCACCGACAGGCAGTTGGTCGTGCAGGACCCGTTGCTGATCACGCGGTGCTTCGAAGGATCGTAGGCTTTGTGGTTCACGCCCATGTTGACCGTGAGGTCTTCGCCGGTCGCCGGGGCGCTGATGACCACCCGTTTTGCGCCGCCCTGGAGGTGACCCGCCGCCTTCTCCGCCTCGGTGAAGCGGCCGGTGGACTCGATCACGATGTCGACGCCGTGCTGCTTCCACGGCAGCTTCGCGGGATCGCGCTCCGCGAGCACGACGATCGGCCGGCCGTCGACGACCAGCGACCCGTTGCGGGCCTCGACCGTACCGTGATAGTGTCCGTACGTGCTGTCGTACTTGAACAGGTGCGCGTTTGTCTTCACGTCGGTCAAGTCGTTGACCGCCGCGACCTCGAGGTCGGGGTGGTGCTCGAGTATCGCCCGCAGCACCTGCCGCCCGATCCGACCGAACCCGTTGATCCCAACCCGCGCCATCGATCCGCCTCCCCGTCGTACGTGACTACGTTTTCCCCGCGTCTATCCCGGTTCTTCCGCCTCCGGCGGCCGGTCCCGCCACACCAGCCCCAGCAGGTCGCGTCGGATGAAGCCGACGTTGTTGAAAATGCGGATGCTGAACGCAATCACGGCGCCGAGATAGATGTCCAGCCCGAGCAGGTCGCCGAGCGCCGTCAACGCCGCCGCGAACACCGTATTCACCACGAATCCCGAGAGGAAGACCCAGAGGTCGAACCGGCGCTCGCACTGCGCGCGGATTCCCCCGAGGATCGTGTCCACGGAGGCGAGGATCGCAATCGCGCTGTACTTCACGTAACCGAGCGGGACCTGGACGCTGACCAGCAGACCGAGCGCAAGGCCGGCCAGCAGACCCAGGATCGGCAGCCACACCGCGCCTACCCCCCCGTGCCGGCCGGCTTCGCGTAGCGGTACTCGAACCCGCCGCTGTAGGCCGGCACTATGAGATCGGTGCCCGTCGTCACCGTCGCCGGAAACTCAAACGCCCGCAGCTGCGCGAGGATCCCGCCGCGCGCCTGCGCCGCCGCCGCGAGCGCGGCCGGATCGCCGATGGCCACGATCCGGTACGGCGGCGCCATGCGCCGCGTGTTGCAGAGGATCGTCGTACCGACGCACGAGAGGCCGGTCGTACTGATGATGCGCTCGTCGTTGACCGCGATGGCCTCGGCGCCGGCCGCCCACAGCGTGTTGACCACGGCGCGGACGTCGGAATAGTGGATGAGCACGAGGTTGGGGTCTTCGCCGGCGCGGAGCGGCCGGCGGCTGTCGGTGATCGAGATCGCCACACCCGGCCCACGCATCCCGGTGAGCCCCGCCGCCGTCCGAAGCGTGCCGAGCTCCGCGGCCAGGGACGCGGTCACGCGCCGGTCCGCCGCCGCACGCTGTTCCTCGTCCGCGATCTGACGGCGGAGATCCGCGATCTCCGCGCGCATCGCCACCTGACGCTGCTCTTCCGCGCGGTACCGGTAGGCCACTTCACCGAGACGCCCGGAGCTGACCTGAAGTCCCGTTTCGATCGACTGCTCCGTCCGCGACTGCACCGCGAAAATGAATCCGATCACCAGGGCGACCGCGGTCAGGGAAATCTGCCACCGGCGAATGCCCGCGCCGGCGAAACTGAGGGGGAGTCTCACGGGGCTGCCCCGGCGCGGCCGGAGAGCCGGCCGGCCTCGCGGCCCGCGGGCGTCACCCGGAGCACGCCCCACTGCACGAACCGCACGGCATGCGGTGACATACCCGGCGCCACAACCAACAACCGGCGTAATCTAAGGTCCACCTCGGCAACCGTCCCCATCGCCATGATGGTACCACGGCGGTCGGCCAAACCAACCAGGAGATGGCGAAGGGCGTCCGCCGGCACGTCCGGCAGGACGCGGAGCGGCGGGATCGGCCGTCCCAGATAGACCGTGGACCGCTGCGGGACAATTTGGTCGAAGTCGAGGGACAGGGTCGCGAACCCGCCAAAATAGGCGGCGAACTTTCTCCGGCGGAACTCGCGGCGCTCCCGCGCTGAACGGCGGCGCACCGTCGGGGCGGGCCGCAGGCGGTGCACGATAGTGGCGCGGGGCGCGTGTGCGAGGATCGGCTCGACCTCGCGGTCGCGCTGAATCGCGACGATGTGGCGAGGCGCGAGCCGGCGGATCTTGCGGAGTTTGGCGGCGACCGCGTCCGCGCCCTCGACCCACCCGGTCGTATCGACGATCACGATCGCGGCGCCCTGCCGCCGGGCCTGCGCGGTCAACGCAAGCGTCCCTTCCACAACGTACGGGTACACCTGCCGCGGCGACGTGTCGCCGGCGAACCACAGGCCGGCGAGCGGGATATCCGCCATGTGCCGCACCGGCGCCCGAACCAGCCCCCACCCGATCGCCGCCGGGGGTCCGAGATCCGATTGTCCGGTGTCCGCATCGACGACCGCCGCCGGAACGCCCGCCCGGACGGCCGCGCCGGCCAGGCTCGTCGCGGTGGTCGTCTTGCCCACGTCCACGGCGCCGAGCATCATCACGACCCCGGGTGAGGCGACGATCGCGCGCGCCACCGCCTCCGGCGCGTCGCCCCGCTCACGCGGGCTCAGTTCTTCGCGCTCTCCAGCTTCTGCTTGATCCGCTTCAACCGGAACACGTCCTCGCGGGCGCGCTGCTCGAGCACGTCGCGAATGTACCGGATCTCGCCCCGGACCCGCGGGATCACCACCTGCTCGAGCGCGTTGACGCGGCGCGTCGTCTTCTTGATCTCCTCGCCAATCTTGCGCAGCGTGATCTCGGTCCCGGCCACCTCGAGGAGCGCCGCCACCACGTCTTCGAAGCGGTCCGCGCTCTCGATCGTCCGCACCGACACCGATACCGGATCGGCGTTGCGGGCCAGCATCGAGCGGCGGACGTCGTTCGTCGCGATCGTGGGGATGCGCGTGCCCCAGACGTTTTTCGTCTCGATGCCGACCTCGAGCCGGCGGGGATCCGCGAGCGCCACCGCCTCGAGCGTCTCGCGGCCTTCGACCGCCTTCGTGAGTCCGAGCAGCGTGTACGACTGCTCGGCGGATTTCGTCAACTTCTCACGCGCAGCCAGCGCCCGGCGCACGATGTTGAAAAAGTCCGCCACGAGCGCGTCCCGCTTTTTCTTCAGAAGATCGACGCCCTGCTGCGCCAGTTTGACCTGGTTCTGGCGCTGCAGCAGGTTCATCCTGGTGGGACTGATAGTTTCAGCCACGATGGCGTCTCCTTACGTTTGCGGCTCCGCCAGTGCGGACGGGCGGAGGCCCGAGCGGCGCGATTTGGCTATCACTCCAAGCCATCTGAGCGACGGGAAGGCCTCCGCCCGCCCCGCTACCTGACCTCGCCCGGGCGGAACATCTTCTCGGTCTGCTCGCCGTAGTAGTACTTGTCCACGTGATCCCGGCTGATCCGGGTCAGCGCGGTCTTCGGGAACACCGACAGCAGCTTCCAGCCGAGAGCCAGCGAGTCCTGAATCGAGCGGTCGGTGTTGCCCTGGCTGATGAACTGCTGCTCGAAGGTGTCCGCGAACTTGAGGTAGAGCCGGTCGTTCTCCGTGAGCGCCTCCTCGCCGATGATCGCGACGAGCCGGCGGAGGTCGAGGCCCTGCGCGTAGGCCGCGTAGAGCTGGTCGGCCACCTGCCGGTGGTCCTCGCGCGTGCGCCCTTTGCCGATGCCGTTGTTCATGAGGCGGGACAGGCTCGGCAGCGGGTTGATCGGCGGGTAGATGCCCTGCCGGTGCAGCGGCCGCGCGAGCACGAGCTGCCCCTCCGTGATGTAGCCGGTGAGGTCGGCGATCGGATGCGTGATGTCGTCGTCCGGCATCGTGAGGATCGGAAACTGCGTGATCGTCCCCTTCTTGCCCTTGATGCGGCCGGCGCGCTCGTAGATGCTGGCGAGGTCGGTGTACATGTAACCCGGGTAGCCCCGGCGGCCCGGGATCTCTTCACGCGCCGCGCCGATTTCCCGCAGCGCTTCACAGTACGAAGTCATATCGGTCAGAATGACGAGCACCTGCATGTCGAGCTCGTAGGCGAGGTACTCCGCCACGGTGAGCGCGGTGCGCGGCGTCATCAGGCGCTCGATCGTCGGGTCGTCGGCCTGATTCATAAACACGACGCTGCGGGCGAGCGCGCCCGTCGATTCGAATTCGCGGATGAAGAACGCAGCCTCGCGCTGCGTGATCCCCATCGCGCCGAACACGACGGAGAACTGCTCGGCCTCGCCGAGCACCTTGGACTGGCGGGCGATCTGCGCCGCGATCTCGTTCGCCGGCAGGCCGGCCCCGGAGAAGATCGGCAGCTTCTGGCCGCGGACGAGCGTGTTCATCACGTCGATCGTCGAGATGCCAGTCTGAATGAACGCGGCCGGCTTCTCCCGCGCCACCGGGTTGATCGGCGCGCCGAGAATCGGCAGGCGTTTTTCAGGGATAATCGGCGGCAGGCCGTCGATCGGATCGCCGAGGCCGTTAAACCGCCGGCCGATCATCTCGCGGCTGACGCCGATACGCGCGACATCTTCGCGCAGGCTGATCGACGTCTTGGCGAGATCCATCCCGCGGGTCTCTTCGAAGACCTGGATGACCGCGTTGCGCTCGGAGACTTCGATGACCTGCCCGCCGCGCACGCTGCCGTCCTGCACGTGGATCTCGACGATCGCACCGTAGGCGAGGTCACGCGCGCCTTCGACGAAGAGCAGCGGCCCGGAGATATAGGTGACGCTGGTGTAGCGCTTGGTGGCCAGATCCATCTCAGCTCCTCCGCCCGTCGCCGGCGGCGCCCGCCGGGGCGGGTTCGCCGGTCTTGGCGAACGTCTGCTTCAGCCCATCCATGAACTGCTTGAGCGTGTCGGGGAACTTGTCGTTCGGCACTTCCTTGAAGCGCGCGATCTGCTCGTTCTGCGGCAGGTTGAGGACCTCGTCGATCGTCATGCCGTGTTGGAGGCCTTCGAGCGACGCTTCGTAAAACGCGCGGATGCCCCGGAGCATCCCGTAGGCCTTCTCGAGCGAGCAAGACGCGTCCACGTCGCTGAAGGCGCTCTGCTGCAGGTAGAACTCGCGGATCATCCGGCCCGCCTCGATCACCATGCGCTCGGCGTCCTGCAGCGCGTCGGGCCCGACCAGCTGCACGACTTCCTGCAGGCCGGCCTCGCGGGCGAGGATCGCGCTCAGCCACGTCCGCTGCTCGGCGAAGTCCTCCGCGACATTCTTCGCGTACCACGGCGCGAGCAGGGCCTCGTACAGGCTGTAGGAGCGGTTCCAGTTGATCGCCGGGAAGTGCCGGCGATAGGCAAGCTGCGCGTCGAGCGACCAGAAGGTGCCGACGATGCGGAGCGTGCTCTGCGTCACGGGCTCGGACAGGTCGCCGCCGGGCGGCGAGACGGCGCCCACCACGGTGACGGCGCCCACGCGCTCGTCCTTGCCGAGGACCACGGCGCGCCCGGCCCGCTCGTAGAACGCGGACAGACGGCTGGCCAGGTACGGCGGGTAGCCTTCCTCCGCCGGCATCTCCTCGAGGCGCGAGGAGATCTCGCGCAGCGCCTCGGCCCACCGGCTCGTACTGTCGGCCATGAGCGCCACGCGGTAGCCCATGTCGCGGAAGTACTCGGCCATCGTGACCCCGGTGTAGATGCTGGCCTCGCGCGCGGCGACCGGCATGTTGGAGGTATTGGCCACGAGAATCGTGCGCTCCATCAAGGGCCGGCCGTTGCGCGGGTCCTCGAGCTCCGGGAACTCGGTCAGCACGTCCGTCATCTCGTTGCCGCGCTCGCCGCAGCCCACGTAGACGATGATGTCGGCGTTCGACCACTTGGAGAGCGTCTGCTGCACGACCGTCTTGCCGCTCCCGAACGGGCCCGGGACCGCGGCGGTCCCGCCCATCGCCACCGGGAACAGCACGTCGAGGATGCGCTGGCCGGTGATGAACAGCTCCGTCGGGTCCAGCTTGCGGGCGGCGGGCCGGGGCACGCGCACCGGCCACGTCTGCATCATCCGCAGCTCCGTCCCGTTCGTCAGGCGCGCGACGACGTCGGTGACCGTGAACTCGCCGCTCTTGATCTCCGCGATCTCGCCGGCCGGCGCGTCCGGCGGCACCATGATCCGGTGGGCGTAGGAGTATTCCTGGACCTCACCGATGATGTCGCCCGGGCCGACCCGCTCGCCGGCCTTGACGCTCGGGCGGAAGGCCCACTTTTTCGTCCGGTCCAGGGAGTCGACGATGACGCCGCGCGAGATGAAGTCGCCCTGCGCCTCGCGGATCTTGTCGAGCGGCCGCTGGATACCGTCGTAGATGCTGCTCAGCATCCCCGGCCCGAGCTCGAGCGCGAGCGGGGCGTCCGTCGACTCGATCGGCTCGCCGAGGTAGAGGCCCGAGGTGTCCTCGTACACCTGGACGAACGCCGTGTTGCCGTCGAGGCGGATGATCTCGCCGATCAGTTTTTCCTTGCCGACGCGGACGATGTCGTACATCCGCGCGCCGGCGAGGCCCTCCGCGATGACCGCGGGTCCGGAGATTCGTGTGATCTTGCCGGTTGGTGCCGCCATGCGTTCTCCTCCGTTCGCGTCGGTCGGCCGCCTCTTACCGCAGCTTGACGGCGAATCCGATGTGCTCCTTCACCAGCCTCGAAATGTAGGCCTCTCCCGACTCGAGGTTCGCGCGCGCCGGCGGGAGCGGCACGACGAGCGGCAGGTCGCGGCCGCGCATCAGGCGGTTGCGCGCGTCCTCGGTACCGTGGAGGAGGTCTTCGTTCACCGCGAGCAGGCCGTAACCGGCCGCGGTGTACTCCCGGATCAGCTCGAGCGCCTGCTCGGGCGTGCCGGCCTCGCGCACCTCCACGCCGGCGAGCCGGAACCCCGTCGCCGTCTCCGGATCCGTGATCACGGCCACCTTATACACTCACGATCTCCTGGCGCGCGACGTCGGTGGCGAGGCCCAGCTGCCTGGCGTGCGCGATCACCCGAATATTTGCGACCTCGGCCGCCTTCCGGGTGAGGTAGCCGATGACCACGTCGACCCCGAGCGGATCGCCGAGCAGCATCTGCGCGGCCATCCGCTGAAACGCGCGGTCGATCAGGCGCTCCATCTCGAGCAGGTCCTCGGTCCCCGACAGATCGACGCCGGGCACGCGCGTGCCGGCGACCTCCGCGATGCTGGTCTGCGGGTCGGCCAGGGTGAGGAACCGCTCTCGCGAGATCGCGCCGCCCAGCACGAAGAACCGGTCCCGCTCCTCGCGCGACAGCTCGCGGATGCGCCTGAGGCGCAGCGCGGTCTTGAGGTTCGTGGCCGTGACCTCGGCGCTGAGGAACCGGCGAAAGCTCGTCTCGCCGTCCCCTTCCCCGTCGGCCACACGGTACCCGTACTGCGCGTACGCGCGGTCCAGCGCGAGCTCGACGTCGAGCAGGCTGCCGCTTCGCGCCGACGCCTCCGCGCCTTCCCGGAGCGCCCGGCCCAGCGGGTGCATCCAGGTCTGCAGCGTGTCGGCGATCGCGCGGAGATCGGGCAGCTCGAGCAGCTCGCGCAGCCGGACCTCGCTGAGCGAGCCGCCCGGGTACAGGGTGCCCAGGATCTCGTCGTCCGATCTGCCGGTATGCCGGCCGCGGACGATCGCGCGAATGTTCTGCAGATCGTAGCGCAGGAGCACCACCTCGATCTGGCGGCGCTCCGATCCGTCGGCGAAGCTCAGGATGCGCCGGCTGGCGTGGTAGAAGTTCTGGGACAGCGCCTCGTCGATCGCCCGCACGCCCGCAAAGCGCGTGAGCGCTTCCTGCAGCTCAACGTTGTAGGGGGTGTCGACGAGGCCCTGAATGACGGCGGGGACGTCCGGCGCCGCCAGCAGCTCCTCCAGACGCGAGGGCGGGAGGAGCCGCGATTTCATCACTTTGACCCGCGCGTTGATGTACGAAAAGTCACCCATGGGTTGGCCTAGCGCCGCCCCGGCCTTACCGGCCCCACAGCGTCTCCGCCACCCGGGACACCATCTCCCGCCGCGCCCGCGCGAGCCGGCTACCGAGCGTGTTCTCGACGACGACCCGTCCGTCCGCGGCGGCGACGCGGACGCCGTCCGCCACGTCCCGGGCCTCGCGCACCTCGGCGTCGAGCGCGAGTTCCTTGGCCGCCGCCCGCGCGGCCTGCACGTCGCCGGGCGCCGCCTCGACGGTGACGCGGCCGCCGGCCGAGAGGTCCCTCGCCGCCTCGCGCAGGAGCGCGCGCAGCACGGCGGCGCGCCGCTCCGGGTTGCCGGCGGCGGCGCGGAGCTCGCCCTCCGCCTGCTCGAACACCTTGCGGATCGCCTCGTCCTTCGCCGCCAGTACGAGGGCCGCGGCGCGCAGGCTCGCGGTGCTGGTCGCCCGCGCCCGCGCCTGAGTCCGCTCAGTCTCGACGCGCTGCCGGGCCGCCGCCTCGATCTCCTCGGCTTCGCGCCGGGCGGCCGCGAGGACTTCCTCGGCCTTGGCCTGCGCCTCTTTCAGCGCCTGGTCCTTCTCGACCCGGGCTTCCTGCTCGAGCAGCTGGATCAGTTGCGCTCCCACACTACCGCTCCGCGATTCCCTAGATCTTGCCGTACAGGAAGAACGCGATGACGAATCCGAAAATGACGAGCGTCTCCGGAATCACGAGCAGGATCAGCATCGTGCCGAACATCTCCGGGCGCTCGGCGATGACACCCGCCGCCGCGCCGCCGATGCGGGACTGCGCGAGACCGGTGCCCACCGCGCCGAGGCCGATCGCCAGGCCGGCGCCGACGCCCAAGAGGCCCGCGCCCATGCCCGCGCCGGCCGCCTGAGCGGCCTGCTGCGCGCCCGCGCCCATCGCAAAGAGCATCAGCCCTGCGGCCGTCAGCCCGAGCACACGCCACACCTTCCGAGACTTCACGCTCCACCCCCGGTGCGCTGAAATGGCCGGTACGGATGACCGGTGTCCTGGTAGTACTTGAACTTGGAGAAGAACTCGACCCAATGAAGTCGCGCGGGCTGCAGAATGTGGCCGATGATCGTCAGCCCGAAGAACATGATATGTGCGACCGCGCCCACGAAGATGCCGAGGATCAAGATGGGCACGCGGCCGCCGATCGTGTTCGCGACGATGGCAAGCGCAAGCGACGCGACGCCGACGGCGAAGATTCGGGCGTAGGAGATGATCGCCCCGAACGTCGAGATGGATTCCATGATCCACATCAGGCTGCCCAGGCTGAACGAAAGCAGCAGCGACAAGAGGAACAGGACCGCGCAGGCCAGCATCACGGGGCTGAAGAACGACGCGGGCAGGACGCGCACCTGTGTCGCCAGCCAGAGAAACACGGTCGTGCCGCCGGCGAACATCGCCACCGCCTCGAGGAACTCGGTCCGCTCCCGGTGCTTCACCGCCTTCACGAGCTCGAGGAACAGGCCGAGGTAGACCTGGGCGAGCCCGAAGCCGACGGAGAGATAGAGGTAGGTGTTGATGCCCTCGAGGCGGTCGAACAGCGGGTGGAATCCCGGGAACAGCCGCTGCGGCAGATCGCCGAAGAACTCGCCGAAGATGATGCCGAACAGGAACGTGTACGAGGTCATCCAGGTGAGCAGTGCGACGACGCGCCGCATCACGACCGGCGTGAGCGTGAACCCGAAGTCCATGCCCCCGAGGACGACCCGCCACGGCTTCCCCGCCCTCGCCTTGCCGGCGAGCCAGAGCGTGATCGCGAGCAGGAGCAGGCCGTAGCCGACGTCGCCGATGATGAGGCCGACCCACAGCGGCATCGCGATCGCGAAGAAGATCGTGGGATCGAACGTGCCGTACTTCGGCGGATCGAAGATCGCGAGAAAGAGCTCGAACGGCTTGAGCCACCCGGGGTTGTCGAGCAGCACCGGCACGCGCTCCGCGTGGTGCACCGGCGCCGGTTCGTCGAACACCATGACGTCGGCGGCGAACCGCTTCTTGAGTCCCTCGCGCACGACGCCGACGCGGGCGGTCGGCACCCAGCCGTACAGCACGAACGCGTACCGCGACTGCGGCGTCTGCGCCATCAACTCGTAGCGGTGGACCGTGTCGCGGGCCACGACGGCGATCGCCGTCACCTCCGGCCGGTGGCGGCGGCTCAGCTCGATCAACTCGCGGCGCAGGCCTTCGATCTCGCCCGGCAGCACGCGGGCCCGTTCTTGGAGGTGCGCCACGGCCCGCGGCAGCGGCATGTCCCGCACGTTGGCCGGCAGGCGAAGCTCGCTCGCGCCCGCGCGCGTGAGCACGGGGCGCACGACATCGGCGTCCCGGCGCGCATATGCCACGACCACCGCAAGCCGGTGCGCGTCGAGCGGACGGCTCATCACCTCCACCCGGCCCTGCGTCGCCGCGGAGAGGTCGGCCTGAAGCGCCTCGAGCGCGCCGGGCTTCGCCTCGAGCAGGTAGCCGGTCGCGTCCAGCGTCCGGCTGCCCTGCAGCGGCGCGAGCAGCGGCGCCAGGATCTCGATGGCGCGCCCGTAGGCCTGGAGGATCTCTTGTTCTTCCTCCGCCTCGAGGAGGCGCCGGGTCAGGTCCTTAGCCTGCACGTCCACCGGGTCGAGGCGGGCGCGCAGTGCCTCCGGCGCCTCCGCAGCGTACGGCTCCGTGGCCACAGGCGGGATCTCGAGCGCGGGGAGAAGCGCCAGGATCGCTTCCGCCCGGGTCCGCACCGCGTCGATCGCCTCGCGCGCCGCCTGATCGCGGTCGTTGAGCGGACGCGGCGCGATGGTCTCGTCCGCCGGCCGGATGTGATCGATGTGCAGGCTGCCGAGACCCTGAACCGCGTCGGCCACGTCCGCCTGCAGCCGCCGGGGGCCGAGGACGGTCACCCGGCTCATCGAGACGATCATGCCTGGCCTCCGAGGACTTCGCGCACCACCAGCTCGACGGCCTTGGCGCGGTGCTCTTCCGCCTGCTTGCGGATCGCCGCGGCGTCCGCCTCGGCGCCGGCCAAGATCTCTTTCTCGATGCGCTCCGCTTCGCGGGACGCCTCCGCGGAGGCGGACGCGGCGACCTCCTTGGCGCGGGCGCGGGCGCGCGTGCGCAGCTCCTCGGCCTGCCGCTGGGCCTGCTCGATCCGGCGGGTGGCCTCGGCGCGGGCTTCCGCTACCTGCTGCTGAAGCTCTTGCTCCCGCTGCGCGATCTCGCGGAGCAGGGCTTCACCCGAGTGGCTGCCGGGGGCGTCGTGTGAGGTCATTTCGCGAGCTCCTGCGTGGAACAAAAAAATATCGTCCGTAGACCGAGGATGAGCCGCGCGCCGGCCCGCGGACGTTCGTGCTCCACTGCGGCCAACATCGTAACAACCCCCCAAAATAGTGTCAAGTTTGACGCGGCGCTTTAGTTTCATCGTTGCCGGCCGCTTGTCGGCCGGCGGCAGATCGCTCCGCGCCGCGAGGACGGGAACAACCAAACAGCGGTTCGAGGTCTAAGTCGCCGGACGTCCGGCGACTTAGGGCTTCAGCAGTAGCGACGCCGCCTGGGCAAGGCGGACCAGGGTGTCGGGGAAGAAGCCCGGCAGCAGCGCCCCCGCCGTCGTCACGGCCAGCACGCCCCGCAGCAGCGGCGTCTCGATCGGCGCCGTCACCGCCGGTGCGCCGGCGGCGGGTGCTGCGTCCGCGGGGAGCGGCATCTGCCACATCGCCCGGATGACGCCCACGTAGTAATACAGCGACACGACGGTATTGAGGATGCCGACGATCGCGAGCCAGAGGAACCCGGTCTGGATCGCGGCGCCGAACAGGAAGACTTTGCCCCAGAACAGCGCGGTCGGCGGGATGCCGGTGAGCGCCAGCATGAACGCGCCCATCGCGGTCGCGGCGAACGGCGAGCGCCGGCTGAGCCCGGCGTACCCGGCGATCGCGTCGGTCCCGGTCGCCCGCGCGACGGCGATGGCCACGGTAAACGCGCCGACGTTCGTGAAGACGTAGGCCGGCAGATAGAACAGCAGCGCCGACATCCCCGAGCCCAGCACCCCGGGGACGGCCGACACCGCCACGACGCCGATCAGCATGTAGCCGGCGTGCGCGATCGAGCTGTACGCGAGCATGCGTTTGATGTTGGTCTGGGAGAGCGCGAGCAGGTTCCCGAGCGTCATCGAGATCGCGGCCAGCGCCGCGACGATGCCGACCCACGCCCCGGGCGGCAGCGCCACGTACAGCACCCGCACGAGCGCCGCGAAGCCCGCGGCCTTGCTGGCCACGGACAGAAACGCGACGATCGGCGTGGGCGCGCCCTCGTAGACGTCCGGCGTCCACTGGTGGAACGGCACGGCCGAGATCTTGAACCCGAAGCCCGCGAGAATGAGCACGACCGCGACGACGAGGAACGCCGGCTGCGCGGTGGCGAGGCGGCCGCCGAGCATGTAGATGTTTGTCGAGCCGGCCGCACCGTAGAGGTACGTGAACCCGTACAGCATCACCGCCGACGCCGCGGCGCCGTAGAAGAAGTACTTCACGCCCGCCTCGCTGCTCTTGCGGTCGGCCTTGAGGGACCCCGCGAGGACGTACGAGATCAGCGACACCCACTCGATCGCGAGGAACAGCACGATCAGATCCGCCGCCGCGGCCATGGCGGCGAGGCCGAGGACCATGAAGACGATGAGCACGTAGATGTCGCCTTCGTGCGCCGTCGGATGATCGCGGAAGAACTCCATCGCCGCGGCGATGACGAGAATGGCGCTCACGATCGCCACGATCTTGAAGAAGCCCGCGAACGGATCGACCGCGTAGGTGTCGTAGATCGCGAGGTAGCGGTGTCCGCCGCCGACGACGACCGCGGACGGCAGCAGCGCAACGGCGAGGCCGGCGATGGCGGTCCAGCCGACCAGCCGCTTGTCCTCCGGCGTGACCACGAGATCGAGCACGAGGAGGCCGAGGGCGAGCAGCCCGATGGTCACCTCCGGCAGCAGCGGCCTCAGATCCACGCCGATCCTCCCGCGTCACTCATCGCACGAGGTTGAGGATCCCGAGCATCGCCGCGTTGATGGCGCCCACGAGCGGCGCCGGGTACACGCCGATCGCGATCATCAGCGCGGTGAGCGGCGCGAGGGTCCACGCCTCCCGGCCGTCGAGATCGGGCAGCCCGGCCCAGCGCGCGTTCGGCGGCCCCCAGAAGATCCGGTAGATCGTCCAGAGGAAGAACGCGACGGTGATCACCACGCCGGTCAGCGCCACCACCGTCAACCCCGGATAGATCTGGTAGGCGCCGAGGAAGATCGAAAACTCCGCGACGAAGCCCATCAGGCCCGGCAGGCCGAGCGACGCCAGCATCGCGAGCATCGTCAGGCCGGTGTAGACCGGCAGACGCTCCCACAGGCCGCCGAAGTCGTTCACGCCGCGGGTGTGCGCGCGATAGTCGTAGATCACGCCGACGAGAAAGAACAGCGCGCCGGTGATGACGCCGTGGGCGAGCATCTGCATCGTCGCGCCGTTCAGCGCGATGACCGCGGCGTTCCGGAGGGCCGGCTGGCCTTCCGCCGCCGCGGCGGCCGCGACGCCGAGCATCACGTAGCCCATGTGGTTGACGCTCGAGTAGGCGACAAGCTTCTTCAGGTCCGTCTGCGCCATCGCCACGAGCGCGCCGTACACCGCCGCGATCGTCGCGAGGACCGCCACCATCCAGGCCAGGGCGTGGAAGGCGTTCGGCAGCAGCGGCAGCACGATGCGCACGAAGCCGTACGTGCCGAGCTTCAGGAGCACGGCGGCCAGGAGGACGCTGCCGGCCGTCGGCGCCTCGACGTGCGCGTCCGGCAGCCAGGTGTGGAACGGGAACATCGGCACCTTGATCGCGAAGCCGAGGAAGAACCCCCAAAACGCCAGGATCCCGAGGTGCAGGTCCGCGGCCAGCGGCTTCTGCTGGAACAGCGCCACCATGTCGAACGTGCGCGGCGAGGAATGGAAATAGACGATCAGAATCGCGAGCAGCATCGCGAGCGAGCCGACCAGCGTGTACAGGAAGAACTTGATCGCGGCGTAGACCCGGCGAGGCCCGCCCCAGATGCCGATGATGAAGTACATCGGGATCAGGCTGACCTCCCAGAACACGTAGAACAGGAAGAAGTCGAGCGCCAGGAACACGCCGAGCATGCCGGTCTCGAGCAGCAGGAACAGGATCATGTACTCTTTCGGTCTGAGGTCCACGCGCCACGAGTAGATCACGCACAGCACGGTCAAGAGCGTCGTGAGCAGGACGAGCGGCAGGCTCAGGCCGTCGACCGCGAGATGGTAGGTCACCCCGAGGGACGGGATCCACGGCGCCTGCTCGCCGAGCTGGAACGTCCCGGCGCGGCTGAAATCGAACGCCGCGGCCGCCCACACCGACGCGAGAAAATCGGCGAGCGTGACGGCGAGGGCGACGATCCGGATCGTCCGCACCTGTTCGCGCGGCGCGGCGAGCAGCGCGATCATGCCGGCGACCGGGATCCAGAGGACGAGGCTCAGGAGGCCGCTCACCAGACCAGCCTCACGACGACGATGACGATGACGCCGAGAAAGACCAGGAGCAGATAGGTCTCCTCGCGGCCGGTCTGGATGTACCGCAGGCCCAGCCCGACCTGGCGGGCCAGCCAGCCGGCCAGGTTCACGAGGCCGTCGATGACGTACCGGTCGAACAGCCCGGCGAGCCGCACCACCACTCCGCCCACGCCGATGAACACCCAGGCGTAGACGTCGTCGACGTAGTACCGGCGCGCGAGCAGCGTGTAGGCCCAGGGCAGCGCCTGCCGGAGCGTCTCCGACGGGACGATGCGCCACACGTAGATCGCGGCCGCGGCCGCCCAGCCGGCGACGGCGATCGCGATCGAGAGGACCAGCAGGCCGAAGCCGCCCGGCGGCGTCTCCGCGCCCGCGAAGTGGATGAACCGCTCGAACGGATTGCCCAGCGATTCGGCCCCGACCCAGCCGAGAAACACGGCGAACACCGCGAGGATGACGAGCGGCGCGACCATGACCGCGGAGCTCTCGTGCGGCTGTGCGTGCCCGCCCGCACCGTGGCCCCCGTCAGGAGTCGCGTGCGGATCTCCGCCGCGGTAGGTCCCGGCGAACGTGTACCAGATGAGCCGGCCCATATAGAGAGACGTCAGGAACGCGCCCGCGGCCCCAAGCGCCCACAGGACGCGGTCGTGCGCGAACGCCGCCGCCAGCACCTGATCCTTGCTGAAGAACCCCGCGAACGGCGGAATCCCGGTGAGGGCGAGCGTCCCCGCGATGAAGGTCCAGGCCGTCCACGGCATCGCCCGCGCCAGGCCGCCCATCTGCTTCATGTTGTTGGTCGCGACCGCGTGGATCACGCTGCCGGCGCCGAGGAACAACAGGGCCTTGAAGAACGCGTGGGTGATCAGATGGAACATCCCGGCGGTGTACCCGAGGACGCCGAGGCCGAGCATCATGTAGCCCAGCTGGCTCATGGTCGAGTAGGCCAGCACGCGCTTGATGTCGTCCTCGACCACGCCCATCGTCGCGGCGACGATCGCGGTGATCCCGCCGATGTACGCGACCACCGTGAGCGCGGCGTGGTCGGGCGACGCCAGGAAGAGCGGATACGTGCGGGCCACGAGGTACACGCCCGCGGCGACCATCGTCGCGGCGTGGATGAGCGCGCTGACCGGCGTGGGGCCTTCCATCGCATCCGGGAGCCAGACGTGCAGCGGCACCTGCGCCGACTTGCCGACCGCCCCGCCGAACACCAGCACGGCGGCCGCGGTCAACAGCGGTCCGGCCAGCGCCCCGCCCTGGATGCTCCGGAACACCTCGTCGAACCGGAGCGATCCGGTGTGCAGGAAGATAATGAGGATGCCGATCATCATCGAGAAGTCGCCGACGCGCGTGGTGATGAACGCCTTGAGCGCGGCGCGCGCGGCGGCCGGCCGCTCGAACCAGAAGCCGATCAGAAGGTACGAGCACAACCCGACGAGCTCCCACCCCGCGTAGATGAACAGGAAGTTGTCGGCGAGGATCAGGAAGAGCATCGAGAACTGGAACAGCGACAGGTAGGCGAAGAACCGCGGGTAGTGCGGGTCGCCGGCCATGTAGCCGACCGAGTAGATCGTGATCAGCGACGCGACCACGCCGACCATCGCGAGCATGATCGCGCTCAGCGGATCGACGACAAAGCCGACGGTGATGGGCCTGGCGCCGAGCACGGCCCAGGTGTAGGTGACGTCGGCGTGCGCGCCGCGGATCACCTCGCCGAGCACCAGCAGGCCGCCGATCCCGGCGAGCACGATGCCCGCGATCGAGACGTAGGCCCCCCGGCCCGGCAGGCGCGGCCCCGCGGCGACGATGAGCACGAACGCCGCCAGCGGCAGCAGCGGGATGATCCACGCGACCTGCGTCATCGCGCGGTCACCATTTCATCAAATTGATCTCGTCGACGTAGACCGTCTCGAGCGTGCGGTACGCCGCCAGCACGAGCGCGAGGCCGACCGCCGCCTCGCACGCTGCGAGGGTGATCACGATGAGCGCGAAGATCTGGCCCTGCATCGCGCCCGGCGCGACGTACTTGTTGAACGCGACCAGGTTGATGTTGGCGGCATTGAGCATCAGCTCGACGCCCATCAGGATCGCGACGCTGTTGCGTCGCGTCACGACCGCGAACAGCCCCAGCGCGAAGAGGAGCGCGCTCACGACCAGGTAGTGGGTGAGGCCGGGCACTCAGTCCTCCCGCCTCGCGATCAGGATCGCGCCCATGAGCGAGATCAGCAGCACGACGGAGGTGCCTTCGAACACCAGGATGTTCTGGCGCAGGAAGCTCTGGCCGATCACGCCCGGGGTGTACAAGGGCAGCGTGCCGCTTCCGGCCGTCCACCCGGTGCGGGTCGCGATCACGATGAGCAGCACGGCCATCGCCGCTGCGACCGCGGCCCCCACGGCGGCCTGCTCGTTCCGCTGGCGGGTGCCGAAGCCGGTGCCGCCCTCAGTCAGCATGATCGCGAACAGGATCAGCACGGTGATGGCGCCGGCGTAGATCAGCACCTGGATGCCCGCCACGAACTCCGCGTTGAGCAAAATATAGAGGCCGGTGACGCCGAGGAAGCTCGGCACGAGCGCCGCCGCGCTGTGGACGATGTTCTCGCTGGTCACGACGATCACGCCGGAAGCGAGCGTGACGGCCGCGAGCAGGTAGAAGACGATCGCCTCGCCGCTCATCGGTGCGCCATCACCACGAAGAACGCGGTGACGATCAGATTCAGGACGGACACCGGGATCAACACCTTCCAGGAGAAGTTGAGCATCTGGTCGATGCGGATGCGCGGATACGTCCACCGCACCCACATGAAGACGAATATGAGGGCGTACAGCTTGATCACGAACCACAGCACCGGCGGCAGCACCGGTCCGTGCCAGCCCCCGAGAAAGAGTGTCACGGCCATCGCCGCCAGCGCGAACATCTCGCCGTACTCGCCCAACTGAAAGAGCGCGAACCGCATGCCGCTGTACTCGGAAAAATAGCCCGCGACCAGCTCGCTCTCCGCCTCGACCAGGTCGAACGGGGCGCGGTTCACCTCGGCCGTCGCGGCGATGAGGAAGACCAGAAACGCCACCGGCTGCGCCACGATGTACCAGAGGCGGGCCTGGCCGTTCACGATCGTCACGGTCGACAGCGATCCGGCCATCAGCGCCACCGTCACGAGCACCAGCCCGATCGGAATCTCGTAGGTGACCATCTGCGCGGCTGAGCGCAGCCCGCCGAGCAGCGCGTACTTATTGTTGGAGCCCCACCCCGCCATGAGAATCCCGATCACAACGAGCGACGAGGTCGCCGCGAAGTACAGCACGCCGATGTTGAGATCCCGGAAGATCAGCGGGCCGGACCGGGTCGTGCCGAACGGAATGACGACGTAGTCGAGCAGCGCCGCGAGCGGCACGATGATGACGGCGCTGGCGAAGATGATGGGGTCGGCGCGGGTCGGGACGATGTTCTCTTTCTGCAACAGCTTGATCGTGTCGGCGACGGTCTGCAGGAGACCCTGCGGGCCGACGTGCTTCGGGCCGAGGCGGCTCTGCATCCACGCGCTGACCTTGCGCTCGAGCAGCACGCCGAACATCACCGCGATGAACGCGACCGCGGAGAAAATGATGATCGTGCCGACGACCGCGCGGAGGATGTCCCGGATCCAGTCCATCGTCGCGGCGGCTCCTAGGTCCACTCCAGGGCGCCGCGGCGCCACGCGTACGCGAGCCCGAGCACCAGGATCGTGAGAAAGACCAGCATCTCCCAAAACGCGATCGCGCCGAGGCTGCGCGCGACCACGGCCCACGGGTACAGGTAGATGATCTCGACGTCGAAGACGACGAACACCAGTGAGAACAGGTAGTACCGCACGTGAAACTGCGACCACGCCTCGCCGATCGTCGGCACGCCGGACTCATACGTCTCGAACTTCTGTGGATAATCGCTGCGGGGCGAGATCAGCCAGATGATGAGCAGCGGGAGCGCGACCATCGCCGCGCCGACCAGCGCGAAGATGGCGACGTAGCCCCAATCGAGCAGCATCGTCGTCCCCCCTTAGATCCGGTGGCGGCGTGGACGCGTGGCGCGGCCCTCAGAATGACAGTCGTGCGGCACGTGGCTGATCGTAGTATGCGCCGTCGAAGCGTGTCAACCCTTCCGCTACAGCGAGGCCACCGTGCGGCGGAGCTCCGGCGAGACGGTGGACAAGAGGCGCAGCAGCACCGCCGTGACCTTGCGAGCGTCGTGCCGGACCAAACCGTCCTCGCTCAGCAGGTCATCCGCCACGCACCGGCAGCCCAGCGCCTCCACCGCGGCGACGTCGGCCTCCACCGGTTCCGCCTGCTCCTGGGCGTACCGCGCGAGCACCTGGGGGCTGCGCGGCCGCCGCGTGTTAACCACCACGTGGTCGAACAGTCCGCGGCCGCCCTCTTCGAGCAGGACGCGGACGTGGTCCGAGGCCTTGAAGCCGCGCGTCTCCCCGAGCTGCGTCATCACGTTGCAGACGTAGACCTTGAGCGCGGGCGAGCGCCGGATCGCCCCGACCACGCCTTCAACGAGGAGGTTGGGCAGCAGGCTCGTGTACAGGCTGCCCGGCCCGATAACGATCATGTCGGCGTCCGCGATCGCCTCGAGGACGTCCGCGAGCGGCGGCACCGACACCGGCTTGAGGTAGACGCGGCGGACCGTCCGGCCGGCCTTGGTGATTGCCGACTCGCCCTCGATGACGCTGCCGTCCTCGAACTCGGCGCAGAGCACGACGTCGCGCAGCGTCGTCGGCAGCACCCGGCCCCGAATGGCGAGCACCTTGCCGCTCTCCTTGACCGCGGTCTCGAGGTCGCCGGCCACCTGCGTCATGCTGGCGATGAACAGATTGCCGAAGCTGTGCCCGTCCAGATCGCCGCCCTTGAACCGGTACTCGAAGAGCTTCGTCATCAACGGCTCGGCCTCGGCGAGGGCCACCAGGCAGTTGCGGATATCGCCGGGCGGCAGGATGCCCTGCTCGCGGCGCAGCCGGCCGGAGGAGCCGCCGTCGTCGAACACGGTCACCACGGCCGTGATGTTCGTCGAGACCTTTTTGAGGCCGCGCAGCAGCGTGCCGAGCCCGGTCCCGCCGCCGAGCGCCACGATCTTGGGCCCCCGCTGCAGCGCGCGCTGCTGGACGAGTAGCTCGACGAGCCGCGGGTCGCCGCGCGGCAGGAAGACGTCGACGATCGAGCGGATCGTCCCGCGCAGCCCGTACGCGATGAGCCACAGGCCGGCCAACAGCAGCGCGAGGCCCCCCAGCATCGGCGACAGCACGTGCCCGGTCACCGCGTACGCGACGTCCACCGCGCGGATGACGGCCAGTTCCAGCAGGCCGAGCAGCTTCACGTCCACGATCAGCGCGACGCCGGTGCTGACCAGCAGCACGCCGACGGCGATGAGGAGGATGTAGCGCTTGACGCCGAGGCCCGGCTCGAACCAGCGGACCCAGTGGCGAACGGCGCTGCGCACGCGGGCGCCTGCCTCGTCCCGCGAAGACGGGGCCGTCGCGCCCCGCGAAGACGGGGTCCCCCCGCCGTTCAGGCCGGGCCGCCCCGCGGACGCCTCTGGCTCACGCCGTAGGCCGTCGGGGCTCATTCTTTTCGCACGTCCCGGTGCTTCAGGCGCACGGTGTAGCCGAGCGAGCGGATGAACCTGGCGAGATCCTCGCCGATCACCACCGACCGGTGCTTCCCGCCGGTGCAGCCGATCGCGATCGTCAGATGCGACTTGCCCTCGGCCGTGTACCGCGGCAGGAGATAGCCGAGCATGTCGTGGAGGCGCTGCTGGAACTCGCGCGTGTCGTCCGAGCGCAGCACGTACTCGCGCACCTCCGGGCTGCTGCCCGGCAGCGCGCGCAGGGTCTCGACGTAGTGCGGATTCGGCAGGAACCGCACGTCGAAGACGAGGTCCGCGTCGATCGGGATGCCGTACTTGTACCCGAACGACGTCACGCCGACCGTGAGCGTGCGCTGGGCGTTCGTGCGCACGAAGGCCTCGGCCAGCTCCTCCCGCAGCTCGCGGGCCGTGAGCGCGCTCGTGTCGATCACCTTGTGCGCCCGTTCCTTGAGGGGCTGCAGGCGGCGCCGCTCGCTGCGGATCCCGTCGAGGACGCTGCCGCCGAGCGGGTGCTTGCGGCGCGTCTCCTCGAACCGGCGCACGAGCACCTCGTCCGAGGCGTCGAGGAACAGGATCTGCGCGCGGATGCCCATGCCCGCGAGGGCCGTCAGCGCCGCATCGAGCGAATTGAAGAACTCCCCGCCCCGCACGTCCATGACCAGCGCGACGCGCCGGATGCGGCCCTGCGACTCGCGGACGATCTCCGCGAACTTCGTCACCAGCGCGGGCGGGAGGTTGTCGACGCAGAAGAAGCCGAGATCTTCGAGCGCGTGCGTGGCCTGCGACTTGCCGGCGCCGCTCAGGCCGGTGACGATCAGAAACTCGACGTCGTCGGTGGCCGCCGGCGGGGCGCCGGCCGTCCGCCCCGCGACAGACGGGGGCGCCGGCTGGAGCGACTTCACGCGTCGGCCACGAGGTGCGACAGCACGAAGCTGATCACGCTCAGCACGATCGCACCCACGAAGGCCGCCACCGCGCTGTGCAGCACGATTTGATGCGTCGTCACCGCGACGATGTAGAGCATGAGGGCGTTCACGACGAACGTGAACAGGCCCAGGGTGAGAATGTTGAGGGGCAAGGTGAGCAGGAGGACCACCGGCCGGAGCACGGCGTTGACGATGCCGAGGACGAGCGCGGCGACCACCGCTCCCCCGAAGTTCGGCACCGAGATGCCGGGCACGAGCAGCGCCGTGAGATACAGGGCCACGGCGTTGATCAGCCAGCGGATCAGAAACCTCATGTCCCGTCCATTATACCAGGACCGGCGCCCGCGGCCGCACCGCGTCCCGGGACCAAGTCGGACAGGACCGCCGAGATCTGCGAGCGGCGGATGCGGGAGGCGAGCCACGCCGGAACACCCGGCGCGGCCTCTCTAGAGCCGGGCACGCACCAGGGCGGGGACCTGGCTTACGAGCGGCGCGACCGACACCCCGGCGGCCTCGAGCGCCGCGACCTTGTGCTCCGCGGTCCCCTCCGTGCCGGAGATCACGGCGCCCGCGTGTCCCATCCGCTTGCCGGGCGGCGCCGTGCGGCCGGCGATGTACGAGATCACGGGTTTCTTGAACGACCGCGCGATGTAGCGCGCCGCGTCTTCCTCCGCGCTTCCCCCGATCTCCCCGATGAGCACGACGGCGCGGGTGTCGGGGTCGGCGCCGAACCACTCCAGCGCCTCGACGAACGACGTTCCGACAACCGGGTCGCCGCCCAATCCGACGGCGGTCGACTGCCCCAGGCCCGCGTGCGTGAGCCCCGCGACTACCTCGTACGTCAGGGTGCCGCTTCGCGAGACGACGCCCACGGGACCGGGCGTGAAGAGGTGCCAGGGCATGATACCGACGCGGCACTGTCCCGCGGTCGTCACGCCGGGCCCGTTGGGGCCGAGCAGGCGCACGCCCTGGCGGCGGGCGTACGCCACGATCTCGATCGCGTCGTGGACGGGCACGCCTTCGGTGATGATCACCACCGGATCGAGACGCGCCGCGATCGCCTCGAGCGCCGCATCGCGGGCGAAGCGCGCCGGCACAAAGAGGACGCACGCATTGGCGCGGGTCTCGCCCACCGCCTCCTCGATTGTGTCGAACACCGGGACGTCGTGGACGCGCGACCCGCCCTTGCCGGGCGTGACGCCGGCGACGACCGCGGTGCCGGCGTCGAGGCTCTGCTTGGCGTGGAAGGCCCCCTGGTAGCCCGTGATGCCCTGGACGAGCAGCCGGGTCTCCCGGCCGACGAGGACGGCCATCAGCGCCGGCCTCCCGGCGCTCCAGGACCGGCAGAGCCGCCGGCGCCGCGCGCGAGCGCGACCGCCGCGCGGGCGCCCTCTTCGGGATCGGTGCCGGCCGAGATGCCCGCGGTGCGGAGAATCTCGCGGGCCTCCACCTCGTTCGTTCCGGTGAGGCGGATGCTCGCCGGCACGCGCGGCGGGCGCTTCACGATGCCGCGCGCGATATCGTCGCACCGTGTGATCCCGCCGAAGATATTGATGAACAGCGCGCGCACGCCGGGCTTGCGCTGGACGAGGTCGATGGCGGTCTGCATGCCCTCCTCGCTGGCCCCGCCGCCGACGTCGAGGAAGTTGGCGGCCCGGCCGCCGAAGTGCGCGAGGAGGTCGAGGGTGCTCATCACGAGGCCCGCGCCGTTGCCGATCACCGCGATGTCGCCGCCCAGCTCGACGTAGGCCAGGCCGTGCTCGCGCGCCTCCCGCTCGAGAGCCGTCATCTCCTCCGACGGCGGAAGGTCGGGGTGCCGGTAGGCCGCGTTGTCGTCGAGCACGAGTTTGGCGTCCACGCAGAGGAGGTGCCCGCCGACACGGGCGAGCGGGTTGATCTCCGCGAGGTCGGCGTCCTCCTGCCAGTACAGTCGGTACAGGGTCGTCGCGATGCGGGTGAACTCCTCGAGCAGCGTCCCGGTGAAGCCCAGGCGGCGCCCGAGCCCCCGGGCGGCGAACGAAGGCACCCCGAGATACGGATCGACGTCGAGACGCGCGATCTTCTCCGGCGATTCCTTGGCGACGGTCTCGATCTCGACGCCGCCCGCCGCCGACGCGATGCCGGCGACCCGGCGCGCCGTCCGGTCGGTCACGAACGCGAGGTAGTACTCCGCCTCAATGTCCGCCGCCTGGACGACGAGCGCGCGGCCGACGCGCTCGCCCTTGATGTCCATCCCGAGGATCGCGCGCGCGTGGGCTTCCGCCTCGGCCGGGGTCTTGGCCAGCTTCACCCCGCCGGCTTTGCCGCGGCCGCCGACGAGGACCTGCGCCTTCACGACCACCGGGTAGGGAATGGACAAGTCGCGCACGGCCTCGGCCCGGTCGATCACCCGGCCGGTCTGGACGGGCAGCCCGTAGCGGGCGAAGACCTCTTTGGCCTGATACTCGTGCAGTTTCATGGACGGCGGGGCAGGATCGCCGGAATCCGCTACAACTTGAGCAGCGCGACGTTCTCGCGGATGCTCGCGACCGCGGCCTCGAACGCCTTGCGCTCGTCGCCCGACAGCGGCGCCTCGAGGATCCGCTCGATGCCGCCCGCGCCCAGCACGACCGGCGTGCCGACGTAGAGGTCGCGGACACCGTACTGGCCGGTGAGGTACGTGGAGACCGGTAGCACGCGCTTGCGGTCGAGGAGGATTGCCTCGACCATCTGCATGATCGCGGCGCCGGGGGCGAAGAAGGCGCTCCCCGTCTTCAACAAATTTACGATCTCGGCCCCGCCCTTTCGCGTCCGCTCCACGAGCGCGGCGATGCGGTCGGCCGGCAGCCATTTCGCGAGCGGCAGCCCGCCGATCGTCGCCAGGCTCGCCAGCGGCACCATGTGCGTGTCGCTGTGCGCGCCGACCACCATCGCGGAGACGTCGAGCACCGAGACGCCGGCCGCCTCGGCGATAAACGTCCTAAAGCGCGTGCCGTCGAGCGCGCCGCTCTGGCCCATCACGCGCTCCGGCGCAAAGCCGCTGACCTTGTAGGCGAGATAGACCATCGCGTCGAGCGGATTCGTGACGACGATGAGGCAGGCCTCGGGCGACCGCTTCGCGACCTCCTGCGTCACGTTGCGGACGATCCCGGCGTTTACGTTCAGGAGATCTTCCCGGCTCATGCCGGGCTTGCGCGCTACGCCGGCGACGATAACGACGACGTCGGAGCCCTCGGTCTCGTCGTACCGGTTGGTGCCGATCACGCGGAGGTCGAACCCCTCGATCGGACCCGCTTCGCTCAGGTCGAGCGCCTTGCCCTGGGGCATGCCTTCAACGACGTCGACGAGCACCACATCGGCCAGCCGCCGGGAGACGATCCACTGCGCGGCCGAGTGTCCGACGTTGCCGGCGCCGACGATGGAGACTTTCGCGCGGGTGCGTGGCACCTGAGATTCCCCTTTCGCACTTTTTCCCGTCTTCGCGGGACGAACGGCCCGTCTTCGCGGGACGAACGGCCCGTCTTCGCGGGAGCTACGCGCCGCGCGGTTCCTTCCGGCCGCCGAAGCGGCGGAGCAACGCGCGCCATGGATCGAAGTGGTCGTCCGCCGTGCGCTCCTTCAGCGGAATGATGGCGTTGTCCGTAATGTGGATGCCTTCCGGGCAGACTTCTTCGCAGCACTTCGTGATGTTGCAGTACCCGATCCCGCCCTTGCCCTTGAGCAGATCGGTCCGGGTGAGCGTGTCTTTCGGATGCATTTCGAGGGCGGCGATGCGGACCATGAACCGAGGGCCGTAGTAGCGGTCGGTCCCGTTGTGCTCGCGCAGCACGTGGCAGACGTCCTGGCAGAGGAAGCACTCGATGCACTTGCGGAACTCGAAGAGCCGCTCGACGTCCACCGGCGCCATGCGCCACGGCGCGGCGCCCGGAGCTTCCGGCGCCGGAGTGAACGGCGGGATCTCCTTGTTCACGCGGTAGTTCCACGAGACGTCCGTCACGAGATCTTTAAGGAGCGGAAACACCTTGATCGGCCGGACCGTGATCGGCCCGCCGTGAAAATCGTCGACGCGGGTCTTGCACATGAGGCGCGGCTTGCCGTTGATCTCGGCGCTACACGAACCGCACTTGGCCGCCTTGCAGTTCCACCGGCACGCCAGCGTCCCGTCGTGGTGCGCCTGGATGTAGTGGATCGCGTCGAGGACCACCATGCCCTCCATCGGCGGCACGGCGTACTCTTTGAGGTCGCCGCCGTTCGCGTCGCCCCGGAAGACGTGGAAGATCTGATCGGCCATTTCGCCTCGCTCTCCTACCGCCGGCCGACTTCGCGGCCGGCAATCATGTAATTAAAGCACCGTCTTGACGACAGTCTGACCCTGCACAAGCCGAGCCAGTTCGGGCGGGATCGGCGGCACCGGCCGCGTGCGGACGGCCATCCGGCCGTTCTCCTTGACGGCGATCATGTTCTTTCGGCCCCACTCCGCGATCTGATCTGGGAAGTCGAGCCGCCAATGGGACCCCCGGCTCTCTTCGCGCTCGATCGCGCTGCGGAAGATCGCCTCCGCCAGCGTGAGCATGAACCGCACGTCGCGGCACTCGTGCCACCCGGGGTTGAACAGCATCGAGCCGCCGGCGTGGAGGTGCTCCGCGCGCGCCTGAAGGGCGAGCACCCCCTCGAGCCCCTGCCGCAGGCCTTCCCCGGTCCGCGCGATGCCGGCGTGCTCCGCCATCACCGCCTGGAGCTCTTCGTGGATCGCGTAGGGGTTCTCGCGGCCGTCGGTTTCGAACGGCCGCCGCAGCAGGCGCCGCTCCTCGTCCGCCTGGGCGTCGTCGACGCGCGGCATCCCGGACACGCCCTTCACGTACTGCGCCGCGTGCTCGCCGGCGCGCTTGCCGAAGACAATGAGGTCGCTGAGCGAGTTGCCTCCCAGCCGGTTCGAGCCGTGGAGCCCGGCCGCCACCTCGCCGGCGGCGAAGAGGCCCGGCACCGTCGTCACTCCCGTTCCCGCCTCGACCCGCACGCCACCCATCACGTAGTGGATCGTGGGCGCGACTTCCATCGGCGACTTGGTGATGTCGATGTCGGCCAGTTTGTGGAACTGCTCGTACATGCTCGGGAGCTTCTTCTTGATGTTCTCGGCGCCGAGGTGCGTGATGTCGAGCCAGGCGCCGCCGTGCGGCGTCCCGCGGCCCGCCTGGACCTCTTTATAGATCGAGCGCGCGACGACGTCCCGGCTGCTGAGGTCCTTCTTCACGGGATCGTAGCGCTCCATGAAGCGCTCGCCCTCGGAGTTGCGGAGGATGCCGCCCTCGCCGCGCACGGCCTCGGTGACCAGGATCCCCCGCACGCCCGGCGGCCATACCATCCCGGTCGGATGGAACTGCACCATCTCCATGTCCATGAGCTCCGCACCGGCCTCGTACGCCATGGCGCAGCCGTCACCGGTGCATTCCCAGGAGTTGCTGGTGACTTTGTACAGCTTGCCCCAACCGCCGGTCGCGAGCACGACGGCCTTCGCGCGGAACACGACGAACCGGCCGGTCTCGCGCACGTAGCCGAACGCCCCGGCGATGCGGTCCCCGTCCTTAAGCAGGCGGGTGAGCGTCACTTCCATGTGTACGTCGATGCCGCAGTGAATCGCCTTCTCCTGGAGCGTGCGGATCATCTCGAGGCCGGTACGGTCGCCGACGTGGCAGAGCCGCCGGTAGGTGTGCGCGCCGAACGGCCGCTGCAGAATGCGGCCGTCCGGGGTCCGGTCGAAGAGCCCGCCCCAGTGCTCCAGCTCGTAGACGCGGTCGGGCGCCTCGCGCGCGAAGATCTCCACCATGCGGTAGTCGTTGATCATCTGGCCACCGCGCATGGTATCGCCGAAGTGCACTTCCCAGCTGTCCGCGGCATCGACGTTGCCCAGGGCCGCGGCGATGCCGCCCTCGGCCATGACGGTGTGCGCCTTGCCGAGCAGGGACTTGCAGACGAGGCCGACCGAGACGCCGCCGTCGGCCGCCGCGATCGCCGCGCGCAGCCCGGCGCCGCCCGCGCCGATGATCAGGACGTCGTGCTGGCGTTCCTCGTACCACTCAGCCACGAGGCTGTCTCCCCCTCACCGTTCCCGCACGTCGGACCCTCAATTAAAAGAGCCTCGGATCGATGATCACCCCGGCCCCGAGCAGCCTGACGTAGACGTCGGCCAGGCCGACCGAAAACAGGCTCAGCCACGCCCACGCGGCGTGGTACACCGTCAGCCGGCTGACGCCGGACCGCAGGTGCGCGCGCAGCATGCCGCCGCGCGCGCACGAAAAGCAGTCGAGGTTGCCGCCCACGAGGTGGCGGAAGGCGTGGCACCCGAACGTGTAGCCCGAGAGCAGCACGACGTTGGCGAGGAACAGCAGCGATCCGAGGTGCACCGCCGGGCGGCCGCCGGGGAAGAACGTGTCGATCGCGTCCTTCCACAAAAATGCCAGGACGATGATCGCGACGTAGAGGAAATACCGGTGGAAGTTGCTGAGGATGAACGGCAGCCGCGTCTCGCCGGTATAGCCGCTTCTGCGCTCCGGCACCATGCACGATACCGGATCCAGGAAGTACGAGCGGTAGTAGGCCTTGCGGTAGTAGTAGCACGTGGCGCGAAAGCCAAGCGGCGCCCACAACACCCAGAACGCCGGCGAGATCGGGATGCCGCTGATCTTGACCGGTGGAGAGTAGAACGGCGACAGATAGGGCGCGACGTAGCCGTGGCCCTGCAGCGCGACCCAGATCGAGTAGATGCCGAACGCCGTCAGCACCGTGACCGTGGCGGCCGGCTGCAGCCACCACGGAATCACAGGGGCAGACGAACTGTGAACCGCCTGATCGCTCATGGGAACCTTCCGGGTTGGTCGACTGGGCGATCCAAATACGCTGCCTCGGGTTTTCGGGTCATACGAAGGGGTTTCCTTCCCCGCGGCATACTATACGCGCGGGCGCTGCTCCGGCGCGACGCGCCGTCCCCGCGGAGGCCGATCGTGAACATCAGCGACATTCTCTGGATTTTCTTTATCATCTCGTTCATCCAGCCGATCCTGCAGCGCCAGTGGCAGCAGATGGCACGCCTGCGCGTGCTGCAGGGGCTCGAGCGCGCGCGCGGCAGCCGCGCCATCGCGCTGATCCACCGCCAGGAAACGATCAGCCTGCTCGGCATCCCGCTCGCGCGTTACATCGACATCCAGGACTCCGAGGACCTGCTGCGCGTGATCCGCCTCACGCCGCCGGATCTGCCGATCGACATGATCCTCCACACCCCGGGCGGCCTCGTGCTCGCGGCCGAGCAGATCGCCCGGGCGCTGCGCAGCCACGGGGGCCGCGTGACCGTCTTCGTGCCACATTACGCGATGTCCGGCGGCACCCTGATCGCGCTGGCGGCCGACGAGATCGTGATGGACGCGCACGCCGTGCTCGGCCCCGTCGATCCGCAGCTGGGCCAATACCCCGCCGCTTCCATCGTCGACGTCGTGGCGCGCAAGCCGATCGAGCGGGTGGACGACGACACGCTCATCCTCGCGGACGTGGCGAAGAAGGCGCTGCGCCAGGTCCACGCCGCCGTCGTCGAGCTCGCGGCCCGCCGCCTTCCGGCCGAGCAGGCCAAGACGCTGGCGGACCAGCTGTCGACCGGCCAGTGGACGCACGACTACCCGATCACGGTCGACGAAGCCCTGACGCTCGGCTTCACGGTCTCGACGGAGATGCCGCGCGCCGTCTACGACTTGATGGACCTGTATCCGCAGTCCGGGAACCGGCGGCCGTCTGTGCAGTACGTACCGCTGCCGTATCGCGGGCCGGCAGCGCCGGCGCTGCCGCGCGGTAACGAGCGGAAGTAACCGGCGCGCGACCCGGCCGGTAGAGGAGCGTCCATGGCGAAGATCCAGGTGAAGCGGCCCGTCGTCGAAATGGACGGCGACGAGATGGCGCGGATCATGTGGCACTGGATCCGCGACGGGCTGATCCTACCGTACCTCGACATCGATCTCAAGTACTACGACCTCTCGATCCAGAAGCGCGACGAGACCGACGACCGGATCACCGTCGAGGCCGCGCACGCCGTGCGCGAGTACGGCGTCGGCGTGAAGTGCGCGACCATCACGCCGGACGAGGCGCGCGTCAAGGAATTCTCGCTGAAACAGATGTGGCGCAGCCCGAACGGCACGATCCGCAACATCCTCGACGGCACGATCTTCCGCGAGCCGATCATCTGCCGCAACGTGCCGCGGCTGGTGCCGCAGTGGGACAAACCCGTCGTGGTGGCCCGCCACGGGTTCGGCGACCAGTACCGGGCGCAGGACTTCCGGTTCCCGGGCCCCGGCACCCTCACGGTGTCGTATACGCCGTCGGACGGCGGGACCCCGATCGTGCGGGAGATCATCAAGGCCGACGGCCCCGGAGTCGTCATGGGGATGTTCAACCTCGACAGCTCGATCCGCGGGTTCGCGCGCGCGTGCTTCAACTACGGCCTCGGCCGCAAGTACCCGGTGTATCTCTCCACGAAGAACACGATCCTCAAGGCGTACGACGGCCGCTTCAAGGACCTGTTCCAGGAGGTCTACGACGCCGAGTTCCGCGCGAAGTTCGAGGCCGCCGGGCTCACCTACGAGCACCGCCTGATCGACGACATGGTCGCGGCGAGCCTCAAGTGGAGCGGCGGGTACCTCTGGGCCTGCAAGAACTACGACGGCGACGTGCAGTCCGACGCGGTCGCGCAGGGCTACGGCTCGCTCGGGCTCATGACGTCGGTCCTCACATCGCCGGACGGCAAGGCGGTCGAGGCGGAGGCGGCGCACGGCACCGTGACGCGCCACTACCGCCTGCACCAGCAGGGCAAACCGACGTCGACGAACCCGATCGCGTCGATCTACGCGTGGACGCGCGGGCTGCAGTACCGCGGCAAGATGGACGGGACGCCGGCCGTGACGGACTTCGCGCTGGCGCTCGAGCGCGTCTGCGTCGAGACGGTCGAGAGCGGCAAGATGACGAAGGACCTCGCCGTCCTGATCGGGCCCAACGAGCCGTTCCTCACGACCGAATCCTTTATGGACGAGATCGACCGCGCGCTCAAGCGCCGTGTCGCCTAAACGGTGCCGGCGATCACGCGTCGAGGGCGGCCCGCAGGCGGGTAAGCTCCGGCGCCACGGCCCCTAAGGGACGACTTCGAATCCTTCCGAGCGGGCGGCGGCGACAAGCCGCGCGTCGTGGCAGCAGAACGTTACGCGCACATCATCACCCCGCAGGCGCAGCGCGGACGCGAGGTGAAGCGCGTCGAAACCGAGGAGCGGATGCCGTTCGGCGAGATCGGCCGCCGAGCGCACAAGAGGATCGGTAATGTCGACGAGGCTGAATCGCTCCCACTCGTTATTGAACAGCGCCACGGTCGCGGTATAGGCGCGCGGGCTGAGCACCCGCTCGCGCCGCATTCGGGCAAAAACGGCTCGCGCCTCCGCGTAGGCGATTCGCGAGGTCGCGGCTCCCTGAAGTTCCTCGATCGCCTGCCGCATACGCTCAGTGTGACGCTCCCGCACGTACAGCGACACGACGGCGCTGGCGTCGAGATAGGCGGCCCCAGGAGCGCCGATTGCTGACGGAACGAAATTCACTCACGATCCTCAATGACCATGCGCGATGCGGAGACTCCACGGCGCACCTTGATCGGCTTCGGAAAACCGAGGATCCTGCCTTTCCAGACAAGCTCCCCGGAGCGAATCAAGGATTGGAGGTGCGGGGGCAGACTCTGTGATTCGCGCGGGGGAATCAATTCGGCCACCGGCCGGCCCCGCTCCGTGACTGTAATGGTTTCTCCACGTTTCACCCGATCCAGGTACATGCTCAACCGGTTCTTCAACTCGCGGATCCCCGCCGTCCCCACGATGCCGCCTCCGCCGCGGCGATCGCACCCGACCGCCGCGAATCCATTGTGGCTACATTGTTGTCAATATGTGGCTACTTGTCAATCCACGCCGTGGACGGTCTCCGAACGCTCTGTGATTGGGGAGTCAGCGCGTCTGATGCCACTCCACGTCCGGGCGTCCGGCGGCGTGGTTCGCGGCCCGCGCCAGGACAAACAGCAGGTCCGACAGCCGGTTCATAAATTTGAGCAGCTCGGGGTTGACCGGTTCGCGCGCGGCGAGCGTGACGATGTCGCGCTCGGCGCGGCGGGCGACGGTGCGGCCGAGGTGCAGCGCCGCCGCGGTGGGGGTGCCGCCCGGGAGGATGAAGGCGCGCAGCGGCGGCAGGGCGTCTTCGAACCGGTCGATCTCCCGCTCGAGGCTCTCGACCCAGGCGGCCGTGACGCGGCTCGCGTGCGCGAGCGCGGCCTTCCCGGCTTCGGGGGGCGCCGCCAGCTCGGAGCCGAGATCGAAAAGATAATGTTGCAGCCGCTCGAGGACCGGCGCGATGGTCTCGGGCGGGTCCGAGGCCCGCGCCACGCCGAGCACCGCGTTCAACTCGTCGACCGCGCCGTAGGCGCTGACCCGCGGATCGTTCTTCGAGACGCGCCGGCCGCCGAAGAGGGCGGTCTCGCCCGTGTCGCCGGTCTTCGTGTAGATCCGCGTCATTCGTCGGCGGCAACGGCCGCGCGCCCGGCGCCAGCGTCTACGATCTCTGGCGCCGCGGGGGCGAGGTTCCGGCGCAACCACTCCACGATGTGGCGGAGCCGTTCCAGGCGGTGGCGTGGCTGCCCGTTCCGCGACATGTCGTGGCTCTCGTTGGGGAACCGGACGAAAAGCACCGGCACGCCCTGCTTCTTCAAGGCGACAAACAGCTGCTCGCCCTGCTCGATCGGACACCGGTGGTCCTGCTCGCCGTGGAGAATGAGCAGCGGCGTGCGCATCTGACGCACGTACGTGATCGGCGACCGCTCGAGGTAGAACTGCGGCGCCTCCCAAGGATCGCCGGGATACTCCCACATCCCTTTCATGTAGGCGAGATCGGACGTGCCCCACTGACTGTAGGCGTTGCTGATGCTGCGCATCGTGACCGCCGCCCGGAAGCGCTGGGTGTGGCCGACGATCCAGTTGGTCATGAAGCCGCCGTAGCTGCCGCCGGCGACGCCGAGGCGCTCGCGGTCGATCCACGGATGCGCGGCCAGCACGTGGTCGAGCCCGCGCATGAGGTCCTCGTAGTCCTTGCCGCCCCAATCGTGACGCGTCCCGGCGGTAAATCGCTGCCCGTACCCCTGGCTGCCGCGGGGATTGAGATAGACGACGCCGTACCCTTCGGCGGCCAGCACCTGGAACTCGTGAAAGAACGCATACCCGTAGGCCGCGTGCGGCCCGCCGTGGATCTCGAGCACGGCCGGCGCCGCACTACCGTGGACGGGAGTGGACGGACGCATCACCCAGCCTTCCACCGTCCACCCGTCGACGCTCTGGAATGCAAACCGCTCCGGCCGCGCCAGGGCAAGCGGACGCAGCGCCGAGCCGGTCAGGTCGGTCACGCGGCGCAGCTCGCCGCCGACGTCGAACACCGCGACCTCACCCGGCGTGAGCGGATCGCCCTCGATGCAGGCCACCCGGCGCGTCGCGCGATCGAGCGAGCACCCGGTCAGATCGTGGGCCCCGCGCGTCTCGAAGCGGAGCGCGCCGCCGGCCGGCGGGGCGGCTGGTCCATCCACCTGTCCTCCCCCGCCAGGGGGGACAGGTCGCACGGGGACGGGCCCGGCGGCGATCGACGCGATCTGCGTGCTGCCGCCGTCGGCAACCATGAAGAAGAGGCGTCCGCCGTCGCGGCTCCACGTCAACCCGCCGGTCGAGGGGTGGACCCGTGAATCGGTGATGATGTGATGGCCGACGTTGCGGTCGTCGTGCGCCGTGAGGCACTCGGGTTCGCCGCCCGCCGCGGGGACGGTCCACACCCCCGAGTTGGTCGCGCCCCAACTGGCGTTGTCGTGCCCGACGTAGGCGATCGTGCGGCCGTCCGGAGACCACGCCGGCGCCGACGCGGGCCCAAGGCCCTTCGTGAGCCGGCGCGGCGACCCACCCTCGAGCGGAACGATCCAGATGTCGCTCGTGTTGCTGAGATCGGCGTCCGGCGAGGCATTGCCGGCGTAGGCCAGCAGTGTCCCGTCAGGCGACCACGCCGGACTGAGGTGATCGTACTCGCCGCCGGTGACCTGCCGCGCGGGTCCGCCGTCCACGGAGACGACCAAGATCTGTTTCCAGCGGCCATCCCAGTAGCCTTCGCCGTCCTGCTTGTACCGAAGCCGCGAGATCACTTTGACGTCGCTGTCGTCGCGCCCGCGGGCGGGCTCGGGCTTCCCGACGAACGCGATCCACCGCCCGTCCGGCGACCAGACCGGATCTGCCGGCGACAACTTGCCGGACGTGAGCACGCGGGCCTCGCCGCCGCCGACGGGAATGACCCACACCTGCCGCTCCCCGCCGCGGTCGGACAGAAACAGGAGGCGGGTCCCGTCAGGCGACCACCGCGGCGCCGTCTCCTTGGCCGGCGCGGTGGTGAGCTGGCGGGCGTCATCGCCCGCGGCCGCGACGAGCCAGACGTGCACGCGATACGCGTTGGCGTCGCGGTCCGGGCGGCTCACCGTGAAGGCCACCTGCGCGCCGTCCGGCGACAACTGCGGATCGTTGAGCACCGGGATGGCCATCAGGTCGTCGATCGTCACACGGCGCGCCGGCTGACTCACACGTCCCTCCATCGTGAGATCCCCTTCCCGCTTTGCGCTTCGGCGGTACGGAAAGCACTCCCTTCGCCGGCCGACTCTGCGGCCGGCCACCATGAAATCAACGCGGGGCTCTACATCCCCGAGGCGAGGCGGCGGGACAGCATCGGCGGAAGTCCGCGCGCCGTCATTTTTGCCTGGGTCGCGGCGATGGGATAGCCGATCCGGTGCAGCGTCACGCTGGCGCCCTTGTCGTCGAACATGAGATAGGCCGCGCGCGGATCGCCGTCTCGGGGCTGACCCACGCTGCCGGCGTTGACGATGTAGCGCGACGTACCCGCCAGGCGCACCGGCGCATCCGGCCGCAGGTCCTGCGCCTTGATGTGCCCGTCCGGTCCAAGGACGAACACCCCCGGCAGGTGCGAGTGGCCGACGAGACACACGCGGAAATCCGTGCCGGCAAAGACGGCCAGGGCGGTCGGCAGATCGAGGATGTATTCTTCGATCGGCTCGCGCGGACTCCCGTGTACCGCGACAAACGCCGGCGATTCGAACCGGTCGGGGAGCGCGGCGAGGAACGCGCGGTTCTCTTCGGTCAGCTCTCCCGCGGTCCACTCGATGGCCGCGCGCGCCAGCGGCGAGAACGCCGCGAGATCGAGCCCGCCGACCGCCCCGCGATCGTGGTTGCCGGCGATCGCCATCGCGCCGAGCCGGCGCACCCGGTCGACGCATTCGTTGGGGTCCGGGCCGTAGCCGACCACGTCGCCGAGACAGAGGTAGGCATCGGGCGCCCGGCGGCCCGCATCCGCGAGCACGGCCTCGAGCGCTTCAATGTTGGCATGGACGTCGGAGAAGACCGCGTAGCGCACCCCGGCTCCGTTCCTCAGCGCCTCCGCCGGGCCAATTCGGCGAAGACCTCTGATGGACTGATGCCCTGGTACACCAGCAGGGCGAGCAGGTGAAACCACAGGTCGGCCGCTTCTTCCACGAGCCGGGCCGGCGTCTCCTTGCGGGCGGCGCGCGTCACCTCGGCGGCCTCTTCCATCACCTTCTCGTTGAGGCGGGCAAGGCCTTGGGCAAAGAGTCCGGACGTGTACGATCCGGCCGCGGGCGTTTGACGCCGGTCGGCGAGGACCGCCGCAAGTTCCGTCAGGATCTCCGGGCCGGCCGGACGTTCCGGCGCGGGCGTCTCCCCGGCGCCGGCCGTCTCCACGAGGCTCCCGCTGGGTGCCACCGTCCGGAAGAAGCACGACCGCCGCCCCGTGTGGCAGGCGGCTCCGGTTTGCTCAACCTTCAATACAATAGCGTCCCCGTCGCAGTCGCCCAGGACCTCCACGACCCGCTGAGTGTGGCCTGAGGTCTCGCCCTTCCGCCAGAGCTGCCCGCGGCTGCGGCTCCAGTACCAGGCCTGGCCGGTGGCGAGGGTGCGCTCAAGCGCCTCGCGCGTCATGTGCGCCACCATCAGCACCTCGCCGGTGCGGGCCTCCTGGGCCACCACGGTCACCAGTCCCGACGCGTCGTATGTGACCTTGTCGGCGTCGCTCATCCGCTGGACTCCCCCCTTGCCCTGTCTGGCGCAGGACCTCCGGCTGCTTCGCCGCCTCCTGCCGGCCGCACCGGAATGCCCGCGGCCGCCATGGCGGCCTTCACCGCCGCGATGCTGTAGATGCGATAGTGAAACACCGAGGCGGCGAGCACCGCGTCCGCATCGGCCGAGGTCACCGCCTCGACGAAATGCCGGGGAAGGCCCGCGCCCCCGGAGGCGATCACCGGAATTCGCACGGCGCGCGTCACGGCCCGCACCAGCTCCAGGTCGAAACCGTCCTCGCGGCCGTCCTGGTCCATGCTCGTCAACAGGATCTCGCCGGCGCCGAGCCGGGCGGCGCGCTCGGCCCACTCCACGGCGTCGAGGCCGGTCGCACGCCGACCGCCGTGCGTGAAGACCTCCCACCGCACGGCGCCCTCCGGGCCGGCCGCCGTGCGTTTCGCGTCAATCGCGACCACGATGCACTGGCTGCCGAACTGTTCCGCGCCCTCACAAATCAGATCGGGCCGCTGCACCGCGGCAGTGTTCACCCCGATCTTGTCCGCGCCGGCGCGCAGCATGCCGCGGAGATCGTCCGCCGTCGAGAGCCCGCCGCCCACCGTAAACGGGATCGTCAGCACCTCGGCGGTGCGGCGGACCATGTCCTCCATGATCCCGCGGCCCTCGTGGCTCGCGGTGATGTCTAGGAACACGACCTCATCCGCGCCTTCGCGGTCGTAGACGGTGGCGAGCTCAACGGGGTCGCCGGCGTCGCGCAGGTTGACGAAGCGCGTGCCCTTCACGACGCGGCCGTCCTTCACGTCCAGGCACGCGACGACGCGCCGGGCCAGCATCAGGCGTCCACGCCCGCGGCGGCGACGAGCAGGTCCTCAAGCCGCACGGCGCCTTCGTAGAGCGCGCGGCCCACGATCGCGCCTTCGAGTCCCGCCGGTTCGAGGCTCAGGAGGCGGCGCACGTCCTCGGCGGACGTCACCCCGCCGGCCACAATCACGGGTACCTGGGCCGCGGCGAGCAGGTCCCGAAGCGGCATGAGATCCAGACCGACGAGCATGCCGTCACGGCGCGTATCGGTGTAGACGATCCGCCGCACCCCGGCGTCCACGACCTGGGCGGCCGCCTCGGTCGCGGTCAGCGACGTCGCGGCGGTCCACCCCTCCGTGACCACGCGCCCGTCGCGGGCGTCGACGGCGGCGGCGATGCGGTCGCCGAATCGGGCGCACGCCGCGCGCAGCAGATCCGGCGCGCTCACGGCCGCGGTGCCGAGGATGACGCGGGCGGCGCCCGCGTCGAGCAGGCGCTCGATCGTCTCAAGGTCGCGCACGCCCCCGCCGACCTGCACCGGCACTTCTGAGGCGGCGAGAATCCGCCCGACCGCATCGGGGTTGCCGGGCCTGCCGCCGAAGGCGCCGTCGAGATCCACGACGTGCAGCCACCGCGCACCCGCGGCGATCCAGCGCCGCGCCGCCGCCACGGGATCGTCGTCGTAGACCCGCTCGCGGTGCCGCTCGCCCTGGATCAGCCGCACGGCGCGGCCGCCGCGGATGTCAACCGCCGGCAGTACCAACACCGGCGGCCCACCGCGCGAAGTTGTTCAGAATCCGCCCGCCGATCTCCCCGGACTTCTCCGGGTGGAACTGCGTGGCCCACACGTTGCCGCGGCCCGCCACCGCCGCGATGTCGGCGCCGTAGGACGACGTCGCGGCGACGAGCGCCGGATCCGACGGCGCGCAATAGTAGGAATGCACGAAGTACACGTAGGCGCCCGACGGCACCCCGTCGAGCAGCGGCGACGGGCGGTCGACCCGCAGCTGGTTCCAGCCCATGTGGGGGACCTTCACGGTGTCCGGCAGGCGCATCACGCGGCCGGGCAGCACGCCGAGGCCGCGGTGCGTGCCGCCCTCGACGCTCTCCTCGAACAACAGCTGCATCCCGAGGCAGACGCCGAGAAAGGGCCGCCCCGACCGCACGTAGGCGACGATCCGGTCGGCGAACCCCGACTCCCGCAGGCGCGTCATCGCCGGACCGAACGCGCCGTCGCCGGGGACGACCAGGGCGGCCGCGTCGTCGAGGACGCGCGGGTCGTCGGTCACCCGCACCTCGAGACCCCGGCGGCGCAGTCCCATGCCGATGCTATACAAGTTCCCGGCGCCGTAGTCCGCGACCGCGATCACGCGAGCGTACCCTTCGTCGACGGCACGCCGGCCACGCGCGGATCCCGTTGCGTCGCGCGGTCGAGGACGAGCGCGAGCGCCTTGAACGCCGCCTCGATGATGTGGTGGCCGTTCCGGCCGTGGATCAGCATGAGGTGCAGCGTGATGCCGGCGTTCACGGCGAACGCGCGGAAGAACTCCTCGGTGAGGTCGGTGTCGTACGCGCCGAGACGCTGCCGCGTGACCGGCACCGCGTAGTGCAAATACGGCCGGCCGCTCACGTCGGCGACCGCGAGCACGAGCGCCTCGTCGAGCGGCGCGTGCGCCGAGGCGTAGCGGACGATCCCGGCGCCGTCGCCGATCGCCTCCTTGAACGCCCGGCCCATCGCGATCCCGACGTCCTCGACGGTGTGGTGCGCGTCGATCTCGAGGTCGCCGGACGCGGTAACGGCGAGGTCGAACCGGCCGTGCCGCGCGATCTGCTCGAGCATGTGGTCGAGGAACGGCACGCCGGTCGCCAGGTCCGCGCGCCCCGTGCCGTCGAGGCCCCACCGCACCTCGACCTTCGTCTCCCCCGTCGCGCGCGACGCGCGGCCCACGCGGACGCCCGGACCGGCGGCGTCGAACAGACCGTTTGTCCCGATGTCGTCGCTCACGTGTCCAGCCCCCGGGCCGTGACGGCGAGCACGTGCGCGGGAAAGTCCTCGTACCGGCCGAGGCGCTCGACGACCGGCCGGACGGCGGCCAGCCCGCGCTCGTCGAGCCCGGCCACGGACGTCGCCTTGAGGTAGCTCATCACGGTCACGCCGGACGCGACGCGGGCGAAGCCGGACGTCGGCAGCGCCGCCGGCACGCCGATCGCGTAGTTGCCGGCCGAAAACGGCGTGTTCTGTCCGAGCAGCACTTCGCCGGCGTGCCGGACGCCGCCGAGCGTCCCGAGCGGGTCGCGCGTGGCGATCTGCAGGTGCTCGGGCGCGTAGAGGTTCACGAACGCGAGCGCCTCCTCCATCGACCGGGCGAGGATCGCGCCGCCGTAGTCGCGCGTCGCCGCCTCCGCAAAAGCGCGGCGCCGCTCCGGCAGCTGCGCGAGATACCGGGGCAGGCGCTCCTGCACGTCGTCGATCAACGCCTCGGACGCGGTCACGAGCAGCGCCGCGGAATCCGCCCCGTGCTCCGCCTCGTTCAGGAGGTCGAGCGCGACGCGGTCGGCGTCCGCGCTCTCGTCGGCGAGGATCATCGATTCGGTCGGCCCGAGCACGGACAGGAGGCGTACCCCCCGTGCCTGGACCGCGATCTGCGCCGCGGTCACGTACGGGTTGCCCGGCCCGCCGAGCACGCGCACGCGCGGCAGCGTGGCGGTGCCGCACGCGAGCCCCGCGATGCCGGCGACGCCGTTGCACCGGAAGACCTGCGGCACGCCCAGCAGGTCCGCGGCGACGAGGATCGCCGGATCGACGCTGCCGTCCGGCCGCGGGGGTACCAGGACGGCAATCTCCTCGACGCCGGCCACCACCGCCGGGGTCACGAGCGTCACGAGCGTCGACGGAAACGTCCCCTTCCCGCTCGGGACGTAGACGCCGGCGGCGTCCACAGGCGACCACTTCACGCCGGTGGTGATGCCCGGCTCGAGCTCGTCGAGCGTCAGCGCCGGCGGCCGCAGCCATTCGTTGTAGCGCCGCGCGCGCTCGATCGCCGAGGCCAGCGCAGTGCGCAACCCGTCGTCGACCGCCTCGTGCGCCCGGCGGATCTCGGTGCGGGCCACCGCGAGGCGCTCCGGCGTGAGCGTCACACCGTCGTACTTCGCAGTGTACTCGACGAGCGCGGCGTCGCCGCGCCGCTCGACGTCGGCGATGATCTCGGCGACGTGGGCAACGCGTGCGGGATCGAAGATCTCGGCGCTCGACCGCCGCAGTATACGCTGCAGGCGTTCGGGCGGGGCGTCGGCCAAGCGGACCACGTCCACGGCTCTCCCTCCGTTCACGCGGACGGCGTGAGTCCCTCGGCGGGGGACGCCGGAGGGGCGACCGCGGACCGCACGCGATCGATCACCGCGGCCACCGCGTCGGCGCGGCTGCGCAGGCTGATCCGGTTCACGACGAGGCGTGCCGTCGACTGGAACAGCTCGGCGGCCTCCACCAGTCCGTTCTCGCGCAGGGTGCGTCCGCTCATGACGAGATCCATGATCCCATCGGCCAGGCCGACGAGCGGCGCCAGTTCCACGGTGCCGTTCATCGGGATGATCTCTACCGGCCGGCCCTGCCCCCAGAAGTGCCGCTCCGTAATCCGCGGGTACTTCGTCGCGATGCGGAGGGGCGTGAGGCGTTCCCACGTCGCCGCCAGCCGGGCCGGAAAGGCGAGCACGCCGCGGCACGTCCCGAAGCCGAGATCGACCAGTTCGTAGACGTCGCGGCCCTGCTCGAGCAGCACGTCTTTGCCGGCGATGCCGAGGTCGGCGGCGCCGTGCTCGACGTAGGTCAGCAGGTCGACCGGCTTCGCGATCAGACACCGCATCCCCGGCTCGGTCCCCTGCACGATCAGGCGCCGGCTCTCGCGCCAGGCGTTGCCGTCGAGATATCCGGCCGCGTCCAGGATGCGCATCGCACCGTCCAGCAGGCGGCCGGACGGCACCGCCACCGTCACGAGCGCCGCATTCCGCGGCGGCTGCGGGGTCGTCACGATGCGCCCTGCCCGCGGCGCACGCCGGAGGCGTCTCGCGCCGCGGCGCCGCGTCCGGCGGTCACCTCGGCGATCGGGACGGTCCGCTCGGGTGCGGCGCCCTCCCGGACGCGCGCCGTGCCACGCCCGACGAGGATCGCACGCGGGACGCCCCGCCGCGCCGCCTCGCCCGCCACCTCGTCCCACGGCCGGCCGAGCACTTCCAGCGCGACGGCCAGCCCGCGCGCCCGCAGCGCACGCGCACACGCCGCGGCGTCGGCGCGGCAGCCGGCCTCCGCCGCCACCACCGCGTCGGGGACCCACGCCTGGGTCCCGTCCTCCGGGACGTCCGCGGTCTCCGCGGCCAGCACGCGCTCGATCCGGATCGCGAACCCCGTGGCCGGCAGCGGGACGCCGAACCGCTCGAGCAGGCGATCGTACCGGCCGCCGCCGAGCAGCGGCGCGCCGAGGGCCGCGGTGTGTCCCTCGAAGACGATCCCGGTGTAGTAGTCGAAATCCCGGATGATGCTGAGATCGATCGTCACCGCGTCCGCGACGCCGTGCGCGGCCAGCGCCTCACCGAGCCGCTCGAGGTCGCGGACGACCTCGTGGCCCTCCGGCGTGTGCACCAGCCGGCGGGCCTCCTCGAGCGCCCCGGCGCCCCGCAGCGCGGGCAGCGCCATCAGGGCGTCGAGACGGTCGGCCGGCGCGCGGTGGCGCTCCAGCAGGGACCGCAGGCCGACGAAATCCTTTTGGTACAGCAGCGCGCGCACGCCGGCGCCGTCGTCGTCCGACAGGTCGAGGCCGGCGAGGACCCCCTGAAGAAATCCGACGTGGCCGAGACTGACGGAGAAGGCCGCGACCCCGGCCGCGCGCAGCGCGCCGACGGCCAGGGCCACGATCTCGGCGTCGGCGTCGACGGTCTGGGGTCCGATCAGCTCGCAGCCGGCCTGCGGAAACTCCCGCAGGCGCGCCGAGCCGGCCTCGCGCCCGCGAAACACCTGGCCCGCGTACGCCACGCGGAGCGGCGCCGGCTCGTCCCTGAGGCGCGTTGCGACGAGCCGCGCCACCGGGGTCGTCATCTCGGGCCGCAGCGCCAGCAGCTCGCCGCCGCGGTCCACCAGTTTGAACAGCCGGTCCGCGGCGTCCGCGCCCTCGCCGCGCACCAGCACGTCGAGATACTCGAGGGTCGGCGTGACCACCTCGCGATAGCCCCAGCGGGCGGCCTCCGCGAGCACGCCGGCGGTCGCCGTCCGGATGCGGGCCGCCTGATACGGCAGCCAGTCGCGGGTGCCGGACGGGATCAGTTGCCAGCGTTCGCGCGGGTCGCGCTGCAGCGTACTTTACCTCGATAAAGCGATAGAGTAGTGAAGCACCCGGCTATCCTAACACGGAGGCCCTGGGCCGTCAACGCCTCGCTTAGAAACGGTCGCGGGCGTCCAGTTCGCGGGCCAGGCGGGCGCGGTCCGCGGCGCCGGCCGGGAGCGGCGGCGCGTCCACCGCCGGGCGGCGAGGATCCGCGGCCGGAAGCCGGCCCGCGCGCCCCGTCCACCGGCGAATGCACAGGAGGGCGATCGCGAGCCCTCCGACGGCGCCGGCCGCCGGCCCCAGATAGAGCAGCAGCGACAGTCCGCGCCGGGGCGGCTCGGCCAGCACGCCCTCGCCGAACTGCCCGACGAAGAACGCGAGGATCGCGGCCGGCGTTTCGCCGGCCTGGAGTTTGGCGCGGATGACGTCGCGCATTTGGCGCGCGACCGCGGAGTCGCTCTCCGCCACGGTCTGGCCCGCGCACACCGGGCACATCAGCTGGCTCGCCACCGCGTAGACGCGGTCGTCGAGCGTGTCCGCCCGCGCGGCCACCGCCGCAGCCACGAGCAGCAGCATCACCGCCGCGGCCGGGATGAACGCCCGCGCCCTACGCGCCGTCATGCCCGGTGTTCCGGCCCCGCCGCCGCAGACGCTCGAGCACAAGGGCGTACCCGTCCGCGCCGTACGTGAGGAACCGGCGGACGCGGCTGATTGTGGCCGATGAGGCGCCGGTTCGCGCGGCGATCTGCTGGTACGTCCGCCCCTCCGCGAGCATCCGCGCCACGGCGAAGCGCTGAGCGAGCGCCTTCAACTCGCCGATCGTGCAGAGATCTTCGAAAAAACGGTAGCACTCGTCCACGGTGCGGAGCTGCAGCACCGCGCGAAAGAGCGCGTCCGTATCCGGCTCCCGCAGCTTCGGGTTCACCACGGCGCGACGGCTCACGGCTCCGGCCTCCCCAGTCTCTGACACGCTAATGTGTGAAACCGCCACGCAGTTCGGTCAGAGCCAGTGCTCCACCTCCTCGGCCTCGCGCTCGAGGCCGAGGTCGCGAAACGCGGCCGCGGCGGCGGTGACGGCATCCAGCGCGTCCGGACGGTCGGCCGCGAGCGCCACGCGGGCCCGCGCGCGGGCCAGACGCGCGGCGAGGTACCGGTTTTCGGCGGGAACGGCGCGCTCGGCCCGGCGCAACAGCGACTCGGCGCGCTCGACCGCGGACGGCCGTGGGGACGGGCCCTCGACAAGCGCCGTCGCCACGTCGGCCTGGAACGACGCGAGGCCCTCCGCGTCACGGGCCGGCCAGCCGGCGAGCCCCGCCGCGGTCAGTCGGTCCGCCTCGCGCAGCAGCGCGCGCGTGTCTGTGCCCGCCTCCCCCTTCGCGGGAGGCCGCACCGCCGCGAGCCGGCGCAGGAGCAGCGCCTTCGTCGCGCGCGCGTGCGCCACGGCGTCGTCGACATGAAACCGCCGTGCGAGGGCGAGGGTCCGGTTGCACGCCTCGATGCCCTCGTCGGCGGCGCGGACGGCCTCGTCGCCCTCGGTCACGTCCGCGAGATCGCGGTACGCGTCCTCGAGATACGCGCGGAGCGGCACCGCGGCCGCCTCGCCCGACCGGCGGCGCACGACATTGAGAAGCTCCTGCACGAGGACGATCGCCCGCCGCACGTCCTCGGGGCGGCGGCCCAGCCGGAGCGCGATCGACAGTCCGAGGAGCACGCCTTCGACGTCGCCGGCCGCGGCGTCATCATGGGTACCGGCGGCGGAGCGGCGCAGGAGCCGTTCGGCCTCTTCGAACGCGCCGATCGCTTCGGGGAGATGCCGGGCGCCTTCCGAGAAAAACGCGCGCAACGCGCGCCATCCGTCCGCGGCGCGTGTGCGGGCGGCGTCGTGCGTGTCCACCGGCCGGCCGTCAGGCCGCGGAGGCGAGCGCCGCGTCGGCCGGGGGCCGTCGGTCGAGGATCAGCACGCCGGCGACCAGCGCCGCGGACGCCGCGACATCAAGGAGTGTCCAGGCCGTGTCGGAGTAGACGCGCAGTTCGTACAGGAGCGCGAAGAGAGAGAAAATGGTCTGGAAGAGGATCGCCGCCCCGAGATAGACGCCGGCGCGGCGCCGCATCATACCCAGAGCCGCGAGCGCGGTCGACGCGCTGTTCGCGGTCACGAACGCCAGCTGCTGGACGAGGGAGATCACGAAGCTCGAGGCCGAGCTGATCGGCAGCGCGCGCGCCATGAGCGCGAAATGGATGATCTGGTACGCGCCGACAACCGCGAAGCCGGCCCCCGCCGCCGCGCCGAACGCGACCGGGGTTCGAGCGCGCGACCACCGCCACACGAGCACCGCGGCCGCCAGTTTGAACACTTCGTTGACGATCGCGGCGATCACCGCGCCGGCGGCGCCGGCGCCGAGCGTCATCGCGATCGCGTCGGGGCCCCAGCCGAAGATGGACGCCAGCAGCGCCTGGATGGACGCGGCGAGAAACACCGTTAGGGGAAACGCCACGCCGCCGGCCGCAAACGCGACCACAAGCCACGGCTGCCGAACCCCGCTGCCGCCCATGACGACGAGCGCCGCCAGCCCGTAGCCCAGGGCGATCGCGGCGGCCGCGGGCATCACCAAGAGACGCAATCCAAACGCACGACACGGCTATTGTAGGCCCGCCACGCCGGCAAATGCAAGGAACGCGGCCGCGCCGTCCTACGCCAGATCAACGAGCGCTCGAGGGCGATCTGGTGGAACCCTCAGCGCGCGGCGGGGGCCGGCCCGCACCCCTCCGGTTTGAACACGCGCACCGTCGACGCCGGATGGCTCGCGAGTTTGGAGGCGGGCCGGATCGGGCGCGGCACGAGGTTGCCTCCGCAGTTCGGACAGCGCCCCCCCAAGCGCCCCTCCGCGCAGTCGCGGCAGAACGTACATTCGAACGAGCAGATCATCGCGTCGGAGGCCGCCGGCGGCAGATCTTTGTTGCAGCACTCGCAGTTCGGGCGCAGCTCGAGCACGATCGTCGATCCGCGATCACGCGAGGCGGGCGAGCACTGCGTCGGTCATCGCCGCGGTGCCGAGCGCCGGGCCGCCGCCGGCCATGTCGCCCGTCCGGCAGCCATCCTCGATCGCCTTGAGCACGGCCGTCTCGATCGCCGCCGCCGCGCCCTCGTGCTCTGCGCCGTACCGCAGCAGCAGGGCGCCGGTCAGGATCGCCGCGAGCGGATTCGCGATCCCGCGACCGGCGATGTCCGGCGCGGTGCCGTGCACGGGCTCGAACAGCCCGGGCGGCGCGTCGCCGAGACTCGCCGACGGCATGAGGCCGAGCGTGCCCATCACGCCTGCGGCCTCGTCGCTGAGGATGTCGCCGAACATGTTGTCGGTAACGATCACGTCGAACTGCCGCGGGTCGCGCACGAGCTGCAACGCGCAGTTGTCGACCAGCATGTGCTCGAGGGTGACATCCGGAAACTCGCGGCCGACCTCCGTCGCGACCTCACGCCAGAGCCGGGACGTTTCGAGCACGTTGGCTTTGTCCACCGACGTGACCTTGCGCCGCGGGCGCGTGCGGGCGATCCGGCACGCGGCGCGGACGACTCGGCGGATCTCTCCGGCGGAGTACGGCAGCGTGTCCTGCGCGGTGAGCGCCTCACCCTCGCCGGTGCGCGACTGCGGCCCGAAGTACAGGCCGCCGGTGAGCTCGCGGATGATCAGGACATCCACGCCTTCGACGACCTCGCGCCGCAGCGGTGAGGCACCCACGAGCGGCCCGCGCACTATGGCCGGCCGGAGATTGGCATAGAGGCCGAACCGCCGGCGCAGCGTGAACAGCGCCTGCTCCGGGCGCAGGTGCCGCGGGCCCTTGTCCCATTTCGGCCCGCCGCAGGCGCCGAAGAGGATCGCGTTGGAGCGTGCGCATAGATTGACGGTCTCGTCCGGAATCGGATTGCCGGTGGCGTCGATCGCGGCGCCGCCGGCGATCCCCTCCTCAAACGAGAGCGATATCTCGAACCGCCGGCCGGTTTCGCGCAGAACGCGGACCGCCTCGGCCGTCACCTCGCGGCCGATCCCGTCGCCGGGGATGACCGCGATCTGCATCGCGCGCGTGCTCATGGCCGGACGCCGCTCGAAACAGACTCGCGGAGCAGCACGTACTCGAGGCTGTCGACGAGCGCCTGCCAGGACGCCTCGACGACGTTCTCGGAGACCCCAACCGTGCCCCAGGTGCGGGCGCCGTCGGTCGACTGGATGAGCACGCGCACGCGGGCCGCGGTGGCGGCGTCGGCGTTGAGAACGCGCACCTTATAGTCGACGAGCCGCACACGCTGGATCTCCGGATAGAACCGGCCGAGCGCCTTGCGCAGCGCGCGGTCGAGCGCGTGGACCGGACCGTCGCCCTCCGCGGCGGTGTGCTCTTCCTGCCCGTCGACGGCGACCTTGATCGTGGCCTCGGCCGCGCACACGCCGCCGCGCTCCCCCGCAGCGCCGGGGCCGTCCCGTCCCGCAGCGCCGGGATCGCGCTTCTCGACTGTGACCCGGAGGCCGAGCAGCGTGAACGACGGGCGGTGCTGCCCCATGATGCGGCGCATCAAGAGCTCGAACGACGCCTCCGCGGCCTCGAACTGGTAGCCCTCGTGCTCGAGGCGCTTCAGCTCGGCCAGGATCTCGCGCACTTCCGGACGGTCGCGCGACAGGTCGATCCCCATCTCGCGCGCCTTGTAGAGCACGTTGGCCCGTCCCGACAGATCGCTCACGACGACGCGCCGCGCGTTCCCGACGACCTCGGGCGCGATGTGCTCGTAGGTCGGCGGATGGGCCATCACGGCGCTCACGTGCACGCCGCCCTTGTGCGCGAACGCGTTGAGCCCGACGAACGGCTGGTACTCGTTCGGCGTGATGTTGGCCAGCTCGGCGACGTACCGCGACACCTCGCCGAGCCGCGCGATCTGCGTCTCGGGGACGCAGCGGTAGCCCATCTTGAGCTGGAGATTGGGGATGATCGAGATGAGGTTGGCGTTGCCGCAGCGCTCGCCGATCCCGTTGATGGTGCCCTGCACGTGGACGCACCCGGCCTCCACCGCCACAAGCGTATTGGCCACGCCGAGCTCGCCGTCGTTGTGCGTGTGAATCCCGAGCGGCCCTTCCACCGCCCGCCGGGCCGCCTCGACCCCCGCCCGGATCTCGTGCGGCAGGCAGCCGCCGTTCGTATCACACAGCACGACCACGGACGCCCCCGCGCGCTCCGCGGCGCGCAGGGTGGCGAGCGCGTACTCGGGGTTGGCCTTCCAGCCGTCGAAGAAGTGCTCCGCGTCGTAGACGACCTCGACGCCGCGCGAGCGGACAAACCGGACGGAATCCTCGATCATCGCCAGATTCTCGTCGGGCGTCGTGCGGAGCGCCTCGCGCACGTGCAGGTCCCACGATTTGCCGAACAGCGCCGCGGCCGGCGTCCCCGCCGCGAGGATCAGGTTGAGGTTCTCGTCGCGCTCCGGGGGAATGCCGGGCCGCCGGGTGCTGCCGAACGCGGTGAGCCGCGCGTGCCTCCACGTGCGGCCGCGGGCGCGCTCGAAGAACTCCATGTCCTTTGGGTTGCTGCCCGGCCAGCCGCCTTCTATATAATCCACCCCAAACGCGTCGAGGTGTTCGGCGATCCGCAGTTTGTCGTCGGCGGACAGCGTGATGCCGGCGCCCTGTGTCCCGTCCCGGAGCGTCGTGTCGTAGACCGCGATGCGCTTCGCGTTCGGCATGCGGCTATCCGTAGGTGTTGCTCATCCAGTGCTGGCGCTCGTAGATGAGCTTGTTGAGCGCGGCGAGGTAGGCCTTGGCGCTTGCCTCCAGGACGTCGGTGCTGGTGCCCCGGCCGACGAACAGGCCGTCGCCGTCCCGCACCTTCACCGTCGCCTCGCCGATCGCGTCCGTGCCGTCGCCCACGGCCTTGATCGCGTAGTCCACGAGCGTCGGGGTGAGGCCCACGATTTTGTTGACGGCGTTGTAGATCGCGTCCACCGGACCGTCGCCGCTCGACTCCTCAGTGAAGAGCTCCCGGCCGCGGGCCAGCGTGACGGAGGCCATCGGCGGCAGCGTGCTGCTGCTGGAGACGTGGAAGGCGCGCAGCGTGTACGTCTTCGGCGCGCCGGACGCGTCGCTCTCGACGAGCGCGAGGATGTCCTCGATCGAGACCTGCTTCTTCTTATCGCAGAGCACCTTGAACTCGACGAACGCGCGCTCGACCTCGGCGTCGCTCAGTTTGAGGCCGTTGTCGTCCAGCATCTTCTTGAATGCGTGCCGGCCGGAGTGCTTGCCGAGCACGAGCTTGTTGCTCGGGATGCCGATCGTCTGCGGCGTCATGATCTCGTACGTCTCGCGATTCATGAGCACGCCGTGCTGGTGGATCCCGGCCTCGTGCGCGAAGGCGTTGTCGCCGACGATCGCCTTGTTCGGCTGGACCGGCACGCCGGAGATCGCGCTGATCAGGCGGCTCGTGCGGTAGATCTTCGTCGTGTCGACGCCCGTCTCGTACCCGAAGTGCCCGCGGCGCGTGTGCAGCGCCATCACGATCTCCTCGAGCGCGGCGTTGCCGGCGCGCTCGCCGATCCCGTTGATCGTGCCCTCGATCTGGCGCACGCCGACCCGCAGCGCGGCGAGGGAGTTGGCGACGGCGAGCCCGAGATCGTCGTGGCAGTGCACGCTCCACACGACCCGGTCGCCGCCCTTGGTCTTCTCGATGCAGAACTGGAGCAGCGCCGCGTACTCCTCCGGCGTCGCGTAGCCGGTCGTGTCCGGCACGTTGATCGTCGTCGCGCCCGCGGCGATCGTGCCCTCGAAGACCCGCACGAGGAACTCGGGGTCGGACCGGCTCGCGTCCTCCGCGGAGAACTCCACGTCCTCCACCGCGCGGCGGGCCAGCCGCACGGCCTCGACCGCGGCCTCGTAGACCTGGTCCGGGGTCATCCGGAGCTTGTGCTCCATGTGGATCGGCGAGGTCGCGATGAACGTGTGGATCCGTGGACGCTCCGCCTCCCGCACGCCCTCGATCGCGGCCTCAACGTCGCCGCGGTTCGCGCGCGCGAGCCCCGCGATGACGGGACCGCGCACCTCCCGCGCGATCAGCTGCACGCCCTCGAGATCGCCGGGGGAGCTCGCCGGGAAGCCGGCCTCGATGATGTCGACCCGCAGCGCCGCCAGCGCGCGGGCGACCTCGAGTTTCTCCTGCGTGTTCATCGTGAAGCCCGGCGACTGCTCGCCGTCCCGCAGCGTCGTGTCGAAGATCCGGATCATCTCAGCCATCGGTTTCCGCCCTCCTGCCCCGCGTGTGCGGGACTAGCCGGCGGGATGCGCCGGCGTCGCCCCTACCGCTTCGCCCGGGCCTCGGTTTTCCGAGACCCGGCCTTCCCCGTCCCGTCGTGCGCGGGGACGCTCTGGCTCACGCCTGGAGCCCGACCGGCGACGTCCCGCTTGAGCCACGGCATCATGGCGCGCAGCTGCCGCCCGATCTCCTCCACCGGGTGCTCGGCCTCCTGACGGTACCGCGCGTTGAACATCGGCCGCCCCGCCGCATTCTCCAGAACCCACTCCTTGGCGAAGGCGCCGCTCTGGATCTCCGAGAGAATGCGGCGCATCTCGGCCCGCGTCTCCTCGGTGATGATGCGCCGGCCGCGCGTGAAGTCGCCGAACTTCGCGGTGTTGCTGACGGAGTAGCGCATCAGCCCCAGCCCGCCCTCGTAGATGAGGTCGACGATCAGCTTCATCTCGTGGAGGCACTCGAAGTAGGCAATCTCCGGCGCGTAGCCGGCCGCGACCAAGGTCTCGTACCCCGCCTTGATCAGTTCGGAGATCCCGCCGCACAGCACCGTCTGCTCGCCGAAGAGATCGCTCTCAGTCTCCTCGCGGAACGTGGTCTCGATGACGCCGGCGCGGAGGCTGCCGATGCCGTGCGCGTAGGCAAGCGCGATCGCGCGGGCCTTGCCGGTGTGGTCCTGGTGCACCGCGAGCAGCGATGGGACGCCTTTGCCCTCGACGTACATGCGCCGCAGCAGGTGGCCGGGGCTCTTCGGCGCGATCATGAACACGTCGACGTCCGCCGCCGGCACGACCTGATTGAAGTGAATGCTGAAGCCGTGCGAGACGCCGAGGGCCTTGCCGGCGGTGAGATGCGGCGCGATCTCGTCGCGGTACACCCGCCCCTGGATCTCGTCGGGGATGAGCACCTGGACGATATCGGCCTGGGCGGCGGCCTGCGAGACGGTCGCGACCTCGAGCCCGTCCGATTCCGCCTGCGCCCACGACCGGCTGCCCTTGTACAGGCCGACCACGACCGCCACGCCGCTGTCGTGGAGGTTCTGGGCCTGCGCGTGGCCCTGGCTGCCGTATCCGATCACCGCGACCCGCTTGCCGCGGAGCACGTTCAGGTTGGCATCCTGCTCGTAATAGATCTTGGCCGGCATCTGTCCGCCGCCTCCTTGGGGCTCCGCCCGGGTTAGGTGGGTTGGGTGCCGCGCACGAGCGTCACCTGGCCCGTGCGGACCATCTCGCGCACGCCGTACTTCGAGAGCAGCGACAGGATGGCGTCGATCTTGTCGGACCGCCCCGTCACCTCGAGCGTCATCGTCTTCTCGGTCAGATCGACGACGCTCGCGCGGAAGACGTTGCTGATCTCCATGATCTCCATGCGCGTCGTCGGCGTCGCGTTGAGCTTGATGAGGGCCAGCTCGCGGTCAACCGTGTTGAACCCGGTGACGTCGTTGACCTTGATGATCTCCATCAGCTTGTTGAGCTGTTTGATGATCTGCTCGAGGATCTCCGGCTCGCCCTCCACGACGATGATCATCCGCGAGACCGTGCCCTGCTCCGTCACGCCGACGGCCAGGCTGTGGATGTTGTAGCCGCGGCGGCGGAACAGTCCGGCGACCTTCATCAGGACGCCGGGCGCGTTGTCCACGAGCACGGAGATGGTATGCTTCATCGGCCGCGGGGGCCGCGCCGCACCGTTGAGGGCCTCAGTCGCGGAGGCGATCATCTTCGACGATCATCTCCTTGATCGACTGGCCCGACGGGATCATCGGATAGCAGTTCTCCTCCGGATCGCAGATGATGTCGACGACGCACGGCCGGTCCGTCACCTCGAGCGACCGCCGCACCGCCGGGGCGACGTCCTCCGGCCGGCGCACGCTGATCCCCACGGCGCCGAAGGCGTCGGCGACCTTGGCGAAGTCCGGATTCTTCAAGAAGACGTGCGAGTACCGCTCCCGGTAGAAGAGCTGCTGCCACTGCCGGACCATCCCGAGCGAGCCGTTGTTGATGATGTAGATCTTGATCGGGAGGCCCCACTCCACCGCCGTCGCGAGGTCCTGCATCGTCATCTGGTAGCCGCCGTCGCCGACGATCGCGCACACCAGCGCGTCGGGCCGCCCGACCTGCGCGCCGAGCGCCGCCGGGAACCCGAAGCCCATGGTCCCGAGGCCGCCGGAGCTGACCCACGTGCGCGGCTCCGTCGTGAGGTAGAACTGCGCCGCCCACATCTGGTGCTGTCCGACGTCCGTCGTCACGATCGCGCGGCCTTCGGTGATCTTGTAGATCTCCTCGATCGCGAACTGCGGCTTGATCGTGTCGCCGTTCTGCCGGTACCGCAGCGGGTAGCGCGACTTCCACTCCGCGAGCTGCGCGTCCCAGGGCCCGCACGCCGGCGGCGTGACCTGCGCGGCGAGCACCCGCAGCGATTCCCGGGCGTCGCCGACGATCGGCACGTGGGCGGGCTTGATCTTGCCGATTTCGGCCGGATCGATGTCGATGTGGATAAACTTGGCCTGCGGCGCGAAATCCTTGACCCGGCCGGTCACCCGGTCGTCGAACCGCACGCCCACGGCGAGGATCACGTCCGCGGTGTTCATCGCGTGGTTCGCGTAGGCGGTGCCGTGCATGCCGAGCATCCCGAGCGACAGCGGATCCGTCTCCGGGAATGCGCCCTTGCCCATCAGCGTCGTCGTGACCGGGATGCGGGTCTTCCGGGCCAGCGCCGTCAGCTCGGCAGCCCCGTTCGCGGTGATCACGCCTCCGCCCGCGTAGATGACCGGACGCGACGCCCCTGACAGGAGTGCCGCGGCGGCCGCGATCTGGTTCGGGCTCGGTACGGCCGGCGGAATCTTGCCGGCACGCAGCGTCACCTGCTCCGGAAACTCGAACTCGTGCTCGGCCGCGGCGATGTCGCGCGGGATATCGACGAGCACCGGCCCCGGCCGGCCGCTGCCGGCGATGAGGAACGCCTGCAGCACGAGCCGCGGCAGCTCGTCGGACCGCTGCACGATGCAGTTGTGCTTGGTGATGGGCATCGTGATGCCGGTCACGTCGGCCTCCTGGAACGCGTCGCGGCCGATCGCGAGCGTGCTGACCTGGCCTGTGATCGCGACGATCCCCGCGGAGTCCATCATCGCGTCGGTGATCCCGGTGATGAGGTTCGTCGCGCCGGGCCCAGAGGTCGCCATGCAGACGCCCACCTTGCCGGTGACGCGGTGGTACCCGGTGGCCGCGTGCGCGGCGACCTGCTCGTGCCGCACGAGGACATGGCGGATCTCGCGCGCGTCGTAGAGCGCGTCGTAGAGCGGCAGCGCCGCGCCGCCCGGATGGCCGAAGATGACCTCCACGCCGGCCCGGTGCAGGCACTCGATCAGGGCCTGCGATCCCAGCATGCGCTTCACCGTGGCAGCCGGCCCCGGCTTGACCGTCGACGTCGCCTGACGCGCCATCACACCCGCCCCTTCCTTGAATCGATCTGCCGATAAAAAAACGAAACCGCGGAAAGCCATCTAAGGACGGGGCTTCCCGCGGTACCACCTTAGTTCCGTCCGGCCGTAGGCGGCTCGGACGGCTCTCATCCCGGTTACGGCGGGGTCCGGCGGATGCTACTCGGCGCGGTGCGCCTTTGGTTCCGCAGCTCGGAGGTGAGCGGTCGCGCGTCCGGATGCTGGCTCACACCTGACCCAGCTCTCTCGGATCCGGGAACCCGCGGCCCGGCCTCCTCATCGCCTGTATGAAGGAACTTGTCAAGTGACTTTATCAAAGGCGGGACGCCGTGTCAAGGACAGTGGCCACCTTCCGCCGAACGTCGCCTCCGAATCGGAGATCTGCCCCGGACGAGGGTGACGCATGGCCCGCGCGCAGAACGCGGCACCCAACAATCTGCCGGCGCCGCTCACGAGCTTCGTCGGGCGCGAGCGTGAGATCGGCGAGGTCCGCCGGCTGCTCGCAGGGACAAGGCTGCTTACCCTGACGGGGGCCGGCGGCTGCGGCAAGTCGCGGCTCGCCCTCGAGGTCGCCCGGACGCGGCTCCCGGACTTTCCGGGCGGCATGTGGATCGTGGAACTCGCGGCCCTCTCCGATGCCGGCCTCGTTCCGCACGCCGCGGCGGCCGCGCTGGGCGTCACGGAGCACGCCGGCCGCACCGTGACGGACACGCTCGCCGGCGCCCTTGGGGGCAACACGCTCCTCCTGGTGCTCGACAACTGCGAACACCTGCTGACCGCCTGTGCCGACCTGGCCGGCGTGTTGTTGCGGGAATGTCCCGGGCTCCACATCCTGGCCACCAGCCGCGAACCGCTCGGCCTGCCCGGAGAAACAATCTGGCGCGTGCCGTCGCTCACCGTCCCCGATCCGCTTCATCTGCCGCCCCATCACCGCCTCGCGAAATTCGAGGCGGTGCGCCTCTTCGTGGAGCGCGCCGCGGCGGTCCGGCCGGGCTTCCAGGTCACCGCGGACAACGCCCCCGCGATCGCGCAGGTCTGCCACCGGTTGGACGGGATTCCCCTCGCGATCGAACTCGCGGCGGCCCGTGTCCGGGCCCTGTCGGTGGAACAGATCGCCGCGCGCCTCGACGACCGTTTCCGGCTGCTGACCGGCGGCAGCCGGACGGCGCTTCCGCGCCACCGGACTCTGCGCGCGGCGATGGACTGGAGCTACGACCTCCTCGCTGAGCGCGAGCGGGGACTGCTTGCCCGGCTGTCCGTCTTCACCGGCGGCTGGACCCTGGAGGCCGCGGAGGGAGTATGCGCAGCGGAGAGCGCCGACGCGTCAGAGATCCTTGATTTGCTGACGTCGCTGGTGGACAAATCACTCGTGCTTGTGGAGCTGCGCGGCGGCGAGGCGCGGTACGAATTGCTGGAGACAGTGCGGCAGTACGGTGAGGAACACCTGGGCGATGGGGAAACCGCCGCGTCGATCCGCCGGCGCCACCGCGATTGGTATCTCACCCTCGCCGAGCAGGCCAGCGCCGGTCTGGACGGGCCGCACCAGAAGACATGCCTGGACCGCATGGACCGTGAGTACGGCAACTTGAGAAGCGCGCTCGAATGGAGCCGGGGCGCGGCAGCAGAAGTCGAAGCGGGACTGCGGCTGGCGGTGCATCTACAGCGATTTTGGGAGATGCGCGCCTACTATGCCGAAGCGCGCGCGTGGTTGGACAGCATGATCGCGGCGGGGAGCACCGCAACGCCCCGACTGCGCGCCCGCGCACTCAACACCGCCGGTGTCTTAGCCTACCGTCAAGGGGATTATCAGCGCACCGCGGCTTTATGTTCGAGCGCGCTGTCGCTCGCCGAGCAGCACGGCGACCGATACGCGGCCGCGCAGGCGCTGCATTTCCTGGCACACGTCCGGCAGAGCCGCGGCGAGTACGATCAGGCCACGGAAATGATGGAGCGAAGCATAAAGCTGTACGAGGAAGTCAATCATCGCCGTGGGGTAGCCAATTCCGTCGATTGCCTCGGCGAAGTAGCGCGGAGCAAAGGCGACTACGAGCGTGCCGAGATCCTGACTGCGCGGGCGATGAGTCTGTACGGCGAGATCGGGGACGGCCGGGGCCAGTCGCACCTCCTCCATAATCTTGGTTACATCAGGCTTCATCAGGACCGGGCCGCCGAGGCGCGCGATCTCTTCCAGGAAAGCCTTGTTCGAGCGCAGGATCTCAAGAGCCCTCGGGATGTCATCATGGCCATCGCCGGTCTTGCCGCGGCATCGAAAAACGCCGCGCCTGCGCGTCTCGCGCGGCTCCTCGGGGCGGTGGGCGGTCTGCTCGAGGCGGCGGGCGTCCACCTCGAACCGGCCGAGCAAGCAGAATTCGAGGAAACCACCGCGTCCGTGCGCGCGCGACTCGACGATCGAGAATTTGCCGCCGCGCGGGCCGGCGGCCGCCTCATGACGGCGGACGACGCGGCCGCGGAGGCGCTCGGGCTGACGACACCGTCCGGCCCGAGGGGCGGGGCGGCGGGCCAACCCGGCGTCGCGGAGACCCCGCTGACGGCCCGCGAGGGCGAGGTGGCCGCGCTCATCGCGCAAGGCCTGAGCAACCGCGAGATCGCCGCCCGCCTGGTGATCGCGGAGCGCACCGCCGAGGGCCACGTCCAAAGCATCCTTAATAAACTGGGCTTCAATTCCCGCGCGCAGATCGCCGCCTGGGCGGTCGAGCACGGTTTTCGGACCCGGACGGTACCTGCTCCCTAAAGACAGGTACCGGCGCCGCGGAAAACAGGTACTTCTCCCGGTGATCGGAACCCGCGCGCTGGTCTATAATACCGTTGCAGAGAAGCACGCAACCCGGAGGTGAACTTGTATGGCTCTTCGACTGGGCGACGTCGCCCCCGATTTTGAGGCGGAGACCACGGAAGGCCGGATCCGCTTTCACGACTGGATCGGCAGCTCCTGGGCGGTGCTCTTCTCGCACCCCAAGGACTTCACACCCGTGTGCACCACCGAGCTCGGCTACATGGCCAAGATCAAGCCGGAGTTCGACCGGCGCAACACTAAGATCATCGGCCTCAGCGTCGATCCGGTCGGCAACCACGCCAAGTGGGCGAACGACATCAAAGAGACGCAGGGAGTCGCGCCCAACTACCCGATGATCGGCGACACGGACCTCAAAGTGGCCAAGCTCTATGAAATGCTGCCGGTCGATCTCGAGGGGTCCTGCGAGGGCCGCACCCCGGCGGATAACCAGACCGTCCGCACCGTGTACGTGATCGGCCCGGACAAAAAGATCAAGCTCACGATTTCCTACCCGATGACGACCGGGCGCAACTTCGACGAGGTCCTCCGGGTCATCGACTCGCTGCAGCTGACGGCGAAGCACAAGGTGGCGACACCGGTGAACTGGAAGCGCGGCGACGACGTGATCATCGCCGGTTCGGTCTCCGACGAAGACGCGAAGAAGACGTACCCGAAGGGCTGGAAGTCGCCGAGGCCGTACATCCGGATCGTGCCGCAGCCTGAATGATCCTGAAGCAGTACTACCTGGGGTGCCTCGCCCACGCGTCGTATCTCGTGGCGGACGAGGAAAGCCGCGCCGCGGCGGTCGTTGACCCGCAGCGGGACATCGACCAGTACCTGGCCGATGCCGAGCGGCTGGGACTCGAGATCCGGCACGTGCTGCTGACGCACTTCCACGCGGACTTTCTGGCGGGGCACCTCGAACTGCGGGACCGGACCGGCGCCGCGATTTATCTCGGCCGGCAGGCCAAGGCGGAGTACGCCTTCACCCCGCTCGGCGACGGCGACGCGGTATCCCTTGGGGAGGTGCGCCTCACGGCGCTCGAAACGCCCGGGCACTCCCCCGAATCGATCTGCCTGCTCGTGTTCAACCTCCACAAGGACGCCGTCCGCCCGCAGGCGGTGCTGACCGGCGATACCCTCTTCATCGGCGACGTCGGCCGGCCGGATTTGCGGGCGGCGCTGGGATGGTCGGCCGAACAGCTGGCCGGTATGCTCTACGACTCGCTCCGCACGAAGCTGCTCGCGCTTCCGGACGAAACGCTCGTCTACCCCACGCACGGCGCCGGCTCTCTCTGCGGCCGCAACATCAGCAAGGAGACCGTCTCCACGATCGGCGATCAGCGCCGGTACAATTACGCGCTGCAGCCGATGAGCCGCGAGGAATTCGTCGGGATCATCACCGCGGACCAGCCCGACGCGCCGTCGTACTTCACCTACGACGCGATCCTGAATGCGAAGGAACACCCGACGCTGGATCGGGCCCTCGCGCGCGGCCTCCACCCTCTCGGCATCGACGATATCCTCCGGCTCCGCGACGCGCGCGCGCAGCTGCTCGATGCCCGCGACCCCGCGGATTTCGCCGGGGCCCACCTGCCGGGCAGCCTCAACATCGGGCTCGGCGGACAGTACGCCACGTGGGCGGGAACGCTCCTGGATCGGGAGCAACCGATCGTCATTGTCGCCCCGGGCGGGAGGGAATCCGAGGCGGCCATGCGGCTCGGCCGGATCGGCCTGGACCACGTGGCCGGGTATCTCGAGCACGGCATGGAAGCCGTCGGCATGCGGCGCGAGCTGATGCGGCGGACACCCCGCGTCACCGCGCAGGCGCTAGCGGAACTCCTTGCCTCGGCTGCCCCGCCGATCGTCCTCGACGTTCGCAGCGACGCGGAGCGGCGCCAGGCCAGCATCGCCGGCAGTCTGCACATTCCGCTCCAGCACCTGCCGGAACGGATCGCGGAAGTCCCGCGCGGTCCGCGGCAGGTCGTGGTGCACTGCGCCACCGGCTATCGCTCGTCGATCGCGGCAAGCCTGCTCGAGCAGCACGGCGTGCCCGACGTCGCCGACCTCGTCGGCGGCATCAACGCGTGGACGGCGTCAAATCTCCCCGTTCAATAAACTGCACGCTGGTAGCAGAGGGCGCGTGATGAAAGGTTACCGGCGGGATCCTGAGCGGGCCGAGACCCGCGCGCTGCGACGCCGCGTTGCCCTTCACGACGCGCGCATCCTGGACGTCGGCTGCGGGGAAGGACGGCTGACGCGGAAAATCGCCGGGGCCGCCCGTCTGGTGGTGGCGATCGATCCGAACGACGAGGTCCTTGCCCGCGCCCGGCGTCTGACCCCACGGCGGTTGAAGAAGAAAATCGAATACCGTCAGGGAACCGCGGAGCATCCGAACCTCCGGCACCGTCGCTTTGATGTCGCGGTGTTCTCGGGATCGTTGTGATGACTGCCCCGCGAGGGCATGGTTCATGCCCTGATCGTCGCCCGCGGTCTGCTCCGGCCGCACGGTGTGCTCGTCGACCTGCGCAACGACCGGTCCGTGAGCATTCGCACGCGGCACGACCAAGTGTACTGCCTGATCGGTGACCGGCGCCTCTACGCGGGCGCGCTCGAAATCAACAAACCGCTGGCCGACTTCCGCGCCGCCGACCGGGCGATCCGGGAAGTCGTGCGTCGCGGCCTTTATCGGCTCAGCACGGTGGACGCGTTTGAAATCCGCTCCTATTACAAGACCGCGGCCCACCTCGAGAGGGCCGCGGCCAGAAATCCGTATGTGACCATCGTGAGCGCGACGCGCCGCCGGTTGGGCGCTCTGCTTCGCCGGCACCCCGCGGGCCAAATTGTCACGGTCGCTCAAACGCGCCTGAATGTGCTGGAGAAGACCGCGGCCCGGGCTAGCGGCCGACGAGGCCGGTGACGTACGCGCGGCCGACCAGCCCGCCGAGAAAGAGCACGAGGAGCAGCATCCAGCGCGATTCGCGGTACGTGCGGTCGTTCAGCCTGGCGCGGAGCGCGCCCCCCGGCCGCAGCAGGTACAGCGCGAGCAGCGTCAGGGCGATCAGCGCGTCGTACATGAAGTGATATGCGGTGCGTGGCCGCGCGCCGCCGGCGAAGACCGCGATGCCGGCGAGGACGGTCATCGCCAGGGGGACCTGGGCCAACCAGAGAATCCACCAGAACAGATGCGGCATCCGGTGGCGTCCGGTCAGGTCGCCGAAGAGCGCGAATAAAACACAGAGGGCGTCGCCGATCAGCGTGAGAGCGAGGAGCAACGGCGATCCGTGCCATGCGGCCAGCGTCACGGCCGGGTGATTCGCGCGGAGGCCGCGAGGTCCTTCCCCCGCTCACGCGGGACTAGCCGTCGGGATGCGACGACGTCGCCGGGAGGGCGGTACGTGCACGACGACACCCACGCAACAAAGAAAGCCGTTCAGTCGCAGTTCGGCCGGCAGGCCGGATGGTACACGGTCAGCGCGCGTCACGAGCAGTCGCCCGGCCTTGAGATTCTCACGCGGCTCGCGGCGCCGGCGCCGACCGACCGCGTGCTGGACGTCGCGACCGGCACCGGCTTCACCGCGTTTGCCATGGCGGCGCGGTCCCGAAGTGTCGTCGCGCTCGACTTCACGGCCGGCATGGTACGCGAAGCGCGGGGGCTCCGCGACGAACGGGGGCTCAAGAACGTCGCATTCAGTCTCGGCGACGCAGAAGCACTACCGTTTCGCGACGGCGTCTTCGACCTCGTCGTGTGCCGGTACGCCTCGCACCACTTTCCGAACCTGCCGCGCGCGATCGCCGAGATGGCGCGCGTCGCGCGCCGCGGCGGCCGCGTCGTGATCGAGGATACGTGCGCGCCCGAAGCTCCTGCCTTAGACGACCTGATGAACCGGTGGGAGGTACAACGCGACCGGTCGCACGTGCGCAACATTCCGCCGAGCCGCCTTCGGGCGCTGTTCGAATCGGCCGGGCTCTGCGTCGGGGCCGTCGAGACGACCGCAATCCCGCAGCACTTCGTCGAGTGGGCGCGCCGCGGCGGCATGACCGAAGCCGACACCGCGGCGCTGCGGGCGGAATTTGAACACGCAAGTCCCGCGGCGCGGGCCGAGTTTCAGATAAGACCCGAGAACGACGACCTCGCGTTCGCGTGGGGCGAGGCCGTCGTCCTCGGGGTCAAACGGTGAAGCGCCGGAGCGTTACCGCTTCGCCGGCAATACCATAATCGTCGCGGCGGAGAGCGACCCGTCCGCGTTGAGCGTGCCCGACGCCGCCACGTGCGCGCCGGCGATGAGACTGGTCAGGGGCGCGGTAGTCATCCGCGAGATCTTCGCCGACGCCGGGACAGCGACGGTCGTCGCGGCGCCGCCGGTCGATGCGACCGACAGCGACGTGCCGCTGACCCTTGCGACGGAACCGGACACAAACACGCGGCCCGAGTTGGTGTCGCGGACACCGCCCCGTCCGGGCGCGCTGTAGCCGAGCGAGGCCGGCGTGTCCTGCACGGCCACCGCGGTGAGCGAGCCGTCCTGTGCCTTCGTGGCCATGACCCGCACCATGTCGCCGGCCTTCACGTCGCTGAGACGCGCGGCCGACTGGGTGAGGACCTTCGTCGCCGCGGTGGTCTTGACGGTATACGCCTTGCCGTCGCGCCCGGTCACGACGAACGAGCCGGCCGAGACGGATTGGATCGTGCCGGATACGCGATTGCCGCGGTGCTGCTGTGTGCCCTGAGACGGCGGCTGCGTCTGCGCCGACGCGTGGATCCGGACCGTTGCGAACGTGACCCCCGCGGCCAGGATCGCGATCAGCGCGATGAGCAATGAGTAGTACCGAACCTTCTGCACTTTGTTTCTCCTCCCACCTTCATAGTTTCTTCACTGCGTGTAAACGCATCAGAAGCGTAAACGGCGCGGAAAAAGTTCCGTGAGGTTCCGAAGGGTGGGCGGGAATTGTGAAGACGCGCGCAAGGACGCGCGCTACGTGCGCTCGATCAGCTGCGCCGCACCGAAGCCCGCGATGACGCCGCCGGAGAAGCGGCTCACCCACGCGAGCAGCCTCGCGCCCGCCGCATGCCGCACGGCGCCGACCCCGGTGCTGAGAACGAGCCACCACGCCGCGGACCCGAGGAAGACGCCCGCAACGGTGACCGCGGCCGAGCCGTAGTCGAGACCGCCGGCCGGCGCGATCACGGCGAACACGGCGGCGAAGCTGATGATCGTCATCGGATTGGTGATGGTGAGGAAGAACGTGGAGGCATAGGCCGGCAGGAGCCCGCCGGACCGCGCCGGTTCGTCCGCCGCCAGGGCCACGTCCCGCCGCGCCAGCATGGTGCGAAGCCCGATCAACAGCAGCACGGTTCCGCCGATGAGGTGGAGCGGGCGGCCGTTCTGCACGAAGAAGCGGAACAGCACCGTCAGCCCGAACGCGGCGACGGCGCCGTAGAACGCGTCCGCGGTCGCGGCGCCCAGTCCCGACACGAACCCGATGCGGCGCCCGAAGACGAGCGTGCGCCGGATGCACAGGACCCCGATCGGCCCGACGGGCGCGGCGATCGACAGCCCGATCACGAACGCCTTGAAAAAGAGCATGTCCACATTATATCGGGGCGATCCGGACTGTGATGGAGATCATATCGGCATCCCCGGCGTGCGGCTATCGTGAGATTGGGCTTCCGCGAACCGGCGTCTGTGACGCCCAGCGGAGCCGGAAGGAGCCGATGATGCCGGACCTGTTTGGGTCGGGATCGATGTGGCAGCAGTTCCTGGCGCTTGGACTGGTGGTGACGTTCGTCGGCGCGGTGACGTTTCTCGACGTGCTCTACCAGCGGTCGGCGCGGTCTCGAGACTGGTAGACCATCCCCACCGCCTAAGGAAAGTCGCCTCCTAATTAAGTTCGAACTTGGCCACTACGCCTCTGTCGCCGACGCTAGGAGGAGTGGTCGCATGAACTCTCCCCGACGCTTGCTCCGCGCAACACTGGCGAGTCTCGCCCTGATCTTGGCGATACCCGCGGTGTCGCTGAGCCAGCAACGCTTGAAGATCACTCAAGTTTCGCTGACATCGCCGGTCAAGCACGGCAACGTCGCGAGCATCGGGATTCAAACCGCACCTGATGCTCTGTGTACGATCACCGTGATCTACAAATCCGGAGCGAGCCGCGCGAAAGGCCTATCGCGCAAGCAGGCCGACAAACAAGGTTCGGTGAGCTGGGCTTGGATCGTAGGTACGCGAACAACACCGGGAACGTGGCCGATCATCGTGGGATGTTCCCTTGGGAATCGACAAGGGAGACTCGAAACGTCCTTCGGTGTGATCTAACCTTTGGAGTGAGCGGCCTGAGGGATTTGAACCCCCGACCTACGGCTCCGGAGGCGGTCAGTGACCTTCGTAGGCGTTCGCGACGCTCACCGGAATCTCTTACCTGTCAACGAACGCCGCGAGTCGCTTTCTCGATACTCACTTTGCCTCAGGTCAACGTGTTCGAACGCACGCGAGAATAGCCGTTGGCCCGTGGGATGAAACGAACAGCAAAACTACGTTAGCCGCCGATGGTCGCTTTGATCTTCCAGGGCTTCTCCATTTCGATGGTGGCGGCAACCTTCTTCGTCTTGCCACTGGCCTTCGTCACTTTTGTGGGCTTCTTCGCCTTGTCACGAGGCTTCGTCACTTTCGTGGGCTTCTTAGCGCGTGACGCTCGGCGTTTCTGAGCCTTCGCCATATTCCAGCCCTCCGGTTGGTGAGAGAATCATACCGACTATTCGCTGGAACGGTTGGACGTCCTACCGCCCTGCTTCCAATCCGTCACGGGAGGGCAAGGTGGCCAAGGCCAAAGGTGGTCTTCCCTTGTTCATTCTTGCCGATCAGAACACCAGCAGGACGAAACACGAAGTCACAGAAAAATATGGCGCGCCCGGAGGGATTTGAACCCCCGACCTACGGCTCCGGAGGCCGGCGCTCTATCCGCTGAGCTACGGGCGCGCGTCTACGCTTTCATTATAACAGACGTCGCGATACGGACTCCCGCTAGACCGGAGACGGCGGGGGGGACGCGGATGGACTGGACGGCGTGGGCGGGACGGGGCCTGGACCGCGGTGGCGCTCTGCAATCGCCACCACCACGCCACCGGTGCCCCACGCCGCGGCCGCGAAGCCGGCGAGCCAGCCGAGATGCGGCACCGCAAAGGCGATCGCGAGGAAGACCGAGCCGACCAATGCTTCGAAAGCGAGTCGCCCCGGCCGCACGCGGTGCCCGACCAGCACCGCGACCGCGCTGATGCCCAACTGGATGGCGATGAGCAAGGCCGCGATGAGCAGCACCACCAGCAGGATCCCCGCGACACTCAGCGCGAGCGCCACCGCAATCGGCCCGATGAGCAGCCAGACCAGCACGCCGGCGATCCCCGCGGCGCCGGGGTTCCGCTCCAAGGCGCGGGCGATCGCGGCGGTCACCCCAGGGAACATGGCGGCGGTGAGCCATGTCATCCCGATGAATGAGAAGAGCGTGACCAGGATCAGCACACCCGCCAGCAGTTTCCACATCGCGATGATGGTGAGGACCGCGGGCGGCATCCACACGGGCGGGCCCGGGAACGGCCATGGCGCGGGTGACGGTACGGGCACCGTCGGCGTGGGCGTCGGGAACCAGAGCGGTGGTGCGGACGATCCCGGCGGTACTTTGCGGATGACGGCGCCCGGCGCGACACGCACGCTGCCGCCGGCCGACTGGACGGTGCCGTCGACGACGGCCGTCGAGTCGAGGATGACGTTGCCGCCGGCGGCCCGCACGTCTCCGCCGACGTGTCCGCTCACGTGGACCGACCCTCCGGCCCCGATCGCGTTGCCCGTCACCGTACCCGCGATATCGAGCGTCCCGCCGATCGCGACGGCGTCGCCGTAGATGATCGTCCCTCGAGACACGACGGAGTCGCCGACGCGAAGCAACAGCTCATTGGCCTGCGCCGCGGAGACTCCGAACACCCCGCCGGCCGCGGCCCCGAGGACGCACAGCGCCAAGTGAAGGAATCGCCGCCTCATCGGGGAAAATGGGCCTGACTGGGAGGGAACATGCCCCGGGTCGCAGCGATCATTCCGGCATTCAACGAAGGACGCACGATTGGCGACGTGGTGGCGGCCGTGAAACACAGCGGCCTGGTGGACGACGTGATCGTCGTCAGCGACGGATCGCGGGACGCCACCGGCCACGCGGCCCGCGCCCATGGTGCGCAGGTCGTCGAACTCCCGGAGAACCTCGGCAAGGGGGGCGCGATCGCCGCCGGACTCGCCACCACGGACGCGGGGGTCATTCTCTTGCTGGACGGCGACCTGGTGGGCCTCACCGGCCGGCACGTCGAGGATCTCCTTCGGCCCGTCCTGCGGGGAGCGGTTGAGGTCAGCATCGGCCAGATCAAGCCGGATCTGATGCAACGGTTATTCCCGGATTTCTCCGGACAGCGCGCGATGCAGCGATCCGTGCTCGACGCGATGACGGACCTCGGCAGCACCGGCTTCGGCGTCGAGGCGGCCCTGAGCCGGCACGTGAAGGACTCCGGCCTGCGCCGCTGCACGGTCCCGCTCGGTTCGCTGACGCACCTCTCCAAATTGAAAAAACATGGATTCCTCCGCGGGTATGTCGAGAAGCTCAAGGCCACGTGGCAGATCGCCAAGTGGAGCGGGCGGAACGGCCGGGCGAAAGCGTAACGCGTCTCACTCCAGCAGTGTGAGCCCCTCGCCGACCCGCGGCACGAGTTCCGACACGTCGCGGACCGCGCAGTACCGCAGATCCTCCTCGAGACCGATCGCGACTACGTTTCGGCCGCCAGCGGTCTGCCGGAAGACGTCGACCGCGTCCGGCCAAGCGCGGTAGAGCGCCTGCGCCGCGAGCACGGCATCGGTCGCCGCGCACGCCGCGCGGCCGGCGAGATGCCCGACGACCGCATCGGCGACCGCACCGGCCACGTACGCGTCGTCGAGGCTGAACCGGCCCTCCCACCCCGCGCACACCACGGTGAGATCATACCCGCCGTGGAGCGCGGCATCGGCCGCGGCGCGGGCCGCGGCCGTCCGGTTGCGCAGACACGCCGCGAACACCGCCGGGGCGCCGCGCACGGCGTGAAGGGCGCGGGTGCCGTTCGTCGTGGCGATCACGAACCGGCTTCCCGCGACGTCCGCGCGCGCAAAGGCCGCCGGACTGTTGCCGAACTCGAACCCCTCCGGCGCGAGACCGCCCTCTTCTCCGGCGGTGCGGACGCGCCGCGGGGCCGCCGCGGCATAGCGGCGCGCGGCATCGACGCTCGGCGCGACGACCACCTCGGCGCACCCACGCTCGAGCAGGGCGAGGATCGAGGTCGTCGCGCGCAAGACGTCGATGACCACGGCAACGCTCCGGCGCACGTCGCCGGCCTCCTGCGGCAGGAACGCGACGTGCACGTCCACTCAGAACTTCCGGACGTACGGCGCCGAGGCAATGACCCGGGCAAGTTTGGCATGGATATCGCCGGCGAGGGCTTCCGCGCTTGTCTGCGCGAAGGCGGCGTCCTGCGGGGTGACATCGAACAACGGCAATTCACCGCCCACCACGCTCCAGCGGCCGTCGGCCGCGACCGCCCGCACATCGAACGGCTGTGGATCCCGGTTGAAAAACGTGTCGAGTCGCACCGCGAGGGCCAAGGCCCGGTCGGCGGCGGGCTGTCCGTTCACGGCGGCGCCGAGCGTCACGATCGGCTGGCCGTCGACACGCACCGTCACGGGCGCCCCCGCGGCGGGCTGCGCCGGATCGAGGGCGATCCGGAGGTAGCCCTCGACCGGCCGGCGTACGATCGGGATGCGACGGTTTTGTAAGTCTGCGCGGATATAGTCGACCCGTTCTTGCGGGAGCGGGTGGTCCTCCAGCCCCGTCGGGTCGGGGTGCGCGGTGAATCGGCTCTCCTGTGCCAGGTGTTCCATCAGGGTGAGCATCGCGACGGGCGAGTACCCGGTCTTGCTCAGGTACGCAAGGCCGTTGAGGTCCGCCTCGTGCTCCAGGTCACGCTGGTAGTCGTTCATGACGGCCTGCAGCGAGATCTGCACGCCGAGGATCGGCGCCGGGGAATGGGCGAGGACCGACAGCGCCAGCGCGATCAACAACGCGGGGGCCATGCGCCGCTCGCGGTCCACCTGAATGTAGTAGTGCCGATGGTTGACGTGCGTCAACTCGTGCGCCAGCACGGCCGCGAGCTCGTCGTCGGACCGCACGAACCGCATCATGCCCTCGGTGACGTATATCCACCCGCCGGGAATCGACAGCGCGTTGATGCCCGGGACGGAGACGATCTTGAAGTGATACGGGAGGTCCTGGCGTTCCACAACCCGGGTGAGCGCGTCGCCCACGCGCTGGAGGCGGGCCACCTGCGCCGGATCGTTGATGAGACGGTAGTGCGATTCGATCGACTTGGCAACTTCGGCGCCGAACTTGACCTCGTCGGCGGTCGGCGGAAACGTCAGCGCGGCGACGGAGGGCGGTCCGCCCGGCATGCCGGCCAGCGCAGCCGCGGCGACAATCCCGAGCAGCACCGCACTCACCCGGCGGCTGTGCCTTTGTCTCCTCATGCTACGCGTCACCGCTCCTCTTCCGCCGACCGTTCGGCGCTCGCCGAGGGAGACCCCTCTTTGGAAACGCCGAAGATGCGGCGGGCGTTCCGCTCCACCGCAGCCTCCAGCGCGTCAAGTGAGATCCCGCGCAGCCCGGCGATCGCGCGTGCCGTGTGCACGACGAACGCCGGCTCGCAGCGCCGGCCGCGCACCGGAACCGGACTCAGATAGGGGGCGTCCGTCTCGACGAGCAGCCGGTCCTCCGGCAGCAACTGCGCGACGTCGCGGAGCGTCCCGGCGTTTCGAAACGTCACCGGCCCCGCGAGCGAGATCATCCACCCCGATGCGGCGCACCGCGCCGCCATCTCAGGCGGGCCGGAGAAACAATGCAAAATGACCTTCGACGCGCCTTCGTCTCTTAGTATCCGTTCGACGTCGGCGTGCGACTCACGGTCGTGGACCACCACCGGCAGGTCGAGCCGGCGCGCCAGCCGTACTTGTGCCCCGAACGCGTCGATCTGCGCCGCCTTGGTCTCGATGCCGTGCACGTAGTCAAGACCGATCTCGCCGATCGCCACGACCGCCGGATCCCGGGCCAGGCGCTCGAGCGCGGCGATCGCAGCCGCGTCCGCCTCGCCGGCGTGCTCCGGGTGCACGCCCACCGCCGCCCGCACGGCGGCGTAGCGGCGGGTCAGGGCCAGTACCCCTTCGGCGCCGGCCACCGAGGTCGCCGCGGATATCATCAACCCGACGCCGGCCGCCCGGGCGCGCGCCACGACATCGTCACGGTCGGCGTCGAACTCAGCCGCGTCGAGATGCAGATGGGCGTCGGTCCACATTTATCGAATGCGGGTGCGGCGGGCGGGCCCGCGCGCCTCAGCGCGCCCGGGCCAAGCGGGCGGCACGGTCGGGCCGGTACGGGGTGAGATCGATGCTCGGCCCTCCGGTCGTGATCAGTTCCGCGATCAGGCGGCCGCCGAGCGGACCCTGCGTGAAGCCCTGGCCGCCGAAGCCGCCGGCGACGTAATAACCCTCCAGGCCCGGCGCCGCGCCGAGGAACGGCCGGCCGTCTGGCGAGACCGGCCGGATGCCCGCCCAGGCGCCGATGATCGGCCTCGACCGGGCCGCCGGGATCCGCCGCTCCGTCCGCGACAGCGCGTCGTCGAGGTAGCCCCACTCCACCGCGGCGTCGAGCGTCTCCCCGGGGGGCTGGCCGCAGACCATGATGAGACCCTCCGCCCGCGTCTTGCAGTAGAAATCGTCTTCCTCTTCCATAATAAAGGCGGAGTCCGCCGGGACGTCGTGCGGGCGCTCCAAGACGAACACCTGGCGCTTCCGCGGCGACACCGGGAGACGCACCCCGTTCAACTCGCCGAGATCGCGCGCCCAGGCGCCGGCCGCGTTGACCACTTTGCCGGCGGCCATGCCGCCGTCCTGAGTCGCCACCCGCTGCACGCGGTCCCCGTCGGTCTCGACATCGACGACGCGGCAGCCCTCCCGGATGGTCACGCCGTGGCGGCGAACGGCGTCCGCGAGACGCTCGACCGTGGCGAGCGGCGTCGCCCACTGATCGATGGCGGTGTGTGTGCCGAGGACCACGTCGTCGACGGCCAGATAGGGAAACTGCCGCCGCAGATCGTCCGGGCCGAGCGCGTCCACCTCGACGCCGCAGTCCGCGTGAAACCCGATCCGCTCCCGCGCGGCCTCCGCGGCGCCGGCCGAGCGCCAGAGCAGCAGGCTGCCCGACGCGTGCAGATCGGTCCCGACTTCTTCCTGAAGGCGCCGGTGGACGGCAATGGCCTCCAGTTGAAAGCGCAGATCGGCCTCCGAGCCCGCCTGCGCCAGCATGACGCCGGCCGCGCGCCCGCTCGCGCCGGCGCCGACGGTCGCCTGCTCCAGGACGACGACGTCACGGACCCCGGCCGCGGAGAGAAAGTACGCGGTAGAAAGTCCGACGATCCCGCCGCCGATGATGACGACGTCCGCGCTGCCGTTCATGCGTCCCGGCTTCTGCGCGGCCGGGTGGGCCCCCTACCCACCCGGCCGCGACATGTGTCATTAATCTCCGTATCGCGCCTCCGCGGAAAGGAGTTCAGCGACCGGGTTCGGAATGCCCGATCCTCCAGACTCCACCGATGGGCAAAGGAAGGGACGCGATGAACACGCCCCAGAGTGGCATCTTCGCGCTCGGCACCGCATCGCACGCGTACCTCGAATTCGAACTCGGGTCTGGAAAGAATCCGCGCGATCTCGTCACCACGATGGCCAATCTGCGGGAGCCGAGGACCACGATCGGCGGCATCAACCTCGTGTCCGGGTTCCGGCCGGAACTGTGGCGCGACGTCGTTCCCGGCGGAGCGCCGCCGGACGTGACCGGCTTCAACCGCGAGATCCGCGGAGCGGATGGCTACGTCATGCCGGCGACGCAGCACGATGCGGTGCTCTGGCTCTCCGGCAGCGCCTACGACGTCGTGTTCGATGAATCGCGCCACGCGATCGCGGCCCTGGCCGGCGTGGCGTCGGTCGCCGACGAAACATCCAGCTGGTCCTATCGTTACGACCACGACCTCACCGGCTTTATCGACGGGACCAAAAATCCGAGCCTGCTGGCAGCGCCCGGTGTGCTCGTGGTGCCGGACGGCACGCCCGGGGCCGGCGGCACGATCCTGCTGCTTCAGAAGTGGGTCCACGATGCCGGCCGGTGGGAGTCGCTCGAGGTCGCATCCCAGGAGCGCGTCATCGGCCGGCGCAAGCCGGACAGCGTCGAACTGGACCCGCAGCCGCCGGACTCTCACGTCGCGCGGACCGACCAGGACGTGTTCGGCCAAATCTTCCGCCGGAACATGCCGTACGGCACCGTCACGAACCACGGCACGGTCTTCGTCGGCTTTAGCGCCGAGCAGCAGCGTCTCTCCAAAATGCTGGACAGTATGGCCGGGGTGACCGACGGGGTTCGAGACGCCCTCACCAATTACACGAAACCGTTGACCGGCGCCTACTACTTCATTCCTTCCGTGGAGGCCATCCGCACGTTCGTGACCGAGCAAGAGACCGGCTAGACGTCCCGCGTTAGACGCGGACGCCCCCGTGCGGTCGAGGGGCCGGCCGCCGGCGCGGGGCCACCGTGGGTTGCGTTGAGCCGGCAACGCCCACCCCCGCCGCGGTGGCGGCCGCCGGGACGGCCGGACGGCCTGGACGCGGCCGGAGGACAAAGGGTGGCTCGGCCGGCCGGAGCAGCATGCGAAGGGCTGGGTCGAAATAGCGTGCCTGACGGAGCACGAACGGACGGCGCGCGCCGGTGAGCGCGAGGACCGTTCCGTCGGGAAGGCGCGTGATGTCGTCGGGCAGCGCCAGCGGCCGCACGTAGGGATGGATTGTGGCGCGCGCGCCTCCGGGCCCGATCGTCCGTGAGATCGCCGGCACCGTCGTCTGACCGAGCCACGCGCTCACGGTTCGCGCCGTCTCGAGATCGCCGGCCCGGAAGATCAGCTTCGTCTCCGCGTTGGCGACCAGCGTGCGCGCGTCCCGCTCGCCGTAGACTTCCTCGATTTGACTCAGCACCTGCGCGCCGAGCACCACGCTCACCCCCCGCTCGCGCAGGGTCGGCAGCCGGTCGCTCAGCCCGGCGAGGTACCCGAAGCGGCGGAACTCGTCGAGATACACGCGGACGGGGCAGCGCCGTTCGCCGCGGTCCGCCTGCTCGATCAAGGTGTCCAGCAAATCCGCGACGAGCCAGGCGATGAGCGGCTGGAGCCGCGCCGCGTCGGGCTCCGGCAGCAGAATGTAGAGCGCCGCGGGCGTCCGGCCGAGCAGCCCGAGATCCCAATGGCCGCTCGTAGCCTCGTCGACCGCGGGATCACCCCAGGCCGCGAGGCGCTGGAGCAGCCCGGTCACCGCGGCCTCCCGCACGCGGCGCTCGCGCGCCGCGAAGACACCGACCCGCTCGCGCACCGCGGTGATCGGGCTTCCCGCGAGCGCCGCCCGGACCGCGCCCGCGCCGCCGAGCAGGATCCGGTAGACCGACCCGACGGTGTGCCCGCCGGCGGCCCGCTCGCTCTGCACGTGCAGAAACAGAAGCGCGGCGAGATCGGCGGCGGCCGACGAGTAGACCTGCGCGTCGCCGGACAGATCGCGCGGCGTCGTGTTGTGAACCAGCAGCGCCGCCGCGCGCTGCGCCTCGCCGATGGTGCCGACGCGGTGGAGTGGATTATATTTGATCGAGCCCTCGAAGAGCGGACAGTAAAGGTGTGCACGGCGGCCGTAGTGTCCGGCTGTCACGTTCCACAATGAGCGCGGGCCGGTCTTCACGTCCAGCACCACCACGCTCTCCCGCGCCGGATCCCGCCGCAAGACGTTGGGGACGATCACGCCCGCGGTCTTGCCGGTGCGCGATGGCCCGAGCACCAGCGCGTGCGCGGACGCCTGCTCGTCGTCGAGATACAGCGGCGTATGGGACCCGGGCCATAGACCGAGCAGCAAGGCACCGGGCCGGGCCAGGTCCGCGACGTCCGGCCACGCCGCCCAGACGGCCTGGGCAGGCGGCGGCACGGATCGCCGCGCACGTCGGGCGCCGGCACACGCGCCGATGAGGCAGGCCCAGGCGGCGCACGCGACCATCGCGCCAACCGCGGGTACCCCCGGGACGAGCGACGAGAGCCCCGCGAGGAGCAGACCGCCAAGCAGAAGACGGGTCGGGTCGGACACGCGACTCATATCAGCTCCTCCTCAGACGACGGGTAGATGTCGGGGACCGCGAGCGCACCCGCCGCCCACGCGGGCAGCGGCGGACACTCCCGCGGAGTGCCCACGTCACGCAGTGATCCGGCGAGACCGCCCGCACACGCGCCGGCCGGACCGGCCCACACGCGCTCCAGGCCGGAGCCGGCCGCAAGCGCCGCAAGGCGCTGCGCACGCCGCGCGTGGTCGCACGCGAACAAGAGCCACGCGTCCGCGCGCGTCTGCCAGGCCGGATCGTCGGGCTGTGCGGCGGCCATCTTGAAGTGCAGCGCGTACCGTTCCAGTTTGTCGCACATGGCCTGAAGCGGCATGGTCCCGCGATCGCGCTCGACATAGTACGTCCACCAGCCGCCGTGTGGGGCGGCGATCAGCACGACCGCATCCGGGACAAGGTGCGTGTGACCGAGATCCACCGCGGAGCGATGGCCGGCGAGCCAGCGCAGCGGCGGGAAAGGACCGGCCCGGCAGGCGTCGCAGAGATCGCAGAACAGGTCGTTGACGCCGGCCACATGGTCAAGTTGGAGCGCCGCCACCGCGGCGGGCCGCGGGGTTCTGGCGGAGCCATTGCCGCTCCCGCCGGCGTCCGCGTCTACCAGGGCCGCCGCAGCGGCGCGGCCGAGCGGCGCGAGGCCCCAGAACGCGCGGCGGTCGCTGAACGCGTCGCGGCGTAGCCGCGTGAGCAACCCGCGCCGCCGGAGCTCCCCGAGGCGCGCACGCACGCTCGGCAGCGTGAGACCGGGATAGCAACTCCGATGGGCCTGGGTGCACGTAAGGTAGCGGAGATCCTGAAGCAGGCGAAGCAACGCGCGGTCGCGCGGCGTGAGGCACGCCAACGCCGGCGCCGCACGCTCCCATGAGCGCATGGCGATCATCTCCTCCCGGATTTGAATTGAAAGCGCAGGACAGGTGATGGGACTCGGTGCGGGCTACGGCTGTCTACTACGGGAGACTTGAGCCGGACATGAGGATGCGCCGGTCAGACGCGGTACACGAGGGCACGGCCACACACCATCAAATGCGGGCGCCCGCGTGGACGAGGGGGCTGGTCAGGCCCGACGCTTCTGAGGGGGGGAAGCGTCCACCTCAACGGGTGCCTCGTCTACGCGCGCACTCGCGTCTGAAACTGTCTTGGCGATGTCTTACGCAGTCTCCGTGCGCTTGCAGTCACTCGGTTCTTGCCAGTGCGCTAACACGTCCGGTCGTCGCTCCGGGCTCCACTCGAGGGTCGCCCGGCCTCTACGCTGCCACCGCGCCATCGCCTGCGGCAGACGTCGCTGTTCAATTGCTCCGACTATAATGCTTAGATGTTTAGATGTCAATACAGTAATACGTTCGATGGGGGGCGGGGAGTCAAGTCGGTCGGCGGTGTTCAAGGAACGCGTAGACGTCCCGCCGATTGCGAATCGCCCACACCGTCACGGTGCGTCCTTGAATCTCGTAGCAGACCCGATAGTCGCCCACGCGGAGCTTCCACAGGCCGGTCAAGGACCGCCGAAGCCGTTCTCCATATCTGGCCGGTTCGGTCATGAGACGGCGCTCGATCGCACGCAGAGTGCGCGTCTGCACATTTCGCGGGACACGCGAAAGATCTTCCGCGACGGTTTCTGGTCGATACACGACCGAATAGCCGTCGCTCACACGCTACCTGGCTCTCAACCGCCGCTTGAGTTCGGCATGGGAAATCGACGGCGCCGGATTCTTGCGGCGCTCGGCGACGAGTTCTTCGAGGGCGGCGTCCTCCAGCAGTTCCAGCGCGTCGCGCACCAAGTCCCGGATTTTCTGGGACAGCGAGACGCCATCGCGATCTGCGAGGCGCTTGACCGCCTTATAGAGCGGAGGCTCCAACACAGTATTGATTCGTGGATGTGCAGACGGCATCAGCGTCCACCCCCTCGGAGTGTACCATAAGTGTTCAACCTTGATCACACCGGAGAGGGTGGTGAATTTGTTGCGCCTGCATGGCGGGCGGGGCCGCGTTCTCGGTGCACCGGCGGCGGCCCGAATTTGTTCCGCCGGCCGCGGCCCCGCCACGGGCCGAGCGCGCGCTACGGATCCGCGACCGTCTCGAGGGCGCCCTCTTCCGGATCGCCGATCAGCTCGGGCTGCGACTCCTGTGCATCCGCGGCGGCCGGCTGGCCTTCGCCGTCGCCGTCGGCGCGGCGGCCGTCGAGGAACCACACGCGATCGCCGATGACTTCCGTGAGGGTGCGGCGTGAGCCGTCGGGCGCCTCGTAGCTGCGCGTCTGCAGACGGCCTTCCACCGCGACCAGACGGCCCTTGCTGCAGTACTGCCCCACCTGCTCCGCGAGCTTGCGCCACGCGACGCAGCGGATGAAGTCGGCCTCGCGCTCGCCGGCGGCGTTCTTGAAGTCGCGGTTGACGGCGATCGTGAACTGCGCCATCGCGTGTCCATTGGCTATGTACCGAAGCTCGGGATCCCTGGTCAGCCGGCCGATCAGCTCGATGCGGTTGAGCATGGCGCGTCGCCTCCAAGACGTAACGTACCGGCACTGTAGCATCTTAGATATATAGATGTCAATAAGTTCATATGTCTCGGAGGGAAACGGACGCGCCGCCGGAGCCGGGCCCCGGCGGCGCGTCCAGGCTTGCCGGCAGCCGGTTGAGCGGCGACCGGCGGCTCAACCCTCCCGGTCTTACCGGGAGAACACGGCGATGCCCGTGGGCACCGGCAGGTAGGCGCGGTTGGTGGTCGGGTCCACGGCGACGGAATGGGCGCCCGTACCCGTCGGGACGTTCGTGATCCACTGGTTGGTCGACGCGTCGATGATGCCGAGCACCGGCGTCAGGAGCCCGCCCTTCATGCCCGTCGCGGTCATGTTGCGCGCCGCCAGGTAGTAGCGGTTGTCGCCGGGATTGTACCAGACCTCGTCCGTCGCCCCCACTTGCGTGATGGTGGCGATGATGCGCCCGTCCCGGGCGTCCATGACATGGACCTGCGCGTGCGCCCCCGCGGAGATGGCCCCGCAGCCGACGAGCAAGCGCCCCTGCGGCCCGACCGCCAGTCCGGCCGGGTTACAGGCAGGTGTCGGATGCGTCGCGACGAGTTTCATGGTCTTGGGGTCGATTCTGCCGACCGCGCCGCCCGGAAGGGCTTTCGTTTCGGGAATGCTGATGAAGATCATGCCGGTCGTCGGCTCGTAGACGGGCTGCTCGGCCCCGTCCGTCGCATCGGCAAAGACGACCTTGCCCACCACCCGTCGCTCCGTGGTCGAGATGAACGTCAGGAACGGCGGATCGTCCGCATTGTTGGCGATCGCGATGAGATGATCGACCGGATCATACGCGAGCTCGTCGGCGCGGTTCGCCGTGGTGCCCGTCGAAATCGTCGCCTGCACGAGCCCCGAGCGGGTGCCAATAATCTTGACGCGGCTGCGGCCGTCGCCGACCCAGGCAGTGTGCTGGTCCGGAATCACCAGAACGCCGTCGGGTCCGGAAGTGTCGTTCTTCCCGGTAAAACCTACGAACTGTCCCTGCGCCATCCGGTACAGGAACCGGTTCGTCATGGTGTCAACGACATCGATGCCGTTGTTCGTGCGGTCGCCCAGATAGTAGCGGTGCGTCCCGGGATCGACCCAACTGATGTCATAAGCAAAGACGCCGCTCTGCGGCGGCACCCCGGGAATCTGGATGAGCGCAATCTGACGGTAGGCCTGACCTTGCGCCTGGCCCCTGAGTCCGGTCAAGAACGAGCATGCGACCACGAAGCATACCGCGAGTGCCGAGAACCGACCCCATCGCTTCATCCCCGCCTCACCCCTTCCGCGTCCGCGCCCCTCGTCGCCCCTCGTCGCCCCTCACACGGTAGCGGTACTATTCGGCACGGACGGCCAAGTTCCGGCAGGACAGTCCTGACGGGACGAATTGGGCGGGGAAGAAACGGACGGCGCGCCGGAGGCGTGCCGGTTAGAACAGCGGGGGCGGGGCGTCGCGGCCGGCGGGGACCGTGATCGCGGAGTGTGGCGAGATCCGGACGCCGAGGCCGCTTTGGCGCATACGATCCGCAAAGCCGCCTTGCGTCTCAAGGACCCCGCGCAGCACCCGGGGGTCTCCTACCGCGACGACCTCGAATGGTCCCACCTGGCGGTGGCCGTTGATCAGAAGCGTCGGCCCCGACGAGGTGATGGTGGTCAGCGTCGTCACGCGCTCGCCGTTGATCGCGATCGCCCGCGCGCCCCCGTACCACAGCATCATCACGAGGAAGGTCAGGTCGCTGTCCTGCACCAGGGCGGTGCTGGGGTTGCTTCCGGGGGGGACCGCCCGGGTCGAGTCACTGAGCGTCATACCCACGCCGGGTCCGTACACCGGCGTGAATCCTGCCAGGGCGGCATACTGGCCGGCGCGCTCGTGCTCGTGGACCGCCATCGATATGCCGGCGGCACCGAAGCCCCAGCCGGCGGCGGCGAGCAGAACCCCTGCGGTCACACTGAGCCTCCGCGTGCGAACCCACGCGGGCCAGTGCAGGCGTGAAATCGTCGCGACAACGGTAACCATTGGTACCGCAAGTTTACCCCTCGGCGGCCGCACGACAAACATGATGGGATCCGCGGGCCCGCCCGACCACGCGCGGGCCCAGGCCGCGAACCATCGTGCGGCGAACACTCTCCCTCATATGTCGCGGGCGGACTGGCTGACATTCGATTGTTATGGAACACTGATCGACTGGGAAGGCGGCGTCGCGGATGCGCTCGGCCCCTTCCTGGGCCCCGCACCGGACCGCCGGACACTTGCCGCGCGGTACATCGAGATCGAAGCGCAGGTCGAGCACGAAGCCTACCGGCCTTACCGCGACGTGCTCGCCGAAGCCAGCGCGCGGCTGATGCGTGAGCTCGGGCGCCCGCTGCCGCCGGGGCGCGAGCGCGTCCTGCCGGACTCACTGCCGGAATGGCGGCCGTTCCCCGAAGTGCCGCAGGCGCTCCGAAGGCTACGGGACAGCGGCTACCGCATCGCCCTTCTCTCCAACGTGGACCGCGATCTCATCGACGTATCCGTCCGGCTGCTCGACCTAACGCCCGACCTCATCATCACGGCGGAGGACAGCCGGAGCTACAAGCCGGCGCCCGGACACTGGACGGCGTTTCAGGCCCGTAGCGGATCCGGGCCCGCGCGAACCATCCACATCGGCGCGAGCCTCTTCCACGACATGGTTCCCGCCGCCGCCCTGGGGTACCGAACGATCTTCATCAACCGGCACCGCGATCCCGTGGCCGGCACGGCCTCCACGCAGGTCCTGACCGACCTGACGCTGTTGCCCGACACGGTGGACGCCCTCGCGTCGCCTTGACCTCGCGAGCGGGCTCGGATATGCTGATGGCGCATCGCACGCGTGCCGAAGTGGCGGAATTGGCAGACGCGCTACGTTCAGGGCGTAGTGGGCGAAAGCCTGTGGGAGTTCGAGTCTCCCCTTCGGCACCACACAGACCCGCAACAAATCGTTCCACGCCCGTGCGCCGGACCCCCGTCCATGTCTGATCCGTCCGAACCCGGCGGCCTCGACGCCATGGTCCTCCATCACCTGCGTGGGTTTCCTGACGAACTTCAGCGGTTCGCCAACGTCGTCAAGCAGACGCACGGCCGAAGCGCGGTAGAGTTCTTCCTCTCACGGCCCGCTCCCGCGGATTCGTTTCTCGCGGCGTTGTGCCGCGCCGTGCGCGACGGCGAAGACGTGGTCACCGTCGTCGAAGCCGCCGCCCTGCTTGGCCAGGCGCCGGCCGCACTCCTCACCCCGGAGTCCGAATCCGCGCTGCCTCCGCCGCTGTGGGGCACGGACCGCCATCGTCTGTGGCGCCGCGCGGACATCTTGCGGTATGCGGCGGGCGCGAAACGGGCGGCGCCGGGGACCGGTACGGACGGTGCGCCGGCCGGCGGCGCGACGACGTCCGGCGGAGGATAGGATCCGCGTGGCGCGCCTCGCGCTCAAGGTCCGATGCGCCGCCTGCGGGGAGGAGTTCGACACCGGGATCCGGATGGACGAACGGAACTTCGCCCGCGCGACCTTCGCCGCGAACTACCACGTCTGTCCGGCGTGCGGGCGGCGGGGAACGTACGGGAAGGCGGATTACAAAGCGGTGAAGCCGGAGGAGCGAACGGGACACCCCGAAGACAGCTAGTGCACCATTGCTGAAGTCCGTTGACAGTACCACTGATGCATCGCATGCCGGGTGAAAGACCACGTGAACGGATGCGCGTAGAACCGGTTGTACTCCTCGAGCGCGCGCTCGATATGCGCGATGAGCTCGGCGCGACTTGCGCTGACGCGATCCCGCAAGTACCGGCGGCTGAAGGCACTCAGCG
>Ga0207416_1000379_pt1 | contig 79103 bp, 74 predicted proteins | sample PaiPotPPM11metaG_FD_184107 | JGI IMG/M metagenome (GOLD analysis project Ga0207416, IMG submission 184107) | Iron sulfur acid spring bacterial and archeal communities from Banff, Canada, to study Microbial Dark Matter (Phase II) - Paint Pots PPM... ... | reverse complement strand
CCCGTCGCCTCATCGCCCCCTCGCCTGCTCGCCCCCTCGCCCCGTCACACGAGCACACCTCCAGGTAGCATCCTCTTTGACAAGAGGCGTCCGTGGTTATACTCGTACAGCAGGAGGGAGGAAGGCTGGCAGCGCACAGAAGGCGCGCCCGCCCGCAAGGTAGAGGACGGCGACGGCGATGGAGCGTATCCGCACAGTGATCGCGGACGACGTTGCCCTTCTGCGGCTGGGCATCCGTACTGCCCTCGAAGCCGATGGTAGCGGCATCGACGTGGTGGGCGAGGCCGCCACGGGTCAGCAGGCGCTGGAGGTGATGCGCAGCGCCAGCCCCGATGTGGTCGTGGTGGACGTGGACCTGACCGGCGTGAATGGGCTCGAAGTCACTCGCCTGGTCAAGCAACACGCGCCGGGTACGGCAGTCGTCATCATCACGGCCAGTGAGGATGAGGAAGAGTTGTTCAATGCGATCAAGGTCGGCGCCGCCGCCTACCTGACGCTGCAGGTTGCGCCCGACGAACTGCGCCATACGGTGCAGCGCGTGTACGCCGGGGATTACCTGATTAACGACAGCGTGCTCTCAGGTTCGCTGGCGCCGGCCCGTTACCTGCGCCCATTTCGCAAGCTGGAAGCCGTTGGCGCGGACAACGAGCCGCTCTTCATCCCGCTATCCGCGCGTGAAGTCGAGGTGCTGGACCATATCGCGCGCGGCAACAGCAACAAGGAGATCGCCCGCAGCCTTGGCATCAGCGATCAGACGGTCAAGAACCATATCACCTCCATCCTGCGCAAGCTCGCCGTCAACGATCGCACCGAGGCGGTCGTCTACGCCCTGCGGCACGGCTGGATCAAGATGGATGACGTCTAAGGGCGGGGTAGCCGCTCGGAGATTGCACGGACCAGATCCTCGCGAGTGGCGTTGACCGCGACTGGCGGGTTGGCGAACGCCGGCTCCAGATGGCCGGAGGCGCGCACCACCTTGGTTTCTGTGACAAACTCCTCGTAGAGCTCGCCGGTGTGGTAGCGGATGGTGTAGTCAGGGTCCTTCAGGACGTTGCCCGTCAGGATCGCCACCACCTCCTCGTCGGGGGCGACCGAGGCGTCGGTGCCTTCCCGCACCAGGCGCCGCAGACCGGCCAGGGTGGTGGCCGACGCCGGCTCGCAGCCAATGCCGTCGCGGCCGATGATGGCCTTGGCATCGGCGATCTCTTGTTCGCCCACTTCCGTCACCCAGCCGTCGGTCCACTCCAGCGCGCGCTTCGCCTTGCGCCAGCTCACGGGCGAGCCGATCTTGATCGCCGTCGCCAGTGTCCGAGCGTGGACGCGGACGAGGGTATCAGGATCGCCGCTGGTGATGGTGTGGTAGAGGGGAGCCGCGCCGTGGGCCTGGACCAGCGTCAGGTGCGGCATGCGGTCGATGAAGCCGAGGTCGTACAGCTCCCGCAAGCATTTGCCGTAGGAGGAGCCATTACCGAGATTGCCGGCAGGCACGATGATACGGTCGGGGACCCGCCAGTCCCGCTGCTCCAGCATCTCGATCATCACCGTCTTCTGGCCTTCCAGCCGGAAGGGGTTCACCGAGTTGAGCACGTAGATGCCGAGGTCCTGTGCGATTTCCAGCAGGAGCGCCTGCGCCGCGTCGAAGTCGCCGCGGAGCTGCAAGGTGAGCGCGCCATAATCGAGCGCCTGGGACAGCTTGCCCCAGGAGACCTGACCTTCAGGGATCAGGACGATGGCGAGCATGCCCGCGCGCGCGGCGTAGGCGGCGAGCGAGGCGCTGGTATTGCCGGTAGAGGCGCAGGCAACCGCCTGCATCCCGAGCGACCGCGCCTGGCTGACGCCGGCGGTCATGCCATAGTCTTTGAATGACCCCGTCGGGTTGGCCCCGAGGTACTTGAACTGCAGCCGCCGCACACCACCGTGGGCGGCGCTGCGCGGCGCTTCCAGGAGCGGCGTGTTGCCCTCCGGGAAGGTGACCACGTTCGCCTCGTCGTCGAGGAACGGCAGCAGCTCGCGGTAGCGCCACACCCCACTCTGGTCGATCGGCAGCAAGGAGGTCCGGCGCTGCAGCCAGCGCTGTTTCAGTTGATCTGACTGGAAGGCCGGGTAGTCGTAGACGACGTCGAGCAAGTCGCCGCAGCGGCGGCAGTGGTACACGACCTCCCGAATGGAATACTCGGCCCCGCAGGATATGCAGCGCAGGCGCGGAGCCGCGGAGCGTGCCTCGTCACGAGGCACGGCTGCCGGCTGATCTGCAACGGTAGTCATTCGCCGCTCCCTTCGGGCAAGGTGGGACGGACTGCTGCCTTGAAAGGATCGATGGCGTGGCCGAGAGGCTTCACCTCTTGCCACTCACGAAGCTCATCCCAGCGGACGCACTGGTTGGCAAACTCAGCCGCCAGGAGGGCGATGCGGCGGGCCTCCGCCTCGTCGGGAGCGGATACGCGCAGCGTATACTCCAGCGTGACGGTAACGTCGAACGCGCGCTCGTGGCTCATGTTTCCGGCAATGCCCCTCGGTGGGTTGAGGCGAACGGTCACGGCTGGAGTATAGCACCGATCGGGCATGGAAGGCGGTCGTGGCTGGTGAGATTCTGCCCCCAGTGCGCCACGCCGCTCGTTGTTCGCTTGCACGCCGCCAAGCTCCGGCCCAGTTGTCCGGCCTGCGGCTACGTGTACTACGCTGACCCCAAGCTGGCCGTCGCGGTCGTGATCGAGCGTGGCGGCGCCGTCCTCATGGGTCGGAGGCTCAATGAACCCGGCAGGGGCCGCTGGAGCCTTCCGGCCGGATATGTGGATCGCGGCGAAACGGTGGAGGCGGCCGCCATCCGCGAAGCTCGAGAGGAGCTCGCCGTCGACGTTGCGCTCGGCCGCCTGATAGGACTCTATTCGACGGAAGGCGACATCGTCGTTCTCGCCGTGTACGCCGCCAGCATCCTCCGCGGCGACCCGGTAGCGGGCGACGATCTCGATGCCCTCGGCTATTTTAGGGCGGACGACGCGCCGCCTTTGGCCTTTTCAAGGGATCGCGAGATCCTGGCCGATTACCGACGGGGTACCGCTTAGCCAGTGGCGGCGGCGCTGGTCTTCTTGATGATGTCCTGCGCGGCGGCGGTGAGCGACTGGATCGCCGTCTGCGCATCCTGCTTCCCGCTGATCACGTTGCCCATGGGTGTCTCGATCACCTTGCCCAGATCAGGCCAGTTCACCGTGAAGTTGTCGGCGGAAACGTGCGACACCGGAATGGCGTCGATCGCCACCTGCAACACGTCGGCGCCCAGCTTGTTCGCCGCCTGCCGCTGCTTGACCCACTCGCCGGCCAGCGACTTGATGGACGGCACGGAGCCAGCCTGCAGCGGATAGAGGACCTGCGCTTCGGGCGTCACCATGTACTTCAGGAGCTGCCAGGCGGCGTCGGGGTCTTTCACGCCGCTGAAGTAGCACCAGTAGTCGGCCCAGATGAGCGTACGGCGCGGCTTCGCCGCAGGCATGGGGATCGCCGCGAGACCGAAGTCGACGCCGGTGGTCTGCCGGCGCAGCGTCTCGAGGAATCCGGCGCTGTTGAGGGTCATGCCGATCTGACCCGCCTCGAACATCTTGGTGATGCTGCCGCCATTGGCCTTCTGCTCGGCCGCCGTGGGGCTGACGTGGTACTTGTTGGCCAGGTCGGAGAGGTACTGGTAGGCCTGGATGACCTCCGGCGCGTTGCCGGTGAACTCCTTGATCCAGCCGGTCACGTAGGAATCCTCGGGGAACCAGTCGCCGCCATAGAGCATGGCCGAGAAGCGGGCGCCGCTCATCGAGGCGTCGCCGATGCCCCATTGCGTGGTCTTGCCCCCGCTCGCCTGGGTGAGCGCCTTGCCCACCTCCAGGAACTTCTCCCACGTCCAGGTCTTGTCGTTCCAATCGGTCGTCGGCGCATCTAGGCCGGCCTTCTGGAACAGCGTCTTGTTGTAGTAGACGTTCCAGGGCCACTCGTCGGTCGGCAGCGCAACCATGTGCCCATTGAACTTCATGTAGGGCAGATACTGATCGTAGAAGATGCTGAGGTCGAATTTGTCGCGCTGGATGTAGGGGTCCAGATTCTCGATAACGTTCTGGGCCGCCCAGTGCTTGACCCCGGTGTCTGCTGCCGGGAACCAGAGGCCGGGCGGCGTGCCCGCGGCGGTGAGCGTCAGCGTCTTGTCGTCGTAGTTGTCGGTCGTGTAGTTGGCGTCGACCTTGATCGAAGGGTTTTTGGCCTGGAAGTCCGTGAAGATCTTTTTCCAAGCGTCCACCTCCTCGGGGTCGCCGCGTAGGAGTGGCTGCACCACGCCCTTGCCGCCGGAGGGCGCCGCCGCGGCGGGAGCGACCGTCGGCGCCGTCGTCGCCGCTGGAGCGGCCGTTGGCGCCACGGTAGCCGCTGGCGCGGCGGATGTCGCTGCTGAGGCCGCCACTGATGATGAGGCGCTGGCGGTCGTCGCCGCCGCGCTCGAGGAGGACACGGCCGCGCTACTTAGCGCCGCCGACGTTGCCGGCGCAGCGGCCGAGGAGACGCTGGATGAGCTCACGGTGGCGGCGGAGCCGCCGCAGGCGGTGATGAGGCCGATGGCCGTGATCGAGGCCATCGCGCCGAACGCTTGTGTGAGCAGCCCACGACGAGTGAGGGACCGGTGAATCGCCGCCATTGGTTGTCGCCTCCGTTCTCAAGGTATGCGTTTCTACCGAATCGCCGGCGCACCGCTCGCGCCGACGCCCTGCCAAAACCGGGAGAGCCTATGTCTCCGGCCAGCGCCGGAGACGCCATTCAAGGGTAGTCATGCCGGGGTCTGGTGTCAAATGTGCCTGCTTCGTGGGGTGCGCCACACAGTATCGCATCGATCTGGCGGTGTGCCACGGAGCGCGGGCGTCCCGCCCGCCCGGTGGCGACCGCCGCCGTGGCATCGGAGCAAACGGGTGGGGCGCATGCCTTGCGGCGGGGCCGGGCGGGCGGGACGCCCGCGCTCCGTTATCGGCGATAGCTGAACGCGAAACGGTGTGGGGCGCCTTGCTTCGTCGCGGCGGCGCAGCGCAACGCGACTGCGGCGCAGTCTACTGGACGGTCGCCGCTTGTCGAATCGGAAAGTCGAACGTGACCCCTGCCGGACGCAGGCATGTCGTATCACTGCATGTCTGGTAACTGACTGCTATAGTGATGATTAGGTCTCCGGCATCCCGGTTTACGACGTGCAGCGGCAGCACTGCTCGGACAGTTCCTTCATAAACCCAGAAATCCTCATCGAGCCCTTCGACCTTGAAGGGGTGCGGGGCCGGCCAAGCCACCTCGCCCGCGACCAGGCCGTCAAACGCGGCAACGGTGATATCCAGCGGCGCGTAGCCGTCAGGGATCGGCCGCCCGTAGACGTGGTAGCCATCCTGCGCGCTGACCTCGACGACCAGATGGAACTCCTGGTAGGACCGGTAAGTCGGCGAATCGAGGTAAGCACGCACCCGGATGACATCGACGGCAGCGCCGCGCTCACTACCGTGCTCTGACGCTTCGAAGTCGAAAAGCGCTTCGACGAGGCCGGCGCCGGTGTCACGGAGTCGGTAATTGGGGTGGAACCGCTTCCTGACGACCACGCCGTCGCGGTCGAGCAGCAGCACGCCGGGGTAGGCGCCGCCGCGCTGGTGCTCCTGTACGCGCCCGCCGAACTCGGCGTGATGCCGGTCGAGATCCTCGTCGAGCATCCCAACCTGGTGGATGAACCGGCTGCCCTCATCGGACAGCAAGGGGTAGCTGATGTGGTGCTGATCCGCGAAGCCCGCCAGCGTTTCCACGGAGTCGTAGCTAATGGCGAAGAGCGCAATGTCGTGGGCGGCGAGATCCGCGGCGACCCGTTGCAACTGGACCAGTTGCGTCTTGCAGTAGGGTCACCAGCGCGCGCTACGGTAGAAGACCACGAGCGCCTGCCGTCCCTTCCTCTCCTCTTGAAGGTCCGCGAGGCTGCCCGTCTGATCGGGAAGCTGCACGTCGGGGAATCGCGCGCCAACGGCGGGACCGATCGCATCGACATCATCCTGGGACACGCTGCCACTCCCTCGCAATTCGTTTTTCGTCGCCGCCGCCAACGTCTATCAAGCAGCGTAGATCATGGTACGCATTTCCGATTTGCGTTGCGCTTGCCAGCGAGTATACTTATGGTGTCGACGTGGTACCGTGGAGTGTCGAGTCGCGCAATTATTTCCAATCTCTTCGGGCTGTGGCGCAGCTTGGTAGCGCACTTGAATGGGGTTCAAGGGGTCGAGCGTTCGAATCGCTCCAGCCCGACTAAGGACGCGGCGGGTTACGGTCGTGTTGGCTGGCCTCTCGCGGTAGCGTGCTCTTGGCACAAGGGACAGATCGCGCCCTGAGGCGGACCCATGTGGCCGAACTCGTGTTCGTACCAACCGGCATGCCGACGCCAGGGCGTGCCAGCGCCGACTTCGCCGCATAGGGCCGGTCGACGATCCCAAATCGGGTCTTCGCGCCTTGGCGGGTGGCGAATAATGTGCCAGATCTGGTTTTGGCCGCCGGAACGGACGTAGAGAATCGTTGCCATGGGAACAGCATAGCAGCCAGGAGTGTCCAGCGACGCCATTCAGATAGGAGGCGGTGAGGCGGGGACGGCGCGATGGCGGTGCTGATAGCGCCAGCGGCCTATCGCTGGCGACCGGGGGCGTTCGGCTGGCTACGCTTGCATCATGCATCGCCTACCGCGTCGCCACCTCGGTCGCCTCGCTCTTGCCGGGGCCGGTCTGCTGCCCTGGCTTCGTGCCAAGCCGGCGGATGCCGCCATGCTGATCGATCCTGGCGCTGACGGCGACACCTCTTACCGATATGCCCTGAGACTGGTCGATGATCCGGCCGCCGACAGTATCTATGCCCACCTTGACCCGGACAGCGCTTCGGATGTCGTCGCGACCATCCCGTTCGGGACGCCGATCGGCGTGCTGGGCCAGAGACCGGGCGAGCGCCTGGCCTACGGCGATGGCGCCTGGTGGGAAGTGCTGCTGCCCTACGGCACGGGCTGGGTCTATGGTCCCCTCTTGGGCGACGCGCCGCAAGGGCCGGCTGCCGCAATGTTGCCGCCGCCGGTGCCGGAGCCGTCGAAAGCGCCGACGCCGGTTGGAGCAGGCCGTTCCATCATCGTCAGTCGTGACGATCAGTTTCTCTGGGCCTTCGAGGACGGGGGGGGCCCGGTCCTCAAGGTCGGCTGCACCACCGGCAACTCCAAGCTGTCAACTCCGCTGGGCGCCTTCGCCGTCACCGGCCACTTCCGTCCCTACGAATTCATCTCACCTTGGCCTCCGGGCTCGCCAGATTGGTATCCTCCATCGCAAGCCAACTATGCCCTGCGATTCCTCGGCCGCGATTTCTACCTGCACGACGCCTCCTGGCGACGGGTGTTTGGTCCCAACAGCCAGGGCGGCGGCGGACCACCAGGCGGCGACCACACCGGCTCCCACGGCTGTATTAACCTGCCTTATCCGGCGGCGCGGTTCCTCTATTTCTGGGCGGCCGAGGGCACGCCGGTGAGCGTGGTCGGGACCGGATTGCCTGCCACACCCATGGTCGGTATGCCGCTGGCGGCGGCTCCAGCTCCGCCGCCAGCTCCAGCGCCACCGCCTTCGCCTCCGGCGGTCGGCCCCGGCGATCGATCGCCTGTCCCGGCAACATACACAGTGCGGCCGGGCGACACCATATTCTCCCTGGCCCGCCGCTTTGGCGTTTCGGCCACAGCGCTTACTCGCGCCAACGGGCTGAGTGACCCGAGAGAGCTACGTGCCGGGAAGACTCTGCGGTTGCCATGACAACGAGTTGCGCCCAGCACAGGGCGGCGCAGCTCGGGCCGGATCGGCCCTACCATTTGACCGGACCTGAACTACCAGGCGTTCCAGGAAGCAGTCCGGCGACCCGCTGACGCCGCTCTTGGCAGGGATGGCAGAGCGGGCACGCGCCAGGGGGTGGCAGTACCCTGAGGTGGCCACGGGTCATTTTCCGATCGTGGACTATGCGCATAACGTCGTCCGCCAGAAGACGTTTGTGACTTCAATTGGCAGAAATGGCGGCGCTACGATAGTCAGTTTTGCCGACGCGCAGTCAGACAGCAAGGCAGCAGCTTGTTGAGCGATGGATCCCGGAAGGAAAGGAGCCGCCGCCACGTTGGCGTCGAGGCAAATCACTCGTCGCCCATCAACTGACGCGTGCGTGCCTCTCGCATTTCATCGATGATAACCTGCGTAGGGGGCAATTCCTTGCCGGCAAGGTGGATCCGAAGGAGCTCCCGAGCCTCATTGGCCCCCTCCAGGGCGATCGTCATTTGGCTGCGCTCCTCTTCGGACATGAAGGGTGTCACTTCCGAAGGATCTTTCAACCTCATCCAGACCTTCCTACCTGCCACTGGTTGCACTCGAACAACACATCTCGCTACATCCTCGAGCTTAGGCCTGATCCGGCGCTGCCCAACACGATACGCAGGAAGCTTGCCCTGACCTATCCACCGCCAAAGGGTCGACGAACTCACGCCCAATCGCTGCGAGGCCTCTGGTACGCTCAGATACTCGTCGTCCAGGACTTTGCTCACTCGGCCGCCTACCTGCCCTATCCAGTTCGCCGTGCCAACAAGGATTCTCTCATAGGTTATCATATCTACTCAACTGTCTCGCCTCGCACCAGTAATGTCTTCACACTTCCCGCCGCCACCGCGGGTGGGAGACTTTTCGGTAGCCGCCAGCAACGGCTCCCAAATCGAGCCGGAATGGCGCCACATGGCGAATGCTCCGTCCTCAACGTTGGCTGGGCCAGCCGCCCAACTCGTAGCCAAGCTGCACAAGGTAGCCGAGCGCAGCGAGCAGCCGCGCCGGCAGGACGCCAAGGATGCCCTGGACATCTACCGGCTCCTGCAAGCGATCAGCACCGCCGATCTCGCGCGCGGTCTCGCACGCCTTGCCGGCGATCCCCAATCACAAGGCGCGTCCGAGCAGGCCCTCACCTACCTCGACCAGCTCCGTCGCCGCCCTGGACACCGGGGACGCGGACAATGCGCTGAATCGCCTGGTTGTGGGCCACGGCCATCCTCGTCGCCTCCACTTCTTCCTACCTTGTCGACGCCGGCAGTGCCGCCGCGAGCGGCGCTTGCGACCGGAACTGGCTAGCGTAGAGGTGCTGGTAGACCCCCCCCTGCTGGAGCAGCTCCAGGTGCGTGCCGCGCTCGACGATCTCCCCCTGGTTGATGACCAGGATCTGGTCGGCGTCGCGGATGGTGGAGAGGCGGTGGGCGATGACGAGGCTGGTCCGCCCGGCCACATTCCGAGCATGTCCCGGCAGTCGATGCTACCGCGGCCCTGATTGATTTCGGAGAAGCGGACGAGCAGGTTGACGATGGTCTTCTTCACGATGCCGATTGGTCGGATTGGCGCCAGCCGGCAGGGTACGAAGTGCAAGGTGTTCCAGAGAATGGTATATTCCACTATATGCGAAACAGTGCAATTCATGGAACAAGAGACACAGTTGCTAAGCCATCTGCAACGTCGCTGGTAGACAGCCTTGAGCAGCGCTTGCGTGAGCTCCTCCCCGGTCCGTGGCGCATTGAGCGACAGCAACCGACACGATCTGGCGGCGCCCAGCCAGACGCTGTCTTCGCCATTCACGGACCGGCTGGCGCCTCTTCGCTGCTTGTCGTTGAGGCGAAGCGCTACCTCGATCCCAAAGATATACCCGCGGTTGCCGCGCAGCTGCGTTCCTACGGCGGTCACGATCCTGGCATGGTCGTCACTCCTTTCCTTAGCCCGCGATCGCGCCAACTGCTCGCAGACTATGGGATAGCCTATGCCGACGCCACCGGCAATCTGCGCCTGGAGCTCGTCGCGCCAGCGGCCTTCCTCCTCCTGGGCGGCTCTGACAATGATCCGTGGCGTGAGGCGCGCCCCCTCCACTCCCTCAAAGGATCTGCCGCTGGACGGGTCGTACGGGCGCTCTGCGAGTTCCACCCGCCGTATGGCATACGCGAGTTGGCCCAGCGTTCGCGTACATCGGCGCCATCCGTCTCGCGCGTCGTTGCGCTGCTCGACCGGGAGGCACTTGTTACACGCGGCCGGCGCGGTGAGGTCGTCGCGGTACAGTGGTCGCAAGTGCTCCGCCGCTGGGTGCAAGACTATGGCATGCTCACGGCGAACCACGTATACAACTACCTGGAGCCACGCGGCCATGCTGCGCTGGTGCAGAAGCTGCGCGTCGCCAGCCTACTGTACGCAATTACCGGCTCGCTCGCCGCGGCGCGCCTGGCGCCGATCGCTGCGTCGCGCCTCGGCGTCGTCTACGTGGAGGGTGCTGAGCTGGCCGCGGAGCATCTAGGTCTGCGTCCCGCCGAAACAGGGGCAAACGTGTTGCTTGCCGAGCCTTACAATCCCGTCGTCTTTGAACGGACCGAATTGGACGACGGTGTCACCTACGCGGCGGCCGCCCAGGTGGCTGCGGATCTCCTCACGAGTCCGGGCCGCGGGCCCGCCGAGGGTGAGGCCCTACTCCAGTGGATGGAGGAATACGAGAGTGCCTGGCGACATTGACCCCACCTATGCGCGGGCTCGCGCTGTCCTCCTCGATGCCCTGGTCGCGCTGCGCGAGCAGCTCGATGCGATTATCCTCGTCGGCGCCCAGGCGATCTACCTGCACACGGGCGATACCGACCTCGCAGTATCGCCATACACGACCGATGCGGACCTTGCCCTCAATCCTCTGTTGCTCCAACCCGTGCCAAAACTGGGGGAGACCCTTGAAGCGGCCGGGTTCGAGGTAGAACCGAACCAGCCCGGGATCTGGATGAAGGCGCAGGAAGGTGCAACCGTCGATCTGCTCGTCCCTGAGACTGTCGGCGGTGCGGGCAGACGCGGGGCGCGCCTCGGACCCCACGGCAATACGGCGGCGCGCAAGGCGCGCGGGCTGGAGGCCGCGCTCGTGGACAACTCACCGATGCTCGTGGGCGCCCTGGACCCGAGTGATCTGCGCCGATTTACCGTGAACGTGGCTGGACCGGCCGCCCTACTCGTAGCCAAGCTGCACAAGGTAGCCGAGCGCAGCGAGCAGCCGCGCCGGCAGGACGCCAAGGATGCCCTGGACATCTACCGGCTCCTGCAAGCGATCAGCACCGCCGATCTCGCGCGCGGTCTCGCACGCCTTGCCGGCGATCCCCAATCACAAGGCGCGACGGAGCGGGCCCTCACCTACCTCGATCAGCTCTTCCGCCGCCGCGATGGCATCGGCGCCGAGCTGGCTGCCCAGGCGCTAGTCCCGCTGGAAGACCCAGACATCGTCCGAGCGTCATGCAATGCCCTGGCTGACGCCATTTTAGACGCGGTAGGACAGTAGCTCTCGGCCGCGGGTGTGCCGCAACTGCCGGCGGAAGCCGCGCCGCGAGTGGCTTGCCCGCGACTGCCGACCGTTCACGCTATATGCGGAAGAGCCATGACGGGCGCCCGAATTGGGAAGCCGATCTACGTCATTCGCCGAAGGGTTAGCCCACTGGATCCGATTTGACTTGGCGACCAAGCGTCGCCATACTCTGCCGCGGTACTCGCCGATGCCGGCGCGACGGACGGGGGCGCGAGTGCCAGGCCGATGGAGGTGTCCGATGCCGACGTCGTCTTCCCTCCCCCCCGACATCGCCGAGCAAGTGATCACCGACCGGCGCCACCTGCACCGCCATCCCGAGCTCAGCTACGAGGAGCACGCCACCGCCCGCTACGTCGCCAAGCGGCTCGGTGCGCTCGGGCTCGAGGTGCGCGCCGGGGTCGGCGGCACGGGAGTCGTCGGGCTGCTGCGAGGGGAGCGACCCGGCAAGACGGTCATGCTGCGCGCCGATATGGACGCTCTGCCGATTCAGGAAGAGAACGACGTGCCGTATCGATCCGAGACGCCCGGCGTTATGCACGCCTGCGGCCACGACGGCCATACGGCCATGCTCCTGGGCGCGGCGCGCCTCCTGCGCGAGCGGCGCGATCGCCTTGCTGGTACGATCAAGTTCGTCTTCCAACCCGCAGAGGAGTCCCCGCCGGGTGGTGCGCTCGCGATGATCGAGCAGGGGGTGTTGGAAGATCCCCCGGTCGACGCCGCCTTCGGGTTGCATCTCAGCAGCCGGCTACCCGTCGGGATGGTCATGGTGCAGCCGGGTCCGGTCAACGCGGCGGCCGACACGTTTCGGTTGGAGATTCGCGGGAAAGGTGGGCACGCCGCCCACCCGCACCTGAGCGTCGACACCGTGCTCGTCGCCGCCCAGGTCGTCGTGGCTCTGCACACGATCGTCGGCCGCGACGTCGACCCCCAACGAGCTGCCGTGCTGACGGTGGGGATGCTCCACGCCGGACGCGCCCCCAACATCATCCCCGAAACCGCGCTCCTGAAGGGGACCATCCGCAGCTTCAACCCGGAGGTGCGCGACTTGCTGGCGCGTCGGCTGGAGGAAGTGAGCAGGCACGTAGCACAGGCAATGCGCGCGGAATGCACCTGTCGCATGGAGTTGAGGTGCCCGCCCGTCGTCAACGACCCGGCGATGGCGGAGTTGGTCGCCGCGGCCGCCCAAGTAGTTGCCGGGGCGGACCGGGTTGTCACGCGCGATCCTTCGATGGCCTACGACGACGTCGCCCGCTTCCTCGAGCGGGTGCCGGGCTGTTACTTCGTCGTCGGCGCGCGGAACGAGGAGCGCGGCATCGTCTGGCCGCACCACCATCCGCGGTTCGACGTCGACGAGGCGGCGCTGCCGATCGGGGTCGCCGTGTTCGTGCGGCTGGTAGAGCGCTTCCTAGCGGTCTGAGCGCTGCCGCGCCTGAGGATAGATCGTCCGACGACTCGCGGTGGCTCCTGTTCGCAGCTCTGGGCTGTGGTAGCTCCACCGATCAAAGGCGCGGAGGTGGCACTACCCGTCGGCGAGTTGTGCGCGAATGATCTCGTCCATCTCATCCTGATGGGCGCAGTAATAATCGAGGGCGGAACGGACATCGGCCTCCGTTAGCCGCGGGTACGCCTCGAGCACGGTCGGGACGGCGCCGTACTCCTGCCATGCGACAACGATGGCTCGAACCGGGACACGAGTGCCCCGGACGATCGGTTCGCCGCCCTGGACCCCGGCGACACGCACGATTCGCGGTACTGCCTGGCTGCGTGCTACGGCCACAGTGGTTACCCCCCCCCACCCTCAGTCTACCTTGGCTGGCGCTGGCGATGCCTCCAACGGGGATAGGCTAGCGTTCACGCGATCCAAGATCGATACCGTCCTCTCCTCCAACCCAGGCTGGCATGCGCTCCAGAAAGTCACCGGATCGCGATCAGCCATTGGACCCTCGGTGATTCAGTCTTCACGGGCGCGAGATGCGCCAGGGCATTACCCTTCGGCGGGCACTCGGACCAACGCATTAGGCGCTGTCCGCGGAGCACCCGCCCGGAACTGGCTCGCGTACAGATGTTGGTAGAACCCCTCTTGCCGCAGCAGCTCCAGGTGCGTGCCGCGCTCGACGATCTCACCCTGGTTGATGACGAGGATCTGGTCGGCGTCGCGGATGGTGGAGAGGCGGTGGGCGATGACGAAGCTGGTGCGCCCGGCCATCAATCGGCGCATTGCCTCCTGGATGTGCTGCTCGGTGCGCGTGTCTACGCTGCTGGTCGCTTCGTCGAGGATCAGTATGCTCGGGTCAGCCAGGATGGCGCGGGCGATGGCGAGCAGTTGGCGCTGGCCCTGGCTCACGTTGCTGCCGCGCTCAGAGAGCGGCGTGGCGTAGCCATCGGGCAGCCGGTGGATGAATTGGTCGGCATTGGCCAGCCTGGCCGCCGCCACGACTGATTCGTCGCTGGCGTCCAGGCGGCCGTAGCGGATGTTGTCGGCGACGGTGCCCGCGAAGAGGAAGGTGTCCTGCAGCACGATGCCGAGCTGCCGGCGCAGATCCTCCTTCTTGATCCGGCGGGTGTCCTGGCCGTCGATGCTGATGCCGCCCTGGTCGATCTCGTAGCAGCGAGTGAGCAGGTTGACCATGGTGGTCTTGCCGGCGCCGGTCGGACCGACCAGCGCCACCACCTGGCCGGGCTTGGCGTTCAGGCTGATCTGCTTCAGTACCGGTGTGTGCGGCTCATAGGAGAAGCTGACGTCGTCAAAGACCACGTCAACGCGCAGCTTCTCCAGTGGTCGCGCGTTGGCGGCGTCGACTTCTTCCAGCTCGTCGAGGGTCTCAAAGACGCGCTCGGCGCCGGCCACCGCCGCCTGGATGGTGTTGTAGAGGTTGGCAATGCTGTTCAAGGGGCGGCCGAACTGGCCGGTGTAGTTGATGAAGCTGGCGATCGTGCCCACGCTGGCCATCCCCTGCACGGCCATCCAGCCGCCGGCGCCCGCCACAATGGCCACGCTCAGGTTGCTGATGCAGTTCATCAGCGGCCCGACGAAGCCGGCGAAGATCTGCGCCCTCGACGCCGCCCGGCGGAGCTGACCGTTGGCCCCGTCGAACTGCTCGATTGCGGCCCGCTCCCGGCGGTAGGCCTTGACCACGCGCTGGCCGGTGACGGTCTCCTCGATCAGGCCGTTGAGCTTTCCCAGGGCGGCTTGCTGCTGGCGGAAGCCTTCGCGCGTCGGCTCACCACCCAGCGGTTGAAGGTGAACGTGAGCGCGATCGTGGAGAGCACGCTGAGCAAGGCCAGACGCCAGTTGAGCCAGAGCATGGCCGCCGCGACGCCGACCAAGCTCAGGGCGCCGGATACTAACTGGGTCACGCTATCGCTGAGGACCAGGTTGATGTTTTCGACATCGTTGGTCAGGCGGCTCATCGTGTCGCCGTGCGGGCGCGAGTCGAAGTAGCGCAGCGGCAGCACTTGCAGCTTGCCGAAGAGATCGTTGCGGATGTCGCGCACCGTGCGCTGAGCGGCCCCGGCCATGACGTAGCTCTGCAGCCGTCGGGGAAGCCGCTGATGAAGTCGTGGGCCGGGGCCATCTTAGCGGCGGCGACGACTTCCTCGTGGGTCGCCTCCGGCCGGCCGTAGCGGATGTTGTCGCGGATGCTGCCGCTGAAGAGGACCGATTCTTGCAGGGCCGTGCCGATGCATGCTCGCAGCACTGCTTCGTCAGCCTCGCGAACGTCCACACCGTCGATCATCACGCGGCCAGCCGTCACGTCGTAGAAGCGGGGGATGAGCTGCGGCAGACTGGACTTACCGGCGCCGGTCGCGCCCAGTATGGCGACCGTCTGACCCGGCTCGGCCACGAAGCTGATCCCTTGCAACACCGGGTCGTGCTCCTCGCGGCGGTAGCTGAAGCTCACGTCCTCGAAGGTGACCCGGCCGCGCGGGGCGAAGGTAGCGGTTGCGCCGGGCCGGCTCCCGATCTCCGGCACACCGGCCAGAACCTCGCCGATGCGCTCGGCCGAGGCCCCGGCGCGGGAGAAGCGCGTCACCAGCATGCTGACGCCCACCAGCGCCATCAGCGTCTGGGCCAGGTAGTTGAGGAAGGCAATCAACTGCCCCACCTGCAGCCCGCCCGGCTTGACCTGCGCGCCGCCGAGCCAGAGCGCCGCCGCCATTGAGCACCAGCAGCATGAAGGGCATGGTCAGGGCGCCCAGCTTGCCGGTCTCCAGCTTGTCCAGGTTGCCGAAGGAGAGCGCCTGTACCTTGCGGAAGAGTGCGCCGCGTAGGTCGGCCCCGAACGCCTGTCCGGCCAGAATGGCGAAGACGGTGCAACCCATCCCGCCTAGCAGGCCGACCAGGGCGACGGCGATCATCAGGACGCCGGTGTGGAGCACCACCGGCATGTCGAAGCGGACGACACCCTGGTCGACGATGGTCTGGACCAGACGCGGCTGCGTGAGGTCCATGGCGACCTCCAGCACCATCAGCAGCGGCGCCAGTACCGCCCACCGACGGTACGGCGCCAGAAAGGAGGCGAGCTTTCGCGTCGCGCCCATTCGCGGTCCTAACGCTAAGTTCTTGCTTGCGCAAGCACGTTCTATCGGGTAGTATAGGTGCGTGCGCAAGCAAAGTCAAGCGGGAAAGGCGTCGATGGCAGGCCAAGACTTCACGCCGCTGGAGCGCGACGCCTGGGGTGGCCTGGTGGTGACTCACGGCAAGCTCCGTCGACGGCTTGGCGCTGCGCTGCAGGAGCATCATCACCTCTCCCATGCCGAGTTTGAGGTGCTACTGCTCCTCTCTTGGGCGCCGGAGCGGCGCTTGCGCCTCTCGGACCTGGCCGCGAAGAGCATGCTCACGCTGAGCGGCATGAGCCGGTTGGTGGATCGCTTGGAACACGCTGGCCTGGTCACGCGCACCGTCGCCTGCGAGGATCGCCGCGGCGCCTACGCGGAGCTGACCGGCGAGGGGCTAACGCGGCTGTGCGCGGCCAAGACGACGGATAGCGCCGTGATTCACCAGCACTTCCTGGCCCTGTATGACGCGCGAGAGCTGGCGGTGATGGCGGGTTACTGGCGGCGCTTCCTCGACCGCGAGCGCGCTGAGGCTGCTCCCTGCGAGGTGGCCAAGCCAGCAGGTCTCGTGGAGGCGGTCGCGCAGACAGCGCTGGACCACAAGTGAAAGGACTCAGTAGTCTGTCATGCGGGATCGATGTAGGGGGAGCCCGCTGGGCGGGGCAAGCCCCGCCCCTACAGCAATACGTCAGACCTATCATGACAGTCGACATGCGGAGCAAAAATTGTGAGCCGATGAGGCCAAGCGCTGCCGCCGGGCGCCCTGGACTGGCGGGGCAGCAGTCCGTGTCTAGAGGAGCGTAGTACGAAGGAGCGTCGCCATGGCAAGTAACTCGATGCGTGCGGTTCGCTTTCACGACTATGGGCCGCCGGAGGTGCTCGTCGTCGAGCAGGTGTCTCGCCCGGAGCCGAAGGAGGGGGAAGTCCTGGTCCGTGTCCATGCGGCAGGGGTCAACCCGGTGGATTGGAAACTGCGCCAGGGGTTCATGCGCAACTTCCGTCCTCTGACCTTTCCGGCCACACCCGGGATCGAGTTGGCCGGGACGGTGGAGGCGATCGGCGCTGGCGTCACCGCCTTCTCGCTCGGTCAGGCGGTCTACGGCAATGGGTCCGGCGCCTACGCGGAGTATGCCATCGCCGCGGCCGATGGGCTGGCTGTGATGCCCCATACCCTCACCTTTGATCAGGCGGCCACGGTAAGCGTCGGCGCGCGCACGGCCTGGAACGCGCTGTTCGATGCCGCTGATCTGCAGCCGGGGCAGCGGCTGCTGGTCCAGGGCGCGGCCGGCGGAGTCGGCCTCTACGGTGTGCAGCTCGGCCGCTGGAAGGGCGCCCATGTGGCCGGTACCGCCTCGGCGACTAATATCGACTTCGTCCGCTCTCTTGGGGCGGAGACGGTCGTCGATTACACCGCCACGCCGGTCGAAGACGCGGTGCGCGATGTCGATGCGGTGCTGGATACCGTCGGCGGCCCGGGGACGGAGGGCCTCCTGCACACGCTCAAGGCAGGCGGGATCATCGTCTCCATCGCTGGGCCGGTCCCCGAAGAGGCTGCCAAGCAGCGTGGAGTGCGGGTGGGGCGCGCCGCCCGGCCGGAGTCGATGGCCGTGCTCCTCCGGCAGATCACCGCCTTGATCGAGGCGGGCACGGTAACGCCGGTGGTCGGCAAGATATTCCCGTTGGAGGCGGCAAGTCAGGCGCACGCGCTCAGCGAAACCGGCCACGGGCGGGGGCGCATCGTCCTCCACATCGCCGGCTAACTGGCGCATCCGGCACGTTCGCGGAAGCTCCCAGCGCCCGTCGGCTCCTCCCCGTTGTCATCCTGAGCGCAGCGAAGGACCCCTGGCAGCGTAGACCAGACGCCAGACGATCCCGCGCGGCGCGGACGGACAGGCCAGGGGTCCTTCGCTGCGCTCAGGATGACAACGGGGAGGTCGCCCGGACGTATCGGATGCGCCACTAACACCCCGCCCGGGCAGTGGCTGGCGTGCCATCAATTGAACCTCAGGCTGCTGGCCACTGCGCTGCGGACGTATCCGCGCCTTTCGAGCGCCCCGGCCGAGTCCGTCGTGTATCCAACAATTCGATGGCTTTGTCGTCTAGGCCACACAGCGCCCTTCCGGAGCATTGATTCCAGACTTGATCGCGGCGTAGAGTTGGTACGACACCCGTCTGTCAAACGACGCGTAGCAGCCAATCAGTGGGAGGGCTAGGACCATGAGCTGGCAGATCGATCCGTATCACTTGCAAGTCGAGTTCGCCGTGAAGCACCTGGGCATGATGACGGTGCGCGGTCACTTCGCGGAGATCAGCTCCGGTGGGCAGATCGACCCTGACAACCCGGCGGCTTCGTCGGTGGAGTTGACTATTCAGACGGCAAGCATCCGCACTCATAACGAGACGCGGGACAATGACTTGCGGTCATCGAACTTCCTGGAGATCGGCAAGTACCCGACCATCACGTTCAAGAGCACCAGGATCGAACCGGACGGCCAAGATCGGTTCAAATTGACCGGCGATCTGACCATTAAAGACAACACCCACCCGGTGGCACTGAGCGTGACGCGGTACGGCGAGTTCAATGATCCGATGATGGGCCATCGCGTTGCCTACAGCGCGGAGGGGCAGATCAACCGACGGGACTTCGGGCTGACGCGTAACATGATGCTCGATGGCAGATGGGTGGTCGGCGAGGAAGTCAAGATCATGATCGAGGTCGAGCTCGTCGAGCAGAAGCAGCCCCAGGAGCAGGCTGCCGGCGCGGCCACTGCGTAGCCGCTGCTCGACGAGGCGGGTCGCGACCAGGCCGCCGCTCCTTTGCACTGTGCGGGGCACACTGGTACTGCGCCTGCCGTCCGCTACGCTGGGACGAGCGCCAGGCGCCCGTAGACCACGAACGCCGCCAACAAGAGCAGCAGTGCGTTTATCGGTACCGTCGACACCTCATGCCGCGCGGTGTGGAAGATGGCGGCTCCCACCTGGACGGCCACCAAGCCCAGCGCAGCGACCCAGGTCAGCCAGGGGAGGACCCCTGTCGCCACGGGCAGAATTAGCCCGATGGCGCCCAGGATCTCGGCCGCGCCGATGAAGCGCACCAGGGACGGGCGAAGGTCTAACACCCAGCGCATCGACTTGCCGACCGCCTCGAGCGGTCGGAACGCCTTCATGGAGCCGGCGAACAGATAGAGCAGGGCAAGGACAACTTGGACGACCCACAGGACCACGACCACGAGGCGCCTCCCATACGCTAGACGGTCGTTGATTACACGGCAACCGTCTGCTATCATACTCCTGTCTGGTTGGACAGACTTCAAGAGGCAAACGGGCGCCGTTGTCGCCTAGGCGACAGCGCGGGCCAAGTGTTGCCGTGGGCGGCCCGCCCCGGCGTGCGGCCACGCGGCTCGCCCCCTGCCCGGAAAGGCGGAAGCGATGAACCAGAATGATCCGCGCGTCAAGCGCACGCGGCAGTTGCTCCAGCAGGCGCTGATGGACTTGCTGCAGGAGAAGGGCTTCCAGGCGATCACGGTCCAGGACATCGCCGAGCGCGCAACGCTGAACCGGGCGACGTTCTACGCCCATTTCACGGACAAGTACGACCTCATCGACAACGTCATGCGCGAGGGACTCCAGCGGGCGCTGTCCAAGCACGTCCCCACTGGCGCCGCCTTCTCGACCTCCACCCTGCGCACGATCTGCCGAACTGTATTCGAGTTCATGGGACAGGTCCAGGCGCACTGCCTGCCGGGTGACGAGCAGGTCGGCTTGTTGTTCGACCAGGCGGTTCAGGAGGTGCTCCAGAGCTTCCTCGCCCGGCGACTGATCCACCTACCGACCACCGGCGGGCCATGGCAGGCGAGCCGGGAGACGCTGGCCACTTTGCTGAGCTGGGCGATCTTCGGCGTCGGGGTGCGCTGGAGCCGCGGGCCGCGCGCCCAGTCGGCCGACGATATCGCGGGGCAGGTCGTGGCCGCCCTGCGGGGTGGGATAGCTGCCGCTCTGGCGGAAGCGGCCCCGGATCGCCACACGCTGGCGCCTGCCGCGACACGCTAAACGTGCCGCGGCAGGCGCTTCCCATCGACCTGCTTGCTGTTGGACAGAGGTCAGACGCGGCCGTTACCGTGGGTAGTCCCTGTCGCTGGGCACGCTAGCCACGCCGTATGCGCCAGGTGGGCCGTTGGCGGGCAGCGTCGATGATGCGTACCGAAGGTAATCGGTGATGGATGATCAAAGCCCGCCGGGCCGCCAGATCCGCCGCATCCGAGTGATCGATACGCACACAGGAGGCGAGCCGACGCGCGTCGTGGCCGCCGGTGGCCCCGATCTTGGAGGCGGCTCGCTGTTCGAGCAGCGCCTCCGCTTTCAGGAGCGCCATGACGCAATCCGCTCGGCCATTGTTATGGAGCCACGCGGCTCCGACGTGCTGGTGGGCGCCCTGCTCTGCGAGCCGACCGATGCAACATGCGTGGCCGGCGTCATCTTCTTCAATAATGTCGGCTACCTCGGCATGTGCGGCCACGGCGCCATCGGGGTCGTCGTGACGCTGGCCCATCTTGGACGCATCGGCCCCGGCGAGCACCGCCTGGAGACGCCCGTTGGCGTGATCGCGGTCGAGTACCAGGGCGGAAGTCGAGTCGCCTTCGAGAATGTCCCCAGCTATCGCTCCCAGGCTGGCGTCACTGTCGCCGTTGACGGCTATGGCGCCGTGACCGGCGATGTGGCCTGGGGCGGCAACTGGTTCTTCCTGAGCAACGACCATCGCTACCCCATCGAGCCAGCCAACGTCGAGCCATTGACTGCCTATGCCCGGCGCATCCGCCAGGCTCTGCAACGGCAAGGGATCACTGGAGTTGGCGGCGCGGAAATCGACCACATCGACCTCTTCGGGCCGCCGCGCCACCCAGGGACGGACAGCCGCAACTTCGTCCTTTGTCCCGGTGGGGCCTACGACCGGTCGCCCTGCGGCACAGGGACCAGCGCGAAGCTGGCCGCTCTCTACGCCGACGGCAAGCTTCATGTGGGCGAGGTCTGGCGGCAAGAGAGCATCGTCGGTAGTATCTTCGAAGGGTCGGTCCGCATCGACAAGGGGGACATCATCCCGCGAATTACGGGCTGGGCCTACGTCAGCGCTGAAGCGACCCTGCTCCTTGACCCGTTGGATCCATTCCGATTCGGCATTCTCTGATGACAACGGGCGGACGGTGCATCACTCGACGCTACCGGAACCTGGTGGACGCATCGGTAAGCCGCGTCTGGCATAGTCTTGGACGGCGCGCCATCTCACACGCGTTGCCACAACGCTAGCCAGTATTGCAAATGCAGGATCGGCGTCGCCATGTCGGAGGTGACATAAAACGAGTCGCTGCCCTCGAGCCGGTCGATGAGCAGGCGCGTGATCAGCCCGCGCATCGCCGGGCCACCGGTTCCGCGTGTCAGCCATTCCTCGAACTCCATGGCGAACGGAATGACGCGCTCCGACCAGAGCGTCAAGCCTGCGCGCTCCCCCGCGCGCCGAAGCTGCGCCAGTGTGAGGCAAGCCCAGTGCGACGGGTCGCGCAGGCGCTCGATCTCCTGGTGCCACGCCGCGGCGTCTTGCTGGTCCGAGGCCACATGATCGCCAATCGCAACCCAGCCCCCCGGCCGCACCACACGAGCCATCTCCTCGACGCAGCGGCCGGGCACAGGAATGTGGTGCAGGCTGAAGCGCGTGACGGCGCCATCAAAGCTGGCGCCGTCAAACGGCAAGCTGGTGGCGTCACCCAGCGTGAACGTGACATTGTTGAGACCGGCGTTGCGGGCCTCTCGCTCGCCAACGTCAAGCATCGCCTGCGCGAGGTCGACCCCTGTCACCTGACCGACACGGGGAGCCAGCCCACGGCTGATCAGACCGGGTCCACACGCAACCTCGAGCCAGTTCTGATCTCTCGTCGCCGGCAGCAGATCCAGTAAGGACTGTAGCGTCTCCACCGACCGCATGACCGGGGCCACATTGAAGGCGTCGGACTGCCACGTGAATTCGTGGATGATGGTGTCAGTGTGCATGTTGTTTCTCCTGAGGTAACCTCTCCCCTGCCCCTCCCCTCCATTCGCTGGCCCAGAAAAGGAGCGGATGTGTGTCGGGGCAGGTCTCTGTGCCTGCCCTGCCCACCGCATCAGCGGGAGCCCCGGTGGGGGCGTCGATCGGGGCAGGCACAGAGACCTGCCCCGATCGACGCCCCCCTGGAGGAGTCGTTTGCCTATCCCTGCGAGCCCATCACAGAGGAGGGGCCGGGGAAGAGGTTCCCTCCATAACCGCGTACTCCAGGCTATCCGCCAACGCGCGCCAACTGGCCTCGATCACGTTGGAGGAGCCGCCGACCGTGCTCCAGGTGCGGCGGCCATCGGTCGACTCGATCAGCACACGGACCCAGGCGGCGGTGCCGGCGGCCTCGTCCAGCACGCGGACCTTGTAGTCCTCCAGACGCACGCGCTCGAGCTGGGGAAAGTGCGGGAGCAATGCCTTGCGCAGGGCCGCATCGAGCGCGTTGACGGGTCCATTGCCGTCGGCGACGGTGTGAACTGTCTCGGCGCCAACCTTGAGCTTCACTGTCGCTTCGGCGAAGGTGGGCAGCTCGCCGCGTTTCTGCATCATGACGACGAGGTCGACGATCTCAAAGGGCGGCGCGTAGCCGGGCTCAGCCCGGCGCATGAGCAGCTCCAGCGACGCCTCGGCCGCCTCGAACTCGTAGCCCTGGCTCTCCAGATGCTTGACTTGCTCGGCGACTTCGCGGGCGAGCGCGGGATTGGCGTCGAGCTTGATGCCGAACTGGCCGGCCTTGTAGGTGAAGGTGCTACGGCCGGCCAGCTCCGAGACTAGGATGCGCTGCTTGTTGCCGACGACTGCTGGGTCGACGTGCTGGTAGGTGGTGGAGTCCTTAAGCATAGCGTTGACGTGGTAACCTGCCTTGTGGGCGAAGGCGCTCTCGCCCACGTAAGGGAGGTGGCTGTCGTGGCTGAGGTTGGCGACTTCGCTCACGTACTTGGACACCCCAGTCAGCTCGCGCAGCTTTGCCGGCTGCAGGCAGGGATAGCCGAGCTTCAACTGTAAGTTGGGGATGATCGAGCACAGGTTGGCATTGCCGCAGCGCTCGCCGTAGCCGTTGATGGTGCCCTGGACGTGCGTTGCGCCATGGGCAACGCCGGCCAGGGTGTTGGCGACGCCCAGCTCCGCGTCATTGTGGGTGTGGATGCCGATGGGTACTGTCGACCTCGCCCGAGCGACGTCGACACCGGCGCCGATCTCCCCCGGCAGAGAGCCGCCGTTGGTGTCGCATAGCACCAGCCGATCCGCCCCGGCCTCGGCTGCCGTCGCCAGCACGCACAGCGTGTAGTCGCGGTTGCGCTTCAAGCCGTCGAAGAAGTGCTCCAGGTCGACAAACACCAGTGGGACGTGGCGCTTGAGGTAGGCAACCGAGTCTGCTACCATGCGCAGGTTCTCATCGGGCGTCGTCTGCAGCACGTCGGTGACGTGGAAATCGGAGCTCTTCACCACGATGCAGACGGCGCGTGTCTGCGCCGCCACCAGAGCCTGTAGGTTGGCGTCCTCGTCGGCGCTGACGTCCTTACGCCGGCTGCTGCCGAAAGCGACGATGGCAGCGTATTGCCAGGTCATCTGGGCAGCCTGACGGAAGAAGTCTATGTCCTTGACGTTGGATCCCGGATAGCCGCCTTCGATGAAGGTCAGGCCCAGATCATCGAGCTTGCGCGCGATGTTGATCTTGTCGGCAAGGGAAAAGTTGATGCCCTCGCGCTGCGCGCCGTCGCGCAGTGTGGTGTCGTAGATCTCTATGGTGTTCCCCATGGCGTCACTCCAAACACGAAACGACCACATCACCCATTTCGCCCGTCCCGACTTGTCGCCGTCCGGGCTGCAGAATGTCGGCCGTCCGTGCCCCCGACCGCAGCGCCCTCGCCACGGCCTGTTCGATCGCCTGGGCCTCCTTCTCGCGCTGGAAGGAGTAGCGCAGCATCATCGCCGCGGTGAGGATGGCTGCCAACGGGTTGGCGAGTCCGCGCCCGGCGATGTCCGGCGCTGAGCCGTGGATTGGCTCGTAGAAGGCGGGGATGGAGCCGTCGCCGAGGCTAGCCGACGGCAGCATGCCCAGCGACCCCACCAGCATCGAGGCCTCGTCGGAGAGGATGTCACCGAAGGTGTTCTCGGTGACGATCACGTCGAAGTCGCCCGGCGTCCGCAGCAGCTGCATCGCGCAGGCGTCCACCAGCAAGTGGCTGAGGGCGACGTCCGGATACTCCTTGCCCACCCGGGTAATCACCTCGCGCCAGAGCTGCGAGGTCGCCAGGATGTTGGCTTTATCGACCGAGCAGAGCCGCTTCCGGCGCAGGCGCGCCGACTCGAAAGCCACACGGGCGATGCGCTCGATCTCGGCGGTGGTATAGACCATCGTGTCCACCGCCCGCTCGCCCACGTCGATGGTCTCCCGGCCCTTGGGCTTGCCGAAATACAGTCCTCCGGTCAGCTCGCGGACGATCATCACGTCCACGCCACGCGCCACGATGTCCTTGCGGAGCACCGACAGCTCGGCGAACTCGGGATAGAGGATGGCTGGACGCAGGTTGGCGAATAGCCCTTTCCGCAGCCCCAAGAGCGCGGCGGTCTCCGGCCGCCTCGCCGGTGGCAGAGTCGCGTCGCGTGCGGGCAGTCCCACCGCCCCGAAGTAGATTGCGTCGCTACGTTGGCACAGCGTCAGCGTTGCCGGCGGCAGCGCCTCGCCGGCCTGGTCGATAGCGGCCCAGCCGACCGGCGCCTCCACGAACTGCCAGTGCGCCGTTTCCCTCCCGAGGACGGCGCGCAGCACCTTCAGCCCTTCGGCAATAACTTCTGGTCCGATGCCGTCGCCGGGGAGCACCGCGATTTGGGGCACTGCTATGGCCTTTCAGAGATTTGTAATCAGCAGGCTACTTGTCGGCGCAGGATGTGCCGGGGCTGTCGTGTCATGAGCAATGGGCGGCATTGGCTGGTGCGGGAGGAGGCCCCCCGGCCCCCAATGCTGGGGGGCCGGGGGGGCCTCCTCCCGCACCAGCCGACTCTCCCAACATGCTCGCTCCTAACACACCGCCGCGGGCTGATAGTTGCCGGCCGACGCCTGCCTGCTCCCTCGCGTGCGCGCCTCGACGCAGCGGTTGAGGGCATCGACAAGGGCATGGGCGCTGGCCACGGTGATGTCGGTGTTGACGGCGCGGCCGACGAATATTTGGTCGTCCGCCTCGATGCGGATGCGCACGTCGGCCTGGGCGTCCAACCCCTCCGTGACCGACTGGACGGTATATTCCTCGAGCCGGTTGGGGATGTTGACCATCCGGTTGATGGCCTTGTAGATGGCATCGACTGGGCCGGTGCCCGTCGCCGCTTCCTGAAGTTGGCTGCCGGATTGGGCGATCAGGCGCACCGTCGCCGTCGGCACGCTGTGGTCGCCGCAGGTAACCTGGACGTGATCCAATGTGAAGTGCTGGACCTGATGGCGAATCTCCGCCTCCACCACCGATTCCAGGTCGGCGTCCAGGATCTCCTTTTTCTTGTCGGCGATCTCCTTGAAGCGCACGAAGGCGCTGGCGAGTTGCCCCTCGTTGAGGTGGTAGCCCATCTTGCGCAAATGCTCGGCAAAGGCGTGGCGTCCCGAAGTCTTGCCCAGGATGATCTGGGAGTCGCCCCAGCCGATCGTTTCCGGTTGCATGATCTCAAAGGTGAGGGGGTCCTTGATCATGCCGGCCTGGTGCAGACCGGACGAGTGGGCGAAGGCGTTCGCGCCGACCACCGCCTTGTTTGGCGGCACGACACAGCCGGTAAGGCGGCTGACCAGGCGGCTGGCGCGGGCGATCTGCGTCGTGTCGATGTGCGACACGTCCTTGTGAAAGTAGTCCTTGCGGGTAGCCAGCGCCATAATGACTTCCTCGAGCGAGGTGTTGCCGGCGCGCTCGCCTACCCCGTTGATGGTCGCCTCAACCTGCGCCGCGCCGTTCTCGACGGCGGCCAGAGAATTGGCTGTCGCCAAGCCCAGGTCGTCGTGGCAGTGGACGGAGAGGATGGCCTTCTCGATGCCGGGCACGTGCTCGATGATGTAGCGAACGGCCTCGCCAAAGTCCTTGGGCTGGGCATAGCCGACCGTGTCGGGGTAGTTGACGACCATCGCGCCCTCGGCGATCGCGGCCGCGAATACCTGGCAGACGAAGTCCAGGTCCGAGCGAGCGGCATCCATGGCCGAGAATTCGATGTACGGCGTGTAGCGGCGGGCGTGGCGCACGGCGTCGCGGCAGAGCTCCAGCGCCTGCTCGCGGCTGATACCCAGATACCCCTGCAGGTGGATGTCGGACGTGGACAGCACGATGTGCAGCAACGGCGCTTCCGCGACCTGGATGGCCTCCCAGGTGCGGTCGATCTGCTCCCGCTTGTAGCCGGACAGGGCGGCGACCTGTCTGCCTTGAACGTCTGCGCAAACGGCCCGCACGGCGTCGAAGTCGCCCTGTGAAGTCTGCGGGAAGCCGGCCTCGATCACGTCCACACCGAGCCGAGAGAGGGCTCGCGCGATTTCGAGCTTCTCCGGCAGCGTCAGCGTCGCGCCCGGCGCTTGCTCGCCATCGCGCAGGGTCGTGTCAAAGAAGCGGATGCGATTTGGCATGAACCTCTCCTCCCTGGCGCCAATCAACCTCTCCCCCGGCCCCTCCCCTACGAAGGGAGGGGAGCTTGCTCGGAAACGGTCGTTGCCCATCGCGGCAACACCAGCGATGATTGCCACGGCAGGCTGCTGCCTTCGCCGTTGAGGCTCCCCTCCCTTCGTAGGGGAGGGGCCGGGGGAGAGGTTCACTCCCTCGGCTTCTTGAGCCAGGGCATCATCGAGCGCAGTTGCTTGCCGATTGTCTCGACCAGGGAGTCGGCGTCACGCTTGCGCATGGCGTTGAAGCTGGGGCGGCCGGCCTGATTCTCCAGGATCCACTGGCGCGCGAAGCTGCCGTCCTGAATCTCACTCAAGATGCGCTTCATCTCGCTGCGGGTGTCGTCGGTGACGATGCGCGGGCCGGAGACGTAATCGCCGTACTCGGCGGTGTCACTGATGGAGTAGCGCATGTAGCTGAGGCCGCCCTGGTAGATCAGGTCGACGATCAGCTTGGTCTCGTGCAGGCACTCGAAGTAGGCCATCTCCGGTGGGTAGCCCGCCTCCACCAGCGTCTCGAAGCCGGCCTTGATGAGGGCGGACATGCCACCGCAGAGGACGACCTGCTCGCCGAACAGGTCGGTTTCGGTCTCGTCGCGGAAGGTGGTCTGGATCACACCGGCGCGCGTGCCGCCGATGCCCTTGGCATAGGCCAGCGCGACGTCGCGGGCGCGCCCGGAAGCGTCGTTGTGGATGGCGATGAGCGTCGGCACGCCGCCGCCGGATTGGAAGACCTCGCGCACCAGGTGGCCTGGCCCTTTGGGGGCCACCATGCTCACGTCGACCGACTTGGGCGGCTGGATCTGAGTGAAATGGATATTGAAGCCGTGGGCGAACATGATCGTCTTCCCCGGCGTCAAGCTCTCGGCCACCTCCCGCTCGTAGACCTCGCGCTGGGTCTGATCGGGGAGGAGCATCATCACGATGTCGGCGGCCTGGGCGGCTTCGCGCACTGTACTGACGCGCAAGCCGGCGGCCTCCGCCCGCTCCCAGGAGCGGCTGTCGCGGCGCAAGCCCACGCTGACGTCCACACCGCTCTCCTTGAGGTTGAGGGCGTGGGCGTGCCCCTGGCTGCCGTAGCCAAGCACGGCGACCCGCTTCCCCTGCAAGTGCGCCAGGTCGGCGTCCGCGTCGTAATACATCGTCATCGGCATGTTGGGTTATCCCGCCACTTCTACGAGCTCGTGCATCCGCGACACGCTCGCGCCGCGCGTCATGGCGATGGTTCCGGTGCGCGCCATCTCCTTGATGCCATAGGGGCGAAGCAAGTTCAACAAATTCTCGATCTTGTCCTCGCCGCCGGTGACCTCGACGATCATCGAGTCGGCCGCCACGTCGGCCACCTTGCAGCGGAACACGTCGACCAGCGCCGCGATCTCGGCGCGCTGGCTAACCGAGGCAGTGACCTTGATCAGCGCCAGCTCGGAGATGACGCTGGGATCGGCGGTGACGTCGGAGACCTTGAGGACCTCGATCACTTTGTAGAGCTGCTTGATGACCTGCTCCACATCGGTGTTCTCGCCATCGACGACCACCGTCATGCGCGAGACGTCGGTGCGCTCCGTGCGCCCCACGGTGAGGCTGTCGATGTTGAAGGCGCGGCGCCGGAACAGGCTGACCACCCGGTTGAGGACGCCGGCCCGGTTCTGCAACAGGGCGACCAGGATGTGCTGTCGTTTCATGCTTCGATCATCTCCGCTATGCCGCGTCCGCGGCGAACCATCGGGTACACGTTCTCGCTGGCCAGGGTCACCGCCTCGATCATCGCCGGGCCTGGTGCCTCCGCCGCCTTGCGCAGCGCGCACTCGTACTCGTCCGGGTTGGTAGCGCGCCAGGTGGGAATGCCGAAGGCCTCGCCCAGCTTCACGAAGTCGGGATGGCGCTTGAAATCGCTATGGACGATGTTGTTCTTGTAGATGATGTTCTGCCACTGATGCACCATGCCCAGCGAGTTGTTGTTGATGAGCAGGATCTTCACCGGCAACTGCGTCTCGGCCAGGGTTGCCAGCTCCTGCATGGTCATCATGAAGCCCCCGTCGCCCAGGATCGCCCAGGAATCCTCGCCCGGTCGCGCGGCGGCCACGCCGATGGCGGCCGGTAGGCCGAAGCCCATGGCGCCGAGGCCGCCGGCGCTGAAGAGGGCGTTGGGCCGGTTGAACCAGTAATACTGGCCAGCCCACATCTGGTGCTGACCAACGTCGGTGGAGACGGAAGCGTCGCCGCGGGTGACGTCCGACAGCAGCTTGATCAGCCAGGGCGTGGTCAGCGGCGTCGTCGGCGTCGGCGCGGTCAGCGGGTGCTCGCGCCGCCAGCGATCGATCTGCCCGGTCCACTCGCAGTGGCAAGCCTTCTCCACCTGCTCAGTCAGCGACTCCAAGACGGGCGCCACGTCGCCCACGATCGGGGTGAAGGTCTTGACGTTCTTGCCGATCTCGGCGGGGTCGATGTCGATGTGGACGATCTTGGCGTGCGGCGCAAAGGCCGGCAGATATTGCGTGACGCGGTCGTCGAAGCGCATGCCGATGCCGATCAGGACGTCGCAGTTGGTCACGGCAAAGTTGGCGTAGGCCATCCCGTGCATGCCGACCATACCGTAGAAGAGCGGGTGGCTGGCCGGGAACGAGCTCAGCCCCAGGAAGGTGTTGATCACGGGGATGTTCGCCTTCTCGGCGAAGGCGAGGAGCTGCTGATAGGCTTGCGAGTAGATCACGCCGTGTCCAGCGAGGATTACCGGGCGCTGCGCGCCGTTGATGACCTCCGCCGCCTGGCGGATCTGGCGGGCGTGGCCTATCCGCGTCGGCTTGTAGCCCGGCAGGTCAACCTTATCGGGCCAGACGAAGTTGGTTTCTTCCCCGAAGAGGTTTTTGGGGATGTCGATCAGCACCGGTCCGCGGCGACCTGTCCCGGCGATGTGGAAGGCCTCCTTCATGGTGGGAGCGATGCCGCGCACGTCCTCCACCAGATAGTTGTGCTTGGTGATCGGCAATGTGACGCCGGTGATATCGCATTCCTGGAAGGCGTCGTGGCCCATCATGGCCTGCGTCTGGTTGCCGGTGAGCACCACGAAACCGGAAGAGTCCATCATGGCGTTGGCGATGCCGGTTACCGTGTTGGTGGCCCCGGGGCCCGAGGTCACGAGCGCCACGCCCACCCGGCCGCTGGCGCGGGAGTAGGCGTCGGCGGCGAAGGCCGCGGCCTGCTCGTGACGAACGAGGATGTGGTTGATCTGCGGATACTGCGGGAGGACGTCATAGAGGTCTAGCACCGTGCCGCCGGGGATACCAAAGATGGTGTCGACCCCGAGCTGCACCAGCGACTTACAGACGATGTGCGCGCCGTTGATCTTCATTCCGCGACCCAACCTCCTCGTACTCCGTCGCGCCAAAAGAGAGACGCTCGTCCCGGCAAAGGGACGAGCGTCAGCCCGCGGTACCACCCTTGTTGGTGTCGGGCGCCATCCAGGAATGCCACGACGCGAAGCCACAAAAAAAGCGCCTTCGTCCTCCAAGGGACGAGAGCGCAGACTCCCGCGGTGCCACCCTGATTGATGCCATGGCCCGGACGAAGCCGTCCAGACTGGACACCCACTCAGCGCAGGATAACGGCTGCTACCCGACCGGTGCTACTGGCCCGTAAAGGCGTTCGCCTCGGCAGCTCAAGGGCGAGTTCCGCGCGTACTTGCCACCGGGCTTACACCATCCCCGGCTCGCTGTGGCATTGTCTGCGCCTACTACTCCCCGTCAACGCCTGGGGCCGATCATCTCGGACCCTCTTGTAAGCGGCAGTGTAACGGGAAAGCGCTGCGACTGTCAACTCAGACGACAACTCCGCTAGAAACCCCGCCGCCCCAGCGCCGACAACACCAATTCGGACGCGAGCCGCCCGGTCGCGTTGCGCTCGTCTAGGATGGGGTTGACCTCGACCACATCTAGCGACCCGAGCCTGCCGCTGGCGGCGATAATCTCCATGGCCAGGCGAGCCTCTCGATAGGTGAGACCACCGGGGACTGGGGTGCCCACGCCCGGAGCCTCGCGCGGGTCGAGCACGTCGACATCCAGGCTGACGTGAAGGCGGTCTGCCCGCGCCGTGAGTCGGGTGACGGCCTCCTCAACCACGGCGGCGATGCCGCGCGTGTCGATGCTCTCCATGGCGTACACGGTGACGCCCTGCTCGCGCAGCAACTCCTGTTCACCGGCATCGAGGGAGCGGGCGCCGATCAAGGCGATGCGGTCCGGCGACACGGCGGGCGGCTCGCCGGCGGCGGCTACCAGACGCGCATCACCAAGGCCGGCCAGCACGGCCAGCGGCATGCCGTGGACGTTGCCGCTGGGAGAGGTCCCCGGGGTGTTGAAGTCGCCGTGGGCATCGAGCCAGATCACGCCGATGCGGCTGGCCTGGGCCACCCCGCCGACGGAGCCGATGCTGAGACTGTGATCGCCCCCCAGAACCACTGGGAGCTGGCCGCGACGCACGATGGCGCGAACCTCGCGAGCGAGATCCTGGCAGACGCGAGCAATCGTGGCGGCGAAGTGGACGCCATGGGCGCCGTTGTTGCCGTCGCTGCTCTCCGGCAACGGCACGTTCACGTTGCCCCGATCATTGACTGTGAGCCCCATAGCTCGGAGCGCGTCGATCAGCCCGGCGTAACGGATGGCGCTGGGACCCATATCTACGCCACGCCGCCCAGCGCCAAGATCCATGGGCACGCCGACGATTTCTACCAGGGGAGCCATGGTCATCATGATAACTGCGGGTGTGCCCGATGGACCGATGGGACCAGGAAGATTGGCCCCTCCGTGTGAGAGTCAGGGCCTGACGACGGTGCCATCCGCCTTGCGGTCCTCAGCCATGTACAGGCGCCGGCTGGACGCCTCTGGATCGAGAAGTCTGGCCGCCTTCTCCTCGTCGATATCGACGCCCAGGCCGGGACGGTCGTTGGCGTAGAGGTGCCCGCCTTCGAGCGTCGCGTGGCCGGGGAAGGCGTCCAACTCGTCGGGCCGGAAGTGGTTCTCCTCCTGGATGCCGAAGTTCCAACTGGCGAGGTCCAGGTGCATGGCGGCAACCTGGTTGACCGGGTCGTTGTCGCCGCCCTCCTGCCAGGCGGTCTGCACGCCGTGCCATTCACACAGGTGGGCGATCTTGCGGGCCGGCGTGATGCCGCCGGCCTTGGACACGCGCACGCGGATGAAGTCGATCAGGCGCTCGGAGATGAGCGGCAACCACTCGTGCGGGTTGATGAACAGCTCGCCCATCGCTTGAGGCGTCGTACATTGCTGGCGGACCAGGCGAAAGTAGGCGATCTGCTCCGGCGGCAGGAGGTCCTCCAGGAAGAAGAGCCGGTAGGGCTCCAGTTGTTTGGCCAGCATCACCGCCATGTTGGGACGCAGATGCTCGTGGACGTCGTGGGTGAGCTTGACGCCGAAGCCAAGCTTGCTACGTAAGTGGTCGAACATCGCTGGGATCGCCTCGACGTAGCGCTCGTCGTCGAACGCCTGTCGTTGCGGCCACGCATTCCGAGGACGGAGCGCCTCCGCGGCCGGCACGAAGCCGCCTCCCCCATACGGTCCGAGCTGGCAGCGAATGACGGGGTAGCCTTCGGCGACGTAGCGCCTGACGTCGTCCTCCAGGGATTGGAGATCGTTGCCGCCGGCATGCGCGTAACAAGGTACGGCGGCGCGGCATGGTCCACCAAGGAGCTGATACACCGGCAAGCCGGCTTCCTTGCCCTTGATGTCCCACAGCGCCGCGTCGATGCCGCCCAGCGCGGTGTTCAAGATGGAGCCGTTGCGCCAGTAGCCGCTGGTGTAGGTCGACTGCCAAATATCCTCGATGTGCCCGGCGTCACGGCCAATGAGCCGGGGCGCCAGGGAATGCTCAATGGCCGCCTGGACCGTCGCCGCGTGGTAGTGGTCGCTGGCCGAGCCGATGCCGTAGAGACCGTCTTGATCGGTGAGCACTTTGATAATGAGCCACGTCCCGTCCCGGCGGGTGCGAATACAGCGGACTTCCGTAATCTTGGCCACCGTACAGCTCCTCTCTGCTTATTGGCGCGTTCGGAGCCACGATACAACGTCGCGTTGGGTCCATCAAGAATGGCCCTAATCGGGCGGCGCAGCGGAGCGTGGACGCTGGGCGCGACGTGACCGGCATGGTCAAGGCGGGTATACTGTGCGGCAGCGTTGTATCGTCGCCACGAGAAGGGTGAGCCGTTGCCGAAGCGAGAGGGTTCCCGCCCGTCCGCGCGTCACGGCAACACGCCGAGAGGCGCGCGCCGCGCGCCAGCGAGGCCGCCTGCTTCCACGCCGCGCGTTCCACCAACCGACAACGACGACACGGCCGACGCCGACAGCGTGCGCGGGCCGGTTCCTGCACGCGTTCGCGGACCAGCTCGATCGGCAGCGATGCCCGACGCTACCGGTTCAGTTACCGGCGCCACGACCAATGGCACGAGCGGCGGTTACGCTGGAGCAGCCCGTGGGCCGGCGCCGCGCCTCCAAGATCGCGCCGTGTTTGAAGTAGCGCCGGCTGCCGCCGGACGCAGCCGCATGCGTGAGGCAACGGCCAGGCTGTTTGGCGATTACTCCTACGTCCGGCGGGACCTCCGGCGCATTGCCATCTTGACCCTCTCTGCCCTGGTGCTGCTGGTGGTGCTGGCTTTCCTGCTACCCTATTTGCAGAGCTAATCGGAGACCAGCCACGCCCGGCTGCTCGGCTGCTCGGCCGATGCGAACTGTCAGCGACGCGTCATTTGAGCCTGGCCCTGTTCGGCAGTGGCGGCGCGAACTTTGGTAATGAGGTCGTCGATCTCGAAGGGCTTGTACAGGTAGTCGAAAAACTCTCCGCGCCGCTCCTTTGGCAGGGTATCGAACTCCCCGTGCTTGGCCGTGACGAACACAACGGGGATGTGGTTGGTGTCCGGGTCCACATGCAAGAGTTTCAACTCATCCCAGCCGTCTAGATACGGCATCATGAGGTCGAGCAAGATCACATCCGGGAGCTCCCGCTTGGCCGCGTCATACACGCGCAGTGGCTCCAAGGCGGTAACGGCGGTAAACCCTTCCTCCTGGAGGATCTGTTTCATCATCTGAACGATCACCGGATCATCATCCACGATGAGGACCTTTTTCATGGCTCTTGCTCCGCCTGTAACGAGTGCTCGAACGAGGCAACGACCCTGTCCCAAGCCGCCTTGCCCCGGCCGCGCAGGTCTGAACTTCGGCCTCCCGTACCTACATGATACGTGGGCATCGCCAAGGCAGCGCGAGAATGAGACAGAGCGGCTATAGCCGGAAGCGCGAACGATCTCATCGCGGGTCACTCCGGCATGACGTACACGAGTGCTGAACCGCCAGTGCTCAGGCATATGTGGCACAGCCGGCGCCAGTCCACCTGCCGGGCCTACGGCGCTGAACGAACCTCCAACAGCAGCCCCAGCGGCTCGACACGGCCGCCGCAGTGGATAGTCAGCGCCCCCTTGTAGCGACCTGGCGGCGCTCCCTCCGACACCTCGATGGTTAAGGGAAGGCGCATAACCCTCCCAAGCATTCCTGCCGGCCCGAACCGTACTGCCCCGGGCAACTGACCATCGGCCCCGCGCAACGGCCCGGCTTCAGCGCTAGTCGCGGCTGCTTCGATGTCGCTCCAGGCGCCGTCTTCGCGCTGCAGGACGAGGCGGCAGGCCGCGCTGGCGCCGGGCGCTGCGCTCAGCACGATGAGCCTCGCCGCTGCGACCCAGCAGCCGCTTCCCGCCGGTTCCAGTCCAGGCGCGCCGGCAGGGTGGCGGCTCACGTCCTCCGCATGGAGGCGGAAGCGCGGCCGGCGAGATGCCTTCGGCGTTGTTTGGCTCAATTCTCCCACTGCGTGTGGAACACTCCCGGACGGTCGACGCGCTCGTAGGTGTGGGCGCCGAAGAAGTCGCGCTGTCCCTGGATCAGGTTGGCGGGGAGCCGCTCGCTGCGATAGCTGTCGAAATAGGCAAGCGAGGCGCTGGTGGCGGCGCAGGGGATGCCGGCGCCCACGGCCGTCTGCACCGTCAGCCGCCAGCTCTCTTGGTGGCTGCGCAACACGTTGCGAAATTCCTCGTCGACCAGCAGGTTCCGCAGGTCCGGTTCTTGGGCAAAGGCCCGCTGAATCTCGTTGAGCAGGCGCGCCCGGATGATGCAGCCGCCCTTCCAGATACGCGCAATCTCCGCCAGATTGAGGTCGAAGCCGTACTCGGCCGATGCCGCGCGCAACAGCGCCATACCCTGGGCGTAGGAGGCGATCTTGGCCGCGTACAACGAATCCCGCACGGCGTCGATCAGGCGATCTCGCGGCGCCGTCAGCCTCAGCGTGGTCGAGGGCAGCACCTTGGCGGCCTGCTCCCGCTCTTGCTTGAAGGCGGAGATGCTCCTGGACCAGACCGCCGCGTCGATGGTCGGGATGGGCACACCGAGCTCCAGAGCATCCTGCGAAGTCCAACGCCCGGTGCCCTTCTGGCCGGCCTTATCCAGGATCAGGTCGACTAAGGGCTGCCCGGTCTGCGGATCGTCGTAGGCAAGCACTTTGGCGGTGATCTCGATGAGGTAGGAGTCGAGCTCGCCGCGATTCCACTCGCGAAAGATGCCGCTGATCTCGTGCGCGGGGAGGCCCAATCCCCGGCTCAACAGCGCATAGGCCTCGGCGATGAGCTGCATGTCGCCATACTCGATGCCGTTGTGGACCATCTTGACGTAGTGCCCGGCGCCGCCCGGACCAATGTAGGTGCAGCAGGGACCGTCCTCAACCTGCGCGGCGATAGCCGTCAGCACCGGCCCGAGGTAGCGCTCGTAGCTATCGCGTGGCCCGCCCGGCATGATGGATGGGCCGTGCAACGCTCCCTCCTCGCCGCCACTGATGCCCGTTCCGAAGAAGTGCAGGCCACGGCGGCCGAGCGCCTCGCTGCGCCGGATGGTGTCGCGGAACAAGGAGTTGCCCCCATCCATGATCACGTCGCCGGTCTCCAGGTGCGGGATGAGCTGATCGATGACGGCGTCGACCGGCTGGCCTGCTTGAACCATCAGGATGACGCGGCGTGGCCGCTCCAGGGAGGCGAGAAACCCCTCGATCGAGGTCGCGCCGCCGATGCCCTTTCCGGCGGCTGGCCCTTCCAGAAACTGTCTGGTACGTTCGCCGGTGCGGTTATACACAGCAATCGAGAAGCCATGGTTGGCCACGTTGAGCGCGAGGTTTGCTCCCATGACGGCGAGGCCGACGAGTCCCACCTGATGTGCTGCCATGGATCCGGCTATCCTTTCCCTAAACCGTATGGACCTCGTGCCCTGTTCGGGTGGACTCTTCAAGGGCGGTCATTGCCGCGACAATCTCACGACCGTACTGTCCGTCAATGGGCGTCGGGCGGTCGTCCCGAACGGCATTGATCAGGTCGACCAGCTCGTTGGCGAACCCCTGGCCGCGATGAGATGCCATCTCCACCTTTTCGAAGGAACCATCGCGGGCAATCCATAAGCCAGGGTTAGGTTGATACGACGCCACGCGCAACTGGCCGCGAGTGCCGACGATGTCGTGCTGGTAATGCTCGACTCCTTGCTCGTACGCGACGTGGGCGACACTGGCATAGTGGCCGTCGGCGAAGCGCAGGAGACCGAGCATGCTGTCGTCGGCCTTGACGCGATCGCCAAATACGTCGTTGGCAACGCGGCCGGCTACGGCGGTGACGGGCTGCCCCGCCAGCCACCGGCAGGCGTCGATCATGTGCGCGCCGTTCATCTGCAGCATGCCGCCGCCCTTGGATCGGTCCATTCCCCAGGCCGGTCGCTGCGCCAGGCCCAGCGGCTTGTACCAGTTCAGCGTCTGGAAGACGATGGGACCGATGTCGCCGGCGTCGATGCGCTCCTTGGCCGCGAGATTGAACGGGCTATAGTGCTGGCTGTGGCCGACCATCAGCTTGACGCCCTGCTTGGCGACCACGTCGTTGATGCGATCGCACTCGTCGGTTTCCATTGCCATCGGCTTTTCGAGCAGGATGTGCTTTCCCGCCTTTGCGGCGTCGACCGCTACCTGCTCGTGCAGCCAGTGCGGGAGGCAGATGGTAATGACGTGAACGTCGTCGCGCCGAAGCAGCTCGTGGTAGTCGGCCACGATCGCGCAATCGAACTGCTTCGCTGCTTCCGCGCGTCGTTCGGCTGAGCTCTCCGCTACGCCGATCAGGCTTCCGCCGTCTGCCCGCTGCGCCGCGCGCATGTGCCCCACCCCGGCGCGACCATAGCCAACTACCCCAACGCCAAGCTCGCCCTGCATCATTCCATTTCCTAGCGGTAGACCGACCTGTGCTGCCGATCCGGCGGCTAGTCTAGCGCATCGGTCGAGGCATCACAAAGGGCCGGTCAGCGAGCTCCGGACCGGCGCCGTCGTCGGCGGTGGTTCGTGCGTCAAGCCAGTGGTAGGCGGCGGCGATCACCCGCCGCGGAGAAAGCAGCTCCATGCAAAGAGGGACGTGGTAGCCCAGGCGGCACTCGGCTGTCGAGCGCAGATCGTAACAGGGACTGCAGGGCAAGGCCATGCGGACGACCGTTGCCCGGTCGGAGTAGGGGCGGTACACCGTCGGGTCGGTCGGACCGAACACGACCACCACCGGTGTGCCGGCGGCGGCGGCTAGATGTACCGGGCCGGAATCTCCCGAGAGGAGGAGGCGCGCGCCGGCCAGGAGTGCGAGCAGTTGGGGCAGTGTCGTACGGCCGACGGCAACGAGCGGTGGCGTATCGAGCAGCGCAACGAGTTCCTGGGCAAGTGGCAAGTCGCTCGCCACACCGGACAGGATGATGCGGATGCCTCGTTCGGCGCTCAATGTGTTGGCGACCGTCGCCCAGTGTCGGGGCAGATAACGCTTCGCGCTGCCATTGTGGGCCCCCGGCGACAGCACCACGTAGCCATCTGGGCCTACATCGTCAGCAAGAAAGCTGCGCAACCACTCGGTCTGGTCGACCGGTGGCTGCAAGCGCGGCACGGCGTGGACGCTCGGCGCGCCCGCCGCGGCCGCCAGGTGCTCGTTCCACTGAACTTCGTGACCGAGGGGCTGGATATACCGACGACCCGGCACCGCCAGCGTCAGCAAGGCCGGGTACGCCTCGTGGGCATAACCAACACGATGACGAGCCCCACTGGCCCAGGCAAATAGGCAGGCGAACTCCGCGCACATACTCAGGGCAAGATCGAAGCGTTCGGCCCGCAAACGATTGATCAGTCCAAACAGCTCAACATAATTCTGAGGGCGTAACCAGTATTGAAGCGACCGGACGGCGTGTGGATCGTAGGTGTAGACCTTGTCCACGGCGGCACTGCGGGCGGCGATCTCTCTTGCTGCCGGCGTACACAGCACGGCGATCCGAGCCGCCGGCCAGCGGGTCCGAACCGCCTCAATCGCCGGCAGCGTCATGACGAGGTCGCCGAGCAAGTCCAGTCGGATTACCAGAATCCGCCGAATCCGCTGGTCGTCGGCCGGGCGTGTTCGCGGCAGCGGGCGGATCAGGCGATGTGTCTTGCCCAGGATGTCGGTCATCCGATAGAGAAAGCGCACTAACCACCAGCGCACCTGGCGCCTGCCAAGGCGCAGCAGCGAGCGCCCGCCCATTTGCCATCCTATCCTGACTGGTCAGACCACGGTGGGGTATGCTGACGGCAGTCTGCCGCTGAGTGTACCGCGCCTTGCCGCGGCGGCGTCGCTCGTAGCGGTACTGGCCGCTCGGAGAGGTGTTTCCGATGGGGACCGTTGGCGTCGTGCAGTTGAGCGTCCACGACGCGCCGGCGTTAAGCGAGGCGCTGGACTGGCTCGTGGCACGGTTCGCCAAGTTGGGCGGGCTGGGCTGCGACCTTCTTGTGTTGCCGGCAGGTTTGGAGGCGCTGTTCCTTTCACCCCGCCCGACAACTGCTGACGGCCTTACTGACCGCCTGATCGAGGAGGCGGAGTCACTCCGATCTCAGGCGGAGGCGTGCGCCGCGGCAGTTGCCCAGCGGCTTTCCGTCACGGTCGTCGCCGGTCCCTGGTTCGTGCCGGCAACCGACCGGCGTGTCAGTCGGGAAGCGATTGTCGTCGACGCTTCCGGCCACATCCTTGGGCGTCAGCGGCAGGTGTGTCGCTCCGCTGCTGACCGCGGGCTAAACCTGGAGACGGTCGCCAGCGAGGAGACCATCGCAACGCCGGCGGGGTTGGTGGGCTTGCTGCTCGGGGCCGATGTCCTATTCCCAGAACCGGCTCGTTTTCTGACACTCGCCGGCGCCGAGGTGCTCATCCATTCGCCCCTGTGGCCGAGAGTCAGTGACGCGGAGCGCCGCCGCGGGTTGTGGAGCCGTGTCCAGGAAAACGGGAGGCCAGGAGCAGAGTCCGCTCTCCTGGCGTCGCCCTGGTGGGGCGGGATCGACGATCAAGCTGTCATCTACGCACCATGTCACCTCACGCCCCAACGTGATGGCATCCTGGCGTCGCCGGATCCCATCTTGGTCCGTGAAGATACCCTCCTGTGCGTTGATGTGCCGCTCACCGATGCACCGAATACCGAGGCCGCGCTCGCGAGACTGGGCCATGCTCCGGTGAGGCCGTTTCCCCGTCTCCTAGCGGGCGTGTATCAACACGCCGTCTGACGTGGTTTAATGCGCTGTGCTGTCAGGATTGTCCCTGCGCTGGCGGTCGCGGCCGGCGCTGATCGAGTCGATCGTGAGCCAATATTCCGGCGCTCCGCCGCCATCGCCTGGATCGTCCACGCTCACGGTGGCCGCTGTGCAGATGAGCCTGCAGTGGGCAACCGACGCCGCCATGTACGCCGAGCAGTGCTGCGCTCTCACCGCGGCGGCCGCGTCGGCGTCGGCGCAGCTCGTCTGCTTCCCGGAACACACCGCCCTGCCGCTGCTCGCACTCCTGGATCCCGACTTCGCGGGGAGCTGGGCGACTGGCTTGCTGCAGGCCGACAAGTTGCCTGCATTTTCCGCCCACTGGCGTCGCGTCTTTCCGGCTGCGCAGCGCGTGTATCGCGCCACGTTCGCCCGCCTGGCACGAAAATCCGGCGTGTCTATCGTCGCCGGCGCGCTGCTCGTTCCCGCGCCGGGCGGTGGCCTGGTGTCGATGGCTCACCTGTTCCTGCCGGACGGCCGTGTCGCGATTCGCCAGGCGAAGCTCGCGCAAGCCGTTTTTGGTGATGATCTGGCGGATGCCGTCTCCGTCGACACGGTAGTGGTGAGCGAGGCGGCCGGCGCCAGGTCGGCGCTACTGTGCGGCGAGGACGCGGCCCATTTTGAGATCGCACGTTGCGCTGTTGCCGCAGGCGCGGAGATTCTGGCGGCGCCGGCGGCCGGTGTCACCGCCGAATCGCCATGGGAGGCGCGCCAGCAACTATGGACGCTCGCCCAATCGTGCATGGTATTTGGCGTCCGGGCCTGCCTGGTCGCGGGCGCTGTTGGTCTGCCCTGGCGCGGGCGAAGCGGCATCTATGCACCGCTCGAGCTCACCGAGGACGGTACCGGCGTGCTCGTCGAAGCGGAGAGTGCCGACCAGGAGGAGGTCATCGTGGCCTCCGTAGACCTCGCTCAGCTTCGCCAGCTCCGGCAATCGGAGGCGCCGGAGTTGCCGGTTGCACTGGTCCAGCGCTACCTATCGGGTTCTGGCGCCGCGTCACGTCTGATCGCCCGCGATGCCTGACTGGCTCGTCCTCCTTCGGCGCCGATCGCGCCCACCAATCGACGCGCGCGTTCGGCAAGTGCGGGAAAAGTCGTTGGCGATTCTCGCCAAACTGCGAGCCGAGGGGCAGGGCCAGACGTACCTACGGACGCTCGAGCCGTTCGTCGATCTGGCCCCGGAAGTATTGGCGCTGGGACCCGTCCCCGCCAGTTTGGCCATGCGCGTCGTATTCGGGCTGCACGTCTTCGAAGGCGGGCAGCGTGAGCGATTCCTGACGGGTCTCGCGGCCGAGCTTGCGACGCCATCGCCCATCTTGCGGGCGATGCGCCGGGAGGGGCTAATCGCGCTAAGCACCGACGGACAGGTTCAAGGGACGCGTCAAGGACGCGAGCTGTTTGACCGTTTGCGACAAGCCGGCGCTTTTGGGAGATTCCCTGAATGGCGCGTGCGGCGGGGACCCGGCGACTGATGGAAGTTGTTTATTTGATCCAGTGTTTGCCGAGGCGGGATGCCTGGCGGACGCCGCCGCCCTCCACGGAGCGCGGGCGTCTCGCCCGCCCGGTCGCTTGCTTCACGAAACCACTGGACTTAATAGACAACTTCCATAAGTCGCGGGCTACGCCATAGCAAAGCCCGCCTTCGCGGGCTGGATCCGGGTCGCCGGGAGTCCGCGTAGGCGGACTTGGCAGAGGGTAGCCCGCGACTTTATTCGCCGGGCCACCGCCGCACGCGCACTCATCCCATACTGTCCGCGCAACTCTCCACGATGGCAACAAAGTCGTCCGGCTTCAGGCTTGCCCCGCCGACAAGCGCCCCGTCGATGTCCTGCTGCGCAAAGAACGCTGCGCAGTTGGCCGGATTGACGCTTCCGCCGTAAAGGATGCGCGTGGTTTGCGCGGCCTCGCCAAATAGTCGCCGGAGCTCCGATCGGATGAGCGCCGCTGCTTCCTGGGCCTGATCGGCTGTCGCCGCCCGGCCGGCGCCGATGGCCCAGACCGGCTCATAGGCGACGGTGACATGCTGGAACGCGCTCGCCTCCAGACCTCCCAGGCTGCCATGCAGTTGTGAGGTGATCACCGCCGCTGTTCGCCCAGCGTCCCGCTCTTCCAGGCGCTCGCCGACACAGACGATCGGCGCCATGCCGTGCCGGAGTATCGCCCGCGTCTTGCGATGCACGATGTCGTCGGTATCCCCGAACAAGTGGCGGCGCTCGGAGTGGCCGGCAATCACGTACTCCACCAGCCTGGCCAGCATGGCTGCCGACACCGCGCCGGTGAAAGCGCCATAGTCCACCTCGTAGGCGTCTTGTGCCCCGACCTTGATCGGGCTGCCGTAGACGACCTCGCGCACAGCGCTGATCGCCAGAAACGCCGGGCAAACGACGCTCTCCACAGTGCGGACGTCACGCAATCGTGGCGCCATGGCAAGCGCGAGCGCCCGCGCCTCTTCCGGCGCGGCGTTCATCTTCCAGTTGCCGGCAACCAAAGGACGCCGTTGGGCCATCGATCGCAACCCCTCTTCAGCCTTGCTCGAGTGCCGCGACACCGGGGAGCGTCTTGCCTTCGAGCAGCTCCAGCGTGGCGCCCCCACCGGTGGAAACGTGGGTGATCTTACTCGCCACGCCGGCCTGATCGACGGCCGCGACCGATTCCCCGCCCCCGACGACGGTGGTCGCGCCCTCCGCCTGTGCCAGGCGGTGAGCGACCGCCAATGTGCCGGAGGCAAACGCTGGGAACTCAAAGACGCCGAGCGGTCCGTTCCAAAGGATCGTGGCGCAGCCGCGCAGCGCAGCGCCGATGGCCTCTACGCTCTTTGGACCAACGTCGAGGATGCTCCAGCCCGCCGGTGTCTCCCCGATGTCGACCACCTTGTGGGCGGCGTCCGCGGCAAACCGATCGGCGATCACGACATCGACCGGAAGGATTACCTTCACCTGGCGCCTTCGCGCCTGGCGCAGCACGTTGCGGGCGACATCGACCTGATCGTTCTCCGCCAACGACGAGCCAATGGCATACCCTTCTGCCTTGAGAAAGGTGTTGGCCATCCCGCCGCCCAGAACCAGCACGTCGAGGCGGGCCTGAAGATGCTCGAGCACACCGATCTTGCTCGATACTTTGGATCCGCCAATCACGGCCGCGAACGGTCGCTTCGGCCGATCCAGGATGCTCCTCAGGACGTCCAACTCGCGCTGCATCAGCAATCCGGCGGCGCTCGGAAGCAGGTGGGCGACGGCTTCAGTCGAGGCGTGCGCCCGGTGCGCCGTGCCGAACGCGTCGTTGACGTACAGGTCGCCGAGCCGGGCAAGCCGGCGGGCAAACTCGACATCGTTGCGCTCCTCTTCGGCGTGGAAGCGGAGATTCTCCAACAGCAGCACCTCGCCTGGTTGCAGGCTGCGAGCGAGCTCTTCGGTCCGCCGTCCGACGCAATCCGCGGCGAACTGAACGTTCCGGCCCAGCAGCTCGGCAAGATGCGTTGCAACCGGTCGCAGCGAGAGCGATGGGTCGGGTCTACCCTTCGGGCGGCCCAGGTGCGACATTAGTACCGCCGACGCGCCGCGCTCCAGCAGTAGCCGAATCGTCGGCAATGATGCTGACAGGCGGGTATCGTCGATCACCGTCCCATTCGCGTTCAGCGGCACGTTGAAATCGACGCGGACCAAGACGCGTTTGCCGCGCACGTCAAGGTCACGAACGCTGCGCACGGGCATGCCGGTTCAGAGTCCCTTGGACGCCATGAATGCGCACAGATCGGCGACACGACAGGAGTAGCCCCACTCGTTGTCATACCAGGAGATCACCTTGACCATGTCGCCCCCGACGACGAGGGTGTCGAGACCGCTGACGATGGTCGAATGGTTGTTGCCCTTCAGGTCTTGCGATACCAGCGGCTCTTCGGTATACGCCATGATCCCCTTCAGGCAGCCCGCCGACGCTTCTTGGAAGGCCGCGTTCACCTCCTGCACGGAGACGCTCTGACGCAGCAGGGCGACAAAGTCGATGACCGATACAGTAGAGGTCGGCACGCGGAAGGCCATTCCGGTAAAGATGCCCTGCAGCTCCGGGATTACCAGCCCCACGGCGCGCGCCGCGCCGGTGGGGGAGGGTACGATGTTGAGCGCCGCCGCGCGCGCGTCGCGCAGGTCCTTGGTCGCCACGTCCAGCAGCCGCTGCGAGTTGGTGTAGGAATGGACCGTCGTGAGTAGTCCCTTCTCGATCCCCCACTGGTCGTGGAGCACCTTGGCAACCGGCGCCAGCCCGTTGGTCGTGCAGGAAGCGTTGGACACCACGTGGTGCCGCGCCGGGTCGTACACGTTCTCGTTGACCCCGAGCACAATGGTGAGGTCTTCATTCCTGGCCGGGGCGGAAATGATCACCTTCTTGACGCCGCCCTGACGGTGCGCAGCAGCCTTCGTGGCGTCGGTGAAGAAGCCGGTCGACTCGACCACCAACTCGACCTCCGCCTTGCTCCAAGGAATCGCTCCTGGGTCGCGCTCGGCGAAGACCCGAACGGGATTGCCGTCGACGACGATGGCGTCGTCCTTGGCCTCAACCGTGCCGGGGTACGCGCCATAGTTCGAGTCGTGCTTGAGCAAAAAAGCGTTGGTCGCGGTATCCGTGAGATCGTTGACGGCCACGACTTCTAGGGCGCCAACGTGGCGCTCCTGAATTGCTTTGAATACCTGACGTCCGATGCGGCCGAAGCCGTTGATGCCGATGCGGGTTGTCACCCCAAGTCCCTTCTGCTGCCTGTCGCCGGGTGCGGCGACTTCCAGGCGCTATGTGTCACTCAGTCCGTTCGGCGCCGCCGTGCGCTCGTCATAGAGCCGCATGAGGCGTTCGGCCAGCTTGGCCGGATCGTGGTAGGTCGGTTGCTCGGAGTCGACCACGTCGCCAAGCACTACCTGCGGACGGTCCCGCTGCCAGGCCACGCCGTCGAGGCCGACACGTTCGATCGGGCCGCACGTGGGCGAGACTGGGCGATCATTTGCCAACACGACATCCAGGATACCCGACCCGACGTGCCGCTCCATAGCGGCGACGTGCTCGGCCACGTCATAGTGGTCGGTCTCCCCGGCCTCCGTGGCGACATTGCAGACGTAGACGCGCAGCGCCATGCTCTCGCGCAGGGCAGCGGCGATCCCCTCGACCAGGAGGTTCGGGAGCACCGAGGTGTAGAGACTGCCCGGGCCGATCACCACCATGTCGGCGTTGCGAATGGCCGCGATGGCTTCGGGATAGGCGTCGACCGTCGCCGGCTCCAGCGCGACTCGGCGGATGCCGCCACCTGCCGCCGTGATGTGATGCTCTCCCGCCACGACGCGACTGTCGGCCAGCTCGGCGCTTAAGGTCACGGTCGCGAGGGTACTCGGCAAGATCTGGCCGCGCACATTCAGCACGCGGCTACTCTCGCGCAGGGCCTGGTCGAAGTTGCCGGTGACGCCGATCATCGCGGCCAGGAACAGGTTGCCGAAGCTATGCCCGTGCAGGCCGTTGCCGCCGTCGAAGCGGTACTGAAACAGCTCGCTCATCAGTGGCTCGGCGTCCGACAGCGCTACCAGGCATTGCCGGAAATCGCCCGGCGGCAGCATTCCCAGCTCAGCGCGCAGCCTACCAGAGGAGCCGCCGTCGTCGGCTACCGTAACGATCGCCGTCAGGTTACTGGTGTACTCTTTGAGACCGCGCAACAAGTTGGACAGACCGTGCCCTCCACCGATGCAGACGATTCGTGGCCGGCGAGAGAGCCGGCGGCGCAGGTAGACGTGATCGACCAGGCGGTCCCCTTCCGGCAGGAGGACGGAGACCACCGATCGGTTCAGTTGCATGATTGCGATGACCACCGACCCGATCCCCAGCGCCGAAAAGAGCAGTCCGCGCCAGATCCGACCAATGGGTTGCAGCGTCAGGTAGTACGCGACGGGCGGAAACCGCTCCGTCCGGTAGACGTTGACCAGAAAGTAACCGAGTCCCAGGCTGATCAGCACAATGCCGAAGGTGAGCAGCACGAGCCAGCGCTTGACGCGCATGCCCGGGTACATCCATTTGAGGAAGCTCATCGGGACTTTGTCGCTGTGCCACGACGGCCCGCCAGCAAACCCGGACCTCCCAGCCCTGCGGGTCAGCCCACGGCGCCAACTCACGCACCATTATACAGAGCAGGATTGGGACCAAGGCCGGGGCGGGTCCAGTCAACCTCTCCCCCCGCCCCTCCCCTAGGAAGGGAGGGGAGCTTCCATGGCGAAGGCGGTCGCTGTTCCTGACAACACGGTCGGTGCTTGCCCCCATGGGCAACTGTCATCTCCGTCCGATCTCCCCTCCCTTCCTAGGGGAGGGGCGGGGGGAGAGGTTCCCTCGCGCGCAGATGGCAGGCATCATTGAGCAAGTTCAACACGCCGCCGGAAGGGTAGACGGCAACCTCGGTCAGCGTACAGGGAAGCAGGTTAAATCGCCAGTGCAGCGTCACATCCAAACCCAGGAGCAGACAGAGGGCGACGCGCAAGGGCCCGCCGTGGGAGACAAGCGCCACGCTGCGGTTGTCGAACTGGTCGCTCAGCTCGTGCAGCGCCGGTCGAGTACGGTTAGCAACGTCGAGCAGCGACTCGCCCCCCGGCATCGCGGCGTCGCCACGGTTCTCGCTCCAAGCACGCGCCGCGCTGGGGAAGCGCTCGACGACATCGCGCCAGCGCAAGCCCTCGGCCTGCCCAAAGTCCACCTCGCGCCACCGTGCGTCCAGATGAATCTGGATACCGTGGGGCGCGGCAATGGCTGTCGCGGTGGCGACCGCTCGCGTCAGATCGCTTGCTACCACGGCGTCGATATGACGCCGGCTGAGACGGTCGGCCACGGCCGCCGCCTGGCGGGCGCCGAGGGCCGTCAGCCCGGTGTCGGTGTTCCCGTTGTAGCGCAGCTCCTTGTTCCACAACGTCTGGCCGTGGCGAACGAGCAGTAGGCGTAGCATCATCCGTGATGGTAGCGTAGACGAGGATTCCAGCCGCCGGAGGCGCTGCGCGAATTAAGAATCCATAGGAGCAATCTCCCATCCGCGGCGCCCAGACGGTACATCCGTCCGTCTGGAGTCCCGGTGGTGGTACTATAAGAACTAGGCAACGCTGCACCATTCTTTCCAGCGCCTTAGCGCACCATGGTACGCGTTGTGCTACGTGCTCGAGGTGGAGTGCGCCGCCGGAGACACGGTTCGATGGGCCCTGGCGGTTCCTATCTGCTCTTCGGTCGATGTTGCGTTGTCCCTGCTTGGCTGGGACCGTGCTGGGACGACTAGAGTTCGGGGTAGGCCCATGGAAGCGATAACCCTACGCGACAATCTGCCGGCGGAGGCTGCTCTCACGCCGCGGGTCGACGTGCTGGCCGAGCTGGAGCGCTACCGCTCGGAAGAGCGCGAGCTTGTTTGGCACGGCTCCTTCGCCGACTATTTGGCGCTGGCGACGCAGCGGCCGGAGATCGCCAGGTTGGCCCACGGCCGCATCTACGACATGATCGCGCAGGCAGGCGTCGAGACGCTGCCGGACGGCCATAAGAAGTACCAATTCTTTGCCGATGAGCTGTTCGGCCTGCAGCGCCCGTTGGAGCAGCTCGCCGATTATTTCGGCTCGGCGGCCAAAAGGCTGGAGGTGCGCAAGCGCATCCTGCTGCTCATGGGACCGGTCGGCGGCGGCAAGTCGACCATCGTTTCCCTGCTGAAGCGCGGGCTCGAACGGTATACGCGCAGCGAGACAGGAGCGACCTACGCGATCAAGGGTTGCCCGATGCACGAGGAGCCGCTACACCTCGTCCCCGACGAATTGCGCCCCGCCCTTATGCGGGACTACGGCCTGTATATTGAAGGCGACCTCTGCCCGATGTGCCGCCTGCGGTTGGACACCGAGTTTGACGGCGACTTTGCACGAGTGCCGGTAGAACGTATCGCTTTCAGTGAGAAGCGGCGCGTGGGGATCGGCACCTTCAGCCCGTCCGACCCAAAGAGCCAGGACATTAGCGAGCTCACCGGGTCGATCGACCTGTCCACTATCGGCGAGTATGGCTCGGAGTCCGACCCTCGCGCCTATCGCTTCGACGGCGAGCTCAACATCGCCAACCGCGGCCTCATGGAGTTCGTGGAGATGCTCAAGGCCGACGAGAAGTTCCTCTATGGCCTGCTCACGCTGTCGCAGGAGCAGTCCATCAAGGCTGGACGGTTTCCGATGATCTACGCCGACGAGGTCATCATGAGCCATACCAATGAGAACGAGTACAACGCCTTCGCCGGCAACCGTCGTGGGGAGGCTCTCCAGGATAGGATCATCCTGATCCGAGTTCCCTATAACCTGAGAGCGACCGATGAGGAGTCGATCTATCGCAAGCTCATCACCCAGAGCGGCCTGCGTAACGTCCACATCGCGCCGCATACGTTGCGGGTTGCCAGTGTATTCTCGGTGCTCTCTCGCCTGGAACAGTCGAAAAAGGCCAACGTCAACCTCATGAAGAAGCTCAAGGTGTACGACGGCGAGACGGTCGAGGGCCTGACGAGCAAGGATGTCCGCGAGTTGCAAGAGGAGTCGCCCCGTGAAGGCATGTCCGGCATTTCGCCGCGGTACGTGATCAACCGCCTATCGAACGCGGTCGCTCGAGAAGGCATCTCCTGCGTCGGGCCGATCGACGCGCTGCGCGCGCTGCGCGACGGCTTCGAGCAGCACACCGGCATCAACCCCCAGGAGCGTGAGCGCCTGCTCAATCTTCTGGGCGAAACCCGACAAGAGTACGACGAGATCGCCAAGCGCGAAGTGCAGCGTGCCTTTGTCTACTCGTACGAGTCCTCGGCGCGTACGCTGTTCGACAACTACCTCGATAACGTCGAGGCTTACTGCAACAAGACCAAGATCAAGGATCCGCTCACCGACGAGGAGGCCGACCCCGACGAGCGCCTGATGAGCTCGATCGAGGAGCAGGTCGGCGTGAGCGAGCACACCAAGAAGGCCTTTCGGGAGGAGATTCTGATCCGAATCTCCGCACTGGCTCGGCGCGGTCAGCGCCTGGACTACACCTCGCACGAACGACTGCGCGAGGCCATCGAGAAGAAACTCTTCGCCGACCTCAAGGATGTGGTGAAGATCACCACCTCGGTCAAGACGCCCGACCCCGAGCAGTTGAAACGCATCAACACGGTCATCGATCGTCTGGTGGCCGAGCAAGGCTATTGCTCCACCTGCGCCAACGAGCTGCTGAGCTACGTGGGGCACCTGCTGAACCGTTAGGAGGCACTGTGCGCCCCACTGTGACGCTTTCCCATCAGGACTGGTCGCTGCATCGCCGCGCCCCCATCGACGAGGCGCGGCACCGCGAGCGGCTCAAGGAGGCGATTCGCGATCACCTGACGGACATCGTCAGCGACGGCGCGATCATTACCTCGGATGGTCAGAAGACAGTCAAGGTTCCGCTACGGGGCTTGGAGCTGCCGCGCTTCCGGCACAGCGACGAGTCGCAACAGCAGGCGGGCCAAGGTGACGGCGGAACGCAAGTGGGCGACGTGCTCGGTCCAGGACCGGGCCGGCAAGGCAGAGGCCGCGCCGGCCGAGGTCCCCAGGCCGGCGATCAACCCGGCGTCGACTACTACGAGGCCGAGATTACCGTAGACGAGCTGGCGGAGCTGTTGTTCGAGAGTCTCAACCTTCCGCGCCTGCTGCCCAGGCAGCAGGCAGTGGATGAGGTGGAAACCGTCGAGTTCAACGACGTTCTCCGCAAGGGCATTTTGCCCAACCTCGACAAGCGTCGCACCATCATGGAAAACCTGCGGCGGAATGCGAAGGCAGGCAAGCCGGTGTTTGCCGGCGTGCGCCAAGAGGACCTGCGCTTCCGATCCTGGACCGAGGTCCGGCGACGTCAGCACCGCGCTGTCGTCGTCGCCATGCGCGACGTTTCCGGCAGTATGGGCGAGTTCGAGCAGTGGGTCAGCCGCTGCTGCTACTTCTGGATGGTGCGCTTCTTGCGCACCCGCTACCAACATGTGGAGATCGTCTTCATCACCCACCATACCGAGGCCAAGGAAGTGGATGAGGAGGCATTCTTCCACCTCGGCGAGAGCGGCGGTACGCTCGTGTCCTCCGCCTACCGATTGGCGTTGTCGGTGTTGACGGCGCGCTATCCGCCCGATCGTTGGAATGCTTACGTCTTCCATTTCTCGGATGGTGACAACTGGGGTGACGGCGACAACCAGCAATGTGTGGGGCTGATCAAGCAGCTGCTGCCGCTGGCTAACCTGATCGGATACGGTGAAATTCGGGAGCGGGGCCGCTACAGCCAGGGCACCTTGCTCGAGGCGCTCAGCACGGTGAGCGATCCCCGTTTCGTAACCGCCATCCTGACCGAGCGAGGCGATCTCGGCGCGGCGTTGCAGCGTTTCTTTGGCGTGGAGGCAGCGGCGTGAGCGCACAGGCAGCTCCATCCACGGCCGAGGACTTGGAGCCGGCCATCGAGCGAATCTGGGAGATCGCTCAGCAATTCGGGCTCGATCCCTTTCCCGTCCACTTCGAGCTGGTGCCGGCCAGCATCATGTACGAATTTGGCGCCTACGGCTTGCCTGGCCGCTTTTCCCACTGGACGCACGGCCGCGCCTACCACCAGATGAAGACCATGTATGACTACGGCCTCACCAAGATCTATGAGCTGGTGATCAATGCCGATCCGGCCTATGCCTTTCTCCTGGAGTCCAACACGCCGCTGCAGAACAAGCTGGTCGCGGCGCACGTGCTCGGCCACAGCGACTGTTTCAAGCACAATGCCTTCTTCGCCCCTACGTCGCGGCACATGCTCGAAACGGTCGGCGCGGATGCTGAACGCTTCCGCCGCTACGAGTTCGAGCACGGTAGGGACCAGGTCGAGCGCATCCTCGACGCCGTGCTCTCGATCGAGGAACACGTAGGCCGCCATCGGTTCGTCAAACGTGTGGAACCGCGAAAGGACTCTGTGACCAAGGACAAGCGAGAGCAGCACGCGCCCGGCAAGTACGACGACATTCTCGGGATTGGTCGCGCGCGCGATGCAACCCCGACGAAGACGCCCGATGCCGAGCCTGAGGAAGACCTGCTCCATTTCATCGTGGAACACGCCCCGGAGCTGGCCGATTGGGAACGCGACGTGGTAGGCAGTGTCCGCTCCGAGGCACTGTACTTTGCGCCGCAGGGGATGACCAAGGTGCTCAACGAGGGGTGGGCCTCCTATTGGCACTCGCGCATCTTGCGCGAGCTGGATCTCACGGATGCTGAGTATGCGGAGTTCGCTCGCCTCAATGCGGACGTGCTGGCCCACTCTCCTCGACAGATCAACCCCTACTTTCTGGGAGTCAAGCTGCTGGAAGATATCGAGCGGCGCTGGGACGCGCCAACGGAAGAGGAGCAGCGCGCCGGTCGCCGGCCGGGCCAGGGCCGTGCCAAGCTGTTCGAGGTCCGCGAGGTAGAAACCGACGCCTCCTTGATTCGGAACTATCTCACCCGTGACCTGGTCGAGGAGCTCGACCTGTACATCTATGCGCTGCGCGGCGGGCAATGGGTAGTCATCGAAAAGGACTGGAAGCGTGTTCGGGAGCATCTGGTGCAAGAGGTGCTCGAGCGCGGCCGGCCGCGAATAGTCGCCGTCTCGGCCGACTATCGTGGAAGGCGCGAGCTGCTCCTGCGCCACCTGTCAAGCGGAGCGGAGCTGGACACTGCTCGCGCCGAAAAGGCATTGCGGCAGGTGCATTGCCTCTGGCGCCGCCCGGTGCATCTAGAGACGCTCCACAATGGTCGGGCCGCCGTGATGACCTTTGATGGACAGCGAAACTCGACGCAGACGCTGTAGTCGCCCTCGGCGTGGCAACCGGCTCGCCTGACGAGCGTGGCGCCAACGCAACAAGGAGCTTTGGCGGAGGCTCGTCATCTTTACGCTCCCACTGCTCATGCCGCCCTGGTGTACCATTCGCTGGTAGAATCCGGAAGCAGGTAGTCTTCCGCTAGCTGCACCGTTGCTCCCGATTCATGGGCTGTGGGTAGAAGGGAGGAAGATGGCGCGCGTGCTCGCGCCGGTTGGCCAGCCGGGCGTGGCGAGCCGGCCAAGGCGCTCCAGCCGAGTGGCGCTCACGGTGACGGCTGTAGCGACGCTCGTCGCACTCGACTTCGGCGCTGTGTTTTTCGCCTACGCCGTCTCCTATCACCTCCGCTTCGAAACCAACCTGCTTCAGGTGAACTCCATCACGTTCTGGCCCGACTACGCCCGAATGGGTGTCCTGTGCGGCGTAACGCTCGTGGCAACGCTGCTGGCCCGTGACCTTTATTTGCTGAAGCGAGGCGTATCGACGTTGGAGTATGCCTGGAACCTGGCCGGCGCCGTGACGCTCGGCTATGCCCTCACCATTGCTTTCACGACGCTGCTGCTCAAGTTTGACTATCCGCGTGCGGCCACGGTCATCGCCTGGGGCCTGACCTTGGTCGCACTCATCGTGGCGCGGTTGATTGTTCGTGCCGCGCTGAATGCGCTCCACCGTCGCGGCCTGGCCCGCCTGCGCGTGTTACTGGTCGGCGCCGGGGACACGGCGCGGACCATTGTCGATCATATGCAGCAGACGCCGAAGCTCGGTTACACGGTCGTGGGCTTACTCGACGATGATCCTCGCCTATGGGGTCAGATTGTGGCTGGGGCGTCGGTGCTCGGCGCAACGGCGGAACTGGAGCGCTGGCTGCGGCGAAGTCGTGTCGATGAGGTGCTCATCGCGCTGCCGAACGCCACGCAGGAGCAGATCCTCGACGTCATCGCGCGCGTCCCTGCTGATGGGGTAGACGTCAAAGTTGCTCCGAGCCTCTTTCAGTTGATGGCGACTGGTGTCTCCATCGACGATCTGGGCGGAATGCCGCTCCTCACCGTCAAGAAGGGCGCCCTTCGCGGCTGGAACCGGTTGCTCAAGCGGGGAATCGATGTCGTTTTCGCCCTGGTCGTCCTTCTCCTGGGCAGCCCGCTCATGGTGGCAATTGCCTTGCTCGTCAAGGCCACCTCGCCAGGGCCGGCCCTCTTCGCGCAAGAACGGGTTGGCTACAACGGCTATCGCTTCCCGGTGCTCAAGTTCCGGACGATGCGCACCGATGCCGAGGCCAGCGGTCCCGGTTGGACCACGAAAGACGATGACCGGCGCACCGGTTTCGGCCGCTGGTTGCGCCGGTTCTCACTAGACGAGTTGCCACAGTTCATCAACATTCTGGTCGGTGACATGAGCATTGTCGGTCCGCGCCCGGAACGACCCATGTACGTCGAGCGGTTCAGGCAGGTCATCCCGCGCTATATGGAGCGGCACCGCGAGCGCTGCGGACTGACCGGGTGGGCGCAAGTGAACGGCTTGCGGGGCGACACTTCCATTGAGGAGCGAACCCGCTACGATCTCTACTATGTGGACCATTGGTCGCTGCTGCTTGATCTACGCATCATTGCCTTCACCTTGCTGCGTGTCCTGCGCGACGACTCCGCGTATTGACCGGGACTGGTCGAGTGAACCTATTGCAGCATCTCGAGCGGTTGCTTCAGCGCTCCGTAGAGCGTCCATTCACTCGCCTGACGGGCACGCGCCTGCAACCCATCGAGGTGGCGCGCGTGCTGGAAAAAGAGCTGGTTGCCAACCGGCGCGTCAGCATCGATCACGTCTACGCCCCCAATCAGTACCGCGCCGAGCTCGCTGAAGAGGAGTTCCGGCAGTTCGAGCCTTTTCTGGGGAGGCTACAGGGGGAAATTGCCGGCGACCTGATCGGACTGGCCCAGCGGCGCGGTTTTGCGCTGGTCGGTGAAGTCACGGTTGAGCTGCTGGCCAACCCGAAGTTGCGACGCGGCGACATCCTGGCGTCGGCCGAGGTGCGTGAGTCGGACAGCCCGCCGGTCGTCGCGTCCTCGGCCGGCGCCGGGCCGGTCGCCAGGACCGCGCTGTTTGCGCCGGTCAATCCTGCCGCGCCGGCGCGAGCGCCGGCACCGGCAATCCGCCTCGTGATCCGGGACGAGCGGGGAGTGGAACAGCGGGTCATTATGCAGCGGCCGGAGATGCGTATCGGTCGGGGGTTGGAAAACGATGTCGTGCTGGAAGGACTCAGCGTGAGTCGATCCCACGCCCGGCTGATTCAGGATGGCGGGCTCGTTGTCGAAGACCTGGGCAGCCGCAATGGCGTTTTCGTCAATGGGGAGCGGGTGCAGCGCCGTCCAGTGGCGCCAGGCGACGTCATCCGCCTGGGCGCCGCCGAAGTCCGCTTCTTGCCGTGACCTCCGAGCAGATCTTGCTCCTCGCTCTTCGGTTGGCAATGGTGTTGCTCTTGTACCTTTTCATCATCTGGGTCGTCCGCACGCTTGCCGGCGACCTTCGAGCCACGGCGCGCCGGCTTCCGCCTCGCAACGGTTCGGCGCCGGGCCGGCTCGTCTTGCTAGACGGCGTCAATGGCCACCCCTCCGAGGGGCACACCGTCGCCGTCCAGCGCGAGACGACGATTGGCCGTGCTGAAGACAATTCCGTGATCCTCGACGACGAGTTCATCTCGGCGCACCACGCCGTGCTGCGCTACGACGGCGACTGGTGGATCGCCGATTCCGGCAGTACCAATGGTACCTGGGTTGACGGCGAGCGCGTCGAGGGCGCTCGCCAGGTCCAGTCTGGAGCAATGGTGCAGTTCGGGCGTCTGCGAGCTCGCTTTGAGAGCTAAGCGATCGGGAGACGAACTTCCGGACTACGTCTTCCACCTTTCGGTTTTCTTTGTGGTGGGCTTTCTTCTGTTGACGGGAGCGCTGGTCTACTGGGAAGTCGTGCGGGCGGGCGATCTCGGCGCCAGCGCCGCCAATCCCCGCACTGTCCAGGCCGAGCGGGCGGTGGTGCGGGGCAGAGTACTCGACCGCTCTGGGATGGTGCTGGCGTCGAACGATGCCATGCATGGCAACGTTCGACGCTACGCGCTCCCCAGCCTGTCCAACGTGATCGGCTATGACAGCGCCCGCTACGGCAGAGCTGATCTGGAAGCCACCTTCAATCGTTACCTGACGGGTACTGTCGGGAGTCTCCCATGGTCGCTCGCACTCGACAATCTGCTGCATCGTCCGCCGGTCGGCGCCGACCTGACGTTGACGATAGATGGGGTACTCCAGCGCCAGGCCGACCAGGCGCTGGGGACGCATCGCGGGGTGATCATCGTGATGCAGCCGCGGACCGGGGCGATTTTGGCGCTGGTAAGCAAGCCGTACTTCGATCCCAATGCCCTCGACCAGGATTGGCCGGTGTTGAGCAACGACCCGAACAAGGCACTGCTTAATCGCGCGACACAAGCGCTCTATCCGCCTGGATCGACGTTCAAGCTGGTCACCGCCGCCGCGGCGTTGCAGACAGGACAAGTCACGCCGACCACGCCTTTCACCTGCATCGGCGATTGGGTCGTGGAAGGCTTTCACATCTCCTGTGAGAACTCCCAGATTCCGGAGCAATTGACGTTCCAGCGAGCACTGGAGCTCTCCGCCAATGCCATTTTCGCCCAGGTAGCCTACAAGCTCGGGGCCGACGTATTGGCCCAATATGCAGACCAGATGGGCTTCGGCGCCGCGCCGCCAATCGGGTTGCCCGTCACGCCGAGCCGGCTCAAGGATGCGACGACGCCGTGGAGCGGCCCATTGCTGGCCAGCTCGGGATTTGGCCAGGGGCAAGTTCAGGTGACCCCGCTACAGCTCGCGCTCGTCGTCGAGGCCATCGCCAACCACGGCGTGATCCTGGAGCCGTACCTGGTCGACAGGGCGCGGACGCCGGACGGCACGGTCGTCTACCAGCATGAGCCGCTGCCCTGGCGTCAGGCCATCGACGGCAGGACTGCCGATACCTTGACGTCGCTCATGGTCGGGGTCGTCGACGCCGGTTCCGGCGGCGCCGCGCGCATCCCCGGCGTCAAAGTGGCTGGGAAAACCGGTACGGCTCAAGTCGGTAACAACCAGGCGCCGCACGCGGTCTTCGTGGCCTTTGCGCCAGCGGACAATCCCACCGTTGCAGTAGTGGTACTGGTCGAAAATGCCGGCGAAGGGGCTGTCGTGGCGGCTCCCATTGCCAAGAACGTACTCCAGGACGCGCTGAAGCTGCATTGACCATCCTTGCAGACGGTGTTCTCACCCGCCGCTAAAGCAGCGGGCTAACAGAACGAAGCCTGGTAAACCAGGCTGGACACGCTCCCGCTGCCGTCGCGGCAGAGTACTGCAACACCTTCTCAGTTGGTCAGCGTCCTTTGGCGCTCACGGCGCCTTCACCGGTAACACGGCAAGAAGGGCAGCATTACTGATCGATTACTGGCGACGTAGAGTGGCCGGCTCGGTATACTGCCGGCTGCGAGGTTGGCGTCTACGGTGGCCGGGAGCGACGATGACTTCCTGTTTCGGCTGTTTGTCGCGCGTGCTAGCCGTGGTGCTGTGCGTCGGCATTTTACTAGCGGCGGTCTGGCTATTCGCGCGATCGTCGGGGACGCTGAGCAATCCCCTGCCCGGCGCGGCAGGTACCGCTGCGCCTGTCGTCGCGGCGGTCGCCAGTCCCGGGCCGACACCCGAAGCCGACGCGTCGGCATCCGCGCAGCGAAAACTCAACGCGGTTGAGCAGGCCGTACGAGCGGCGCCGCACGGCAGCCAAAAGCCGGTCTCCGTGACGCTCACCGAGGCCGAGGTTAACGCGCTGGCTGATCCGATGCTGCAGTCGGCGAAGAGCTTTCCCTTGCAGAACCCCCACGTTGCCATTTCGGGCGGTCTCGTGACGGTGGATGGCCGGATGCCGGTCGGCAACGGATCGGTCCCTGTTGCGGCGACCGCGACCGCCCAGGTCAATGCCGGCATCCCTCACCTGGTGCTGCAAGACGTTCGGGTTGCTGGCCTGCCGGCCCCCCAAACGATGGTCGATCAACTGTCGAGCGAGGTCGATAACCGCTTTCGACTCACCGGTACCGACGTGCCTTTCCTGGTCCAGTCGGTGACGCTGGGGGACCATTCGGTGACCGTGGCCGGCGTCACCAAGTAACTGAGCATAGGCCGGTTGATTAGAATAGCCTCTACCCGTTCGCCAATGTGATGACGAAAATCAGCGTGACCGCCTCGCCGACTCGTATCGTCAGTTGCTGCACGGGCGATTGATAGTTGCGGGACGGTAACGATATCCAGATCCGATATGATGCCGGATCCAGGCTGGCCACGAACCGCCCGTCTGCCGTCGTCTGTCTGCCGATCGCTGGCAGCGGCACGCCCGGCGTCAGCACCTCAAGCACCACGGGTGCATGGGCGACCGGGGCGCCATGCTGGTCCGTCACACACCCTCGCACCCGCCCGAAGCCGCGCGCCGTCGAGTCGGGCGTCATACCCGGCTGGCAGGGGAAGGAGGTCGCGGTCGGTCCCGGTGTCCGAGCGGCGATGTTGGCGTGACTGGTAGCGTGGTTGGGGCCCGACGACACGACCACGCTGCCCGAGGGGCTGCAGATGGGTGCCGGGAGCGGCGCACCAGCGCTGTGGCCGCTGCAGCCGCCGCCGTGCGGCGGAGCCGCTGTCGGCAACCCGCTGGTGATCCCTGCGGACGTGCTGGACGATCCATCTGAGGCCGGAGGCGCCATATCGCCTCCGGCCGCGTGTCCGTTGCCCGGCGCAGGTGGCGATTCACGACCAACGCCGGCTGCCCGGGAGGCTGTGTGGTAGCCAGCCTCATCGGCCGGCCCGCACGCCAGGAGTAGCGGCCAACTGAAACCGATCAGCAGCATCGCTTGGGCCATTACGTATCCGCGACAGACAACGTCACAACGTCCACGATCCCGTGACCCCATTGCCGCCCTATCGCTGCTGGCCCCATTGGTAAGATCGCCGCGTACCAACCGGGTGGTTTTACTTTCTCGTCAAAGCGTAATGGTCTGACACGGAACCGTGCCGACATCGGTAGGGTCGAGCGTTCCCTCCATTCCGTCAGGACCCCACTGCTCGAGGTGCCCTCCGGGCGGGGATGCCCCGCCCGGAGGGCACTGCGTCAAATCCGCCGCAATGGACTTGGCGTTCCGGCTACGGATCCAACTGGAGAACGAAGACCAACGTGATCGCCTCCCCCGACCGTACCGTCACCTGCTGGTGGGGCGACTGGTAGTCGCGGTCAGGGAGCGCAATCCATATCCGATACTCTGCCGGCGGGAGGCCCAGCTCAAAGCGTCCGTCCGTAAAGGTTCGGACGACCCCCTCGGAGACGCCAACATCCGGTGTCAACGCCCTCCGCCTCACAGACGCGTGGTCTATCGGGGCGCTGCGTTGGTCGGTCACGCACCCGCGTACGCGTCCCCAGGGACTTGCCGCAGGGTCTGGTGCTCGGTCCGGCATGCACGGGAAGCGAGGCCCAGGCACCGGCACCTGGGCCTCGCTGATCGCCCGGCTGACGGTCGTGTGGGAACCCAACGGCGTCGGCTCACCGCGGGCTTTTGGCGTGATAGGGGCCACACTATCTTGCCCCGGCCTGATGCCGCTTCTTCCGCCTCGGCTTACCAAATGCACCGCTCCCTTCCTTCTACTGGTGGTGGCGACAGGTAACCTGATCGTTAAGTGCCCCAGCTTTCAAGGTTGTTGAACACGTCCTGGGTGATCCGGGTGCCACTATTGTAGGGGAATACGTCATTTCCCGTGGTGTGAATGGCCATCACGCACGAGCCCCGACACCAAGGGTCGCTCGGGCCACGCGCGTCAAATGCTGGTGCGCCACTCGATCCGTTCGACGTGTCGTCAGAGTAGAACAGCCGATAGGTTTGGACGGCGCTGATCTGGCCGTAGCTCTGCCACATCTGCCCATCGGGCTTCACATCGCCGGGGTAGCTGAGCATCCAAGTGCCTTTGTTATTGTAGTCGCCATCGTTGGTATCCCAGTAGAGGCCGAACGTCCCAGTGGAACTGCCGACGTTACAGTCGAGCTTGATCCCTCCGTAGTCATAATTGCGGTCTCCGTTGTTGGTGAATTCGGTCACAGTGTACATGACGGTCCAGCCGCAGGTCCCGAAGGGATTGGAGCTGCCGTTCTTGCCCGGGGCTATCGTGACGGGCGCGTTCCACCGCCGGTTCGCGACATCGTATACGCAATGGCCGGCCGTCACTACGAAATTCGCCCTAATCATCCAGCCGGTGCATTGCACGGGGTTGCTATTCGGTCCGAAGTTGAGGTACACCGTGGCGGGATCGGGAGGGTAACTGGTATCCGTCACTTGCACCCAGCTGTTGCCGATCACATCGAACGGCGAAGGTCCCGAAGCACCAGCGTGGCCTCGCGGGTCATGGCCACTATGCCCACCGCTTTTGCTGCTGGCCGCGGTTGCGGTGTGAGTCTCATAAGACACCTTCCCGTTTCGGGAGTACGCCACCGTTGTATTCGGATCGGTCGGGGCGGAGGCGGTCGGGGTCGCCGTCGCCGCCAAGGCACCCATCGCCCCGACGGGAAACAGCAGCAGAGCAGACAGCACACAGATGAGGATCCGGCATCTCCTGAGGATGGCAGACACGATGCTTCTCCCTTCTTCTCGGCGGCACAGTGCCGTCGAACGCCAAATGATCAAGCCATCGAAGCGCTACCGAGCCTCCTTCCTTCTGCTATGCCGCCGCTACAGCGCGCAGAGGCGACACAAAGCACGGCGAAGCCCACGCTGACGTGGCGCAAGCGCAGCCTCAGCGCGAGAAGCGGACCGGAGAAGCGTAGTAGCGTGTCGAACTAAGGGGGAGAGAGCATGGTGCCGACCAGTCTAGGCACACGCGCACGAACGTGAAAGGAACTACACGAAACCTAGCGGAACCTGAATGGACCGTACCCCACGTTTAGAAATAAGTCAACAGGCGTGCTGGTTGCCGTCACGAGCGTGCCGCCGAATCGTGCTCGGCCGGTCGAATGCTCATTGCCGAATACATTCCCCCGAGAAATCGGCTCGGCCGCTCGGCCAGGAGTTGGGTTTCGGTGAAGCCGTTGCTCGCGGCCAACGCTTGCCAGGTGGGGTAGGAAAGCGGATAGGGAACCCAGTGGTTGCCGACGTCGGTGCTGTACTCCACGAGGATGAAACGGCCGCCGGGACGCAGATAGCCGTAGACCAAGCGAAGCACTGCGGGCTTGTCACGTTGGAAGTGGAGCGAGTTCGTCATGACGACGCCGTCGAGCGGTGGGAGATCGAGCGGCCGGCTGAAGTCCGCGCACTGGTACACGACGTGCGCCTCGGGGAAGCGGGTGCGCATGGCCTGTTCCTGGCTTTGCAGCGCGCGGCGGTCCCGGTCCACGGAGTAGATGGTCGCGGTCGATCCGAGGAGGTCGGCCAGGGCCAGCGTAAAGGCGCCGGCGCCGGAGCCGAGGTCGGCCCAGGCGCCGCCGGGACCCGGCACTCCGGTGCGTAGCAGAGAGACATGATCTTCGTGGATCAAGGAGCTGCCGCGTCGGTCCGCTGTTGAAGCGCATCGGCGAGCCGCAGTTGCAATAGGGCGGCCGTCCAGTCTCCACGGGTGCGCTCGAGGATGCCGCGAACGGCGTCGGTGGTGCGGCGGAGGCCACCGGTCAGCCCGTCCGGATAGTCCAGGCTGATGAGCAAGCCGTAGATCTCCTCCATCAGCTCCAGGAGCGCCTCACCGCGCCCCGGCTCGCCTGCCCGCAGCCGGTCAAGTAAAAAACGGCGCAGCTCACCAACCGTTTCGCCCAGTCCATTGAGGTATGGCGCGACGCCAACACCGAGCTGAGCAGGGGTCGGAAGAGGGCGGCCATCGAGCGCTGCGCCGACGGCGGCCGCTTCCGCCAGCTCCTTCTCGGCATCCTGGACGTAGCCTGCCCAGTACACGGCCGGATGATCTGCCAGATAGGCTTGGATTTGCTGATGCTGCGCGATGGCCTGCCCGAGCAGCCCGCTGGACGTTGCGGTGTCGCCGCGGTGCGCAGCGCGGATTGCGTTGGCGCACAGCCGTATCAGCTCACGGCTATCCTTGAGTGCGCGCTCGCGGGCGGCGTTCGTGGCATCCAGCGCCGCACGAGCCTCGGCGCCGACGCCGGCCAGCGCGCCGCTCAGGTCACTCACGGCGCGAGCTGACTTCCCAGGAAATCCGCTGGTACCGGATTGCTCGCCGGCGCGTTGGCTGCAAGGGGAGGCGCCGTCACGTGCGTGCCCGTTCGCTTCAACCGCGCGAGCAACGATTCATATGCTGTGGAGTTGCCGTTGAACACGTACCGCGCCGGCAAGACCGTGACGCCCGTGCCGCCCGACTGCCGGAAATGCTCCACAGCGGCCAGCAGTCTGGCCATGGGGACGACGATGGTCACGGCGTACCATGACTGGTTGGAGCCAGGGGCGCCAAAGACGGGCGCCACGGTCGGCCCTTGCAGCCCGGCCAGCTCCGGGCGCTGCCAAATGTGCGCGGCTACCGCGTCGGCGTCGGGGCCGCACACGTTGGCAGTCACGGTCACGAGCTGGCGAGCCTGCGCCCTACCTTCAATGAGCTCTAAGATCATGCCCAGGGGGCCAAGCTTGGCGGGCCGGTTTCGCAGCGCGATGAGGTTGGCAAATAGGCATTGCTGAACGTCGAGCACCACGCCGCCGGTGAGCGCCTTCAGCCGGTTCTCTCTGAGGCTTGTTCCGGTGGAGGTGAGGGTGCTGATGGCGTCGGCGTAGCCCATCAACGGGGCGCTTTCCACCGCGCCCGGCTGCTCGATCACGTCGACGTAGTAGATACCCCGTTGATGGAGGAATTGGCGCGTCAGATTTGGCCAGTCGCTGGCGATGCGCATGGTGCGGTTGCGCTCGCGGAACCGCACCGACAGATCGGCCAGGTCGTGCAAGCCCCAGACGTCGATCCAGGCGTCGGGCACGGCAATGGTCAGGGCGGCGTTGAGGTAGCCCAGGTCGGAATAGACGACGGCGGTTCGGTCGTCGTCACTCTCGCCCGTTTCCAGGAGACAGTCGGTACCGGTGATGCCGGCGTCGACGTTGCCCGATCGCAGCTTTTCCGGTATCTCACTGGCGTGGTCGAACACAACCGTCACGCCCGGTACCGTGGCGATCCGCGCCACGTACTGGCGCGGATTCGGCCGGGAGACGGCCAGCCCACAATCAGCGAGGAAGCTGAGTGTCTCCTCGTATGGCCTGCCCTTGCTCGGCAAGGCCAGCCGCAAGGTCCCGTCACCGTCCTGGCTCACGGGGCTGTCTCCTCGATGTCGGCCAGGCCGCGCTGCTTGATCGATGCCAATGGGAGCGTGACCTCTCGACCGGTTGCCTGCAGTCGCGCCACGACGGTGCGTGTTCCCCGCTCACGCTCACCGGCGATCAGCACCCATCGCGTGCCCTGGCGCGAGGCGAAATCGAGTGACGCCCGCAAGCCGCGCTTGCGAACCTCCAGCTCGACACACAGCCCGTGGCACCGGAGAGCGGCAGCCACTTCGAAGGCGTAGCTCACGGCGTCGCCTGTCGGCACCACCAGCGCGTCGGGCGCCTTGGCTAAAGCGCCGCTGGTCTGCGTCTCGCAGAGCAGCTTCAGGCGCTCTAGCCCGAAAGAACACCCGATCGCCGGCAAATCCCGTTTGCTGCCGAGGGAGCGGGCCAGTCCATCGTAGCGCCCGCCACCACAGATCTGGTCTTCCGTCCCGAGCCCGACTCCGTACAGCTCGAAGACGAGACCCGTGTAATACTGCAAGCCACGCCCTAAGGACAGGTCGATGGTGACATTCGACCAGTCGAAGCCCGTCGCATCGAGCAACTCACAGACGGCTGTCAGCTCTTGGAGCGGCTGCTGCGACAGCCCATAGCGTCCAATCAGGTCGGCGGCCCGAGACAGCGCCACATCCCGCGGACCTGCCAAGCGGCTGAGCTCGAGGATGAACTCGATGGCCCGATCCGCTTTGGCGCTCTGATCGCCCTCACTCAGCCGCTCCAACAGGCGATCCACAATTTCCTCGGGATCGCGCCCGCCGCCGACATCGGTGTTGATCGAGCCGAGGAGTGACCGCACCAGCACGATGGCGTCGGCGCGGCTCATGCCGGCGAGGATGGCCAGGACTCGGGGATCGCTGGCCGGTCCGGCTGGCGGCCTCATCAGCTCCGGGAGCGCCGCGCCAGCAGTCTCCGATTGGCGATGGAGCAGTTGTCGTGGTGTGGCGCCGCGCTCCCCGGCCTTCTTGAGCGATTCCAGGCTCTGCAGCAGCACGGCTTGCGTACGGCCATCAACTTCCAGGGCCGCCAGAAAGGCCAGCACCACGCCCAGATGTCCGACGACCAGGCGCGTGTTGGTTAGCCCAAACAGCGTGGGCGCCTCGACCGTCATCGTCAGCAGCTCGGCATCTGCCAGCGGCGGCTCGGCGCCAATCAGCTCGACACCTACCTGGGTGAACTGTCGATAGCGACCTCGCTGTGGCTTCTCATACCGAAATACCGGTCCAGCGTAGGAAAGTCGCGCCGGCAAAGGGGGCAGGTCGGCCTGTTGCAAGAAGGCGCGAAGTGCCGATGCCGTGAGCTCGGGCCGCAACGCCACTCGCCGCCCGCCCTGGTCAGTAAAGCTATAGAGCCGGGCATTGACTTCAGCGCCGGACTTGCGCAGGAACAACTCCGCGAACTCGACGATCGGCGGCTCCACTTGCCGGTAGCCGTAGCGCCGGAAGTGCTCAATGAGCCGAGACGCTATCGCGGTGAGTTGACAGGTGTCGGCGACCATGTGGTCGAGCATGCCCCGAACACGCTCAACCTGCTGCGCTGAAGCAGTGTCTCTGATCGTCGTGTGTACATTCGCGGCCATCACGTTACCTGCTGTCCCCTGATCTGGATCGTATCCCCCGCACGCGCCGCGCCGCAAAACAGTCTAACACTGCCGCGTTCCCCACGGTCGTCTCAGCGCTTCCGTCGCGCACCGGTCTGCAGCCTCGCGGCCAGCACCTTGTAGCGCGGCGTCGCTGCTACCGTGTCCACGTCGCCGAATGCCTTGACAATGGCGCCTTCGTACGGGAGGAACGAGTTCGCCACCACGTAAAGGCGGCCACCCGGCCGTAGGAATCCCGGCGCTTCCTCGATGAAGCGCAGGGCAACGTCGAGATCGTCCGAGCCGAGACGGTGGAAAGGCGGGTTGGTCGCGATGACCTCGAAGCGCTGTCCGCGCAGGGCCGAATACCCGTCGCTGAGGACTGTCGAGGCGTTGCCGATCAGGTTTGTGTCGAGGTTGACTTGGGCGAGACGGACGGCCATGGGATTCACGTCCGCCAGCGTGACATGACCGCGCGGCGCGAGCAGAGCCGCGGTGATCCCAATAGCCCCGGCGCCACAGCCCAGGTCGAGCACACGATCTGTCGGTTTGATTCGAAGCGCGTTCAGCAACAACCCGGTAGCTTCGTCCAGCTTCTTGGCTCCAAAGACGCCGGCTTGAAGCTGCAACCTGAAGCGCACACCCTGCGCGCCGACGACGACCATCCGGGCTGGCGGCAAGGCGGACGAGAAGATCTCTGGCCGATCGTGTCGCACCACCCGCGCCACGCGTCCGCCGCCTCCGGTAGCCACGTTCGTCACCTCCGGCGATATCTCGTGCAGGTGCTGGATGAACGTGCGGACGCCGCGGTCGTTCGAGCCGGCAACCCAGAGAAGAGCTCCGGGCCGCAGTTGGCGGAGAGCATAGTCGATGAGCTGCACGGTATAGACGTTCCCCCGCGTCGCCGGGCCGTCCGTGTCCAGGACCGCCGCGTCGAACGGGGCTCCCTCTTGTTCCGCCTGAAGATTTTCCGGGACGACCGTGACCTCGGGTCCCTTGTCGGCCTTCAATGCATCCAGCAGGTGCGTGTGCTCAGCGAGCGAGGGCGCGATGGCCGCGACGGAACCTCCAGCGGTCGCCTCAAGCAGCGTCCGTGCCGTCTTCAGGTCACAGGCGTGAAGGAGCAAGACGTGCGCTCGCCTCGGGAGGACGATGTGGCTGAGCAAGAGCGCGAGTGGGGTGCGCCGCGGCAGGCTCCCGTCCTTTCGATCTACCCTTGGCGTGACCACGCCGCCACGATGCTTTGGCGGGTCGCGGGCGCCTCGCTACACTGTAGCTCAATTTATGGCGAGAGGCGCTATCGGGCCGGCGGGCGCCGGTTGTCGCCGGGCCGGCCAGCCGATCGGAGAAGGGATCGCTCAATGCCCGTTTCAGAGCAACGACGACGAGAGCTGCGTAGCCAGCGACTGCGCAAGGTGAATCGGCAGGGTGACGCGCTGCGGATGGCCATGGATTGGTCGGTTGACGATCTTGCGAAGCCGCAAATTATGGTCGAGTCGACCGAAGGAAGCGCCCACCCCAGCGGCTTTCACCTCGGGTATGTGGCCGAGCGCGTCATGGCCGGCGTACTGGAAGAAGGAGGAAAGCCGGCCAAATTCCTGTGTACCGACATCTGCGACGGCATTGCGCAGGCGCACGACGGCAGCTCCTATTCACTGGTGTCGAGGGAAATCATCGCCGCCATGATGGAAATTCACGCCATGGCCCATCCGCACGACGGCATCGTCTCCATCACATCCGGCGATAAGGGCGTCCCAGCCCACCTGGAGGCGCTGGCGCGCGTCAATTTACCCGCCATTGTGGTGCCCGGCGGCACGCAGCTCAGCGGGCCGGACCTCCTATCCTCGGACTGGCTGTATCCCATGGGGGCGGACTTCGATGAGGGCAAGCTCAGCGAAGCGGACCTCCTCTCGGCGCAGAAAACGGCCTGTCCTACCTGTGGGGCCTGCCAGTTCATGGGGTCGGCGAGCACGAATCAGGTGATGATTGAAGGGCTGGGCATGTGCTTGCCGGGCGCCGCGCTGACACCAGCGGTGCTCAATTCCTACATCCGAATGGCGCACGATGCCGGCAGGCAGGTCATGAATCTGGTTGACCGCGATCTCCGTCCCCGCCAAGTCATGACGCGGGACGCCTTCCACAATGCCATGGTCCTCCACGCCGCGATCGGCGGCTCCACGAATACCTTGCTGCACTTCCCGGCGATCGGTCGCGAGCTGGGCATCGAGATCACTCCCAGGATGTTCGACGACATCGGAAGGGAGGTGCCGGTGCTCACCAATACCAAGACGTCCGGCCTATATCCCGCCGAGTATCTCTGGTACGCCGGCGGCGTACCAGGCCTGATGCTGGAGTTACTGCCCTTCTTGCGGCTCGACGTGATGACCGTCACCGGCAAGACGCTCGGCGAGAACCTCGAAGACGTCAAGCGCTCCACCTTTTTCGCGGAGGGCAAGGGCTATCTGGCGAACCACCGGTTGACGCCACGGCACGTGCTGAAGTCGCTGGAGGAGCCGCAACAGACCGGGGGCACCATCGCCGTCCTGGAAGGCAACCTGGCGCCTGGCGGAGCCGTGATGAAGCACGCCGCCGCCGACCCCAAAATGCACGAGCACGTGGGACCGGCAATCGTCTACGATTGCGAGGAGGACGCCATCAAAGGCGTGCTGGCTCACGAAGTGCAGCCGGGATCGGTCATGGTCATCCGCAACGAAGGGCCGCGCCAGGCCGGCATGCCGGAGATGTATTTTTGCACGACGATCCTGTCGGCCCGCCCGGAGCTGGCCACCAGCACCGCCATCGTCACCGATGGACGCTTCAGCGGCGCCACCAAAGGCCCCTGCATCGGCCACGTTACGCCCGAAGCCGCGGTTGGCGGGCCGCTCGCCCTGGTCGAGCCCGGCGACCTGATCCAGATCAGCGTCTCCCAACGGCGACTGGCCATCGTCGGCATCGCCGGTGAGCGGCGCACGGCTGAGGAAGTCGACCGCATCCTGGCAGATCGGCGAACGCGCTGGGTCCCCCCAGCGCCACAGCATCCCTTCGGCGTCCTAGCGCTGTTCTCGCGCGCGGCCGCCGGGGCGATGGAAGGGGCGCATTTCTAGGTAACCTCACCCCCGGCCCCTCCCCTACGAAGGGAGGGGAGCCTCACAGGGAACTCTGGTGGCCCATGACGGCAGCCGCCGCTGGTGCCGCGAGAAAGCGCGCTGACGTTGCCGTGCAAGCTCCCCTCCCTTCGTAGGGGAGGGGCCGGGGGTGAGGTTACCCGTACCCGAGTGACAGCTTCAGCCGTTGGGCCAGCGCCGCGGTGATGCCGGGGACGGTGATGATCTCCTCGATGCTTGCTTCCATGATGCCGCGAGGCGAGCCGAAGCGGCGAAGCAGCGCCTGACGGCGCTTCGGGCCGATCCCCGTGACCGAATCCAGGGACGAGGCGAGGCCGGTCCGCTTGCGCAACTGCCGGTGGAAGGTGATGGCGAAACGGTGGGTTTCATCGCGGATGCGCTGGACGAGATGGAGCGCCGGCGAGCTGCGCGGCAAGAGCAGCGGCTCTTCCCGACCGGGGAGGAACAACTCTTCCTCCTGCTTAGCGAGGGCGACGATCGGGATGCGATCGGTCAGGTCAAGCTCCGCCAGGGCGGCGGTCGCGGCTGAGAGCTGACCCTTGCCGCCGTCGACGATAATCAAGTCGGGCAGGTCCGCCCATCCCCCCGCCGTGGCTTCACTGTCGGCGCCTGGCGCATCGTCTGCCCTCGGCGCCTCCGAACGGAGGGCTCGGCTCAGGCGACGGCGCAGCACCTCCCCCATGCTACGGAAGTCGTCCGGCCCCACGACGGTTCTGATCTTGAACTTGCGATACTCAGCCTTCGCCGGCTGGCCGTCGACGAACACCACCATGGCGGCAACGGGGTTGCTCCCCTGGATATTCGAGTTGTCATAACACTCAATGCGGTGAGGAAACCTCGGCAGTTCGAGTAGGGCCCCCAATGCGGCCGCCGCCTCGACCGTACGTTGCTTGCTCGCCAGCCACTGGGCGCGGTCTTCGGTAAGCGCTTGGGCGGCGTTTTCGGTGGCGAGCGCCACAAAGTCGCGCTTGCCGCCTCGCTTTGGCGTCGTCAATCGAGTGCGTCCACGCCCCAGCGACTGTAGCCATCCCGCCAAGGTCACCTGGTCGTCCGGGTCGGTGGGCAGGAGAAGCTCCGGGGGAATCGCCGCCACCTTTTCGTAGTATTGGCGGACGAAGGCCGTCAGCACTTCGCCGTCGCTGACCTCGGGCGGGGCGTCGATCACGAAATGGTCGCTGTGGATGACCTTACCTTGCCTGGCCGAGAGCACCTCGACGCAAGCGCCGGTCGTGTCGCGGGCGAGACCTAGCGCATCTTGATCCTCCTGGCCGGTCGACACCACGCGCTGCCGTTCGATAACACGCTCAACAGCCTTGATCTGATCGCGGATGCGCGCGGCGCGCTCGAACTCCATTCGCTCCGCGGCCGACTCCATCTGCTGCTGGAGGTGGCGCAGCACCTGGTCCTGCTTCCCTTCCAGGAACAGGCAGACCTGATCGATGGTGGCGCGATAGTCCGCCTTACTGCAGGTAGCGTTGCAAGGTCCGAGGCAGCGGTTGATGTGCAGCTCGAGGCAGGCGCGAAAGGCCGGATCGATAGTTTGTTCGAGCAAGGGAAGCTCACAGGAGCGGTACGGGAAGAGACGCTTGATCAGCGCGAGCGTTTCGTTGACCGACTTGGAGCTGGCGAACGGGCCGAAATAGCGGGCGCCGTCGTGGGCAATCTGGCGGACCCGCTCGACTCGGGGGTAGTCCTCCTGGAGGCTCACGCGAATGTACGGATACTGCTTGTCGTCGCGCAGGCGCACGTTGTAGCGCGGGTGATGCTCCTTGATGTAGTTCGACTCGAGCATGAAGGCTTCGAGCTCGTTGCGAGCCAGGATATAGTCGAAGTCGGCCACGTGGGCCACCATGCTGCGAGTTCGGGGCGACAAGCCTTCCGGAGATTGAAAGTAGGACCGCACCCGGTTGCGCAGCACCGCCGCCTTGCCGACGTAGATGATCTCACCGGCGGCATCCTTCATCAAGTAGATGCCGGGTTTGCTCGGAAGGTCGCCGAGTTTGCGGGCCACGAGGTCGGTAGCTGGTGACATGAAACAACCGGATCGTTGGCTCAGTATGCATCGCCCACGCGGCGACGCTCGTGCCCAAATTGTACCAGTGCTGCCGCGGACCCGTCAGATGTGCTCCGGGCCAATGGCGTCGAGACCGTGCTCCACCTCGCTCAGGCTCGTCTGGAGCAACGTTTCGACGCGCGTCAGCAGATCGCGCGCGTACTGGTCCGCCCCGGTTCGGCGCTGGGCGGCATCCCGCTGCGCCTCCGCCACGCGCTGCGCGGCGGCTTGTTCGGCCGCCTGCAACATGCCGCGTTCCTGAACCAGGCGATCGGCGTCCTCGTCAGCCTGGCGTGACAGCCGCTCCGATTCCTCAAGGGCGTCTCGAAGCGTACGCTCGCGATCCTGTTGGACACGACGCGCCTGGCGAATCTCCTCGGGCACCAGCACTCGCATCTGATCGAGCAGATCGAGGCAACGTCGCTCATCCAGCAGCACGCGTGAGCTCATCGGAACACGGACGGCTGCATTGACAATCTGTTCGAAGTCGTCAACCAGTTGCAGGATTTCCGCCGACATCGGCCGCTCCTTCTTCTCTTCCGCCACGTTCTGCCATTCGGTACATCGTTACCGCACTATCGCCTTGCCGGCGCCGTTTCCAGACGGTCAGGCTATTGATCGTGTCCGGTAGGGTCTCGACGGCATGATGCTCCACGACGACGACGCCGTTGCTGGCCAGCAACGACTTGTCGCCAAGGCGCTCCAGGAGCGCTGGAAGATCGACGACACCGTACGGCGGGTCCATCAGCACGAGATCGAACGGACCGACCAGACGGCTAAGAGTGGCCGGCAAGGCGGCGCAGATGACCTGCCCCGCCTGTTCCAAACGGGCCGCCCGCAAGTTCTGCTGGATGATCCGGACAGCTCGAGCCTGACTCTCGACGAAGGTCGCGCGCGCCTCCCACCTGCTGAGCGCCTCAATGCCCAATGCTCCAGAGCCGGCGAAGAGGTCGGCCACACGGCTGAACGGCCCGGCCTGCGCCAACATGGCGAACATCGTCTCTTTGAGGAAGTCCGATGTCGGCCGCGTCCCGGAGCCCGGCGCTCGAAGACGGGCGCCGCGGGCGGAACCGGCAATGACCCTCACCCGCGGCCCCTTGCCCCGTCAGTTACCCCAACGCGGGGACCGGCGCGGGGGCCGGTAGGAACTGCGGCGGGCCGGAATGGAAGAAGGTCTCGAACTGCTCTTGATCGATGGTCTCGTCCTTGATGAGCTGCTCGGCGATCTCCGTCACCTTGTCTCGGAAGCGCGTCAAGATCTCATAGGCGCGGTCGTAGGCGTTATCGATCAAGTCCTTAATTTCGCTGTCGATCTGCTGCGCGATCGCCTCGCTGTAATTGCGTTGTTCGCTTATCTCGCGACCGAGAAATACCAACTCTTCCTTGCGACCGAACGCGCGAGGTCCGAGCTTTTCGCTCATTCCGTATTCGCACACCATCTTGCGCGCCATGCTTGTTGCCCGCTCGATATCGTTCTCGGCGCCGGTCGAGACGTCGCCGAACACGATCTTCTCCGAGACGTGGCCGCCGAGCAGCGCGGCCAGGTTGTCGCGGAACTGGTTGCGCGTCTGGAGGTATCGATCCTCGCGCGGCAGGTAGCGCGTGTAGCCGCCCATCATGCCCCGCGCGACGATCGAGATCTTCTGGACCGGGTCCATGTTCGGCAGCATCCGCCCAACGAGCGCGTGTCCAACCTCGTGGTAGGCCGTGATGGCCTTCTCCCGCTCGCTAATTACCCGGCTGCGGCGCTCCGGACCGGCCGTCACGCGGTCAATCGCTTCTTCCAGCTCCGACATGCTGATCGTCTTCTTATTGCGGCGCGCTGCCAGGATCGCGCCTTCATTCACCAGATTGAAGAGGTCGGCGCCCGAGAAGCCCGCGGTGAGCTTGGCGAGCGTTTCTAGGCTTACCACCTTGTCCAGCGGCTTGTTGCGGGTGTGAATCTCCAGGATCGCCTTGCGTCCCCGCACGTCCGGATTCGGCAGGACCACGTGCCGGTCGAAACGGCCCGGACGGAGCAATGCCGGGTCCAGGACGTCAGGCCGGTTGGTCGCCGCGATGACAATCACGTTGGTGTTGGTGTCGAAGCCGTCCATCTCCACGAGGATCTGGTTGAGGGTCTGCTCCCGCTCGTCGTGGCTGCCGCCCAGCCCAGCGCCTCGCTGACGTCCCACCGCGTCGATCTCGTCGACGAAGACGATGCACGGTGAGTTGCGCTTGGCCTGGTCGAACAGGTCGCGAACACGGCTGGCGCCCACACCGACGAACATCTCCACGAACTCCGAGCCGGAGATCGAGAAGAAGGGGACACCCGCCTCGCCGGCGACGGCACGGGAGAGTAGCGTCTTGCCCGTGCCGGGGGGACCGATAAGGAGCACACCGCGAGGAATACGGGCGCCCAGCGCCGAAAACTTATCGGGAAACTTCAGGAACTCCACCACCTCGGCGAGCTCCTGTTTGGCCTCGTCCACCCCTGCCACGTCGTTGAAGGTCACGGTGGGCTTGTTCCCCATGAACATCCGGGCACGGCTCTTCCCGAAGGAGAGCGCTTGCGAGTTGCTGCCTTGCGCTTGACGCATCATGAAAAGGATCAACACGCCGAAGATAACCACAGGAGCAAGTCCGCCCAGGAAGCCTAGCCAATTGGCGAGCTCGGATGGCGGCTGTTCCTCAACGGTGACCTGACTATCCGAGATGTTTCGATCGTGCAAAATACGTAGAATGCTGTCGTTGTCGTTCTTGTAGGCGACGAGCCGGCCGTCAGTAGTGTCGGCCGTGATTTTGTTGCCGACGAGCACGAGCTTGTCCGTCGTGATGCCGCTCTTGACGTCGTTTTCGACGATCTTTAGTACCTCACTGATGGGGCGCTGATTGGTCGTCGCGTTGCCTTGAAACAGGCTAAACACGATCGCCATAACGGCAACGAGAATAATCAGATAGACAAAGCTATTCCGGAGCCATTTGGCGTCCATTCCTACCTCCGGGACCGCGGCATCATCAGGTGTGACTCGAGGTGATCGGGACCGAAACGCCCCATAATTCGTTCGCTAGAGCCACGAAATTAGTATATCGTATCGCTCCGTCTGCCGGGCCCATACCAGGGAGTGGGGCAGGCTCTTGGTGAGCCGCCTACCACGTCGCATACGGAAGGCACGAGAGCGTTGTCACGCTACGATCAGAACCGCCGCGCCCAGCGGCGTCCACGGCGCCAAAAACGTGATCGTGTCCAGTTTAGTGTTCACACAGCCATGGGAGCCCGCGCGAACTGTCCCGTCCGGGTCGAGGTGGGGGAGGTCGGTGCCGGGCCCGTAGTACGGCCGCCAGGGGGCATCGTGGATGTAGTACCCGTCCGCACGGAACTGAAGCGCGAAATGCGTCGGGGAGTCGGGATACCAATACGGCGATCCCACCGGGTAGGGGGAGATGAACTTGAAGCTGGGGATCTTCTTTTGGACGCTGTAGAGGCCGGTAGGCGTGGACTTGTCGGGCATTCCGGTCGTGATGTCGCCTTGCCAGGCCAAGGTGGCGCCGTCATAGGCCCATAGGTGCTGCCGGGACAGGGAGACGGCGATGGATCGCCCGCTGCCGATGGGGCCCGGAATAGGCCCTGCCGGCGGCGCCACCGCGGACGCCGGGAGTAATACCGGCTGTATCTCTGTGACCAGGCCGGAATAGATCCAGCCGCTCCCTTGCGCAGCGATGACGTTGTACCAGAGAGGATTGGGGGGAGCCAGAACCTCACCCGGGGCGTAGGCTGTGACAGAGACGGCTTGGTTAACGGGCACATTGGCCAGCCACTGACTGTCCGAGCTCGGGCCGCTATAGAGATAGGCGTACTGGTAGCCGGCCCCACCCGAGCTGACCCATCCTGTCCAAGGCTGGTTGGTCCCGGCGGTATAGCTGCTCGAGTAGCTCCCATTCGCATAAGTGATCGTGCTGCCCGCCAGCGCAGGCGCTGCTTGCGCGGCGGCAACGACCGCGAGCGGGAGCGCGGCCGCCGCTTTCAACAGAGTTCGCCGTCGCACTGGAATGTCCGTCCTCGGTCAACACCGCCTGCTCCGCAGGCGCGATCAGTCAACCGGAATGGTACCACCCAACGGCCACCGCCCCTATGGCGTCTGTGGCCTGAAGTACTAGTCCCCGATTTCTCACACCGTGCGCGGCGGCAGGGCCGCCGGACCAGGAATGGTCCGGCTGGCGATTGTTCAGCGACAGCATATGGGCTATACTGGTGCTTCCTGGGAGGACGATTAGCTCAGTTGGTTAGAGCGCGCGGTTCACATCCGTGAGGTCGCTGGTTCGAGTCCAGCATCGTCCACAAGCGGCAGTTTCCTCGCAACGCTGCCGACGGCGTTTGACGATTTGCCGGTGACTCAGACCCGGCCGGCGCGTCGTGGCCCACGATGGTTGCAGGATTTGCCCAGGCCCATCCGGTCGGGCCACCGGGGGGCCGCCGGCCTCGGCCCGGCCAACACCTTAGCCTCGTATCAGCTTGCGGTGGAGCTTGGCTGCGACCTGGTCGAAATGGACGTCCAACAGCTCGCGTCCGGCGAGTTGGTGCTGTTCCACGACGATGCGATAGCGGTCGACGGAGCGCGACGACTCGTCAACGCATTGGACTTGGACCAACTACGATCGGCGCTCGCCGAGACCGGTCGCGAGCTCACACGGTTAGATGCGGCGCTCGACCTGCTCCGCCACCGCGCTGTTCCACTGTTGGATCTGAAAGGTATCGGGTTCGAGCGGGAGTTGGGGGAGGCGGTCAGCGCAGCAGAGATCGATCGTTCCATTGTCTGTGGGGGGCCGCTCAGCAGCCTACTTGCCACGCGTGCGGCCAACCCAGCCATTGCCACCTCGCTCACCCTGGACGGGACGGCCCTCGTCCAGCTTGACGCGGCCCGCATCTCGGCGATTCCGACCGACGCCGTGACGGCGGATTATCGCCATTTGAGCGCCGTTATGGTTGATCTGCTGCACCGCAATGGACTCACCGTCATCGCGTGGACGGTGGATGCCGCCGATGCCATGCGAGTGCTGCTCGATTGGGGCGTCGACGGCATTACGACGAACCGGCCCGATACGCTCACGGCCGTACTCGCTGAATAGCGGCGGCGTTAGGCACGAACATCCGCGGTGGTGTACAATGCTCTCGCTGGTGGTTTTGGTTACGGAGAGAGGGATGCAGCAGCACGAATGCACGTTGACGTAAAAGAGGGAGAGAGCTTCGATCAAGCGCTGCGGCGCTTTTCCCGAGGGGTAAGTCAGTCCGGAATCCTCCGCAGTTACCGCGAGTCTTCGCGCTTCGTCTCGCGGAGCGAAACAGAGCGAATGAAGCGCCGCCGAGCAGCCCGCCGCAAGGCGCGCAAAGGGTAAGATCGACGACGTCCTCAGTCGTCTGCCAGCCGGCGCAGCAGCAGGCAGGTATTGATCCCGCCAAATCCGAAGGCATTGCACAATGCCACCTCGGATTGTGCGATGAGTCCGCTTGGCGGCACGTGCGCCAACTCGCAGTCGGCGCCGGGCGTCGTCAGATTCTTGGTCGGTGGCAGCCAGCCGCGCCGCATCGCCATCGCTGTAATGCCTATTTCCATCGCGCCCGTGGCCCCGAGGGCGTGGCCATGCAGTGGCTTGGTGCCGCTGACGGCTACTCGGTTCCAGTGGTCGCCAAGCGCCCGCCTGATCGCGCGAGCTTCGGCGACATCGCCGGCAACGGTACCGGCGGCGTGGGCGCTTACGTAGTCCACGTCCTTCGGGGACGCGCACGCATCGGCCATCGCGAGGGTCATGGCGCGGGCGGCCTCGCTGCCGTCGGGCCGGGGCGCTGCCATATGCCAGGCATCATTCGTGAGGCCGTAGCCGCCGAGCTCCACGTACACCTGACGCCCCCGTGCCCTCGCTCGCTGCAGCGACTCCAGCACCAGGACTGTTGCTCCCTCTCCCATGACAAAGCCGTCCCGAGCCGCGTCAAACGGCCGGCAAGCCAGTTCGGGCTCGTCGTTGCGCGCAGACATGACCCTGATGACCGAGAAGGCCCCGAACGTCAGTGGTGACAGCGGAGCTTCGGCGCCTCCGGCCAGCGCTAGGTCGACGTCGCCGCGCTCGATCAGTCTGAACGCTTCTCCAATGGCCACCGCACCGGAGGCGCATGAGCTGGCGTTGCCCGAGGTAGGCCCGCGCGATCCCAGGGCAATAGCCAGATTGGCAGCGCCGGCGCCCCCGAACACGGCCAGAGCCAGCGTCGGACTCACCGCGCGCATGCCCTGGCGAGAGAACCGAGTGTGCTGCTCCTCGCCAAAGGCGATGCCACCCAGGGCGCTGCCGATAAACACGGCGGCGCCACCGATACTTGGATCACCGCGAGCCAGGCCGGCGTCGTCCAATGCGAGCAGTCCGGCGGCCACGGCAAAGCCGGAGTAGCGATCCAGCCGCCTAGCCTCTCGTGGTCCGACGAAGGTCGAAAGGTCGAACGCTGGGATCTCCGCCGCGAGCTGGGAGCGCAGCGTGGAGGCGTCAAAGCGTCTGGCGAGTCCGATGGCCGACCGTCCCCGGCGAACTGCCTCCCAGACCTTGGACTGACCGATGCCGAGCGGCGTAACCATGCCGATGCCGCTGATGACGACTCGGCGTCTATGGCACACGGGGCGACTCAGCCAGCTCTTTGATGCGGCGCAACGTCTTTCCGGCTACGTTGCCGATGAACTGCGGGCCAATGATCAAGTCACCCACGGCGCGGCCAACGAGGGGCCAGCGAAGCTCCAGATCATGTTGAATCGTCACCCTTACGCCGTCTGCACCGGCAGCAAAGGTCCAGGACACGTCCATGCCTCGCGTGACGCCCGCAACGTGCCGAAACTCAAGGCGCGGTATTGCCGGGCGGAGGATAAGCACTGCGCGCCAGCGAATCGGCACCACGTCCCGCCAGCAGGCCATCTCAACCACTCGGCGATCGCCGCGACGTTCCAGGACACGCACCCATCGGTAGTGCGGCAGGAGGGCGGGCCAGCGCTCGACATCGGCAGCGAGCTCGTAGATCCGTTGCAGCGGCGCGCGAATGAGGACAGCGTTGCTGACGTTCACGGCCTGGTCCCGGCGTTCCTCACGGGCGCAACAGATTCCACAGTGACTGAGGGCGCAGCACGTCGTCCGCGGAGGCGAAGTCCCCCAAGGCGGCGGCGAGTTGGGCAGCCTCCGAGCGTCGGTTCAGGCGTTGCACGGCATAGTCCAACAAAGCCGGTACGGCGACAAAGGATTGGACCAGTAAGCATAGTCGGTCCTTCGCAGCAAACGCGCGACGGCGCAGATGAGCGTACGGCGCCAGCGCGCCGGCCGACACGTCACCGGAGCGCAACGCCGCCGTCGCGACGCTGATGGCGAGCTCTGCCCCTCGCAGCGCGCGGAATACGCCTTCCCCGGTAAACGGATCAAGGAAGCCGGCGGCGTCGCCGACGAGGAGGAGGCCCGGCGCGTGCGGACGGAGGCGCCGATGGGCCAGCGGCGCACAGCCGCGCAGCCGGTCGATTCGACGGCCATTTTCCAGTAGACCAGCTACGGCCGGCAAGCGCCGAAGCGCCCAATTCAGCACGGCCTCACCACTTCCCAATGCCCGGGCGCGTCCAACGCTGGTCACCAGGCCAACGTTTACCACGCCACAACCCAGCGGAGCTAGACCGCAATAGACGTGCCGCCCGACGTGCATCTCCCCATGATCCTCGAGCCCGTCCACGCCGGAGTAATGGGTCACCAGGCCAACACGCGCAGGCCAGCGCGACGCTGCTTCCAACCCGGCCTGCCGTCCCACCAGGGATTTTGAGCCATCGGCGCCGATCAACAGTCGCGCCGAGAACGCACGAGTTTCCGAGCCGGCTCGTGCGACCAGTCCGGCGACGCCTGCCGGCCCGCGCAGGACGTCCACGACCGTCACACCCAGGTGGACCGCGACGCCCGCGTCGCGCGCCTGATCGACCAGGGCCTGATCCAGGAACTCCCGCCGGACCGCGAGGGCGCGGTGAGCTTGTGTATCGTCTGGATATGCCAGGAGGTGACGGCCGCCGCCCGGTGCGACCAGTTCCATGCCACGGAGTCGCGAGTGCGGTAGCTGTGACACCGCCGTCCACAGTCCCAAGCGCTCGAAGCAATCCACCACGCCGGGACTGAAGTATTCGGCGCAAGCCTTGGCTCGTGGAAACCGAGCGCGGTCGATGAGGGCCACTCGCCATCCCTGCGCTGCCAGGCCGTGAGCCGTCGCCGCGCCGGCAGGTCCGGCGCCGGCCACCACGACATCGTAGGCTCGATCTTGGGCGGTCATCGCTAAGGGCACGCCGCCAACACTGCGCGGTACCCGGGGATGTGCGCGCCCCAAACTGGACGTAGGTTTGCTCGGATCAACAGGCCCAGTAGCTCGGCCATGGTGTAGGCGCGGCGAACCGACAGAGGCGCATCGTGCCGAGTGAGGCGATTACGAGTCGCCAACCGTGAGAGCAGCAGCGCGCCAGCATATCCCAAGGAGCCGCGCAAGAGGTCGTCGATGACGATGCCCAGACGCGAGACGCGGCTCATCTCTCGCAGCGCCCGGACCGCCACAGGTGGGGCCAGGTGGTGCAACATCAGCGAGCACTGGGCGATGTCGACTCCCCGAGTTGCCATCGGCAGGTCGATGGCATCGCCACGGACTAGGCCGGCGCTGGGCAGCGGCCGACGCCTGGCGATTTCAAGCACCGCCCCGGACTTGTCCAGCATGATCCCTCGACAAGGATGCCCAGAAAGGCCCAGCCGTCGCAGCGTCGATCTGAGGCCGCCTCCTCCACCGGCCCCCACGTCCAGTATGGTGATCGGCATGCTGGCGTCTGCCGTGACCAGCGCGCTGACCGCCTCGAACACCAGCCAGTGCCCGCCGAGCCACCCGTTCACCCGATCAAGGTCACGAAGGTTCCCAGCCAGCTCCGCTCCGGCCAACAACGGACCGTCGAGCAGCTCGGCGGCGTCGATGCGACGACGGAAGCTCACCCGTTGCAGTGTGGTCGTCCTCTCCGGCAGATCGGTGTTTGACTCGCCTCTACCATAATGACAACGGTACACCATAGCGGGGATGTTGGCTCGGTTGGACCGGAATGGCCGTTTTGTCGGTGGCTGGCGGCATGCGATGCTAGGGCGATGGTTGTCGGGCATCGCCGGTGGACGCGGGAGGAAGGATACATGGCAACAACGTGTCGTAGGCTAGAGGGACGCGTCGCGCTCATCACGGGGGCCGCGCAAGGCTTTGGACTGGCCACGGCAGAGCGCCTGGCCGAGGAGGGCGCGGACATCGCGCTCCTCGATCTGCAGGCTGATGGGGTCAGCGCGGCGGCTGTTCATGTCGCAGCGACTAGCGGCGGCGCGACAATTGGCTTGGCGGCGGACGTATCAGCCAAAGAGCAAGTTGACGCGGCGGTTCGGCAGGTGATCGACCGGTTTGGCCGGATCGATGCCCTGGTCAATTCGGCGGGCATCCTCAGGCTCTCCGACATCCTCGCCTGCAGCGAGGACGAGTGGGACCGCGTCCTCGGCGTGCATCTGAAGGGAACGTTCCTGCTGTGTAAAGCCGTGCTTCCCTCGATGGTCGCCCGTCGGTTCGGACGCATCGTCAATCTGTCGTCGTCCGCCGGCAAGCAAGGAGGCATCTTGTCGGGGATCGCTTACAATACCGCCAAGGGCGGCATCCTTTCCTTCACGATGTCGCTCGCCCGCCAATTTGCGCCGTTCGGCATTACCGCCAACGCCGTGTGCCCGGGAACGGCGGACACCGCCATGGGTCGCCAGTTCACCACGGAGCAGCTCGCCTCAATGGTAGCGCGGATACCGCTTGGACGGTTGGCTACGGCACAGGACGTCGCGGGGGCTATCGCCTATCTCGTCTCCGACGATGCCTCCTTTGTTACCGGCGAGATGCTCGACGTCAACGGCGGCATGTACATGGATTGAAGCCGGCAGCGTTCGTCAACTGTAACTCTCTGCTCACGCAATCTTAGCGACTTTGGACCACTTCCTCGATCACCCCGGGCGCCTTCGTGCGTTAACGTGCTGTGCGGATTGATCCTCACCCCTGGTGGGCTGTTCGGGTTCAACCGCCTGGAATGTTAGCCGCGTAATGGAATGCGCAGCCTTGGCAGCGACTCTTCAGGTTAGCGATGGTAGAAAGGGCAACTCAGCGTTATGGAGGGCAGGATACTATGGCTCGCCCAGGCTTGGAGGAGCGCACGGCGTTCTCTCTGCCTTGGCATGCTGGCGTCGGTGATCGCGACTCCAGCAGTATTCGCCGACACCACCTCAACGGCCACAACGACGACAACAACAACGACGAACTCCACCACGTCCACTACCTCGACCACGACCAGTACGACCAGTACGAGCACCAGCACCAGCTCGGCCAGCTCGAGTAGCAGCAGCGCGACCGCGAGCGTTACCGGTACCGCTTTCTATGACGACAACGGCAACGGCGTGCAGGACAGCGGCGAAGCCGCGGCATCGGGGGCCGGCATCACCATCACCTGCGCGACTTGCGCCGGCACGCCGGCCGTAGCCACGGGCACCGCCGATTCCAACGGCGGGTACAGTCTCTCGTTCATCGTGACTGCCCCACAGCAGTACGTGGTAGCCGCCACGGCGATGCGGTCCGGCGGGCCATCAGTAGCGTCAGGACCGAACTATTCCGGAAGCGACCGATTCTTCCCAGGCGCCGGCCAGTCTGCAGCGATCAACGTTGGTCTGGTCCCACACGACCAGCGCTACTTCAGCCAGACGGGGTTCCGGATCGACCACGACACCATCTGGGACTACTACCAGCGGCGGGGCGGCCTGACCACCTTCGGCTACCCCACCAGCCGCGCCTTCACCTTCCAGGGCTTCACC